>Ga0315331_10003189_pt1 | contig 12369 bp, 12 predicted proteins | sample M160m34915metaG_FD_203456 | JGI IMG/M metagenome (GOLD analysis project Ga0315331, IMG submission 203456) | Ammonia-oxidizing marine archaeal communities from Monterey Bay, California, United States - M1 60m 34915 | ecosystem: Environmental > Aquatic > Marine > Intertidal zone | place: USA...
TAAAACTTTACCTCGTGGGATAGGGATTGCTCGGTTATACGTATTCGGCTCAGGTTCAGTTTCAAACCGCCAGTTTAGACTGGGCATATCAAGCGTTTTTACATATCCTACGGGGATATGTATCCACGGGTTTCTATCTTTACCTCCTGCCTCCAGAAGTAAAACCTTAGTAGATGGGTCCTCTGTCAAGCGGTTAGCCAATGTACAACCAGCAGATCCCGCTCCAATAATTATATAATCGTACTCTTCATTTTCCATCACGTTCGTTTTTCTCATTGTATCAATGATAGTTAATATTATGTCTAACGTTTTTAGATGGAGGATAGGTCTGGTTTTGCAACCTGCCCAAAATGAGCCTCAAGTGCCAAGCCAATAGATAGAGCCTGAGTGTCAAAACCTCTTCGACACATTACCTGTAGACCCACCGGAAGCGGTGAACCAAATTGATGTATTGGAGTTGTTATAGCGCAAAGTTTAAAAATATTACCAGGTTGTGTATTACGAGATGCTTGCGCTGATTTGGCTGCCGCACCTGCCTCTGACAAATCAGCTATAGGCATAGGTAAAAATGTACACGTTGGAGAGACCCAACCATCTAATCCTTCAAAGGTATCATCAGCCAAATCAGCCAGCTGGTTATGTCTTATGACTGCAGCTGCATGCTCAACGCCAGTAATATCCAATCCTTTTTTTGCCCTAGCGCCAGTCACTGGATCCATATTTGGTAGAGCCTGCTGAAAATCATTTTCACCGATTGCGGCTAAAAATTCAGGAGGAGCTATAGCCGGGAACACCCAATCCCGCTCATTAGGGTCAGGAATTTCTATATCAACAATTTCCACTCCTGCTTCTCTAAGGGATTGCAGAGCCAATTCCATACAGGAAGCAACTTCTGGTTCTAGATCATCAAAAAAGAAAGTAGTGGGTTTGCCTAATCTCAATCCCTTTAGTGGTTTAGCTAACGGGATATCGCTATCCGTCATTATGGCATGAATAATTGCTGCATCTGCAGCTGTTCGGGTCAAGGGTCCTAAAGTATCGAGTGTTGGGGAAAGCGGAAAAACACCATCAGTGGGCAGAAGTCCAATCGAAGTTTTGTGCCCAAATATACCGTTGAAGCAAGCTGGTATCCTAACCGATCCACCAGTATCTGATCCCATTGCGAAAGCGCACAACCCAGCCGCTGTTGCAACACCCGAACCACTTGATGATCCTCCCGGGGTACGATGTGAAGAGAGGTCCCAAGGATTCCAGGGGGTACCCCTAGCTTCATTCACCCCTGTGGCACCTAGAGCAAATTCAACTGTCTTTGTTTTTCCTAAAATAATACAGCCCGCCTGTTTCAATCCTGTTACAAACCGTCCCTCTGGGCCTGTAATATTAGCCGCATCGAATAATGAGCCATTTGTAATAGGCATACCTTCTACAGCGTAAATATCCTTTATCCCAATAGGGACACCCATTAGCGGTCCAAGATCTGTACCCGCAGCTAATAGTTTGTCCATAGCTTCGGCAGCGGCCATAGCTTCATTTTTCGCCACGTATTGAAATGCCCCAAGTTTTCCGTCCAATGCTTCAATCCGGTCGAGGTAATCTCGAGTGACACTACTGATTTTTATAGCCCCTGACCTTAACTTTTCTGCAAATACGGCGATTCCGCCTTCGCCCATTGGATCATTTGGATAGTTCATAACAGCATCCTTAAATTATCATTAAACCTATTCACTCATTACCCTGAGGGTAACAATAGTCCATTGAAATTGAAAACACATAAATCATTTTAATTTTTTGGCAACGAAGTTAGTTCTATAATAATGCTTTAAATATATTTTTGTCTTTAAAACAATCCGTTATAAACAAATATTATTGATATGCGCCTAGTTCAAAAGAATGGATAAAATATGATCAGCCCTCAAGCAGCCATAATATATTCTATGGTCCTCAGCGCCGCCGCAGACGGTAACCTTGCGAACGATGAAATCGATACCATCAAGACAATAATAGACGGGCTGCCCGTTTTCGATGGTTTTGACAGCACTAAATTTAATGAGATTGCTGGAGCCTGCACTGACTTACTAACTGAAGACGATGGTTTGGATGCAGCGGTGGAGATTATACGCCAGTCACTGCCTAGTTCCTTATGTGCCACCGCTTACGCTTTGGCATGCGACCTGGTTGCGGTAAATGGTATAGCCACCCAGGAAGAACTGCGCTTTCTTGAAATGCTAAGACATGAAATCAATGTTGACAGGTTGACTGCGGCGGCTATAGAACGGGGTTCAGCAGCAAGATATGCCAGAAATCAGGCTGATCCCGATGACTAAAAATATTGAGCCAGACTGGCAAGCTAAAAACATTGGATTTATTGGTTTAGGTTTAATGGGCACACCGATGGTCCGTAACCTCTGTGCGATCGGTGAGAATGTTTATGTTTGGAATAGAAGCTCTGCAACTGCAAACAAGCTAGCAAAAGAGCAAAAAAATATAACGGTTTGCGAGACACCTGCCCAAATAGCCATGCATTGTGATATTACTATTTTGATGGTTACAGACGCACAAGCCGTCGAAAGTGTGGTGTTTGGTGAATGCGGATTTGCAGAAGCTTGTTTGCGAAACTGCCTTGTAATAGATATGGGAACAACATCCGTCATAAAAACACGTACGTTTGCTGAGAAATTAGAAAAGATGGAGGGATATTGGCTAGATGCCCCCGTATCCGGCGGCACCACTGCCGCTGAGGATGGCACTCTGACAATTATGGCGGGGGGGCCTCAAGATACGTTCGATCGCGCGCTTCCTACTCTTCAAATATTGGGCGACCGCATCACCCATGTTGGGGATGTTGGGGCAGGCCAGATAGCAAAATCAGCTAATCAAATGATTGTTGGACTAACTATTGGTGCGGTAGCCGAAGCCTTTGCATTAGCCCGACATAATGGCGTAGACCCTGCAAAAATTCGAGAGGCACTTTTTGGGGGCTTCGCCCATAGCAGAATACTGGAACTTCATGGGGAACGGATGCTAAAAGAGGATTATAACCCGAGGGCAAAATGTTCTATCCAAAGAAAAGACATTGCTGAAGCAATGGAGCTCGCTGCTTCTGTAAACCTGCGCCTACCAAGTCTGTCGACCAACATGAAACTATGGGATTTAATGATTGAAAATGACTGGGCAGAACTAGACCATAGCGCCTTACTACTCGCAATCGACCCTCAGTGGAACAAAAAATAACCCTTCCAAAATAATTGGAAGGGTTATTCGATCTATTATATGGACTGCTTTAGAAGTCCATTCCGCCGCCCATGCCTGGAGCGCCAGCTGGCATTGGAGTTTTTGGTTCGGGTTTATCCGCGACCATAGCCTCAGTAGTTACAAGCAACCCAGCAACCGATGCAGCATTCTGAAGTGCTGTTCGGACCACTTTTGTTGGATCGATTATGCCTGCTTTAACTAAGTCTCGAAATTTACCTTCCTGAGCATCAAATCCCCAGTTAGTATCTTTTGACTCGAGCATTTTGCCTACAATCACAGAGCCATCCTCACCAGCGTTTTCCGCAATTTGTCGAGCAGGTGCCTGAATTGCTTTCCTAACTATATTAACACCTACAGCTTGATCATCATTGGCTGGGCTCAGTTTTGCTAGACCGCGTCCCGCATAAATTAAGGCAGCTCCACCTCCAGGAATAATCCCTTCCTCGACGGCTGCTCGTGTGGCATGCATCGCATCATCAACGCGATCCTTGCGTTCCTTTACCTCAACTTCAGTAGAACCGCCAACCCTAACAACAGCAACCCCACCAGCTAGCTTCGCTAATCGCTCTTGGAGCTTTTCACTATCGTAATCAGACGTTGTTTCTTCAACCTGGGCTCTGATCTGATTGCACCGTGCTTCGATATCTTTCTTTTTACCAGCACCATCAACAATAGTGGTCTCTTCCTTGGTGATGTTGACTCGCTTGGCAGTTCCCATCATATCCAGAGTAACGGTCTCTAGTTCGATGCCTAAATCTTCCGAAATGACGGTTCCTCCAGTCAGGATTGCAATATCCTCAAGCATCGCTTTACGGCGATCACCAAAACCAGGGGCCTTCACTGCAGCAACTTTTAAACCGCCTCGGAGCTTATTTACAACTAATGTGGCGAGAGCTTCTCCTTCAATATCTTCTGCAATAATCAACAGCGGTTTACCACTTTGAACAACAGCTTCAAGAACTGGCAACATTGGTTGAAGACTGGAAAGCTTGGACTCATGCAGCAAAATGTAAGGTGCCTCTAAATCACTGATCATTTTTTCTGAATTGGTCACAAAATACGGGGATAAATAACCACGATCAAATTGCATGCCCTCAACGACATCTAATTCCGTCGCTAGAGATTTGGCTTCCTCTACCGTTATTACGCCCTCATTGCCAACACGCTCCATGGCCTGAGCGATCATCTTACCAATTTCATCCTCACCATTCGCGGATATTGTACCCACCTGGGAAACTTCGGCTGACGTTCCGATTTTCTTCGACTTCTTCTCAAGAGCAGCTACCACTGAGGTTACTGCCATATCTATACCGCGTTTAAGATCCATAGGGTTCAAGCCAGCAGCTACCGCCTTTGCGCCTTCCCTAACAATTGACTGCGCCAAAACAGTTGCTGTTGTAGTGCCATCTCCTGCGTTATCATTTGCCTTAGATGCAACTTCCCGCACCATCTGCGCGCCCATGTTTTCGAATTTATCAATTAATTCGATTTCTTTAGCAACAGTTACGCCATCTTTTGTTATCCGGGGAGCCCCAAAAGACTTATCCAGAACAACATTACGGCCCTTAGGGCCCAAGGTGGCCTTTACAGCATTTGCGAGTGTGTCAACGCCGTCCAGCATTTTCTGACGCGCGTCAACACCAAACTTTACTTCTTTTGCAGCCATTTGTCTGCCTCTCCTTTAATTAAAGATCAAATATAACTAGATAAGTATTCTCTTCTTAGCCGGTTACGCCCATGATGTCGGACTCTTTCATGATAAGAAGTTCTTCACCATCGATTTTTACTTCCGTACCGGACCATTTACCGAAAAGAACAGTATCTCCAGATTTAACATCCAACGGTGTTATCCTTCCGTTTTCATCTCTAGCCCCAGGACCCACCGAAACTACTTTACCTTCCATAGGCTTCTCTTTAGCGGTATCGGGGATGATAATTCCACCTGCTGTTTTTGCCTCGCTTTCCATTCGACGGATAACGACGCGATCATGCAATGGCCTAAAACCCATTCCATTTCTCCATTTTCTGAAAGTTGCGTTTAAAAATTTTCCTCACCGAACACCAAGGAGACTAATCATTGGCACTCTCTTGTTACGATTGCCAGCATGTAGTGATTGTCTTATCAACTGTCAAGAAGCCAGCGGCAAAAAAACTGAAAACTATCTATATTATTATTAAATTGCCTTAACATATCTATATTATTATTAAATTGCCTTAACAATAGACTGCATATGTCAGTCTGGCGCTAGTGTAACTTTTAAGCCATCCAAATCCTTGGTCATATCTATCTGACAAGATAATCTCGAGTTATTCTCCACATCGAAGGCTAAATCTAGCATGTCTACTTCTTCTTCGCTCTTTTCTGGTAACTTAGTCATCCAGTTTTCCTCAACATATATGTGACAAGTGGCACAAGCGCATGATCCGCCGCATTCCGCTTTGATCGAAAGCCCTTCATCCCTTATAATTTCCATTATTTGCCAGCCTTCGGTCCCTTTTATTTCATGTTCGACACCGTCATGATCTGTGACAAAAATTTTCATGCTACCCCCAATTTCCCCTGAAGTTCTGAGCTTGAAGTTGTATATTGGAACCGAAGTTTTCTCTCAGGATGTACGTACCGAAATGCTTGCTGCGCCATGAGTGCAGCTTCATGAAAGCCCGACAGAATAAGCTTCAACTTTCCTGGATATGTATTAATGTCTCCAATGGCAAATATCCCTGCTACATCAGTTTCAAATTTCTCCGTATCTACAGGAATGAGATTCCTATCTAAATTAATCCCAAAATTAGCGACAGGGCCAAGCTTCATAGTAAGACCATAGAAAGCGAGTAGTGTATCGCATTCAATATCATATTCACCAGTCTCTCCCTTCACGGCGACAGATTTTAAAACACCGTTTTCGCTTCGAAGTTCTTTTAACTGAGCAATTTCTAGTTGCATCTCACCATCTGCAACGAGTTTCCTCATCTTATTAATTGTATCGGGAGCTGCACGGAAATCATCTCGTCGGTGCAACAATGTTAATTTTTTTGCTAACGGGTGCAAGTTTACTGTCCAATCAAGGGCAGAATCACCACCTCCGGCAATGAGAATATTTTTATCCCTGAAATCTTCCATTCTCCTGACTGAATAAAAAACCGATTCCCCCTCAAATTCTTCAAGCCCCTTTAATGGGGGTTTTTTTGGCACAAAGCTACCTCCACCTGCCGCAACCACTATAACTTTAGCTTCGATAACAGTACCTAAATCTGTTTGAACGACCCAATTGCCGTCCTCTTTCTTTGAAATAGACTCGGCCATCTGACCAAGATGAAAGTATGGATCGAAGGGTTCTATTTGGGCCATAAGTTTGTCGGTTAATTCCTGCCCGGTACAAACTGGTATTGCAGGAATGTCATAAATTGGTTTTTCAGGATAAAGTTCGGAGCATTGGCCTCCGACTACCTCGAGGATATCTATCAAATGACATTTGATGTCTAAAAGACCAAGTTCAAATACGGCAAATAAACCAACTGGCCCAGCACCAATAATAACTACGTCAGTCTTAAAAGATTTTTTACTCATCCTTAGCCTTACCTGCAAAAATTAGTGTTATAAACGCCCTACTGAAATGCAACCAATGTTTACCCTCGGCGGACCCATACTACCAATACTTTCCACGATCAATTGAAAATATTATTGCCACCAAAAACAGCGACGCATCGCTTGAAGCTTTTATTGGTTTCAAAACCTATCATTATTCCATTTAATGTCGAAAGTGTCTCATTCCAGTCATAACCATTGCAATATCATTTTCGTTAGCCGCCGCAATAATTTCATCATCACGAACTGATCCGCCAGGTTGAATAACTGCCCTCGCACCCGCCGCAACAGCTGCCAACAAACCATCTGGGAACGGGAAAAAGGCATCAGAAGCAACAACCGACCCTACAGCTAACGACTTTTGCAACCCTAATTTCTCTGAAGCTTCTTTAGCCTTTTTAGCTGCAACCTGAGATGAGTCAACTCTACTCATCTGCCCAGCACCTATACCTACCGTGGCTCCGTTTTTAGCATATACGATGGCGTTAGATTTAACATGTTTAGCAACCATGAATGCGAATATTAAATCATCTAACTCTTCGGGAGATGGTTGACGCCTAGTTACAATCTGAAGTTTAGTTTTGTCTATTCTACCAACATCTCTGTCTTGGACAAGCAATCCACCAGAAAGAGGTTTGAAAATTTTTGACGCTTCGGCTGGATTGGGCACACCGCCCGTTTTTAATATTCGTAAAGATTTTTTCTTCGCAAATACATCCAATGCTTCTTCAGTAAAGTCGGGCGCTATCACGACTTCTGTAAATACATTCACCATCTCAATTGCAGCGTCAAAATCAATTGTTTTATTAGACGCAATGATACCCCCAAAAGCACTGACTTGATCACACCAATAGGCTTTTTCGTAAGCATCAAGAATATTATCTCCATTTGCTACGCCGCAAGGGTTTGCATGTTTTATAATTGCAACAGTGGGTTGATCAAATTCGGCTACTAGTTCAAACGCCGCATCCGTATCATTTAAATTATTATAACTAACCTCTTTACCTTGAAGTTGCTCGGCTGTTCCAACACCAAAATTCTGTTTACTAATTTGGTAAAAAGCACCGGATTGATGAGGGTTTTCTCCATAACGCAATATTTGCGGAGAATGACCCGATAACATGATTCTATTAGGATTTGAAATATTAAGTTCCTCCGAGAACCAAGTTGCTATTTCCGCGTCATAAGCAGCTGTTCTAGCATATGCTCTAGCTGCGAAAGTTTTTCTAATAGAAGATGAGGTGCCTCCATTATTAGACTTGAATTCCTTGAGAAAGATTTCATAATCTGCCGGTTCAACTAGAACCATAACTGAGTCATGGTTTTTAGCAGCTGCGCGAATCATAGCAGGGCCGCCTATATCTATATTTTCCACGCAATCATTATAGTTGCCGTTCGAACGAGCCGTTTCTTCGAACGGATAAAGATTGCACACGAGAAGATCAATTGGCGGTATTTCATGACCCTCGGCCGCCTTAATGTGCTCTGGGTCATCCCGTAGAGCCAAAAGACCCCCATGAATTTTTGGATGGAGAGTTTTAACACGTCCCCCCATCATTTCTGGAAAACCTGTATAATCCGAAACATCGATAATTTTAACTCCAGATTCTCGAAGTGTTCTGGCTGTTCCCCCAGTCGAGAGAATTTCAACTCCATTGTCTTGCAGGACAGCTCCTAGATCTACCAGGCCCGTTTTATCAGAAACGGATAATAGTGCTCTTCTCACAGGAACTATATCGGTCATTTGAAATACCACTTTTTAGTAGAAACCAATGTCTTATTACTCGCACGATATAATTCGTCAACTTTCGATTAAGTTTTATGAATTATTTTTTTTCAGAATAACGTTTTAGGCGAGACTCTCTAATTGCGATAAAAGTAGTACTTCCAAAAATCAATATAGCACCTATCCACGTATAAAGATCAGGGATCTCATCAAAGAAAACAAACCCTAAAAATGTAGCCCAAATCATTTTACTAAAATCTACTGGCATCACTACCGACGTATCAGCCAATTTCAAAGATTGATTCATAAGTGTTTGTGCAAACGTACCGAGAGCTGATAATAAAAGCATCCATCCCATTTGCTCCCAACTTGGGAGCTCCCAAAATGGAAATGCCGCAAAAAATACAAGTGGCGAGAGAAATAAAGATGCGTAGAAAGAAATAGTAACACTTGAGTCAGTCCGCGTCATAACTTTTATAAGCATCAAAGCTACAGACCATATAGCAGCCGAAATAACAATCAGCGTTGGGCCGATTCCAAGATCAACCATTCCCGGCCTGAGAATAATCAAAGTACCTACAAAGCCTATAATAATCGCTGTCCATCGGCGGACACGAACTACCTCTCCTAAAAATATTACAGCGAGTACTGTTGCAAATAGTGGCGCGCTAAATCCTAATGCTGTCACTTGAGCCAAGGGAGTGATACTCAATCCATAAAAGAAGCATAACATTGCGCCAGCATTCAAAAGCCCGCGTAAGGAGTGCAATTTGATATTCTTTGTCTTAAGGATGGAAAAGTTGTCCTTAAAAACAAATGGGAAAAGGATAAACAGTCCTAGAAATGCTCTGAAAAAGGCAATTTCAAACGGATGCAATTGGCCAGACATACTGCGAACTATCGTGTGCATCGCCACAAAAAGGACCGCAGCCATCGCCATATAGGTTACAGCTACAAAGGGAGTAGGCACACTACCGATAAAATTCATGAGTCTGTTAGATCGGAACACGCTATCACTAATACGCGCAAGAAAAGTAAGTCTCAAGTCCTATATAATTAAAAATTCATCCAAATCTGCTTTTGAGGAGTTACACTTGAAGCGCCTGCTATTAACTCTCCACCTAATCTTGACCACTCGTCAAGAACGTTGAGTCGCATCGATGCTATAGCCACGCTACCTACCCCCGATCTGATCTCACCCGCTTCCTTTCCTTTGAACAAAATCAATGTTCCAGGTTCTGGAAGGGCTCCAGAAACCGAAACAGGTATTAATCTTCGTTTGATCAACCCACGATATTTCGTTCTAGCCGTCAACTCCTGTCCCATATAGCAACCTTTTTTCCAGTCAATGGCATTGAGTTCGTCAAATCCCGCTTCAAGTAAAATTGTCTTTTGGGATTGCAAATCTTTTACGCTGTCTGGAACTCCTGATGTAATCCTTAATAATTCATAATCGCTACGATCACATTCGTTTAAGTCCATAAAACTCGGAAAATCATTCTTTTTTAAAAGAATTCGAACTCCCATTGCTGCTAGTCGAGGATCGACCATTGTTATTCCGTTTGGCACTTTCATTGTTTCGCCAGGATTTTCTGTTAGACCTATTGCGGAGTGGATACTGACGCCAAATCCTGCAAAAATATCAAATTTATTACTAACGTCCTCTAGATTTATTTTTGACCTAAGTTTATGCATTTGCAGTTTTTTCTCCAGCCCGGGTAGAAGTTTCAAATCACATTCCAACAAAATTTCGGCCTGCCCATTAGTCATGAAAAAATCACAAAAAAATTTACCTTGTGGTGTTAGAAGTGCCGCATAAATAGAACAAGTGTCTGAAATCAAATGCACATCGTTTGATACTAAACCTTGGAGAAAGTTAGCCCTATCTTCACCAGATACAGCAAGAACTCCTCTGCCTTCCAATTTTACAAAATAATTGTCTGTTAACATATTGCTAAAAGTACCCCGGAAAAAAGTAATTAGGCTTTGTTTTTATGATCTAAAACACCTAAATTTAAGTGAAGTCGATTTTATTTGCTAACCCAAGTAGCAAGAATTTATAAGTTCAAAAGTCAAAAGATGCGAGTTTTTTATCATGTGTACTTTTATAATTAATTGGCAACCCGGCGAGAAATGGCCTTTATTATTAGCCGCCAATCGCGATGAACTTATTACCAGAGCGTGGAAAAAGCCCGGCCGCCATTGGCCAGATCGACCGGAGGTCATAGCGGGTCACGATGATGATGCTGGAGGTAGCTGGTTGGGAGTAAATGATCATGGAGTAATCGCGGGGATATTAAACCGAACAAATTCCCTAGGGCCATTGCCCGGAAAACGAAGCAGAGGGGAACTCGTTCTTGAAGCACTCGACCATGCAGATGCTGTTGAAGCAGCTACAGCAATTACCAATATCAACGAAACATCTTATAGGAACTTTAATATGTTGATATTAGATAATCGGGATGCATTTTGGCTAAAAAAAGCAGGCAATGATAGAGTCGATTGCCAACCTTTGCCTAGAGGGGTTTCTATGCTAGCGGCCCAAGAGTTAAACGATATGGCGTCCCCGAGAATCAACCATCATTTAAACATATTGCGATCTATAAAAATACCTAATCCTGAACTCAACGATTGGGGAAACTGGTCAAATGTTCTCGCTAGCCGAACATGCCAGATTGAAGAGGATCCATTAACGGCAATGAATATAGCTTCAACGTCTGGGTTCGGGACTGTCTCATCATCGTTGATAGCATTACCCAACGATATTAATCAAAAACCTATCTGGTTATTTTGTGAAGGGACACCTGACAAAAATAAATTTTTACCGGTCGATTTTTGATACTTAAGATAATTAAGAAAACACTGGTTGAATAATCAGTCTAGACCCGCATTGTTTTAAATTTATCTTGTTGATATACATGGTAGAGAGGATGCGTTGACACGGTATCGCTCTTCATCACGAATAACTTGTTTAGGCGAGCCAAGTGGAAAGTCTCAGGGACGAGTAATATGGCAGTTAGAACCAAATTATATGAAGGTAAAGCAAAGGTTTTATACAAGGGGCCTGAGCCAGGCACTTTAGTGCAATATTTCAAGGATGATGCAACTGCATTCAATAATAAAAAGCATGGAATTATTAATGGCAAAGGCGTTCTTAACAATAGAATAAGTGAATACCTTATGGCTAAAGTTGCTGAGCTTGGGGTCCCAACACATTTCATAAAACGACTGAATATGAGGGAACAGCTGATTAAAGAAGTTGAAATCATCCCAATCGAAGTAGTAGTTCGCAATATAGCTGCCGGTTCTATCTGCAAACGATTTAATTTAGAAGAAGGAGTATCGCTGCCCCGTTCATTAGTTGAGTATTATTACAAGTCAGACGAACTCGGCGACCCTTTAATAGCTGAAGAACATATCACTGCATTTGGATGGGCAAGCACCCCGGAACTCGATGAGATTATGGCAATGACGCTTAGAATTAACGACTTCTTATCAGGATTATTGATGGGGATTGGCATTCATCTGGTAGATTTTAAATTAGAATTTGGACGCCTTTATTTCGAGGAAGCAATTCAAATCATATTAGCGGACGAAATTAGTCCAGATAACTGTCGTCTTTGGGATATTAAAACCAATGAGAAACTTGATAAAGATAGATTTCGCCGCGACCTAGGCGGAGAGAAAGAAGCCTATCAGGAAATTGCACGACGACTGGGGGTTCTACCCGAATCAAATTCTGGATAGACTCTAGAATTCTATATGCCTGAAATCGTAAAGTTTGAAGAGTGGAAAAAAATAATGA
>Ga0315331_10003191_pt1 | contig 12365 bp, 10 predicted proteins | sample M160m34915metaG_FD_203456 | JGI IMG/M metagenome (GOLD analysis project Ga0315331, IMG submission 203456) | Ammonia-oxidizing marine archaeal communities from Monterey Bay, California, United States - M1 60m 34915 | ecosystem: Environmental > Aquatic > Marine > Intertidal zone | place: USA...
AGTGACCGGGCTCTTTCTTTTTTTTGAGGACCCATTGCTAGCAACTGGTAACGTTTTGTTTCGTACTTGATTTGAAGCAATATGGTTGTGATTGCAAGCTGTGAATGGGTTAGTTGCCGGGTCTCTTGGAAATTCTGAAAGTCATTCTTGGCACGAGGGTTGCATATGATTGGCACTGGGTTGCTTGATCCCGCAGAGACTACGAATGGAAAGGATCAATACGATGAGAAACGCAATAACTTACAGTGCGTTCTATGGATGGTTACTCATGGCTGTTTATGGGAATGCCCAGGAAATCCCCACGGAAACAATCGCCTGGCAGCGTGTTCCAGCGACGCTTTCGCGGGCACCGCAGCAGGTTGTTTCGATGGTGGCACGACCCTTGTCGAGTCCGGCTGGAGTGGTGCAACCGGCGATGACCTGGCAGCCTGTTTCTCAACCGGTGATGGCATCGATGCCCTTGACGTCTCAGGGGCAGATGATGCGCCCGGCCTATGCGGGGGCCGCTCCCGTGATGATGGCTTGGCAGCCGGTGATGCAGCCGGTGATGCAGCCGGGAGCCATGGCCATGCAGCCGATGGGTCAGTGGCAGGTGATGTCGCCTGCAGGGATTCCTGCGGCAGCGTTTCCTAATGCCCAGTGGCAACCTGTGTCGCAGCCGGCTACCACGGCATTGCAGCCGGCCGTTTATTGGCAACCAATGCGTGCAGCGAACCAGGTTCCTCAGCTGGGAGGACAACGGATGCCGGCTTCGTCAGCCGTACGTATCATCCCGTGTGCGGGTACGCAGCCAACGACGGTGGATCCTTACGCTCGCTCCGCGGCTGCTGGTTACGCGACTAATCTTCGGTATCGTCCGATCGTGTCACTCGGGAGTGTTCCGGAAAACTACCAGATGGGGCAGGGGATGTTGGGCCAGCCAAAGGTTTACGTTCCCGGGCAGCCGTTACGGAACTTTGTTCGTTACCTGACTCCGTAGGGAGCAGCATGAATACTTGCCAGTCAGGACGCGACTGAATGGCTTGTGCACCGGGTATCGTCGGCGGGGTGAACGATACCCGGTGCTTCTTTGATTGCTGGGACGGGTAGATCGTGGTTTCAGGCGATTCCCTGTCGCTGCAGTTCTCCGAGCACGTTCTGGACGATCCGGGCAATCTGCAGTGGATCGGTACCGGATGAATCGTTGCATCCGCTACTGGGTTCGGCGGTAAAACCTTCAGAAGCGAGCAGGCACTGGAGCTGTTCGCTCAGCGTTTCCAGTTCTGATTGTTGAACAATTGACTGGGGTTGTCGGCCTCGCCCGGTCTGGATGCCGCGCAGCTGCAGGGCAGCTCGAAACCCTTCAGGAAATTCCGAGGAGTAAATCATGGCATCAAACAGGGCCAGTAATCGATACTGCAGGTCACAGGCCTGGTCGATCTCCTGGGCACGCGTGAGGTCGTAGAGCTTGCGAGTGATTTCTGGTACCACACCACTGGTGGCATTGGTGCCTCCATCGCAGCCGATGAGCATCATGGCCATGAGCGCCGGATCCCAGCCGGTCAGGAAGCTGAATTCCGGTCGATTCGGACGAACCTTTTCGATCATGCGCATCATGTGCGGTAGATCTCCAGAAGAATCCTTGATGGCAACGATTCGTGGGCATTCCTCGGACAGGCGTTGTACGGTTGGTACATCGATCGGAGACGCGAACATGGGAATGTTGTAAAGAGTCACGTCGACAGGGGAATGGTCAGCGATTTCCTTGAAATAAGCGTAGACGCCATCCGGGCTGAGCTTGTAGTAGAACGGCGAGACGATGGCCACCGCGCGTACTCCCAGTTGGCTATAACGTTCACAGGCGCGAATGGTCTCGCGAGCATTCGCTTCGGCTGCCCCGGCCAGGACAGGAACCCGACCACGGGTCTGGTCAACGATGATTTCAATGATGCGAATACGTTCTTCGGCAGTGAAACGAGTGAATTCACCGGTCGATCCGTTGGGGTAGAGGCCATGAACGCCATGATCGATCAACCAGTCCACGTAGCGACGTGTCTCTGATTCATTGATGTTTCCCTGGTCATCCAGGGGAACGATATTAGGCGTAAAAATGCCCTCGAGTTTTTGTGTATTGGACATCGACGCAAGCTCACTCCGGGGATGGTATCGGAATTCCTTCACATGGTCCCCGAAGACCACGTGAACAGGAATCTGGATCGCTTGTATAATGGGCGTAATTGGCCTTGTCTGACCCTGCTTTGCGCAACTATAGCTTAGGGATAAGCGAGTGCCAGCAAACTTTCCAGGTTTCTCGTGACCTCACTGCAGACAGGGAGAGAGTCGAGATCGATCAGAAACGGGTTCGTCTATTTCTCGTGGGCAGGGTATCCTGACACAGGGTGAAGATCCTCTTGCAAAGTGTGAACAGGTAAGGATCGCAAGCGAGTTCCGGATGTAACTCTTGTACGTATTAAACCGGTATATGATGACAACAGGTGTGACGAGTAAAACCAGCCAGGGAAAACGCCCTGCCCAAGCACCGAAGGGTTTCCAGTGGAATATCCTGGCCTGGGTTTTCCTGGCCGGATCCCTGGTCTTCTTTTTGGCGTCCGATCGGCTTCACCAGACCGTGTGTTGGTTCCTGTTGGTGCCGGACGAATTGATCGGGCAATGGGCCGGCGGAGACTGGTCACGGGTTTCTGTACTGGACCGCCTGCCACTAGTGTTACTGACTACCGCGATCCTGCTGGGAGCCGTTGCCTGGGGGCGATTCATCTTGCGACCTTGCCGGGTTAGCGCGGATTTATCGCGGGCGGAAAGGGGCCTCTTTTCATTGGCGATTGGCTTGAGTTGCCTATCCCTGGTGACCTTGTTGCTGGGTTGTATGGGTTTGCTGCAAGCTCGTAACCTGTTTATTGGCCTGTTGGTCTTACCCGTCCTGGTAGAGTTGGTTTTCCTGAAAGGCGGCTTGGGAAAATTGCCGGAAGAGACAGTCGGGATCGCCATGGAGATGGATGCTCGGTTGGATCGTCTATCGACGAGATGGCTTTGGCTGCTCGTGCCCCTGGGCCTGGTTGTGTTGCTGGGAGGCATGTTGCCACCGCAGGATTTTGATGTACGGGAGTACCACCTGCAGGTGCCCCGGGAGTGGTACGAGGCGGGGCGTGTGGAATTCTTACCTCACAATGTCTATGGCAATATGCCGCTTGGTGCAGAAATTCTAAGTGTCCCGGCGATGGCGATCTGGCCGGGTGAAAACGATAGCTGGTGGGGTGCGATGGTTGGCAAGACGATCCTTGCGTTATTTGGATTGTTGACCACCTGGGGGATCTACCTGTTTGGCCGTCGCTGGTTCTCTGCGAGCGCGGGGTTGGCCGGTGCCGTGATCTTCCTGGCGACCCCCTGGGTGTTGCATGTTTCTGTCAATGGTTTGGTTGAACTGGCTGTTGGGTTTTATGGGTTGATGGCCGTTTACGCGGCTTACCTGGCACGACAGCAACCTGGCAGGCTGGCATGGAGCGGCTTGGCGGGATTTTTTGCCGGCAGCGCGGTCGCCTGTAAGTACCCGGCGTTGCTGATGGTGGTGTTTCCCGTGCTGGTTTACCTGGTGATCCAGGCAGGTCGTGCGGCCCCTCGAGTGGCATTGGTTTTCGTGGTGGCAACGGTCGTTGGATGCGGTCCCTGGTTTGCCAAGAATGCCGTCATGGCAGAAAATCCGACGTATCCCTTGTTGAGTAACTGGTTTGGAGGCAAGACGCGTACCCCGGATCGGATCGCACAGTGGAAACGGGCTCACCAGGTACCCGTGGATGCGACGGGCCAACGGTACCGTTTCAGGGAATTTGGTACCGCGCTGGCTCGATTCGCTGGTAGTGATCGTTGGCAGAGTCCACTCCTGGTACCACTTGCCCTGTTATCCTTGGCCTGGGGATGGCGACGCTCGGAAGTATGGTGGCTGGCAGTCCTGGTAGCTTATACGTTTCTGGCCTGGTGGTTGTTGACCCATCGCATTGAACGTTTCTGGGTACCGATGTTACCGCTGGTTGCCTTGCTGGCGGGGCTGGGCAGTGTCCAGTTGTGTCGAACGGCCCCCGCTCCCATCTTGCCATCTCTGCTGCTGCTGGCGACCCTGTTTGGCACGCTGGCGGGGAGTTCGTCGTTACTGGGAGACAACCGTTTCCTGGTGGGATTGGGACCGTTACGAGATGGTCCGGCGGTCGCTGGTGAATTTGAAGCCAGTTCTCATGCACACCTGCATCGCTACCTGAATCGACATGTGTCCCCGACGGCGGGAAAGGTCTTGCTGGTTGGTGATGCGGAGCCATTTGATTTACGGGTGCCGGTCCTTTACAACACCTGTTTCGACGAATGTATTTTCGAGCGGTTGATACGCGGTCGAGATGCCGAGGAGCGACTGGCGGCCCTCCGGGGCGAGGGGATCACGCATGTCTTTGTTTACTGGAGTCTCATTGATCGCTATCGTGAGCCGGGTAATTACGGGTTCACTGATTACGTGGTACGAGACCTGGTGCGAGGGGAACTGGTGGGACAAGGTATCCTGCGTCCCATGCCGATCGATATGCCGGCAGAGGAAGGGGAACTATTTGAAGTCGGGCACCGGGCCGTGGAAATGACTGGCGAAAGAGAAAACAGGCAGGAAACTCCTTGATGACATCTGAGCAGCAGCCAGCCACCGAGAGGATTGTACCGGGTAGCCTGGCCTTTGTTTTTGCGCATGCCGAGGAGGCTGCGGGTCTGAAAGCCAAGCTGGCTGACCGCGTGACAACCCGTTGCGTCTCGTTACTGGAACATTGTGGTACCTGGCAGCAGTCTCCGGTTGTGGTTGCAGAAACAGGGGGGGGATTTGAACGTGCTGGGCGAGCCACACGTGACCTGATTATCATGCGGCGCCCACGTTGGATTATCGCGACAGGATTCGCTGCTAGCCTGCACCCTGAAGTGGAAATTGGTCACATCGTAATGCCGAACCAGGTTTGCAACCAACAGGGAGAGACATGGCCCGTGGAGTGCCATGCGGATAAAGCGGATGTCGAGGCAAGTCCGGCATTGCATATGGGTTCGCTACTGAGCCTGCCAGCATTTCCCACCACGGAAGAAGAGAGGCAGGCGTTATTCAGATCCCAGCAGGCTCTTGCCTGTGACACGCACACCCAGGCCGTGGCAGAAGTCTGTCGCCGAGAACAGGTGCCATTCCTGTCAGCCCGTATTATTGATCGGGACGTGGCGCAGGGATTAGCGGCGGACCTGGAATCGATGGATCGCCGGCCGACCCGGGCTGGAAAAATAGGCGCCGCGGCGCGTGCCCTGTTTGAACGGCCTGGCAGTATCCAGGACATGTGGCAGCGAAAAAAACAGACCAAGCAGTTGTCGGACCGACTGGGGCGTTTCCTACTGGGCATGATTGAACAATTGCAACAGTGGAATGAAGGGGGCGAGAACATCTCCTCGAGTTAAGGATCACCGTGGAACTGCGGATCAGTCGCTTGTCCTCATGGGTGGACCTGATTTAAGATAGACAGATGTAGGTTGTGGGTTAACGAGAATGATCGCATGAAAATAATCTTGGCGGCGCCGCGCGGCTTTTGTGCCGGTGTGAACATGGCGATTGAATGCCTGGACATGGCCTTGAATGCCTTCGGGGCACCCATCTATGTCTACCACGAAATTGTTCATAATCGCTTCGTGGTCGAATCGTTTACCGCTCGTGGCGTTGTTTTCGTCGATGAGTTAAGCGAGGTGCCAGCAGGATCGCATCTGCTCTTTTCCGCGCACGGTGTTTCTCCGGAGATCCGGGAGATGGCCAAGGCGCGTGACCTCCTGGCCATTGACGCAACCTGTCCCCTGGTGACCAAGGTGCACCTGGAAGCCATTCGCTTTGCGAAACTCGGTTACATTATCGTGTTGATCGGTCACGAGGGGCATGATGAAGTCGTGGGCACGATGGGTGAGGCACCGGAGGCGATCGTGCTCGTGGAATCAGAGGAGGAGGTCGATCAGCTGGAGTTTCCCGCTGATTCCAAGATCGCTTACCTTACGCAGACTACGTTGAGCGTGGATGATGCCAGTCGGATTATTCGTCGACTGGAATCACGGTTTCCACAGATTGCCTCTCCACCGAAACAGGATATTTGTTACGCGACTCAAAATCGCCAGGAAGCGGTGCGCCTGTTAGCCGAGGAAGCAGACCTGGTATTGGTTCTTGGCAGCCAGAACAGTTCTAACAGCCAGCGTTTGAAGGAGATTTCCCAGGAACTGCAAGTCCCGGCGCACCTGATTGATGGGGTGCAGGATATTCACTCGGACTGGTTTTCCGGGGTGGATACCGTGTTGATTACCGCGGGAGCCAGTGCGCCGGAATCCGTGGTTGAAGATTGCGTGGATTATCTACAAGAACACCACGATGCCACGGTTGAGATACGGACCATCCGTGAAGAGCAAGTGCATTTTCAGTTGCCGATCGAGTTGCGAAAAGCCATCAACTGAACGGCTCTGCCACGAGTGGATGAGACTAGCCCTGGATATAGCTCTTCAGGTAATGATTCTCGATGCTGAGCTTGGCGTACTGGGCTTTGACCACGTCACCGATGGAAATCATGCCAGCCAGTTTGCCGTCTTCAAGGATAGGGAGATGGCGAATGCGGCGTTCGGTTAGCAGCCCCATGGTTTCACTGATCGAATCATCGAGAGTTCCCGTGACCAGGTCGGTCGTCATTAATTCAGCAACCGTGGTGGTTTCCAGGTTGTATCCTTCTGTCGCCGAGGCACGCAGAATGTCACGCTCGGTGATAATGCCCACCAGTTCTTCACCGCGACAGACCAGCAGGGAACCACAGCGATGGTACACAAGTTGCTTGACGACGACCGCAAGTTTCTCTTGCGGTTCCGTCGTGAAAACCTGGTTACCCTTGGTCTGCAGGATCGTGCGGATTGTCATGGGAACTCCATGCGTGAAAGTGAAGATCAAGAAGAGGAGTCAAGAAAAGCTACCCTTGAGACTAATCAACGATTGGACACAACGTCAAACGTATTGTGCCCGTTCCAGGGCTTGTCCAGATGCGTTCGCCCAGGAGATTACTGCTGTGAAAAAAAGTACAGCTGCTGTGAAAAAAAGCACAACTGAATCTAATTCAAGGCGTCACTTGATCTTTGCGTAGCTGCCGGCAGATTCGCCCGGCAGCTATCGGTTGCCTGCCAGCAGACGGTAATCGTTACAGGTTACCAGTAAGAAAAAAAACGTTTTTAGGGAATGGATGGCGTGCTGCGGGTAGGTAGTTCAGCTGCCTCCAGGTTGCGGAAAGAAATGTTGGTTGTTGGATCATGTCCCTGGATCATGATCGTGCCGGCTGCCTGTCGCAGTCCCTTGCGAGGGTTTTCATGGGCTGGCCTGGTATCTGTCCAGTCACTGACCTGGTAACCATTCACCCAGGCTGCCATGTGAGGTCCGTTGACGATCAGGGTTTGGTGAAACCATTTGAGATCCTCAGCCACGACACGGCGTGCATCTTGGCGACGAAAAAATCCACCCGTCCCACAATCTTTTGGCCTGGTGGCATCCTGGTTCTCGACGCCATTGTGGATCTGGCACTCGTAGCCCATCATCACGTCGCCCGGAATGCAGCGAAAGAAAATTCCCGAATTCAGATCGGCGGCATGGGTGATGCATTCCAGTTGCAGGATGAAGTCCCCCAGCATCTGCTCAGTTTCCAACTGCCCTCGACCGTCCTGGACGTTTAACCATCCCTGGTCGTTTACCGTGAATTTGCTGGCCATCTCCGGGTAGCTTTTCCAGCCGGTCAGATCCTTGCCATTGAAGAGGGGGGCCAGTTGCAGTGGCTTGAGCTTGATATCTCGAAAGGCGACCAGGCCCTCGTTCAGTTGCAGTCCAATGAGTCCTCGCTGGAGCGGTTTTGCATCCTGGTGTTGGAGGATTTCCTGGCCATCGAGCACAACGGTGATCGTATCTCCAAGCACGGTGATCTCGTACCGTTGCCAGTCTGTGCTGTCAAAGGAACCGTTTACTTTTTGTCGTTTCACGAGGCTGCCGGTCGGAAAAGGATTGTCCGCATCGGCAATGTTCAACTCGTAGCAATCATGGGCAGGATCCTGGGGAGTCGGTGCGGTATGGAGGAAGATGCCACTGTTGGTTCCTTTTGCACTGCGAAATTCCACGGAAAGCACGTAGTTCGAAAAGGCCGTCGTGGTGCAGAGTAATCCCTGATCTCCCTTGCTGACCGTGATGGCACCGTCGACCACCTGCCAATCGGCATCGGTCGTTGCCTGCCAACCGAACAGGGTGCTGCCGTCAAACAAGCGAATCCAACCATCCGCTAGTTCTGCATCCGACAGGGGTAAGGGGGCGGGTGCCGGAACCTGGGCCACTGCCGGTGGCGGATCTTTCTTTTTTTCAACGGCAGGTTTCTTGGCAGCGGTCGCGGTTTTCCCGGTGTCCTGGGAGGAGGCGTCTGTGGGCCTGTTTTCCTCGGTCGTGCTGGATCCCGTGCAGCCGCTGACTGTAACCAGCAGCAACAGTATGGCAAGAGAAATCCGGACCTGGTGATTTACGTTGGGAGTGGCGAGGTTCATGCCGGGAAACACGGTTCCTGGTAACGGGGGCAGCAACGGAAGTGACATCAGGGACTCCCAGGATGATGGAGGAAATTATTCGTGGTCAGGGGATTCAATCTGGAGGGCAACTTCACCGATCAGTCCGCCGGCCAGTTGTTCTCGTCCGGGACGTTCCAGGGGAGCACTATCCGCGTGCAGCAGCGGCAGGTCGACGACGACTTCCAGTCTGTTGCGCTGTTGTAGCAGGATCGTAATGTCAAAGCGAGTGGGGCCGGCAGTTGCCGGGATGTCTCCCAGGTGCTGGCCATTGAGTTGTACCGAACCCAGTGCATCCACTTGTTCAATCGCGATGAAAACCTGGTCCTGCTCGGTTAGCCCCGTGGGACAGTGGAAATGTCGCTCGAATCGGACACGCCCGAAAAAATCGTTTCCCAGGATCGATTGCCAGTCTGCAGGCATGTTCAAGCGACCACCGGGTGGAACCACTCCCTCGGTTTCGATCGAGGTCCCCTCGGCGGTCCATGTTGTTCGGCAGAGAGGCAGGTAATTCCAGGGGCCGCGAAGACGAATGGTATGCATCGGATTCTGAGGGGGGGCGTTGGGTAGCCAGGTTTGTCCACGCGACCCAGGGTGTCTTGTAACGAGACGATTTATTCCGGGGTGAAGTCGCTGGTTACGGTGATTTGTCGTACCTGTCGACTGTCGGGATCGAGGGTACGGATAATAATCTGGATGCCTCGCAGGGGATGAGGATAGGGCGGCGAGGTTTCCCGTTCGCCCAGGTCATCCACGCCGAGACTGGCGTTGTCATCCAGCCCGTTGGTGCCCTGGTCAAGGACGCCACCATCCTGGTTGAATCCATCGTACTCGTAGTCCAGGGACCACGTATCGTAGACCAGTTGTTTTAACTGGGACTTCGTATGAGGACGTCCGGCAAACAAGGACTTGACGCCGGGCTGGTAACGCAGGAACCCCAGGTCAACAAATCCACCAAATCCCAGGGCCGTGGCAGTGGGGTCAAAACTGGGGTCGCCGGGGACCACCGTATCGAGGTTGTTGCTATCGGCGACCAGCGGTACGGTCGGATCGAAAATCTTGATGTCAAAGCCAATGACATCCGAGAGGATGATATCTTCTCCGAGGTAATTGCCTGCCTGCTTGGGCATCAGGGAGTTGGCGTTGATCACCAGGCTGCCGGGAACCATGGCGGGGACGATGGGGTAGGGGAAATTGTTCGGAACGGGTCCGGTTCCCGACTCGGGAACGTGGCCAGCACGGTTTTGACGTTTCGTCAGGTCGGCCAGTGAATTTGCAACCAGTCGTCCACCTTCCAGTCGTACGGACAGGTCGTTGCCTCTGTGAAACTGCTTGGGCGAGACACCCGCGGGCAGGTTTACCTGGTCAGGCAGGATCAGCAGGACTCGGCGACGCAAGCTAAATGTTTCCCGAAGTCCCTCCAGTGGTTTCCAATCCCATTGTCCATTTCGGTTGGTATCACTCGGTTCCAGCCACCAGATGATTTCAGCGGCATTGGAGCGAATTGTATTTCCATTGAGTCGTCCGACAAACGGTTGGCCCGTGTTACGCACGGTAAAGGCCAGCACGTCATCACTGTCACCGATAATCGAGGCTGACTTTAGCGGGTTGGCGACATCCCAGAGAGCGAAATTAGGTGCCAGGTCAAAGCCCGCTCCTTCCAGGTATTCCAGGTAACCCAGTCCGGAGCCCGGTTCTGGCCAGGGGCGTGCGGGTACGGTCACGGCATCCAGGTCATCCTGGAGTCGATTTGCCGTATCGCGAATCGCACTGGACATTTCCACGATGGCTCGGCCATCGGCCACGTTATCTCCGATGATCTGGAAAACCTGGGCCAGGGCCAGGATCAGGATCAACGTTACAGCCATGGCGGCTAACATCTCGACGAGGGTCATGCCGAGGTGTGGTTTTCTGCGAAGTCCAACGAGCATGTCGTTTCTCCAGCACGGTCAAAAGTACGCTAATAGTTACCACGTCAGTGGTTGCAACGACATCACCACGATGGGTCGCAACCTGGGGATTTTATCGTGAAGAGGCTTTTGATGAGAGGGCAAATGCAATGATTACAAGTCCAGGGTGATTTTCAACAGCCAGCTTTTATTCGACTTGGCCTATCCCCGTTTGTCAAGTAATTTCACTTAACCGGCCCGTATTCTGCCACGGTATCGGTCAGCAAGTAAGGATCGAAATTCCAGGATCAGCCAAGACATCTGGACGTAAACCCGCAAACTGGGTTAATTGGTCTTTGCCGAAATCTGCAAGGAAAGCGTTTTGGGAAGGAACAGAGGCATGGTGAGTGCCCACCGGGATCATGACTGTCGGAAGTTGCGTGGCTCATGGAAGCCGGGATTGAGTCGGCGTGATGTGTTGGTCATGGTGCTGGTCGTCGGAACCGGCTTCCTGTTTATCTTTCCCTACCTGTTTGACAGTCGTATGACGGCCCGGCGTCGTCTTTGCGATTATCGGCAGATGTCCCTGGGCAGGGCCCTGTTACGCTACGAAGCCAAGTTCGGTGAGTTTCCCGGTTATCGAGACTCCCTGGGGCCTGGACAGGAAGATGCGCCGATCGTTGGTTGGACTTACGCGATCCTGCCCTATGTGGGTCTGTCCTATCGTCGCAAGGATATTGAATACGTGGCTCGTGAAGATAAACGCCTGGGCCCCTGGAATGACATCCAGCAGCAAGATGATGACACGCTACCTGGTACCAGGAAACGCGAGTTGTCAACGATTTATATTCCTGACCTGGTTTGCCCGGATGATTCACCGCCCCACCTGGCCCAGCCTGGCGAACCGGTTGCCTGGTCCAGCTTCGTGGTCAACGGCGGGCTTCCTGATGCCGTGTCAGAACCGGGCAGCGGACAGTTTCCCGCAGACTGGCCTGCCAACGGGATGTTCCAGGATGGCGTGCAGCGTCATCCGGACCTGGCGAAGGTAACGCTCGCATCGATCCAGTCGGCAGATGGAGCCGCCAATACCCTGATGCTCTCGGAAAATCTTGACAGTGGCCTGTGGACTGCAGGTGAGGAGGCTCAGCTAACATTTCTCTGGGTAGCTCGTTCCCAGGGCGGGACCCCGGATCCAGGCAATCAACTGTTAGGTCTCAATCAGCGGGGTGGCCAGGGGCAAGGAAGTGGCAAGTTGTTATTTGCGAGGCCTTCCAGCAGGCATCGTGGTGGCGTGAACGTGGTCTATGCCGATGGGCATACCGAGTTTCTCAGTGAAGAGATTGATTATGCAATCTACACCTACAAGATGACGGTGAATGGCCAGCAGTTGCGATATCCTGGTACGGATCGGCCCATAGGTCCGCCCTACCAGCAGGCAGGGAATTCGAGCAGTATCGTTCCACCCCAGCAACCACCGGTCCATGCCGAGCGGACATCCCCCTGAACGCTAGCTGGCCAACAATTCAGCAATGATGGCTTCCAGGTCGTAACGGGGTTGGTAATCGATGGTCTCTTTCAACCGGGAGAGGTCGGGGACTCGCCGGCGGATATCTTCAAAATCGGCATCGTAGGCATCGGTATAGCTTTGGAACTGGATCTCGGCTGATGACTGGCTTGACTGGATGACCATCTGGGCCAGTTCCAGGATGGAGACAGGACGGTCACTGCCAATGTTAAAGACTTTTCCAAGGGCATCATCCGTGTCCATTAATTGCAAGACGGCTCCAATGATATCGTGAACGTGAGCAAAGCAGCGGATCTGTTGACCGTCATCATGTACGACCAGTGATTGGTCGTTGCGAGCCGCTTCCACGA
>Ga0315331_10003194_pt1 | contig 12365 bp, 28 predicted proteins | sample M160m34915metaG_FD_203456 | JGI IMG/M metagenome (GOLD analysis project Ga0315331, IMG submission 203456) | Ammonia-oxidizing marine archaeal communities from Monterey Bay, California, United States - M1 60m 34915 | ecosystem: Environmental > Aquatic > Marine > Intertidal zone | place: USA...
CCTTATCTACATTATATAGCTTATCTCTCCTATGTTATCTATTGTGAATGGTATCTATGTCTAGCCTCAGCCTTACACTACCTCAGCCACATTGGCCTATATTGTCCATCTCCTTAGTATGGATGGAAGTATCATATGAACGTTAGTGAAATATGCGCGTGAGCACTTCGTGCGAGAGAGATCACCCCCCCTCACTCATACCATTTAGGTGATGGCATACCCGAATAGCTACACCATTCATCACTCTCATACTGTCCTTTAAACCAATTCTTATACTCGGTTAGATGCCACTCCTTACCCTCTAGCTTAACATATTGTTCGAAGTCTAACATATTAACCTCATAACCCCAATGTAAAAGCGATTGTTGTATCCTAGGTGATACATTCCAATTGCCTGTCTCTATCATTCTCTTATAGATCCTCTTTCTCCATCTACCATTAACACCACAAAAGTCTTGCCATCTTCTAATCTGCCTATCATCGTCGCTATGTCTCCTACCCTGAGTATACTTACAATACCATTCGAACCAACCATATGGGTCATCTTCGTGCATCCATTTCATCTCTTTCCAATAGTCATAATCCATTCCACTCCTTATCTTAAACTTATTTAGACGAGGTTTATAAGTCTCTCCTAAGTATAAGCTTGTATCTAAACCATCGAAATGCTCTTTGAATAGACTTGTATAGTCATAATTGCTATATTCTTCTATAGGAAGACCGAAGTAACTACCACCAAAAGCACCTTTCTCTATCACCTCCCTTGGAGATAATAAAGGATAGAAGTCTAATTGACTCATTACTTAGTTGAATTTGCGCGTGGCGACTTCGTCGAGAGAGGAGAAACGCCCTCACTCTCCCTCAAAGCCTCTATATCAAACCCCCACCCTTGCAGAGCTTGATCTAAATTAAATTGTTTATCATCCATCCAATGCCACTCACTTGTACTATTTATCATAACCTTTATTTTTATGTTTATCTTTTCTATTGTATTTCTTCTTATTTCTATAGACGTTAGGTTTCATAGCATCATATATCTCCCTCATTGTCGCTATTATCCTTTTCATACCCTATAGATTATATTTCTTTTTATATACCTCTTTGAATCGTTTACCTACTCCTAGAGCTACTATCTCATCATAGTAAGGTATTCTAGAACTTCTTTTAGTAATAAGTTTATCTGGACACCTTAAGTCTTTAAACACTCTTAGCCTCATTCTACCTCTTTGGCCTTTAGTAACAGCATATATCGGAACGTTCTTCTTTACCATATCAGATCTACTATTAAAGCTATTACAGATCCTATCACTGCTAATATACCAGCTACAGCTATTAGTTTCATAGTTTCTCTCTCTTGCTTGGGAGACCTTCCTTGATTTGATCTATACTGTCTCATCTAAAGTATGTTTAAAGATTGTAGAAGTTTCAAAGATAAAGTTAACTACTGATTCGATCTCAACCTCTTCAGGACTATCACATTCACTTAAGTAATCTTGAGTTTCTTTTAGTAGTATTTCGAATTGAACTGGAGTAAACCAGTCTACTTTATTTACTTTTAGGATATCTTTTACCTCACTCCTAATCCATGAGTTGAATTCTATATTTCTCATAACCTTTATTTTTTTTTATTTATGCAATATACTTGCTCTTGCTCTTCCATATCACCCTATTGGATGTACTGAAGATCTTCTTTCTACGCTTATTAGCATAGTCCATTCTTAAACCTTTTTGATCAGGCATCATGTTGTTCATTTGATTGATTTATTAAAATTAATTGATATTTGATATAATCGTCTAAAAGTAATTGCTGTTTGAATAACTCTTTATTATTATTATTTATAAATAGCTCATAAAACCTATTCTTACATAGTTTGACATAGGTTTCTGCATGTTTTAATTGCTCTAGCGAGCGACAGCTCTGAATTACTTTCAAAGCCTTTGCCGCTGCTATTACATACTCTGTTTTGAATGAAGTCATTATACTAAATCCCATTTAATTCCATTATAATTATTTACGAAAGCATCAATGACATTACTCTTTCTTACCTTATCTAAGTCATACTTGTAAGTATAGTTATCGTAAGTTTCAGTTTTTTGATTCCACTTTCTACCTTTTCTAGTTAATTCTAGATCCATAGACTTACCTGAATAAGACTTTCTAGTAATCTTAGCACCAACAATCGATCCAACACCCCAATCAAATCTAGCCTGAATATAAGGTAAGTTATCAGAAGTAATCTTGATACCTTTCTCTAAGTCTCTAATTATAGTATCATTTTTAAAGTTATCTCTATCAGTTCTAACTTTTTCCATTTCTCTTCTAATCTCACTTCTTTTTTTAGTTAAACCTTTATTATCATTATAGTAAGCATCATAAATTTTATTCATTTCAGCTACAATATCATCTCCATGATCTTTGATAACTTTAGCAACATCACCTAGATACATGAACCTATCAAGCTCAATACCATTATGCTTAGAAGATGAATATGAACCTAAACCTAATTCAATAATCTTAGAATCAACTCCTTCTCTTGGATAATCATAATTTACTTCAGAATAGATAGTACCTAATTTCTGAGATCTAAACTTATTAACCTTTTCGTAATCACCTTTTTCTTCATTCCATACCTCCTTAACATACTCTTCACCTCTACAAGATAGTTCAATATACGAATAGCCTCTACCGTAATCGATATCTATCAAGTCAGTTTCGATTCCTTCTAAATAACTTTTAACAACTCCATTCAAAGAGTTATCTCTAGCCTTTTCAGCATCGTTAATTTTATCGTTAATATTATCTAATTTAATCTGAAGTTTATCCTCTTTAGAATCTAGAGCGTTTAAAATAGTATTTGACATAACCTTTATTGTTTTATTAATTATTTATACTTAAATATAAGAATATTAGTTCAGACTAGCAACTGTTTCCATGTTTATTTTCAAAAAAAGTTACTACCTTCGTACTTTATGGAGATTACTCCCCCATCCAGTTCTCCTATCCATAGAGGCTATATCTTTAGCTACCTCTGGATCTTTTATAACTTCAGTCTCAGCATAACAAGTCTTACCTGAAATAACATTTCTTACATACCATTTAGAAGTACTCGAGCAACTAACACAGGTTTTAGTACCTGGAAGAGCTTTAACCCTTAACGGATTAATCGTTTCATTACATTTTATACAGTTCATACTAAAATGGTAACTTTTCTCTAGGATCGTAATGATTACTAACTACTTTATTATCACCCATCCTTCCAAAAGGAACATGAGTCATTTTCTTAATATTAGCATCGTTATCACTAAGCTTCTTTATCTTATCCATTAGATCATGAAGATTTATCTTAGCTTCTCGTTCTGTTTCACCGTAAACCCATAAATCTAAATCTACAGCATATCTTTTTATATCTTTTGCCATACTATCTATATAAACCTGTTAAATCGTTAATACCTGGTGTTTTTCTCACCTTATCGTCTCCGTAAGCAATCATGGTAATACCTCCAGTTTCGATAATATACTTATCCATACCTTCATACCTGATTAGCTTTGCTAATGATTCTTTTACTTCACCAGAAGGAGTTAATCCTTCCATATAAAATACATCGTTTACTTTTAAATCTTTTATCATCATAACCTTTATTTTAATTTATACCTTAATATAAGAATAATATCTCGGGGAGGCAACTATTTCACAGTAAAGTTTTACTAAACTTCTTTCCAGTATGCTTGAATAAAGATGATAGTAAAACAAAGAAACAGTTGAGCTGCTATCTTCCAGGTAAACGGTTCTTTAAAATAAATCTGTATAAGAACAGCATAACATATCATTCCTAATGAGAATCCTACGAATCTAGCTCCCCATATGGAACCTCCATAACCTACCATATTGTACTTAGTAGCAGTCATAAAGAAATATGTCAAAGGAAGAGCAAGAACATACCATCCCCACCATGTCTCGTCAAGTTTAGGATATTTAAATTGAAAGTTGTGCTGATACCAAGCACCTACTTGACCTAAAATAGTCATAATGAGACCTAAACCAATATAGTACCAATTTAAGTCTCCTTTAGGCATAACAGGTAATTTTCTCGCTATTATCTTCTTTAATAAGATTTCTAACGATTACTTTACCGTAAGGTTTTTTAGATACCTTTTCATATCTATCTCTGTCCAACATAATATGATGTCCATCTATTATAGTTTCAGAGATTTTAGCTGTAAGCTTTGAAGCTTTTACGTAATAACTATTTTCCATATCATAACTTTTATTAATTATAATATAAGAAAATTATAGATAAGATCCTACTAAAAAAGGGGATATTAATGTTTAGCTTTAACTGCTGCTATAAACTGACTAAATATAGAATTGATAGTAGATTTTTCACTGTCAGATGCAACTCTTTTAGTACCTGTGTATGCTGCTTCTTTATTTTCTTTTGATCTGTATGTAAGCCCAGCTATGTCTGATTTTTGCATTATATTAAGTTTACGTTTAGTTTTTGTCTGTTTCCTAATATTTTAGTAAAGCCATCATTGTCTTTTACAACATTAAGTTCATTGTGAGTAGTACCTGATGCAGGAATACCTTCTAGAATAAAATTGTCTTTAGTCTTTAAATTATATAAGTTCTTAACATACATAATTTTAGACTCCCAACCTAACTGTTCAGCATTACTCCATTCTCCATTAATAAACAACGGATGAGAATTAGTAACTGTGATATTACCGTTAGTGTACATTTTAGTCATTTGATTTATACTATATATGTAAGTATCTTCTACTACACAATTTGTTCCATCTTTAGTAAGAACAATATCTCCTACTTTAATATCTTGTATTTCTTTAAGACTATTATCTGCCATAGTAACTTTGCTACCTGGCATAAAACATTTTCCTTTGTTATTGTGAAAAGCAAAGAAGAAAGGGGTATTTCCAGTAACAATATTATCTGTAGGTTCTAAGTTAACTGAGTTAAATGATCCTGTAGGAGTATTAAGAACTATCATTTTATTTTCTTCTATATCTACTATGTTATTATTAATATCAATTAAGTAAATATCATCTTCTTCAATTTCACTGATAGCTCTAAATTTTATTTTATCTGAACCTGAGTCATAAGATAGTACTGAAGTAGTCGGTCCTAAATAAAACTTTTCATCAACACCTGACATTTTTAAACCGTATATTATTCCTTCTGAAGCAGGATAAGAATCTAAATTAGAAACTACTGATGAACCAGTTATTTTAGAACCAGCAGGCCATTGACTTCCAGTTATTTCGTATGAACTATATACAGTAGCATCATCTGTATCAGGCATTCCTTCTACATGAAAAGATTGTAATACTTTTCCTATTGCTACATCTTCAAAAGCTAAATCTTCTCCTGAAGCAGATATAAAATGCTCTGTACTATATAAACCTTCTCTTCTTTTTACTGATTTAATTAAACTTGTTGAAAATTCATAGTAATGTTTAACACTAAGATCAGTATTAGAAGACATAGCTGTTATGTTAACCTGACTAGTTGTCGGAAGAGTAAGCTTAGCATAAGCTATTGTAGTTCCTAAATCTATAATATCTAAATTAGTACCATAAGCTATAGAATAGTTTCTATAACTCCAAGCTACATTGTCAGAGATAGATTCATCACTGATTTCATAAGAAGAAAGATAAGCACTTCCTGTTAAACCTGACTTAGCACTACTCCAATCAGTTATTTTTTTAAAGCTAACATCATTAGGCCATACTTTATTTTTAAATACTGCATTAGGTACATTTTCAGAATATGCAGCAGTATTAATAGTATCGTAAGTTGTAGATCCAGATACAGCATAGAAAGGTACAATTGATCCAGAATGACCAGCATCATGCATTAACTTTAATGGTGCAAAAGAGTCAGCACAATATGTTGAATCTATAATAGCATTTTCATTGTATGCTAATCTTAAAATAAATCTTTCAGAAGAATCATCTATTACATCAGGATAAATATCGTTTAAATTAACCATAGATTGACTAATCGAAACATCAGGTAACTGAACAGTCATTTTATCCACAAGATTACTTATCGATTCAAGATGTAGTTCTGGTTTATAAACAAGAGTTAAGTTAGTATAAGATCCTGATATAATATCAACAAGCGGTTGCCAATTGAATTCATTATCTAATATATCATCGTAAATAACTGTATCGGTGTTAGTTTCTATTAACCTAATGCTATTATCTCTAGCTTTGACATAGTCACTAGATATTAAAGTTCCTTTCATACTTAAAATGCTTTATTATAAATATCACTTAAAATAGGTTACAATATAGCTATCATAGTGTGGTCTTGACTTGACTTTAAACTCTTGATAAATACGCTTAGAGTATTGAAAATTAAACTGATCTAACTTATCTACTGTTGCTGATTTTTTGTCTTGAACAAAAACTATTCTTCCATTATCAGTAAGGTGCTTCGAAAAGTTTTCTAATAAATTCTTATGAAGTTGAAAATCCAAATCCATGTATAATCTCTTATCGTTTTCTATTCTTTTTTTATCGGTAATATTATTATCTGAGATATACCTATAATAGTCCTTCTCTGAAGGCATAAAAGGAGTATTGGAAATAATTAAATCAACTTTAGGACCATCGTAATTCTTAAAACCATCACTAAGGTAGAATTTATAGTTAGCATTATTATATTTTGCTGTTTTTTTAATATCTTCAAGTACTGGTTCATGAACATCAAGTAAATGTATCTCATCTAGCTTCAATTTATTATAAAAATACCAACCAACAAAGCCAGGTCCACAGCAAACTTCCATTACTGACTTACAGTCTTTATGTTGCTCTAAGAAAGATTTAGATGAATATATACTTTCAATAAAGTCAGGACCACTCCCGTAATTTTCTAATTTATAGTAAACAGGAAAACTGCAATCAAGCAGTTTCCTATCAACACAATAAGATAACCATTTACTCATAGTAATAATACAAGTAACAATAATAAACCTACTATTGCAAATGCTACCTTATCTATTTTTTCTAAACTATTAATCCAATTTTTCATATGTTAACCAAATATTTCAACTCTTATATCTTTCATCATCTCAAATCCTCTTTTATCTAAATGTAATCTACCTTCTTTTATCATTCTATTCCATCCACAAAAGTAGATTAAAGGTTTATCAGGAAGCTCATCTATAAGCTTAAGATAATGCTCGTGTACATACCCTTCTTTTAATCCTGAACCTTTTTCTTGAGAAAGAGTAGGAATATATTCAAAGTGCTCTAATTCTTTATCTAAAAATTCGAACTCTTCTCTATAAACTATATCTTTCTGAGTTCTAGTACCAAAAAATAACTTAATATTTTTAAATGGGACTTTCTTTTCGTATAGATAATTAATCATAGATCTAAATGGAGATACTCCTGAACCGGTAGAAACTAAATAAATATCTCTATTCATAATATCTTCTGGAAGAGTAAAAATACCTAACGGACCTTTATAGAGTATATCATCTCCAGGTTCTATATAGTTAAATAAATATTCAGACATAGCTCCTCCACTTAAGTATGTTACTATAAGCTCAAAGCAGTTAGTACCGTCAGGCCAAGATGCTACTGAATAGTTTCTAACAACAGGTTCAGTAAAACCCGGAACATTAGCTTGTATCTGTACTAATTGACCGGGTATAAAGTTAATGTTATCGTATAAAGGCGACTCAAAAATGAATCGCCAATTTTTATCAGTCTCTTTTATTATTTCTCTAAGTATTGCTACTTCCATTAATTATTATCTTTATGTATACATTCTTTTTTATGCATAAACCATCCACCACACTTACACTTTATGTAATGGAAAGCAGTTAAAAATATTGGTGAACCAGCCATTGCAGTCCAAATATTCGGGTGCCAATGATCGCCACAAATACCTAATACATGTTTTATTACTTCTATCATATTATATTAATTACAAAATTTACTTTCAAACGCTAAATCAGCGCTATAGTTATACCCTACTCTTTTATATACTCCATAATCATGGCCATAATTAGCTGACCCTTCTTTATAAGATAAAACTACTATTTGACCATCACAATACCATTTAGTATCAAAATCGTGATAAGAATCAATATTACCTTGGACGTCTTTCCAATAAATAGAGGTTTGGGGATAACTGTAAGAGTAATCTCCTATATATCTTACTCCGTGTTCGTAAGTAAAATTTTTAGTGAATTTAATAGGAGTTTCATCCCAAGTATTATCTGAACCTCTGTTGATCATTTGATTATATTCTCCTTCTATATTTTCTATTACAAACATAGGAGAAGCTATTTCGTGGGTATCACCGCTGCAACTAACAAAAGTTGCAACGATGAATAATAATAATATTCTTTTCATAACTATACTAACGCTGTTGCTAATTTAAATAATTCTTTATTTACTTTCAAGTCTTTCTCAAAAGATTTAATCTTTCTAACTTTTCTAACCTTAGCTCCAGTTAAAGCAGCATGAAAGTCTCCTTGAGTAATCTTCTCTTGTACTACGTTAAATACTCTCCATAAATCATCTCCTTTATCAGCCTCTCTTTTAGGCTCTAAAATATCATCAATAGTTTCTTCATCATATTCTAAAGTATCAACTCCAGCTCTAATTAACATAGCATCTAAAGCCATCTTTCTTTTCTCGTCTTCAGTTAAGATTCTATTTTTCATATCATTCATAACTTCAACTCTTTTAGGAAGATCATTAACTGCCTGCTTTACAACGTTTCTAAGCTCACCAAATGTATAACCTTTATGCTTTATACGGAACTCAGAAAACTGTTCGTCAGCTACAACCAATCCATTAGAACAAACTAATCTAAAAATACCAACAGAGAATCTAAACGATTGCATTCCATCATGAGAGTTAGTTAATAGTATTCTAGGATAAGCATCATCACCATCTCCAGAAGTAATCTTAATATCTGGATTTTGAAAAGCAACCATATGCTTACTAAAAATAGTACCTTCTACTTTTCTAGATTTTCTTTGAGCAACTTCTACTGGAAACCAATTAAGCTTAGCTAAATCGTCGACAATAGTTTCAGTATTAACAAATAGATACTTATCAGTAACATTTGGATTAGTAGGAGCCTTAGCAAATACTAGAGGAGCCTGAGCGTTAATTTGATCCTTTGTAAGGTAAGAACCTAAACCTTTTTCGAAATTCATTAGAATGTCTGCCATAACCTTTATTTTTTTTTAATTATTAATATACCTTAAATATACGATTAATTATTCGGGGAGGCAACTATTTCAGTCACTTTCTTTATATGTTTACACTTCTTATGAGCAATATATCCCCAACAATCACAAAATAACCATTTACCTTGAGTAACTGTATAAGTTTTATCAGAAGTAGCTGATTCAAATGTCCAAGTCTTTCTTTCATCGTTAAATAATTCTTCGAAAGGTTTCACTATGCTTTAACAGCTTCTAATAGTTTCCAAGTATCTATAGCTTCATCATGATGATCGTTCTCATGATAGAAGTTTAAGCAAGACTCTAAAGCTGTTTCCCATATAGCTTCTGGAAGAGTAATCTCATATGCATCTTCTGCATCAGCAAAGGTTAGTTGAAATAGTTCAGCAGTCTTCTTTCTATTCATCATAGCTTTCTCTACTCCTATTCTTATAGCATCAGATACTTCTTTATTCTTTTCTCTAAATAATGTTGTAAACTCTTCTAAGTTTTCGAAATGTAAGTTTGTCATATTATTTTTTACTTTGTGATATGTTAAATGCTTTTTCATAATAAGGACTATGTACTATCTTCTCATCATAGAGCCTATTTACTTCTTTATTAGTACCGTACATATATAAAGGACCAGTATAGTCTATAGTAATAAACTCTAAGTTTTCTACATCAGGCATACCTATACCTGGTTGCTGAACTGGTACAGAATATCTTCTGTTACTATCAAAAGATCTAAACTCTCTCGATGTTACTCTAAACCATTTATCTTTAATTTGTACTTCTAAGACTCCCTCGGTAGGAAAATCGTAGACCATTTTTTCCATTCTATCGTCTGACATAACCTTTATTTTTTTTATTATACCTTAAGATAAGAATAATTTATCAGATATCCAAATAATATCCATTAAACTTAACTAAGTAACTTGTTAAATCTACTCCATTTCCATCAGTATATTTCTTACCATTTCTAATCCATTTACGAACAGTACCAGCTCCTACTAAATGTGCTGCTGCTAATAAACCTGACTCAGTAACTAATACTCCGTTGACCAACTTTCCATCATACTTTTTTATTTGTCTTCTTAAAGTATGTTTATTAGCTTTTAAAAGTTTAAGCATAGCTTCTTCTTGAAGTATAGGGTTACTTAAGAATTCTTTTCTAGTTACTTTATAACCTAGATTTTTTAAAGTTTGGGATCCAAATTGATATGCTCCCATATAGCCATATTGATTAACTACATCATATCTATTGCTTGATTCTCTTTCAGCCATATCATATAGAAAAGTATCTAAATTATATACCTTTATAAAGTTTGGAGCTTCTATAACAGGTTCTGGAAGTGGAGCTATCTCGGCTATCTTCAATTCACTAGCTGTAATATAATTTCTATGCATCATATAGCCAAAAGATGATAGCATTAACATAAATAAAACGAAAGCAAAGCCCAGTACGAATTCAATATTATCAATTTTTTTCATAATAATAATTTTAAAATAAATCTAAGAATGATGTGTTTATATTTTTTTCTTTTAGTTTCTCATTACGTTCATGAGTCTTAACTAACTTATCAGCCACTTGTCTTTCTAGCGGCTTCTTCTTTTTCCAAGTTGAAAATTTACCTTTAGGTTGTTTAGCCATATCTTATAAATAGTTAAAGTCTGGAGATGTAATCTTCTTCTTGATCATTATCATACAAGCCTAATTCTTTTAAATGCTCTATATGATGATCATCCATCTCCCAATCAGGTTCGTCTTCTTTGGTTTTAACGTAATCTTCCATAGCCTCTGCTTCTTTCTCTTGTATAGGAGCTACTCCATACAGAAAAGAATGATTATAGCATAGGAACTCTATATTATCTAAGTGCCAGTTTTTCTTATTACCGTCTTTAAAGTTAAGAATAAGAGGAACTTTTAAATCAGTCACTCTTCTTTCAGACATTCCGCACATATTACATTTCTCTTCTATCAAGCCTTCAAAGATAACTCTCTCTTTTATCTCTCTAGCGTTGAAATGTTCGATAGGTACTCTGCCTTCTAGTAAATCCATTAGAGGTATTTTAGAACTACCCTTTAAAGCAAACTTTGGAATACCTTTACCTTCTTGATTCTTATGAGCCTCTAAAAAAGTAATACCTTCTTCGTTCTTATATAACTTAGCGTACTTTTTATAATGATTATAAGACACATGAAGATATCTAGCTGCTGCAAAGTTAGAACGAGACATTTTCATAGCTCTCTCTAGATCTTCCTTAGATAATATTTTAGCAGGTTTACCCATATACTAATCGTTACTTGTATCTATCATGTATTCAACTAATTCATCGGAAGAACAAGTATCAAAAAAGTAATCCATATCATTATAGGAAGTCTTTTTTTTCTTAGGTGTACCAAACAAATCGTCAAATATATTTAAATTTTCCATATTAGTAATCTATACCTTCTATTCCTTCCATTTGTTTATCAGGATCAAAAGAAACATCATCGTGTTTATAATCTTCACTTAGAGCTTTAGAAACCTCTTCTCTTACTGATTGAGATACTGCAGCTTCATCTTTATCTAAATCAAGCATTTCAATATGAACTGATTTACCAGTCAATTCAGCTTCTTTCTTTTTGATAGAAATATAAGTATCTTGTTCCATTATGATAATATCATTATAAGTATGGTCTCCTTTACCTTCTACTGTTGTTACACCTACTTTAGGTTTAACAGTTGAACATTTAACACATACATGGAAGCCTAGTTCTTTTCTTAGTACTGGAAGTACGTCCTCAGAACAAGAAGGACAGGTAGTCATTTGTAGTTTTTGCATATAATATAACCTTTTTAATTAAACAATACATAAAGATATGAATAAAAACTCAGAAAAGCAACTATTTTTCAATGTATTTTATTTAACTTTTTGAAGTAACCGCCAAAGTTTTTCAGGAGTTTTTATATCAACTAACTGTTCTTCTTTTCCATCTAGTTTTATATTAACATAACCATCCCATTGTTTATCAGGTTTAAGAGAGTAGATATAATCTTGAATTAAAGCTGTTTGAGTTGTACTGAATGCTAATTTAAATAAATTCTCTATAACTCTAAAGAACATATCTTCATAGGCAGTAATATCTATACGTATTTCAGATAGCA
>Ga0315331_10003196_pt1 | contig 12363 bp, 14 predicted proteins | sample M160m34915metaG_FD_203456 | JGI IMG/M metagenome (GOLD analysis project Ga0315331, IMG submission 203456) | Ammonia-oxidizing marine archaeal communities from Monterey Bay, California, United States - M1 60m 34915 | ecosystem: Environmental > Aquatic > Marine > Intertidal zone | place: USA...
ATTGGCACCCAGGCTCTGGTGGGCCAGATCGACTAGGCAAACCGCCTAACCGGCGTCAACGTCAAGCGCGCCTATGTGGATCGAGGCTACCCTGGCCACAAAGTCTAACGCGAGGGTCTCGACATCACCGTCAGCCAAACCCGTGGCGTCAAATCCCCAACCATCCGCCGCAAGATGCGCAGGCGTAGCGCCATCAAACCCGTTATCGACTATCTCAAGGCCGGCGACCTCCTCGAACTGAACAACCTGACGGCCCCCGAAGGCGACGCTATCAACACCATCCTCTGCGCCACAGGGCACAATATGTGCCTCCTGGCACGCTGGATCAGGCTGCTTTTGCCTTACTAATCGATTTCAACCTCAATACGACATCGCTAAATCAATAACGCCATTAGAACCTGGTCGCCGTGTAAAAACGACATCCCGAAAATTACGGACGACTAGCCAAGGATTTCCGTTTATACGTCCGCCCACTTGCGTAATACTTTCAATAGGTCTTCGGTGGGTCTGTGATTAAAGCGCCACTCGCACTCTTTGAGGTAAAGATGGAAGTTGTGCCTAGGTACGCCGTTGAAGCGGCGTAAATGGCGTTAGGCTTGGTTCTAGAAGTTCTCCATCCCATTGATATGGTTCCGCTCCTTGACAAACGTCTCACTGTGATTGGTGAGGAGATGATGGAATTTTGATACGTCAAGCACATCATAGGCACGGAAGCTATCGGAGTAGACAATGCTGTCCGGCTTGATCTTCTGCTGTATGATCGGCAAAATTCTTTGCTGAATTTGCGTTTGGGCTGATTACGGCATGAATCTTGCCTAAGCGTTTAAGCAACCCAAACACCGGAACCTTGCCCGGTGCGCCGCGCCCTCGCTTGCCTTTGCGGACGCCGCCGAAATAGCTTTCAATTATCTTGTTCTCACCGGCCAGCAGCTTGGGCACCGCAGCGTCCATTTGCTCAGCAGTAAGTTCACGAAGTTTATCGAAATAGAGCGTTGCTGTATGGCGGTTTACTCCCGTCAGTGCCGCGGCTGAACGAACGGTCGAGCCCGCAACGAAATACTTGATTGGCGCAATCTGAATACTTCGGGGAATGCTGCTCCGCCGAACTCCTATAACCAAATGATCTATATATGCTTTCTCAGATACCTAGACCAACCCCTTATGATAATTGTAGGTCTTTGGGGCGTCGTCTCATTCTATTTGCCCAAAGAAAAGCTTCGGTTGGAGCCTTGTTATTACCAAAGCCAACAAGGTTCCCATCTCGGTACTCACCGGATACGCGCCTTCTAGAACCTCGAACGATTGAAATATGGCATGGGCATTAGTCTCAAGCAAGTTTCCGGGTGGCTGAATATGGTCAGAGACGCGATCGCCTGTTCTAATAGCTGATAAGGTGGCCGGCGGACTATGTCCGCCCGCGTTTCCCTGCCATCAAGGTTGAAATCGTGCAGCGTTTTCAAAAGACATCTGATGTTGATGATCGCATGTGAGTGATAGTCCGTGGACGATTAGTCCGCAATCGGTAACGGAAGATGCATACAACCACATGAAGTTTGATCGACCAATATTCAGCAATTGCGGCGAGCGAAAGGCTTGAGCCAAGAGGCTTTTGCGGACCGGACGCTTGCGTGAGAGGCGTCAGTCTGCCTGGAACGTCTCCACAGCTTTCTCTTGATCCAGCGTTTCTTTCATTGCCATATTGCGTATTGCGCGCTGGACTTTCTCGAACGCGCGCACCTCAATCTGGCGCACCCGCTCCCTGCTGACACCAAATACGCGGGAGAGTTCTTCGAGTGTGGCGGGATCATCCTTCAGGCGGCGTTCAACCAAAATGCGGCCCTCGCGCTCCGTCAGATTTTTTATGGCTGCCTGCAGCATGGCTCGGCGGTGATCTAGTTCTTGGCTCTCGGCGACGGTCACATCCTGGGTGTCCGTATCGTCGGCCAGCCAATCCTGCCATTCAGACTCGCCGTCCGCACGCATCGGTGCGTTCAGGGATTGATCTCCGCCTGTCATTCGGCGGTTCATCTGGACGACTTCGTCTTCTGTGACCTTCAAGTCTGTCGCGATTTTGGCGACGCTCTCTGGTGCCAGATCGCCATCATCGATCTCATGGATTTTGCTTTTCATGCGGCGGAGGTTGAAGAACAGCTTCTTTTGCGCCGCCGTCGTGCCCATTTTCACGAGCGACCACGAGCGAAGAATGTATTCCTGGATCGAAGCTCGAATCCACCACATCGCATAGGTGGATAGGCGGAACCCCTTATCTGGCTCAAACCGTTTTACGGCTTGCATCATCCCTACATTGCCTTCGGAAATTAGTTCTGCGACTGGCAAGCCATAGCCGCGGTAGCCCATGGCGATTTTGGCGACCAGGCGCAGATGGCTGGTGACGAGGGTGTGGACCGAATCAACATCGCCTTCTTCACGCCAGCGCTTGGCAAGCGCGAATTCATTTTCAGCCTCAAGCATAGGAAATTTGCGAATTTCCTGCAGGTAGCGCTGCAAATTTCCGTCCGCTGTCATCACGGGCATGTTGCGGGGCACTGGGGCCATTTCAGTCATCGCGTTATCCTGTCAGCTATAATGCCAATTTGTTATTTAGTAATTCTGCCTTTGAATACGGCGGAATTACGACAGACACGTATTAATAAAGCGTCATTTTCCGGAAAGGGTAATCCCGAGCGCTTTGAGTAGCGCATTCATATCATCTGGGAGCGGACTTTCGAAATTCAATATCTCGCTTGTGAGCGGATGGGCGAAGCCCAAAGTGGCGGCATGAAGAGCTTGACGCTGAAAACCCTGCGCGGCGTCGAGCGCTGCATCCTTCAAACGGGCACGGCGCGCCTTGCTCGCACGGCCATATAAGGGGTCGCCGATCAATGGCCAACTTGTTTCAGCCATGTGAACGCGGATTTGGTGGGTGCGGCCTGTCTCCAACCTGCACTCCAACAATGCCGCGCCGAGACCGCTTGCTGCCCGCGTTGTGTAATGGGTGCGCGCGTCTTTACCGCCTGAGTGCACCACGGCCATGCGCTTGCGATTGCGCGGGTCCCGGCCAATAGCTCCTTCAATTGTGCCGGATGCAGGGGCGGGCTTGCCCCAAACGATGGCGTTATAAGCGCGCTCTGCCGTATGCGCCGCGAACTGTTTTGACAGGCTCTGGTGCGCTGCATCCGTTTTGGCGACAACGAGGAGGCCGCTTGTATCTTTATCGATCCGATGAACAATCCCAGGCCGCTTCACGCCGCCGATCCCGGAAAGGCTCTGCCCACAATGATATAGAAGGGCGTTGACCAGGGTGCCAGTCCATTGGCCGGGTGCGGGGTGCACGGTCATGCCAGCAGGTTTATCAACAATTATCAGGCTGTCATCCTCATAGAGAGCGGTCACCGGAATATCTTCCGGCTTTGGTTTAGCATCGATAGGCTCTGGCGGCTCGAGATTGTAGGTCTCGCCTGGTTTAATGCGGTATGACGGGGCGATCGCGCCGCCGGTCTCTCTCGTGACGGCACCAGCCTGGATCATCGCGGTAATCCGGGCGCGGGAAATGTCTGGAAACGCATCCGCAAGGAAACGGTCCAGCCGCGTTCCTACCTTATTGTCCTCTACGGTGGCGAATAGGGGGCCCGGGTAGGCCTGGTCATTACTCATAACAGGTGCGGCTGCCGATCATTTGAGGCTGCTTTTCGTGGGGCGGCTAAGGCTGAATGTTAGCATGTGCGTAGCGTGATGCGAGCCGGGGGGCAACCTGTGCCACAAGAAATTAGCATTGTGCATGGTTGGCGATAGGATCAGCGGGACCTCTAGGCTATAAGGAGCGCCTATTTATGAACTGAGTGGCGGTGGGAATGGCTTTAGTTAAAGCATTAGTGATCGGCATGGGCGTTTTGATCGCGGCAGGATTTGTAGTGATCGTGGTGACGTTGGTGGAGCGATCCGGCTCGCCATCTGGCCCGCCAGTAACGGATACTGCAACGCTTAAAACGGGCGAGCGGCTGGAAAGTGCTACGCTCGACGGGTCGCGTGTGCTTCTGCATATCGTTACGCCAGATGGCGGTGCGCGCCTGGAAGTGCGGGACCTCAAGAAGGGTCAGCTTGTGGGTACGGTTCTCGTGGAGGACGCACCCTGACGGCATGACAGAAGGGGATTAGCCATCGCCGAACGCGCAGTTTGCGGCCTGGATGAAGGCTATCGCCGACCATGGCGACCGCACGGCTTTTGCCAACCTGTTTCAACACTTCGCCCCACGTCCGAAGGACTACATGCTACGGTTAGTCGCGACCAACGCCTTGGCGGAGGAATTAGCTCAGGAAATTATGCTTATCATATAGCGGCGGGCGAAGTCCTATAATCCAGAGGCCGCAGCCTTATCCACCTGGCTCTTCACAATCGCCCGGAACAAGCGGATTGATGGTGTGCGTAAACAAAAGCGCCTTAAAATCGACCTGAATGACCCGACCTTCACAACAGACCCCGAGCGCCTGATCAGGTTTTGAACCGCGTTCAGGAAGCCGAACACGTGCGCGAGGCAATCAAGACACTGTCTGACGAGCAGACCGAAACTATCCGCATGTCGTTTTATGAGGGTCATACCCAGGCTTAGATCGCGGACCACACAGGCTTGCCGATAGGAACAGTGAAACCCCGAATGCGCTTAGCGCTGCGCCGGTTTTGGAAAAATTGGGTTGGTGAAGAGGAGCCGCCCGAATAGCAACATGTTGCCGATAAGGTCAGGCCATACGATTTTTGCGTCTGTTCTGAAAATAGAGTGACCCGCGGCGGATATGCCAGCCGCGAAAGTGGCATGGACGCCAACACGTTCAATGACACCCATACACAACCGTTTGACGCCGGGTTATTCGTCACCGCTGGTGAGATTACGGTTAACTTTGAGGGGTCTGAGAAAACGTGCCTATCCAGCGACAGCTTTAGCCTAGCCGCAAAGATTCGCCATACTGAGAAGGTTGGCCCAGAGCGCGTGTCCTACGCCGCAGGCCAACGCGACCCTAATTTTTTTGGCCCCAGCTGGCGGCCGTTAAGCTTTCAGCGGTTCCAACACGGATACATAGTTGGCGACGGCTGTGCCGCCCATGTTGAAGACGGCTGTAAGTTCAGCGCCCTCGACCTGCATGTCGCCAGCCTGCCCAAGCGCCTGCATTGCCGCGACGATGTGCATGGATACACCTGTTGCACCGATCGGATGACCCTTGGCCTTTAGGCCGCCTGATGGGTTGACCGGCAGCCTGCCGTCTTTCTGCACCCACCCTTCATCAATCGCGATGCGGCCTTTGCCTTTGGGTGTCAGGCCCATGGCTTCATATTCCAGCAATTCTGCTGTTGTGAAGCAGTCGTGGGTTTCGACAGCGGATAGGTCGTCCAGCGTGATGCCAGCTGTTTCTTTTGCGCGGGCCCAGGCGCGGGCCGGACCCTCCATCTCCAGCATGTCGCGGGCGGACATTGGCAAAAAGTCGTTGACCTGTTCGGCAGCGCGGAACGTCACGGCCTTATCGGTAGAGGCGGCTTCATCATTTGCGCACAAGACGATCGCAGCAGCACCGTCAGAAACGAGGCTGCAATCTGTGCGGCGGAGTGGGCCTGCAACCAGTGGGTTTTTATCTGAGACTGTGTTGCAGAACTGAAAGCCTAAATCTTTTCGCATCTGCGCAAACGGATTGGCGACGCCATTCGCGTGGTTCTTCGCTGCGATCCTAGCGAGCACGTCTGATTGATCACCATAGCGTTGGAAATACCGTTGGGTAAGCTGGCCAAACACACCGGCGAATCCGGCAGGCGTATCCGCTTCCTCGCGCACATAAGCGCATTTTAGCAGGATATCGCCAATCTCTGGGCCGGCAGTATCGGTCATTTTCTCGACGCCAATAACGAGTGCGCGGCGGGCGCGGCCTGCATTGATCGCGTTCATTGCCTGGTGGATCGCGGCTGACCCGGTGGCGCAGGCGTTTTCTACCCGCGTCGAAGGTGTGAAGCGGAGGTCGGGGTCTGCCTGGAGCGGCAGAGAAGAAGGGAAGTCCTGCTGTTGGAAACCGCCATTGAAATGGCCAACAAAAACAATTTCTATGTCCTTGGCTTCAAGGCCTGCGTCTTCGAGCGCGGCTTTCGTAACAGTTTTCACCATGTTTTCGACCGTTTCTTCATGGCGGCCAAACGGCAAATGTGACCATCCAATCATGCTGACGGACATGGGAGCCTCCCTTTTGAATACATTGGCGATGACTATACAATCCGTCTGTCCTTCCCGCCAGAAAAGCAATTCAGCATGTCAGATAACTTTTTGCCGTCAGGTGACCCAGCGCGCTTTGAAGCCGTGATGGGCTTTCAGCTTGCGATTTGGGAGCCAGCGTTTTGCCAGTTCCGCGTTCCGCTTGGGCCGCAACACTTAAACCGTGCTGGACGACCTCACGGCGGCGTTGTCTCCGCGCTGATTGATGCCGCGGGCATGTTCGCTGGCAATAAAGATGCCGAAGCGGGGCACCGGCGGAATGCGGTCACGGTTTCCATGGCCTGCAATTTTATCGGTGCGGCGAAGGGCGAGCTTCTGGTTTGTGAAGGCAAATTGATGAAGTCGGGGCGCTCTACGTTTTTTGCAGAAGCCAGGTTGCTGGATGGGGATGATGGCGTGCTGCTGGCATCGGGCCAGGGGGCTTACAAATTCCTAGAATAAAAACGGCCCCGCTTATGAAGTTGGGTTCAGCGCAGCAGCCTGTTTGATGATCCGAACGGTCTCATCCCACATGCCCATGCTTTCGATATTGGCTATTGGAATGAATTCTGCATGCATAGCGTCATCGCCGCCAACGGGTTCACCGCTTTTCCAGACGGCCATGAAATCCACCAAAGTGTAGTGCGTTTTAATGCGGCCACTGTCATCCGGGCGTATAACATCAATTGCGTCCAGAATGTCGCCGAGCACGATTTCGACGCTGGTTTCTTCCATGATTTCACGACAGGCAGCTTCGCGCACTGTCTCTCCGAGTTCCTGCAAGCCACCTGGTAAGCTCCACTCGCCGACACGGGGGGGCTTGCCGCGCTTGATTAGCAGCACGTGGTCGCCTTTCAGGACGACAACGCCGACGCCGATCATCGGTTTATTTGGGTAATCTCGATCACTGGACATGGCGGCGCTCAGCCTCTGCTCAACGCCGCCAGTCCGTCAATCTCAGATGCGCTCTACGCACATCGCAACGCCCATGCCGCCGCCGATGCAAAGCGTTGTAAGGCCTTTAGAGGCCTCGCGCTTTTTCATCTCATGCAGGAGTGTGACGAGAACGCGGCAACCGGATGCGCCGATTGGATGGCCAAGAGCAATGGCACCGCCATTGACGTTTAGCTTTACAGGGTCAAAGCCAAGGTCCCGGCCAACTGCGATAGCCTGAGCGGCAAAGGCTTCATTGGCTTCAATCAGATCAAGGTCGCCAACGTCCCATCCGGCTTTGGCCAGAGCTTTGCGGCTGGCGGGAATTGGACCAGAGCCCATCAATGCCGGGTCCACGCCTGCCTGCGCAAAGCTGCGGATCACGCCAAGTGTCTGAAGGCCACGCTTTTCTGCTTCTTCTAGCGACATCAGCATGACTGCTGCAGCCCCGTCATTGAGGCCGGATGCGTTGCCGGCCGTGACGGTGCCTTCTTTATTGAATGCGGCGCGGAGCTTAGCCAAAGTGTCGGGCGTGGTGCCGTGCTTAGGGTGCTCGTCCGTATCAACCACGGTATCGCCCTTGCTGCCTTTAATGGTCACGGCTGCAATCTCATCAGCAAAACGGCCAGATGCCTGCGCGGCCTCGGCTTTGTTTTGGCTGGATGCAGCAAAGGCATCTTGTTCTTCACGCGATATTTGCCATTTCTCAGCTACATTCTCTGCCGTAACGCCCATGTGGTAGCCGTTGAAGGCATCCCAAAGACCATCTTTGATCATGGTGTCGACCATCTGCGCATCGCCCATTTTCACTCCAGCGCGCAGGGTCATGCAGTGTGGTGACTGGGTCATGTTTTCCTGGCCGCCAGCGATCACAATGCCGCTCTCGCCAAGTTTAATTGACTGTGCGCCGAGGCCAACGGCTTTTAGCCCGGAACCACACACATGGTTGATGGTGTAGGAGGGCATGCTGTCCGGCAGGCCAGCGCGAATAGCGGCTTGGCGTGCAGGGTTTTGCCCTTGGCCAGCTGTTAGGACTTGGCCAAAGATCAGCTCGCTCGGTTCATCCGGTTGGATGTTCGCATCGGCCATTATGGCGCTGATTGCGGTGACACCAAGGCTGTCCGCACTGGCATTGCTGTATGCGCCGCCAAAGGTTCCGATGGCGGTGCGCTTCGCGGCAACGATTGCTACGTCAGTCATGGATGTTTCTCCCAGCGGGGGGCAATATTAATGCTGCGCTGCAATAATCGTAGTGCCGCCCTTGATATCACGCAAGCTTGTTTATTGGGCGGCACTGTGGAGCCATTTGAAGAGCGGTCGCCAAAGCCTTTCTTTCGCCCGGCTGCCGACAATCATGCCAACATGCCCGCCGTCGACGGCCAGGACTTCGACATTGGCCGCACCTTCTGCGTAGGCGCGTGCACTGGCGGGCGGCACAATACGATCGCGCATAGGGGCCGCGACCAGGGTTTGTCCGGTAAAGGATGTGTTGGTAATTGCATGGCCCGCTACCTGCCATTCGCCTAAATGGGTCGCGTTTGCGCCATACCATTCTGTCAGTACTGACTGTGCAACAGGGGCGGCCAGTTCCGGCCCTCCATTGACCCAATCCTCCATTGCCACGAAGGCATGGGCGGCTTTGCTAGCCATATCCATCTCGGCGAATGCGCGGAACTTTCTGAGCGCAAGGGTCGGATCGAGTAAAAAGAATAATGTTTGCAGCACATCGGCCGGCACAGCACCTGTGGCTTTAGCGTTCATCTGAAAAATTGGTCCAAGTTTGGCAACGCCATCTGCCTGCGTCTTTGAAGGCGCATGGAAATCCCATGGCATGGCAAGCAACGCTAAGGCTTGAACATTCTCGCTGTTCAGCGTCGCGAGCGCAGTCGCAAGCAGTCCGCCCATGCAGTACCCAATAAGAATGGGCGGTCGTCCGATTGCTTCGGCGACTTTGGCTAAAGCAGGCGTTAGAACGTCGAGGACATAGCGGTCTATGGACCAATCAGCAGCATCCTCGCCCGGAGCGCCCCAATCCATCAAGAATGGACGGAAGCCTGCTTCAATTAAGCCATTCATAAGGCTAGACTCTGGCAATAGATCAAGCGCATGGTAACTGTTCACAAGCGACGGGATGGCGAGCACTGGATATCCATCCACGTCGGGCGCGTAGTCGCTCAATTGCGCTTGGCCGCTCGCCCATATGGCCGGGCGCGGGGCTTCGGTTCTGCGGTATGGATGTGATTGGTAGAGTGCGACACCCTTATTGAACGCGGTCCAGCGGGCGCGGGTTTGCCGGATAGTCGCCTGCGTTAGAGCATGCCGCACCGCATCATCATTGACCGCAGCGTGGATACGTTTTGCTGTCGCATCACCCAGCAACAGTCGCGCTGACCCGTAACTGGCGCTAGACGTAATGGCAGCCATATAGGCGCTCCAGGCCGCGAACGCGTGCAGTGGCAGAGGACGCGGCCCGAGTCTGGTGCTGGAATAGTTTGGTGCTGCGATCATAAAGAGACGCGACGGCAATTCGCGCGCAGCGTCAATAGCGGATCAACAAGAATCTGCCATTTTGCTTGACCGGACAATTTCTTTTTGCGATGCAACAAAAATATTAAGCCGGAAGGAATAGCGCTCATGGCGTCGCGGACTACAAATGAAGCCGCCCCGATCATCATCAAAAAGTATGCGAACCGACGGCTGTATAATACTGACGCCAGTGCATATGTGACCCTTGATGATCTGCGCGTTCTTGTGCGCGAGGGTGTGTTGTTCGTTGTGCAAGACGCCAAGACTGGCGAAGATCTAACCCGTTCCGTGCTGACACAAATTCTGGTGGAAGCCGAGCAGGGCGAGGAAAGCCTTTTGCCTATAGGGTTCCTGCGCCAGTTGATCGGCATGTATGGTGACAGCATGGGCGGATGGATGATGCCGCAATATCTTGATTGCATGACCCAGTGGTTTGAGCAGCATCAGGATGAGATGCAGCGCAACATGCCGCATAGCCTTAGTGCCGGCTTCCCAGTCAATGCGCCTTTGGAGGCGATGAAGGAAGCGGCTGAAAAAAATATGGCCGCGTTTAATCAGGCGATGCAGGCATTCTGGCCACAATTCCAACAGCCCGAAGCAGCAAAACCAGACCCAACACCAGCAAAGACCAATGATGAGGGCGGTCTAGACAGTCTTCGCGAGCAGCTGGAGGCTATGCAACGTCAGCTTGATAAGATGGGTAAATCTTAAACCCGTCTAACATTCCTGGCGGTTACTGGCGGGCAAGTTCCGTCATCCGCCATGTGCCTGCTTCACGCTCGAACAGCAATGGCGTTGCGTTCTCAAGGCATGTTTCTGTCAGCGGTACACCAAGACTGCCGCAAATCACACGCAGATTACCACCATGCGCCACAACAGCGATTGACCCATGCCAAGTCAGCGCCTGACGTAGGCCTACAAGCGTGCGGTGGATAAATTCGTCCATGCTTTCGCCGCCGGGCGCTGTTTTGCGCCAATCAAGCTGGCTTGCGGGCTTATTCATACAGTCGCCGAATAGCCGCTCTGCAATATTAGGATTGACAGTCATTGCCCGATCACCCGCAACTGCGACGCCTGTATCAAACGCGCGCTTGAATGGGCTAGCGACGACGAGATCAATGTGATGGCTTGCGAGCAATTTTGCAGCCGCCGCAGCCTGCGATTTTCCTGTTTCATCCAGTGAAATTGTCGGAACTTGCACAATGCCACTAGCGTTTCCGGCTGTTCTCCCGTGGCGGATGAAATAGAAGCGGTCTGCAGCAAGTTCGACAGGCGTTTTTGCCGCTTCAACTGTTAGATCGTCCAAACCAATAGACATAAAGTTGTTCCATCCGAATCTGGTGTGATGGCTGCAGGATAGGCGAGTGCAGGCAGTTGACCAAGCGCAAACCGGCTTGGTTCGGCGTTCTGAGTGTTAGTGCTGTATGGTGGCAGGTTCAGTTGACCATCGTGCGAGTGCTTTTTCCGCGCGTGGCTTTGATATCTGGTCAAAGAAGGTCAACATGCGATGCAATGTGTCTGAATCAACGATGGTTGCAGATGGTTTAGCTTCCCCGCTCCAAATCTAAACTGCCGCGAAATCAGATTTTTTGATAGGATATGCTTTGCAAAATATGGCCAGCCGCTCGCCGCCGGGCTAATATAAGATTTCGCGCAAACGTCTGGGGCGCATGCCAGTTAAAGGAACCATTGTGGCCTCAAATTGCGGCCATTCCTGCCGGTGAAGCGCTTCGACCATCAGTTTGATATCGCGGCTTTTGCTGCCAAATGCGTTGGTCTCATTTTGAGTGCCCCCAGCGATCGCGCGACCGGTGGTCCCGGTAGTTGCTTTGATGGCGGCTTCGAGAGAGTTCGGTGGTATATTAAATCGCTTAACAAGGTTTTCTCTAAGAGCGTCAGAGACTATGCTCGCCAATCGCATTATGAAGACTGCCTTTAGGTCCAATCTTCGGCATTAAGGGTCGCTCCATCCTTTTTCTGGCCTGCGCGTCGTCCACCAAGATCCCAAACCCAGCTTCGGAGAAGCTGGAATCACTGTTGTTGATCAGACAAGTGATCGCTTCCACATCTGCAGTATTCATCATGACATCGCTTACAACAGCGCTGATTTCTTGCCGCATGGCGGTGGCGATCCTGTGCCCGCTCGCTTGCGTCCGAATAACGTCTTCCAGAGCAATCTCTGTCAGCAACGGGCTATCAGCTAGAATTGGGTATGCGCACGCAATGTCGTCATTGATCAGCGCTTCAAGGACACCGTCAGGTACATGTTTGGAAGCCGCTAGATTGGCGACCAGCGTTTGGCGGACTGAACGTTCAACATCGCGGGTCAGCGTCCGCAGAATATCATTCATCAAACCGTATTCGGAGTCTGAAAAGACCTCGTCCTGGCCTATGAGGATTAAGGATACGGACCGGGCAAGAGATTCGCGCCCTGCAGTGAATCTGTCTCTTGCCATAGCAAGTAGGCGTGCGTCATCCATCGGCTGCGGTGTCGGTCCATTGGCGTAAGATTATGCTTGGTGCGCCAGTCCTGGGTCACTCACTCTGGCATGCGGATGCTTCCGCCACAGAGTGTCTGAGATCAGTGTTAGGACATGATTAATGAAAATTAATCATGCCGTTGTTCCAAATCTGGCTCGCCAGTTTCAGACGCTTCCAACGCCGATTGGCCAACAACATC
>Ga0315331_10003201_pt1 | contig 12344 bp, 7 predicted proteins | sample M160m34915metaG_FD_203456 | JGI IMG/M metagenome (GOLD analysis project Ga0315331, IMG submission 203456) | Ammonia-oxidizing marine archaeal communities from Monterey Bay, California, United States - M1 60m 34915 | ecosystem: Environmental > Aquatic > Marine > Intertidal zone | place: USA...
ACTGGCGGGAATGTTGACCGAGGCGAGTGGTGACAACTCGGTGGCTCCATAACCTTCGACCGGACGAATCCCGAATTTTTCCTCGAATCCATCTGCCAGGTCGAGGGGCAGTTTTTCGGCACCCGTGACGATAACATCTAGTTTGGCGAATTGTTCGGGGGTACAGCGACGCAGATAGGTTCTCAGGAAAGTGGGCGTGGCCAGCAGGATCGTACCTCCATGTTTCTCGGAGAGCTTGCCGACCTGTTTGGCATCCAGCGGGTTGAAATGGTAGGCACCCTTGGCGTTCGTTGTCATGACCGTCCAGAGGGTCACGGTGAAACCGAATGAATGGAAAAACGGGAGGACCCCCAGGACGACATCGTCGTTGCGCAGCTTGACCACCTGGTCGATCGCCTCGATGTTGGATCCGATATTTCCATGGGTCAGCATGACTCCCTTGGGCACACCAGTTGAACCGGAAGTGAAAATGACGGTCAGGATATCATCACTCTGGATCTTGTGTAGCTTGAGGATTCGATCCAGGCAGGCCGCAGGCATCAAGTAGCTGCCGATCACGCCAGCCAACTTGTCTGCTAGTTTAATCTTGTCACGCAGGTCTTCCAGGTAAACTACTTCGGCATCCAGTTCGAAGTTCAATTTTTCCATGACCTTGCGACTGGTCAGGATTCGGCGGATACCACATTGCTCGGTGCAGGCATTGAGAACTTCCGAGGAAACGGTGTAGTTCAGATTGACCGCGACACGGCGGTCCAGCGCCAGTGCCATGTTGACCACGACCGGTCCCGTGCCGGGTGGCAGCAACAGGCCAACGAATTGTTCATCGGTGTCAAGGACTTCACGTCGCAACAAGCGACGCAGGATCAGCGACTTCATCAGGAGGCTTCCACCAGTCAGATCACCACCGAGTGAATCGGCTGCCTTGGAGCGAAATTTCTTGCGCTTGGCAGCTCGTACAAAGTCGCGGGTTAGTTGGCTTACTTGTTGGGTTCGTTGTTCCACGGCAATAGCTCCCAGGTCTTGAACAGCTTGTCGGACCTCGTGGACGTCCTTCGGATTGTGGACGGCCGGTCCAAAGTGAATGTGAATGGGGTAAGGCCATTTGCGTGGCCATTTCCAGAAAAACTTGCCTCCCTTAAAACTGAAAATACTTCCCCAGAGTCCGTCGAGGTAAGCCGGGATGACCGGTGCCTCGGTACCCTTGAGAATCTTCATCATACCCGGTTTGAAGGTTTGAATCTGGCCACTACGGCTAATTCCACCCTCAGGAAAAATACAGACCAGCTCCCCATTATTAAGGGCGTCATTGGCTGTTTGCAGGGCCTTGATGATTGATTTGGGGCCTGGGGTTACCATGATCGCCCCGAAAAGCCTGGCCAGTCCACGAATCCAGCGGCTCTGGAAGTTACCGGCGTAAACGATGGTACGAATCGGACGGGAGCTGACCAGGACCAGCAGGATTCCATCGAGCCAGGAAATATGGTTGGCTACCAGCAGTGCACCACCTTCTTCCGGCAGGTTCTGTAATTCATGAATCCGGATGCGATAGACCGTCCGGCTGGCGAGCCAGACCATGAATCGAATCGACGCCTGTGGGATTAACCAGACGATGTAGATGAAGATTGGTAAGGTCAGGATGCCAGCCACCAGGAAGACCTGGCGTGATGAGAAAAACGGTTGCCGATTCGACTGTTCAAAGATTCTCTTGACCAGTTGTTCCGATCCTGGAAATCGTGCCCGGATATGATTCTGCTGGAGTTCCTGTTGATTCTGCTTGAATTTCTCCTGGGCAGAAGAAGGTCCTTCGGCGAGCTCTTCCTGGAGCCGTTGCTGTATCTTTTGACGTTCCTTGACTTCAAACCAGAGGAGGTTTGTCAGTGTGGCGCGATAGAGCTGGTCCTTTGCATCCTGTGCTGGCAGGTAATCCTGGATGACCGGTTTCTGCTCGCTGTCGCGTTGCCAGTCACGGCTAAATTGCAGTTGGGTCTCCTGGACCTTTTCTTGCTGGACCGCCGTGAGAGGTAAACCACGCAGCTTGCCGTCAATATTATCCAGTGCTCCCGGTTCATGCGGGTAACGCATGCCGGAATAGGCCACCGAGACGATGAGCACGCCGGCAAAGGTCAGGAAGTTGGCCGCCGCCAGGATTGAGCCACGGGTTTTTGCCGGGCTGCGTTGCTGAAGGTAGGCTGCCAGGGGTACATCGAAGAGACCCGCGCTGGCGCCGAGTGAGAAAAGCAGGAAGCAGGCCCACATCATTCCTGGGTTCCAGGGTGAGGTCGGGTCAATGATGGTGTCCTGGACCGTGAAGATCAACATCGAGCTGACGGCAATCCCAAAGGCACCCAGGGGTAGGATACCCAGTTCGACACGGCCGCCGGACCAGACGCCAGCCAATACGCTGCCGACACCGACTCCCAGGATCAGGCAAAATAGCAGGGGCACCTTATCAGTTTCGACAAGTCCACCCCCTTCACTGGCAAACTGGTCGATATTTAACTGGGCCAGTCCGCCCACGGACCAGAAGAAAACGATCCCCAGGGCTACTCGTAACAGCGGTCCGTTAGAGGCAAGTGTTTGTAGGTCCCGGTAGGTTTGTTTAAAGGTATTCCAGGGAAAAGTGCGAGTCGGGTTGGCAGCGGGAACGGAACGAATTAACAGGCTGAGCAAGGTGCCGATGACCGCAATGCTGAGTAACGTAATGCCGGACCACTGCCAATGTTCATGGCCACGGAATCCGGTGATTTGTGATAGCCAACTCCCCACTGCCATACCGACGACCGTTGCCACGACCGTGGTTAATCCAAACAGTGCATTGGCCAGTGAAATACGGTCAGGTCGAAGTAACTCGGGCACACTACCGAGCTTAGCGGGCGAAAATAAAGCGCTTTGCGCTCCCATCAGGCCGACGGCTGCAAATAGCAGCCAGAGGTTACCCAGGACAATAGCGATGGTTCCCAGCGCCATGATGAAGATCTCGGCAATCTTGCAGCCAAGGATCACGTTACGTTTGCTATAGCGATCGGCCAGGTATCCGGCAGGGGCTGCCAGTAGCAGGTAAGGCAGTACGAAACAGGCGGTACCGGCCATCAGGATGTTACTGACCGATTCGGTACTAACAAAGTCCTTGCCAACCCCAATCACCAACCAGCGGAAAACGTTGTCATTGATGGCGGTGAGCAACTGCGTCAGCAGCAATCCGAGAAAGCTTTTGGAACGCAAGCCTTCTCGACCATTGTCTGTGGATACGATGATAGGTGGGTCATTCATGCGAACACGATCACGGTCAGGGTGCAGATTTTAGTCCTCTAGTTTGGCTCTATTTCAGGGATGGCGTCAACAGGAAGTGAGTACGCTGATGAAGATGACATCATGGAGATGCTGTGGAAAAGAGGGTTGCTTCACCTGGCGCAAGTGTCGATCAACGAGCTGATTTGCAGAGAGCTTTTGAGGCTTGGGAATTGCCAGGGATGGGGCCTGAAGGACAGGCTTTTTTCGCATGAAGTTGCTGTTTTGAGGGCCAGGTTCGAGGGGCGTGGGAGGCGTTTCCGGGCCTAGTAAATGCGTATGATTTGCTCTATGCTGGCAACAAGTGTAAACGCTGGTGTGACGGGAGTCTGGCTTGGTTGCCTGAACCGGTGAATCAGGACATCCCGTGGTACCGAAAACCGATCGAGAGGAGTGGTGATTTATGGCCGATTACCGGCAAATTAGTGTAGCGGAAAACGACGGCGTGACGATTGTTCATTTCAACGACCAGAGAATCCTGGATGCTGGATCGATCCAGCAACTGGGCGAAGATCTGTTCAAGCTGGTTGAGGAAGAACAGCGTGACAAGCTGTTACTCAATTTTACGGACGTCGAGTTCTTGTCGAGTGCAGCATTGAATCGTTTGATTATGCTGGATAAGAAAGTCAAGGAAGCAGGCGGAAGCCTGAAATTCTGCGATATTTGCGCTGGAATCATGGATGTGTTTGCCATCACGCGATTGGACAAGCATTTCGAGATTATCGAGGATGAATCGACGGCACTGGCGGCGTTCTAGTCCGCTTGCCGGGCGCATCGTGTACGGTAGCAACTTTACAGTATCTTGTCTTGGATCAGTTGATGGCAAACGAAAGCTGGGTATGGGTTCTGGAGGAACGCATCCCAAGTATTACCAAGGAAGGGTCAGCGACGCTTGAAAAGCTGCTGGATGCATTACGGCATCAACAGTGGTCCGATCAAGATGTGTTCGCAGTTCACCTCTCCCTGGAAGAAGCGATCGTGAATGCCATCCTGCATGGTAATGATGGGGATCCCCAGCGTTCCGTGGACATCAAGTTCCACGTTGCCAAGACGCACGTGCGCATTGAGATCGTGGATGAAGGTTCCGGTTTTGATCCGGATGGGTTGCCGGATCCAACCGCCGATGAGAACCTGGAAAAACCATCCGGTCGAGGCGTGATGTTAATGCGACATTACATGGATGAGGTGCAATATAATAAGCGTGGTAACCAGGTAATCATGGTTAAAAATCGGGTGGGCGGATCTTCCTGAGCGATTCCCGCCTGGCTGGAATTGTCAGGACGTCTTGACTTCAATAGACTAAGAGGATACTAAAGTACGACCCTCGGTGAACGAGGGTCATTTATTCCCCTGTAGCTCAGTTGGTAGAGCGTGCGGCTGTTAACCGCATTGTCGTAGGTTCGAGCCCTACCGGGGGAGCTTGTTTCTTTTCTACGGAAAGAAACCCCACACCAGTGAACGCCCGGCGTCGAGAGATCGATAGCTGGGCGTTTCGCATTCCTGGCCCCTGGTGGCTGCCATGTGGGTGTCATGGTCTGCACCCCTGAACGGAGGGGTATCGTTTTCCTCGCTTACAGCCAGGAAGTCTTAATCAAGGTATGATAGGGAAAACAAGAGTGAGGCGGGCAGAGCCTTCTTGAGGTTACCCAGATCCTGGAAAACGACGCCATCGTGGAATTTACAGCTGGTGTAAAGATGAATGGAAACCAAATGATGAATCGATTGTTCTGGCTTGTTTGTGTCGTGTTCTTGCCCGGTCTGCTGAGCGGACAGGAAGTGCGTCGGGTCATGATCGAGGAGATCCAGGTAGTCCCCACCGAGGCGAAGGGGAAATGGACGATTGGAGGACAGGTATTCGGGGTTCTCCCGACGACCCAGATCAATGCTCCGAAATTGCCCGTAGCCGGTGAGGTAGCGGCAGTGCAGTACCTGGTTAAAGACGCTCAGCTGGTGGCGACCATTATCCAGCCCATGGGGATCAAGGCGGCTGATGTCAATGATGGTCCTTATGTGACCTGGAAAGACGCTTCGACTGCAGAAGTGTTGATGATGACCGCTGGCAAGGTCAGCAAGAAAACCTATCAACAGATCACGAAACCGATTGTGATTGATGATTTGCCGGGTCTCGTGAAGTCAATCACGTTGGATCCTGCGGCGCCAGCTTCACCCAGGTCGACCTGGACCGAGCCTTCCAGTTTGATGGCGATCAGTGACCTGGAAGGGAACTACCAGAACGCGCGGAAGTTCCTGGAGACCAACAAGCTCATCGATCAAAAGGGAAACTGGATCTGGGGAAAAGGGCACCTGGTCCTGGTAGGTGATTTGGTCGACCGGGGTTCCCAGGTCACGGAACTGATGTGGCTGTTGCACCGCCTGGAAAGGCAGGCCCGCAAAGCGGGAGGCAGGGTTCATTATGTTCTGGGTAACCACGAGGCGATGGTCATGGGGGGAGATTTGCGCTATATCCATCCAAAGTATCATTTTGTCACGGCCCGCATGAAACTGCCTTACGACCGATTGTTTGCTCCTGACACTGAAATCGGCCGTTGGTGGCGTTCGAAAAATGGTGTCGAGACGGTTGGCAACCTGTTGTTTATTCACGGCGGTTACTCACCGGTCCTGGACCAGGCGCAATTGGATATCAACACGCTCAACCAGAGAATACGAGCAGGTTTGGCGCCAGCTCAACCGACAGGTTCGACGCCTGGTACGAACCCTGTCAAACACCAGCATGGTCCGTTCTGGTATCGTGGTTACTTCCAGAGATATGCGGCAGCCTGGGGTGGCAAGGCCACGGCTGAAGAAATTCGCGCTATCCTCAAGCGACATGGCGCGGAGCACATCGTGATTGGCCACACGGTGGTCGATCAAGTCGGACCATTGGATGAAACAGGCACGGTGATCGGTATCGATGTCAAATGGACGGAGGCGGAAAAGTGCCAGGGACTGTTACAGCAGAACGGTCAACTTTGGCGCGTCTCGATCGATGGTAAACGGGAGAAACTTGAAATCGGGAAGTGAATCCTTGTCATCGCCGCGAACCCGCTGGTTGGCAACTGCAAAGAGAGTATTACTCGGCCAGTCGCAGCGGGCGATCGTCCCGTTGCCGCAGCAGTTGTTCGAACAGGGTTGTGTTAAGTTTTCCTTTGGCGTCAATGAGCAGTGCTGCACGGGGTTTCGAGCGAACCTGTCCTGACCATTGTTGGAGTATCCGTTGTGAGGCTGCCACTCGCTGCTTGACCGGCCCCACGAAATCGTAGTCCAGCACATCCTGGCCAGGTAAACCCTGCAAGCTGCGCCGGGCAATAAACCGGACGGCCTCATAGGGGTCGTTCAACAGTTGGCCCAGGTACGGCGCCATCCAGTCAGTTCCGGATACTTGCTGGGCAGGTGACCAGCCCAGTGCCCAGGCCAACAAGGCACGTTGACCGGCATCTCCTGAGAGCAAGTGAAGAACCGCTGCGGACACGGTGCGTTGGGATTCGTTCATCTCGGGAATCTGCTCGCCGTACCATTGGCCCAGGTGCTCGGCGGTCCAGGCCAGGGTTTGATCCAGGTGGCAAAGGTTGCAGGCGTTGGGGCGGCCCGTGGCGAGGCTGGTTTGAACGTTGGGCGAATCAATCTGGTGGCTGCGAATGGCCTTCAATAATCCGTAGGTGGTGTGGGGCATGTGGCAGTTGTAACACTGGCTGCCCTGGGAATTCGCCAGGTGATGGGTATGGGCAGTCAGCTTTTTCGATTCCCGGAAATCCTCGTGGCACTTCAGGCAGGATCGATTATCCTCGGCAAAAGGTTTTAGCTGGTCGTCGGCCCACCCTTGATCATCCAGTGTCAGGGGGGCCTTGCTTTCATGCATGTTGTGGCAGGTCAGGCAGGAAAGATTGCCGCGTTCGTGACAGGATGATTGCAATAGCCCGTTGTATTCCCGACCGGAAACCCGCACCATCCCATCAGGCCAGAATCGGTTGCGCATGAAGTCCGGATCGTCTCGCAAGACGCGTTGCAGGTGCTTGGAGGAGACTCCCTTGTTGACCACCACCCGGGCACGGTGGAGATCGTCCCCGGGCCGATATTGAAATCCTTTTTTTTGCCATTCCATGGCCGCCTCGCCACTTTGGATCCAGATGCTATGGCATTGGCCACAGATCTGCGAAGCGCGATCCGCTGGCAGCTTCAACGGATTGACGATCGATTGGTCAGAACCAGGATCCAGGTGTAGTTGGTAACGATGCCTGGGATCCTGGTTGCGTCGCACGTGTTCCTCACCGGGACCATGGCAGGATTCACAGGCAATCCCAAATTCGCCTACCGTCGTATCCATGGAAAACTCATTTTCGACGCGTGTCTTCGGATGCGTCGTATGACACTTCAAGCAGGTCAGATTCCAGCGTCCAAAATCATGCTTGACCTCGCTGGACGGAGGCCTCAGGAAACTTGCGCTGGTGGGTATCCATTGCTTTTCCTGGGAAAGGAAAACGAATGGTAACATGCCGGTCAGGCGACTGGCTTCGGTTGCAAACCAGTAAGCCTGCATGTGGTGTAACCCGGTGGTCATGACGATTTCGACGTCGATTCGTGGTACCGGTCCTTGCTGCGGATCCCCGGCAGGATTTTCCATGTTGACGAAAAACCGGTCGTCCTTGCGACGCAGCAGGTAGTCCTTGTCTCCGAGTGACAACAGGCGATCGTTGAAGTCACCGATCACGGTTGAGGGACCCGCGACCTGGGTCATGGTACGGTGATACGATTGGTGCCAGGTCGCATGTTGGTTTGGGTGACAACTGCGGCACGTCTTGGAACTCACGTAACCATTACTGGAGACCTCGATGGGGCGATTGGTCGGCTGGACGTGTACCTGGTAATTCCAACCACGGAAATAGAAAGCGGTTGCCACGACCAGGCATGGAATCAGGATCCACAGGCACACGGTGAGAAGGCTGAGCAGTTGAGAATGGGCAAAACGTTTGCCTAGCGTTGCCAGCAAGGGGAGCAATGCACCGGCCACGAGTGCAATGCACAGGACTATGTTGATCGAGGGGATATAGCTGTTCATGAGAAGTCCATGGAACGAGGACCTGTAACCCTGGCTAGCCTCGGCAAAACATCAGTATGTTCGGGTGGATAAATAACTGTCAAGCAATACCGTATTCGGCTACTGCCCAGCTTAAGCAACAGGGTTGCCTGGTAGGTTCTCGAAGGGATCGAGGTCGTGGCTTGCATGCTGCCAGCACAACCGCCATAACAGGAACTTGCAGAGCTACTTCGAAGATCATCGAGTGGGCGCGAGAAGCGGTTATGAAGAAACGACTTGTCCTCCTGTTGATGTCCTTGCTGATGGGTGCCGGGTGTAGCTCAGGGGATCGGGACCCCTTGACGGTGCTGGTGGGATTCCAGGCAGAGATCGAAAAAGACCGTGATGGCAACGTCATTTCGCTGGATCTTGGATTTACCCAGGTTCGTGATGCCCAGTTGCAGTACCTGCAGGAGTTTCCCGAGTTACAGATACTGCGTGTCTCCAGTACCCGTATTACGGATGCGGGGCTGATTTACCTCAAGGGTTTGAAATCACTTGAGCAACTGGACCTGCGTGAAACCCAGGTGACCGACCAGGGATTGGAGCAGGTCAGGAGGCTGGGGCAGTTGACCCACCTGAGGCTGAACGGTACGCAGCTTACGGATGCAGGAATGGAACACGTGGCGGAGCTACGGCTTCTGCGAGTGCTTCACTGTGATGAAACCTCGATCGGTGACACGGGGTTAGAGCAGCTCCAGGATTTGATGCGTCTCGAACAACTTCACCTGGTGGATACCCAGATTACGGATGTGGGAATGGGTTACCTGGCTGGCCTTTCACGGATCGAGGAATTGAGCCTTGAGGCGACCCAGGTTACCGCAAGCGGGTTAGTGCACCTTGCGAACCTGAAGAACCTGAAGGTTCTTTACCTGGGTGGTACGTCCCTGGGGGATGCCGGATTGGCCCACTTGCAGGGGCTCACGCAACTGCAGACGCTGTGGTTTGACGAGACGCAAATAGGTGATTTGGGTTTAAAGCACCTGGCAGGGTTGCATGCCCTGAAAGGGTTGGTGTTGAATAATACGCAGATCACAGATGCAGGTTTACAGCACCTCCAGGGCTTGACGAATTTAAGCGGACTGAGCCTCGATGGCACTCGGATTACCGATGCCGGACTGGTCCACCTGGCAGGACTTACTAGCCTGCAGGATCTCCATCTTAACGATACCCGGGTCAGCGATGTTGGCTTGCAACATCTGCAGCTACTGACACGTTTGCGAGAGCTGAATCTTCACGGTACCCAGGTCACGGATGTCGGGGTTACGCGACTTAGAAAAGTGTTGCCACAAGTTCGAATCACCCATCAATGAGAACTAGATTTCTGGTATCCACGGGATCTATAGACGGGTATCATGACGGGGCAATCGCAGTTGCTTCCGTTATGTGAGCTTGTTAAACTAGGTAGCCTGTGGTTCTTGAGGACTGGTTCTTGAGGACAGAATGATTGTCATGGACTTCTATATTTAATTTTAAGTTTTGTTTTCGAAGTGCTTTACTTCGCGTAAAGGAGATTTCTCTTGAAACGTTTTCAAAGGACTAAACGGGGTTTTACCCTGGTCGAATTATTAGTGGTGATTGCCATTATTGGAATACTGGTAGCTCTCTTGCTTCCTGCGGTCCAGGCGGCCCGAGAAGCAGCACGCAAGATGAGTTGTGGTAATAATCTCAAGCAACTCGGAATTGCGTTGCACAACTACCACGAATCGTTCAAGGCATTGCCTCACCACGGAACCTTTGCCTGGACTCGGCAATCAAACAATGGGTTTCGCTGGAGTGCCGCTCAACGTGGCAGCATCCTGGTTGACTTGCTTCCCTTCATGGAACTGGACACGATCTACAATAATCTCGATTTTGAGAGCGCGACAGTTACGGGGATGGATAGCACACGTACCGGTGGCTGGTGGTGGTACCAGGTCAATCCGATCACGGGGCACCAATATCGTTCAGAGATTATTCCCATGTTCCTCTGTCCATCTGCCAATATTGATCCACGACTTAATGGCACGAATCCCAAGACGAGTAAGGCGATTTCTTGCTACGGTCACTCGATTGGTGCCCAACTCATGAATTCACGTGGCGGTTGGTGCGTTGATTATCCGGGAAATGTTTTTGGCACGGGGCGCAAGAATCTTGGAAACGATGCCCGTTCGAGCCAGGTTTCCGGTGTCTTTGCTCGCGGTCACTGGGCAGCCCGTTTTCGTGACATCATTGATGGAACCAGCCAGGTAATTGCCTTGGGCGAGATCCTGCCGAACAAGGGATATCACCATCGCAATGGATGGATGCATTACAATTCGCTCTGGACAGCCACGACGGCGCCTGTCAATTTCCCGATCATTGGGCGGGGAGATCGCGGCTACATTAATACCAATGGTGGTCCCAAGAACTGTCATCACTGGAGAAACTACCAGACTGCCCAGGGTTTCAAGTCCCAGCACAAGGGTGGAGCCCAGTTTGTCTTTGCCGATGGATCTGTCCATTTCATTCCGGAGACCATTGACTACATGACTTACCAGCGACTGGGGTGTCGACGTGATGGGGAGCCCATTGGTGAAGGGTTTACTCCCTAGGTCAGTACCTGCTCTTTTCACTTAATCTAACGGGTCGTACTTCTACGTGATGTACGGCCCGTTTTTTGTTGCCAGGTATCGCCATCTGCCAAGCGGATTTGTTCCAGGCCCTTACCCTGCTGCTGGACAGAGCAGCTGCCACAAAAGTTCAGGATGTGAGGACTAGCTTGCCCCTACATGACGGTTGATGCTGCAGGTTACTGGAATTGCTTGTGAGCAGATGCCTGGGATTTGATCAGGGCTTCCACGCCGGCCAGGGCTGCCTTGTTACGCCCGGATTCGATATCTTCCTCGATGGACAAGGTTAGTCGAATGGCCTGGAAGAGACTTTCTTTCATTGCCTTGCGGACGGCCTTGGCGTCACCTTGTGAATTTTTCAAGGCGTTTTCCGATAGCGTGATGTAGGGGAGTAATGCCTTGGCATTAAACATCGCAGCCTGTAAGTTCTCGATTTCTTCCAGTTGTCCTTCAGGTGACTTGTTGTCTGTCAATAATTCCTTGAGCGCGGCAATTGCGAAACTGGCCTCTTCCATCTGCTCGATGAATTCTAACTGTGGACTTTCTTCTTCGCCGGGTTCGCCCTTTGGCTGGTGATCGCCGGGAAGATCGGGACGCGGCTTGGGTTTATCCGTGGGTTTTGATTTTTCAGGCGTCTTGCCGGAAAGGATTTCGCGGGGAGTCAGTTTGCTTTTCTCGCCGGTAAAGCCATGGATAGAGCGGAACCGGACAGGACTGGTGCGGGGAGCCCGTCGCAACATGAAGATGCGTCCATCGGAGAGTACGAGTTGATGCCCTCCGAGCGTTCGAGATCCATCCTTGGCAGGCCATCCCTTGATGACCACGGGATCACCAACCTTGAGTGAATTTGCCTTCAGATCATAGGTTGCTGCCAGTCGTGCATTGAGCGTTTCGACCTTCCATTTCGTCGACTTGTCGCCTTCCTTGACGGTGACATCGATCTCGATGTGGGGATTCTTGTAGGCATAACGAGAAACGACTCCGGTCAGAGTTACTACCTTGCTACTATCATAGTAGAGGGCGAAACTATGATGTGCCGAGGCAATGCCTGGAAGCACCAGTAATAAAGCCATGAGGAGTAGACGCGTTGCGAAAGAAACCATGATTATGGACTCGCTTCAGGGGAAAGTGTGATCGTGACCATCGATTGACATGGAGGAGGGGCCACGCAGAGGGTGAACCGTTCTCCGCTTGTATAACAAGCTTTCTGGTAATTGCTAAGGCTAGCTGCGGCTGAGAGTAGTGTCAAATCCCCGGTCACTTCGCTACGGGCTGGCAATGTTGTAACAGCGTAGGATCTCCTGGTCCCGGAGATAGAGCCGCTTTTGAGCAATCACCGGCTGAGGCCAGGTTTGAGCTTTCGTGCGAGATTCGCGGAACTTGCTCTTGAGCTT
>Ga0315331_10003202_pt1 | contig 12342 bp, 9 predicted proteins | sample M160m34915metaG_FD_203456 | JGI IMG/M metagenome (GOLD analysis project Ga0315331, IMG submission 203456) | Ammonia-oxidizing marine archaeal communities from Monterey Bay, California, United States - M1 60m 34915 | ecosystem: Environmental > Aquatic > Marine > Intertidal zone | place: USA...
ATCATCCTTTTCCATTAGGCGGATTTTTCCGCTTCTTTTTCCAACCACTCGTATCCTCTTTCTTCCAGCTCGAGAGCCAGTTCTGGACCACCCGATTTGACTATTCTGCCCTTAATTAAGACGTGCACCTTGTCTGGCTGGACGTGCTCGAGAATACGAGAATAGTGAGTGATAATCAAAGCACCGGAGTCTGTTCCTCGAACTGCGGCATTAATCCCTTTTGCTACAGTTCTAATTCCATCTATATCCAACCCCGAATCGGTCTCATCTAAGATTGCCAACTTCGGTTGGAGTAGCATTAGTTGTAAGATTTCAAAGCGCTTTTTTTCCCCACCACTGAATCCATCGTTGACATATCTACCTAGGAATGAACGATCGATATCAAGTTCAGTCATAGCATCTTTCAGCCTTTTCCGAAATTCAGCACCTTTGGCTTCATCTTCCCCTCTAATCGCTGCGACTGACTTTCGAAGGAAGTTTCCTACTTGTAAGCCAGGAACGGCTTGTGGGTATTGGAAAGAAAGGAAAACGCCTGCTCTTGCTCTCTCCCATGGCTCCATGTCCAATAGATTCTCTCCATTTAGTTCTACACCTCCATCTGTGACCTCAAAGTCCGGATGCCCCATGATTATGTTCGCAGTAGTAGTCTTTCCACTTCCATTACGACCCATGATGGCATGAATTTCACCTGCTGGTACCTCGAGTTCAATTCCGCGAAGTATTGGTGTATCGTCGATCCCAGCATGTAAATTACTGATTCCGAGGACTGGTATGCCCGTTGCCATTGTTTCCCCTCTCTTTCTGGTAGGAATCATGCCTTTTGAACCCGCCCGTCTGGACGCTCGTCGCCTCAAGCCAAAATAATGGTCAATCAGAAGTAGGGGGGGCGTCTCCGGCTTGATGTGGATGATGGGGACGAACTAGCTGAGGCATACCGTCTACAAGTCGAAGCGATTATGCAAAAGGAGGCAGAAAAGAGAGTTTTGGAGGCTCACGAACCAGCAGAGCTGGATCGACTCCGCTCTTTGTCTCTACTCGAGTTGGTAAAAAGTGACCACCCTGATCTCATCCCCGCCTTGATGTCTAGACTAGGTCCGGTGAGAGCGGCTCTCGATGGCCATGGTGGTAGACTAATAATAGCAAAATCTAATGTTGAGAAAATGCATTCCGGCACAGATTCACTATCGCTGATCATCGATTTGGACGGTGCTTGTGTCTCCTGTGGGGCAGCACCGGGAACTCTGAAAGGAATACAGGATGATTTATTGATGGATGATGAAGTGTTATCTGTGCGTTTTTCTGCTCAGATGTTGGAATGGTTTGATGATTTACAACGCGAGTTTGTCCTAATGCACGGCGGAGTGACTTTTGTTGAGGTGTGAAATTGGACGCTGAAAGACTCGAAGCACTTCGTTCTGCCCACCAGGCAGATGGAGTCCGGCGCTCCAAACGTCATTCGGTTAGGGTCGAAGATTACCTTGAGGTTCTGCATGAATTAGAACTGGTCGAAGGTCGGGCAAAGCCTGCACGAATTGCAGAATCGTTAGCAGTGGCTCGACCTTCCGTAACCAAGATGTTACAAAGGTTAGACGAAGAAGGTCTAGTTGAGTACAAACGCTATCATGGGGCCGTCCTTACAAGAGAAGGCAGAATAGCCGCGGCAAATTTGCGCGAAAGACATAGCCTTTTGGTCAGATTCCTTATCGTTCTTGGAGTAGATGAAGAAACTGCACATATCGACACCGAGGGTATCGAACATCATTTTCACCAAAAGACCCTAGATGCTCTCAGAAGATTGGTCGAAAAAGCCGAGACAGACCCCGATTGGTGGGAGTCTCGTAATCGATGAAATTCTACATTGATTCTAATTGAGAAATTGCAGTTGCTGCAAAGCCAAGCACTGTTACTTCCTCTCCCTCGACTAATCGTGTATCACGAGAGGCAGCACCTGCCAAATCATACGCCCCTGCCTTTCCTTTCCAAGACTCGCTACTTATCAATTCAATGAGCCTCTCTTGTGACAATTCGTCGAATTCAACAACTGCTGAATCTGTCCAAATATCTGCGCTCCATCCACCATGAAGAGAATGTTCACCTTTGCCATTTGGAGGATATACAAGGGCGGTCGAGGACCATACACGATGTCGGTTTCCAGAAAGTCTCAGGAGCATAGCCATGGCGTGTTGTTGATCCTCAGGTTTTCCCATCGGCATTAATGGGTCATCAGGGTCAGCAACAATGGTATCTGAAACGATTACAACTTCGGCTAATTCTTTCCCGGCCATTTGGCTTACAACACCTTCTCTAGCGGCCGCTTCCGCCTTGGCAGCACAGGTAAATTCAACCTGTTCATTTACCGGCGCACCCCAGCGTGGTTTCGGTTCTTCAAAAATTAATGCAGCAGCGCTTAGTTCGATATTTCCGAGTCTTTGTTTTAACCAAGCCAAGCGTCTTTCAGAAGCAGATGCTAAATGCAATCTGCGCATAATTCGACCTCATAGATATATTCGGAATGCGCAGATCGGACAACGCGTCATCTTCAGGTCGAATGCGACATCGAATCGACTCCCACATTCGGGACAAACCACTGGCTTGTTCAACGGAGGCAGTCCAGGTAAAACTGGTGCATCTCCCATCGGTGGTAATGGCTCAGCGATCATTGCGCCGTTTGTTGCTGGTTTTGCCATTTCTGGTTGTGTCGATCGTCGTTGTCTTCTTTCCTGTCTTGCTGAAGTATTCTCTACATCCTTCTCTACAACTTCGACAATGGAAGAAGTATCTATTGCCTCAACAGGAATATCGTCCTCATCGATAACATCTACTACATCCTCTTCCAACATAACCGTGCCTTGAACTGGTTTTCTTCTACGAACTCCAATCCAACGTATTGCACGCCCCGACATTACACCCAAAACAATGGTGCATAGTAACAAAACTGCAATTGCCACTCCGCCAACTAAAATATTGAAACTTCCTTCGTCTAAACCAAGCTGGAATCGTAGTTCTTCTAGAATGTCTGTTGGCCCTGTGTTTGGTTTACTATCGTCAATTACTGCCCTTATGACCCAACCTTGGGTTGAGGTGTGAATAATCACAGCCTCACCACTCGCAGGTGAGCGACTTACTGAATGTAGCCAACCATCAGAAATACGATTCGATATTGCCATCCAAGGGGCCTCAGAATCAATCATTCCGTACTGAACTCGAGGCCCACCTGGGCCCACCATATCGTGCATTACTTGGATTCCTCGAGAGGTTTCTATGAATAGAATTTGAGACAGACCTCTAGCTGATAATTGCATAGAAGAATTTTCTATGGTATTGAAGGTATCATCAACGATACGAGTGATTAGTTCACTATCTATTCCGTCTCCCTCTTTCCAAGCAACAACTAGCCTATCTTCGTCGTCTATTGTATGCACCTTCATTTGGGGCAAAGATGCATGGTCACCGACCGCCTTCTTGTATGTCCACGATGATTGCTTGATGTCTCCATGAGCATACCAAAGACCTAGACGGTCATTTCCTGTGGTGTCGTTACGCATTGATTGGTAGAGGATATGACCGTCCTCCTCACCATACTCAATTTGTACTGGGTCTGTATATCCAGCAATCACGTCGATGTCTGAAACAGCATTCGGAGTTAGTCTCCAATCGTTAGAAGAAGTGGGAGCGTCTGCTTCTAAGATGAAGATACTAGTTAAATCCTGAAAAGTCCCACCAGTCAATAAGTCACGATGATATCCTGCAACCAATAATTTTGTTCCATCAACATCGATGTCGATACCCCAGTATTTGCCATCGGATAATAGAATTGGATCCATCAAATCTTGGATTGGTCGCATTTCACAAGAAGAGTCTATTGTGGAGTATGAAACCGTCTGCTTCAGATAACCACTAGTATCTAGGAAGCGACGCGTCCAGACTATGTGTGCGATACCATCAGAGGTAGGGGCCGCGACAAAATCACCAGACCATTTTTCTTCCAACATATTTGAGCAGGCAGTCATTCCTTTGTTTGAGTTGAGTCTGTAAAGCGCCAGTCCACTATCTTTCGTAGTTACGACAATTCCTTCTCCATCTAAGTCGATTACTTCGACAGGGGTTTCACCCGTTTGGAAGTTTAATCCTCTTCCACCAGAGATTGTGCTCTTTTCGATTAGTATGCTCCATTCTGCTTGATTATTTGACCAATCGATATCCGATAGAATAGGGCCACTAAGGCTGATACGGAATTTGAAAGCCCCACTTTCTTCATTTGTTTGGGCGAATGAAATAGTCTCAGCATAACCGCCTTCTATTCTAGGTATTGTAGTTGATGAGGTTAACTCCCATCCTCTTTCAGTGTAAAGGTGGAGTTGCGCCTCGATTTGTTCAGCAGCCGATGAACCTAGATTATCCACGCGGGCATTAATTTTGAACTGCTCTCCCGGCCTTGGAATCATAGGAGTGGTGGTAAATGCACCATTTGAAAAAGCCAAATCGACACCATCCGGCCTATCAATTACATCAAATTCAATACTTTGGTCATTGTTTGTCTCATCGATTTCGAGTATTGCATCACCTGGGTCTAAGGCGATACTAAGCTCACGTTGACCGACTGATAGAGGGTTCCAGTAAAGAGTTACATCTACAATATCGCCCGAGTCGATTGTGGGTATGGTTAACTCATATTTTCTGGTGCCTTCCTCCAGTAGGTAAACAACGACATTGGTGGCTGATTCGTCGCCATCATTACGAATTTCAGCGCTAACATCGACAAAGGAGTTAACGTAGGTTTCTGATAGAGGTATTCCCCATTCTGATACAGTTATTCCACTTCTAAACATCAAGTCAGGAGCAGGTGGTTGATTGTCGATTTCCAAAGTGACCCTGACTTCCTCAGAGCGAACACTTGTGCCACTGACGAAACGTAATGATATGCGATGCGAACCATCTGGATGTTCGGTAGAATCCCAAATGAAATTGAACATATCCGTTGTACCACCGGAACCAGAGTAGGTTCTTTCATCAACCCAATCTTCCTTGCCTATTCGCCACTGTAGTGCGCCACCATTGACGGTTTCATATTCGCCTTCAAATTGGACATTACCTTCAACTGAATTTTGTCCAGATGGGCTGTCCAAAGTTAGAGATACTCTGCCAATATCGTGGTTTTGTCTTTGTTTATTGCTCCATTGGTCCCATTCATTACGCGCCTGTACTGAGATTTTTATTTCCAAGGCATTAATTTCATCCTCTTCAAAGTCAGGAATAGAGAAATCAGTAGTCCAATTTACTGTGCCTTGAGCAGTGTGCCAATCGACAAGAATTTCTTCCTGAGTCGGCGACCCCTCAGGTTTGTGAGTATAGGTAATCTTGACCTGAACTTCTTCTATCGTTCCATTTGTCTCCGCGTCTTCGTCGATGTGCCCTCTGACTGAATAAGTCTCACCTTCTACTAGCCAAGAGTCCTCGATTGGTCTTTCATAAACTAACCAATCACCTTCTCCGGGAGGTGGTGGTTCTGTTGTATTCCCTCCGCCGTTATTCCCTCCGCCGTCTCCTAATAGGGCGGATAGGATTAGATTTCCATCAATTATTCCGAACCCATATTTGTCATTCCATGTGTCTGATATATCGGGTTCGGATGCATCTCCCTTGGGTTCGGAATTTCCTCTCAATAATTCCTTTACTTCGGCAGGATTCAGATCAAGTCCCTCCTCTTCGCTAATTTGTAAAATTACTGCTACGAGGCCTGCTACGGCAGGACATGCCATACTCGTTCCACTCATTTCCGTATAACTGTCTTCAGCAAGTGGTTTTGGTGTACCTGGTAATTGGCTCGATGAAGCAGCGTGCGCTGCAGACATCATATCGCTGCCTGGAGCTACCACGTCCGGCTTGAGTTCCTCTTCTTTGTCGTCATCCCCATCGTCTACCCTAGGGCCAGAATTAGAGTATGAAGCAATCGAATCGTCGCCTCTATCAATAGTATCTTTATCATCAATTGAGCCAACTGTAATTGCTTGGTCCGCAGCTCCTACAGAAGTGACTCTTCTTCTTCCGTCATTTCCAATCGCTGCGACTGGAACTACACCTGCCTCAGCCGCTTGGTTTACCGCCCGGGCATCTGCCGCGGTCCCGTTATCTCCGGGGTCATCGCCATTTGGATCACCGAGACTTCCGAAAGACATTGACATGACTTGGATTCCTTCGCTAGAGTCATTATTTCCCCAGTCGGTATCTACATTGGCAGCCACCCAATTTATTCCCTTTAGCGTAGCAGCGGAATTGGTACCTCCTGTATCAGTCATGACTTTGACATCCACTAGGTATGCGCCTGGTGCATAACCCTGATTTATTCGTCTTGAATCTCCTGTTCCAAGTGCAATTCCTGCTACATGTGTTCCATGTCCATCTCCATCATCTGGATCGTGTTCCCCCTCGTTATTGCAGTCATTTTGATTTAACGAAGTGGCATCACAACCGGCAATCCACTTTGGGTCTGCAAGATCATCGGGATCATTCTCGTTGTCATCGTTATCATCCGAGAAATCGTCTAAGGAGAAGTGTTCGTTATCGACTCCTGTATCGAGAATAGCAATAACAATACCTGAACCATCGTAACCGAAGTCTCGCATAGTTTCGTCATATCGTTCTGAATCTCTTACCTTGGAACCTCGAGTAGCAGTGTCTAGTGATGGAACAATTACATTCTGTTCCTCGACCATAACAACTCCTTCTAGCTGCCAAATCTCAATTAAAGCACTAACTGGCACATGATCGAGAACTATACTATCTAGAATATCCATTTGGAAGAACCAAGATCCCTCTTGCTCCCAACCATGAGATTCGAGAACTTCTCTAAGAGCAGCGGCATCACCAGGACCAGGGTGCCAAGCATAATCGACAACGATTGCAACTGTAGGTCTACCATCCAGCCCGATTATTGCTGTAGGTGAAACCGATTCACGTTGACCTGCGATGATTCTTTGTAATCGGTCATCCATTCCGTCCGAATCAAAATCATACCAATAGCCGAACCACCATCTCTCGTCCTCCACAGGGAATCCTGCATCAAATGGAGGAGTCTGAACAGACCGGTCTATGGGGTCGCATATGACCTCTCCACACGTTAGTGCAGGCGGCCAATTTTCCGGTCTTTCTGGTGTGTTCAAATCTTCGGTTTGAATGGCTGTGGACGCAGATACACCTACTCCCATATCCATGACTAGAATCATTGCAACTAGTACCAGCGGAGTGAGGTTTAGGCGTCTTCCAGACATGGCTCTGCAAGCAGAGCCAGTATAGTTCGGGGTATAAGCCGAACCCGTACAAGAGCCATCAGGAGGTCTTCATGGCCACCTGATATGAGTTTTCGAGTGGGCGCATTTTAGGGTACAATTCTGTCCTGATATTATTGCATGAACCTCTCCGTTACAAACAGGGCAGAGTACCTGTTCTGCAAGCTCCTCCAACCATGCTCTTCGAGTCTCAAGTTCATCACCTTCCTCCCTAAGTCTCTTGAGTATTCTAGCGGCCTCCTCTTTCAAACCATCACCTGCTTCTGACCAAGGGTCCGAATCAAGACTCCCCATCTTCGCAGTTGCTACATCTCTTGCCGCCTTTGAGGCCGTAGATCCAGCGATAGCAATATCACTTGAATCATCTAATTCAGACGGTGCGCCTCTAGCGATGGGCCTTGCTAAAATCCAAGCAAGCATGAAGCCTCCAAGATGGGCCATATGCGCTACATTTGTTACTGATTGTTCTGCTTCGATTTGGTACATGTTCCAGATTTCAATACCTAGTCTGAATGCTACAATTCCCCAAACCGGCCAGGCTCGAATGAAGAAGAGTAGAGGGAATTCAATTCGATCATTCGGCCAGCAAGCCATGTAAGCCCCAAGAATGCCGAAGGCCGCACCACTCGCGCCAATGGCGGGGCTTATCGAATCAGGGTGGGTTAGCACCCATGCGATATTGCCTCCTAATAGACCAAGGAAGTAAACTAATATCCAGCGTAATTTACCCATTCGTTGTTCAAGGGGAACGCCAGCAAGAGCGATCACCAATATATTACCCAGAACGTGTATCCAATTTGCATGAAGCCAAGCACAGGTGATAAATCGATGAATCTGATTGGGATGGTCTGCAATTTTTGGGATTATTGAAAGAAAGGTAATTGGTGTAAAATCGAGGAACCCCATATCGATAATCATCTGAAAGAAAGTTACCAATAATAAAGATAAAACTGTGGCTAGGGCTATGCTTGTGTCTTGTTTCCAAGCTAGGATATATGGTGTTGTTGCAATTACTAGAAACAACCCCAATGCTGCCCAATCAGACCCTGTAAGGTCGGACCAAACAAACTCATAATCTGCGGTTGCCAGCCCTCTCCCTCGGGCCTCGACAGAGCCTCTATGTGCATAGGGACTTCGATGGAACCACTCAAACGCAGGCTGCTAGTGGAGGATTATCGTGAGCCCGCGAACTTTGCTCTCAGCCCGAGGGTTGGTTGTTGATCGAGGTGCCCGAAAGGTACTCCGAGATGTTGACTTTTCACTCTATGAGGGGGAGGTCGTTGGTTTGTTGGGAGTAAACGGTTCAGGAAAGTCCACTTTGTTAGAATCACTTGCAGGATTGCATCCAATGTCTGGCGGGAGTGTTCTAAGAAACGACAGAGGATTCGAAACTACGGTTAGAGACTCGGAAGGTCAGCGTGGAGATATCTCTGGTTTTGGCCTTTGTTTGCAAACTGAGGGGATGTCTGGTGACGAAACAGTATTCGAGAGGATTCGTGGTGCTTGTAGAGTCGCTGGACGAGCAGATAACTCAGAAGCACTGAATGAAATAATCTCAGAATGGGGCCTTGGACACCGAGCGAACGATAGAATCTGCAAACTATCTGGTGGTCTACGCAGAAGAGTTGCAGTTCTGTCCGCCCTTGTTCCAGTCGCTCTGAATTCTGAGCAATCGGTCGTGCTTCTTGATGAGCCATCAGAGGGACTCGACCAAGCATCTAGGGGACTATTGTTAGGATGGTTAAGAGCACTAAAAATGAGAGGCCATGGAATTCTAGTTGCGACTCACGACCCTGAAGTCATTACCGCTTGCGACAGAACTGTCACCATCAGCGAGACCTCTGAATTGACAAGTAAGATACAGGAATCAAACCTAGAACATGCGAATCTTCCAGGTCCCTCCGCGGCAGAATCTCATAGGGAATTAGTTGCATGGAATTGGAGACTTGAAAGACGCAACCCAATCGATACAATTGGACGCGGAGTTCCTGCATTGGTCGCCTTATTGCTAGCATTTACACTATCTACAGATATCGTTAGGAGCAGTGAAAATTATGATTTGTTAGCCGCTTTAATTCTAACCCCTGCCTTCATCACCGCTATTGTTACTCCAGCCATTATCAAACGACTCGCAGAAGAGAGAGCGGGAGATTGGTGGAGGGCAATGACAGGTACCAGCTCAAGAGGCTGGTTTTCCATAATGGGGGTCTCATTGATTCTACCACTGCCCATAATTTACCTCTCATGGTTTGTTATTGCCGACGATTCAGGTTCAGCAATGAATTCTGATGTTATGTTGTGGCTGTGGTTATTCGCATTTGTTATCATTGATCTAAGTGTGGCCGCTTCGGCTTTGCATCTGATGGTGTCCGACCTTACTAGAGCCGGTGCTGTAGCGGGAATTTTATTGCAACTGGTCCTAATCTGGCCGTTTCTGCAAATGACTAGCGCTTTGACTTCGATAATGAGCAATGGAATGAGTTTTGAGTTAGCGCTAGGTGAACCTATTGCAGACATCGCTATAGCTTGGCTGACCGTGGTTTTATTGTGGGCAATGGCAGTCATTATCCCCGAAGATTGAATGGTGAGAAAATGAATTTTCGAGATTCTGGTTATGCTTTGACATATCTTGGACTTGCAGGTGTTGTATTTGTTACAATTCTCAGCTTGGAGTATGCTCCCGGCTTGAAACCATGTACTGGAGGGGGTTGTTGGGGGGCCCCGGAAGCCTACAGAATTCTCTATCTTCACGTCCCATTTGCTTGGTGCTCGTTCTTATCTTTCTGTGTCCTATTTTATGGCTCATTGATGTGGTATCTCAAGCGCAGTGAAGATGCTTGGGTTTACTTTCAGAGTGGTTCCGATCTTGGTGTAATTTTTGGATTAGGAGTAATTACTTCCGGCCCAATTTGGGCATCTGCAGAATGGGGCCGGCCTTGGGATTGGGGTGATATGAGACTCAATTCCTTCGCCTTACTTACCGCAGTTGCCCTGTTTCTAGTATACTCTCGTCAATCTCAACCCGACACACAACAAAATCGAGACACTCTATCTGCGGTCGGCTTATTCGGATTCGCCTTAGTCCCGATTACTGCCGGTGCAACCACTTGGTGGGAAACTACTCACCCTGAAGTTTTGATTGTAGAGTCAAGCGAAACAGTGGGGATGAGTCCCGACGTCCGATCATTCCTGCTGATCAGTTTTGGAGTAATGTGCATTTTGTTCACTGGTTTACTAATACTTTCAAACAAACGATATCGCCTTGCAGCGGAGGTTTCTGGTAGAAAGAATGAGCTAGATCAGGAGGCGATATCTTGAGCGGTATTACGGAATCCTACATAGCCTACGCAATCATGCTTGGTCTGGTAATCTGGTTCAGTCGAGATGTGGTAACATCAATTTCATCTTTAGAGACTGAATTAGAATCTCTTTCCGACGAACAACCAAATACTACCGAGGAAGAATAATTTCATTTTCATTTAATTTCGGCCCCAAAGGGGGCCGAATTAGACTTCGACCTGTTCACCAACCCTTCAAACGGGGTGGGCTTGCCGCTTGGCGGGGGAGCAGTATGGATGGTGCAGCGTTTTGTATCGCCTGCGGCTCACCCCCTCCGCTTACATCAGAGCGTCTTTGTGAGAATTGTTTGAGGACTAGAACAGTATTTTCTGAAGTACCTGAGCGCATCCAGCAACACCGCTGTGCAAAGTGCGGAATGCATGAGGTTGAGAAGCGCTGGGTTAACATTGAAGATGATGAATTGGGGGAGTTGAGGCTTAGAGAAAATCTCAGAGTTACAGATGGAGCAAGTGATGTTGCAGTGGATATGTCCTATCAGCCAATTGATGAGAGAACTGCTCGTCTTCATGTCAACGTCGAAGGGCAATTGGAAGGTCACCAATTCTCTGACCAGTATGAAGTACTATTGCAGACTAGTAATGCTGTTTGCCCTACCTGTACTAGAAAGGCAGGAGCATATTTTGAGGCGACTATGCAACTTAGGAGCGCAGGACGTAGATTGTCTGACGAGGAACTCAAGAGTCTTAGAGGCACTTTAGATGAATTACTCAATGAATTAGAATCAGATCCGATGTTTTTCATCACAAAAGAAGGTCCTGTAACAGGCGGTTGGGATTTACAATTCGGTTCAAAGGCATTAGCAAGAACTTGGGCCAGAAAACTTGTTCGAAGATTTGGTGGAACCACAAAAGAAACATCGACACTGGTCGGTATGAGAGAAGGGTCAGAAGTCACTAGGCTAACCCTGTCTTATCGTAAACCAGCCTATGGGCTTGGTGATGTTGTTCGATTGAAGAAAGAAAACTGGCTTGTATCGGCTTGGCAGAAGGATGGTCCAACTCTTAGGAAGTTAGATCGAAATGAGCGGGCAGGAGCAACTTGGAGAGATATGGAAAAGGCTACTGTTGTGAGTAGTTTTACGGACCAAATTGTGGTCGATGTATTGAATCGAGATACTTCCGGTGCAGAGGTAATGGATCCTACTGATTACCGTGTGGTTACCGTCGCTCTCCCCTACGATGATGATGGTTCGGTGACAAACTTACGCATCGCTTTCATAGACGACTTATGGATGGCACTGCCAGGACACACGGGAGAGGAGTGAAAATGTCTGAGCCAGATTTTCAATCACTCCTCGATAAACATGACAAATCAGACATGGCAGGATTTACCAGAAATTTTGCCGATGACCTAGAGGCTGCCATGTCTGCAAAAATAGAACTCGAAGCAGATATGGATTGGAGTGGAGTTGTCTGTCTAGGGATGGGTGGCTCTGGTGCCGGAGGTATGTTCCTATCATCCTTAGCCGATGATTCAGGAGGCCTACCATTTGTGGTTTGGAATAACTACGGCCTACCATCATGGTGGGGGCCAGATTGGCTAGTCTTAGCGACATCATATTCGGGCAATACCGAGGAGACTCTAGATGGAGTACGCCAAGCACTGGAAGAAGGTGGTGTTGTAGTCGGCATCTGTTCAGGCGGAGACTTGGATAATTTACTCTCACAAAGCGAAGAGGCACTATGTGTTTCAGTTC
>Ga0315331_10003204_pt1 | contig 12338 bp, 7 predicted proteins | sample M160m34915metaG_FD_203456 | JGI IMG/M metagenome (GOLD analysis project Ga0315331, IMG submission 203456) | Ammonia-oxidizing marine archaeal communities from Monterey Bay, California, United States - M1 60m 34915 | ecosystem: Environmental > Aquatic > Marine > Intertidal zone | place: USA...
CCGTCCTTGATGAGGTCAAGGCGCGAGGAGGGCACCCAGCCACCCTGCTGGTCTGCCACCGTTCGCTGTCCCTTGGGCCCAACACCTGAACCGTTCGGCCAGCGAAACCCGGTGGCCACCGTTGCAATACTCGAGCCGTCGGCGGAAACCTTCAGGAAGGTGCCGGCATGCTTGTTGTTTCCGCCGTGTCCCTTGACGAAATAAAAGTTGCCTGCCGGGTCGGTATCCAGTCCGGTGGCAAACTCATGGACGTTCTTGCCGATCTTGCAGCCGTTGTTGAAGCACTCATAGAAATCCGCCTCGCCATCGCCATTTAAATCATGCAGGCGGGTGATCTGGTCACGCCCAAGCACATACACCTTATCTTCAATAATGCGCAAACCCAGCGGCTGGAAAAGACCGGTGGCAAACCGGCGCCAGCTGAGCTTCTCGAGTTTGCTATCAATTCCCGAAACCACCCAGACATCACCATCCATGGTGCATACCGCGGCATCACCGCCTGAGAAAAAGTCATGGCCGCCAAAGCGGAAAAGCACATTGCCGGGATTTTCAAAGGGCGGAGTGATGGTGTCCACCACATAGGCACCACTACCCGCTCCAAGCTCCCCCTTGGTCAACAGCGGCTGCGGGTAACGCGGCTTGCCTCCCTTGGTCATCGCCTTGAGATCCTGGTTTTTTCCTCCCTTGGCATCCGCGCCAAGCACCAGCTGCAATCGCAGTTGCACGGCATGGGGGGCTATCTTGAGAATGCTTCGGTCCCCGGCCTGAGTGATTTCTGCGCCGCCCGCGGGTCCCGAGATCTTTACCGGGGTAGCCGCTGCACCCAGCGAGAGCAACATCTCCTCCTTGGCGGGATCGATCTCCAGATAACGGTGGATGGACTTCCCGCCAGGGCCTGCGGCAAACATTTCCAATATACCAACACCACCAACCGTATAGGACAAGATGGTATTCTCCCCATGCCTGTAGAGGCCCCTGTATTGCGCATGCTTGGCGGGCAGGGGACCGGATTTGTCCTCACGGCTATCGGCAAAGCTTGCGCCCATGGCCCAGCCGGGACCTGGCAGGTTATTGAACAGGTAAGGAGCTCCCAGCCAGTGTCCGGAACCTCCGAGACCGTCCCTGTAGGTATTGAACATCACCCCGTGCTCGGGAACAGCGGTCACCAGGCTGAGCATCTCGGTATCAAAAACCGCGGTTACCCGGGTCCCCTTGTCTCCAAGGCTCACGGCAATCGCCTTAAAGACCGTGGCGGGCTTGGCACCCCGCAGGTCGATAGTGGCACTGAATACACCGCCAAGGTCCGACTTTGCCCAGCGCGGCTGCCCGGCCTCCCACCATGGCTTACCCTTTTGGCCCGAGACGGGACCAACCGCCAGCAAGAATGTCAGGAATACGGGAATAAAGAATTTCATAAAGCGCATATTTTATGAGCCATCCTAGACCGTGCCGGAGGGAGTTTCAAACCACGTATTACCTTGGGAGAAACGGACGACCTCAGCTTTCAAGTGGTGCAGGAACCCGTTCACGTCCACGATCATTCGTCTCTTGTCCTTCGACCATCGCTACCGCACCTGCCGCTTCCGCGGCCTTGAGTTTCGCCTCACCGGGGTGGACGATCACCATCCCGTGAAGACCTTGTTAGCATAAAGTTCCTTGAAGTTGAACAAGTCTTTACCTCACTTATTCCCCTTGTTCTCGGAACGGAATCCAGAGGGAGTTGTTCTCATAATTTTTCGAAAACTCCTACAAAAATGGGCATGATCGTGAAATCCACAATTCAACGCTATGGCAGCAATTGTCTCTCGCGTTTCAATTAAGGCTCGGGCCGCTGTGTTCACTCTTAACCGCAACAAATATTGATGGGGAGAGGAGCCAAAAGCGCGTCGAAAGCGCCTTTCGAATTGGCTCACCGACATCCCCGACATCTGCGCCAGTTGCTTTGTCCCCATGGGTTCCCCGAAGTTTTTTCGCATATGATCGATCACCCGGGAAAATTGGTCGATCGTTCCTGAATTTTCGCTAATCCGCTCGATTTGACGAGAAAAACCAGCCAATCCTATAACGACTCCCTTTAGGTCACGCATGGGAATTTTATCAGTGATAACCATCCGATTGGAACCTGCTTGCTCTGGAGCTGCTTCGATCCGATTGATGATCGGCTCACCGTTTTTCATCACTGCAAGATCATCCGCTCGATAAAAATCGGCTCTTTCTCGTGGAAAGAAATTGTGATCGGTTTTCCCAAAAGCTTCTTCTTCGCGGACGACACCGCAATATTCGCACCCTCTGCGATTAAGTCCGATGAATCGACATTCGCGATCCTTGAGAAAAAACGAAACCTCCGGCAATAGATCGAATAGTTGCAGTATCTGATCGCCCGATGCTAGTTTCTTAAAAAAATCATCCCTGCAATTTGTATTTTCCATGCTTTATACTTACAAGTAAAAGCCTCATTCCTGCAAGACGGATTGATATACTTGATCATAGGTTAGCAAAGTGACGAACAGTCACCATTGGCAATCAAAAGGATGAATCCACAAAGAGTATTCAGAACCAGTCGGCTTTTTACAGGCTGGCTTGCTGTGATTGCAGCCAGCCCGCTGGCGGCTCTTGCCGAGAGCAAGATTTCCTTCAACCGGGATGTGCGCCCAATCCTTTCCGCCAACTGCTTTTCCTGCCATGGACCGGACGAGGAAGCCCGCGAGGCCAAGCTGCGCTTTGATACCAGGCAGGGTGCCCTGACCGACCTCGGCGGTTACCGGGCACTGGAACCCGGCAAGACAGACAAGAGCGAGCTGATCCACAGGATCGAGAGCGATGACGAGGATGAGATAATGCCGCCGCCGGACAGCGGCCTCAGCTTAAGTGACACAGAGCGCAGAATACTCCGGGAATGGGTGAAAAGCGGCGGAGAGTATGAAACCCACTGGTCATTGATTGTCCCGGCCAAGGCCAAGCCTCCGGTGGTTAAGAACAAAGAATGGCCACTGCATCCACTGGACCACTTTGTCCTCGGGAAACTCGAGCAGAACGAGATGTCTCCTTCACCTGACGCCGATCGCTACCGCTGGATCAGGCGTGTCTCCCTCGACCTGACAGGCCTGCCTCCCTCACCGGAGGAAGCCGACCGTTTTCTCGCAGACAAGGACAAAGACGCTCATCAAAAGGTGGTGGATCGACTGCTTGCCTCACCGGCCTATGGCGAGCATTGGGCACGCATGTGGCTCGATTTGGCCCGTTTTGCTGACACGAAAGGCTACGAGAAAGATCGTCACCGCGACATGTGGCGCTATCGCGATTGGGTGATCGATGCGCTCAACCGTGACCTCCCCTACGACCAGTTCACGATCGAACAACTCGCTGGCGATCTCTTACCCAAGCCCACGACCGAGCAAATTCTGGCCACTGCTTTCCACCGCAACACGATGGAAAACGACGAGGGTGGCACAGACGATGAGGAGTTTCGCGTCGCCGCCGTCAAGGACCGGGCAGACACTACGATGCAGGTTTGGATGGGACTGACAATGGGCTGCGCCAAGTGTCACTCGCACAAGTATGACCCGATCAGCATCGAAGATTACTACTCGTTCTACAGCTTCTTCAACCAAACCGAAGACGCCGACCGGGTCGCACCCGTCATGCCAACACCAACGAGCCAGCAACGCAAACAGATCGCGAAGTTCGAAGCCGAAATTGCGGCGCTTGATCAAAAGCTAAAGGCGAAACCAGCGCGCTACGCGGAGGCTTTTTCCAAATGGAAGGCGGCCTTTGAAAAGGCACCACTCTGGCAACCGCTGAAACTGGCCGGGATGGAGTCCAAACAGGGCGTAAGGCTCACTCAGGCGAAAGACGGGACGCTCAAGGTCAGCTCGGAAAATCCGGAGAAAGACACCTGGACCCTGACGCTTGATCTGCCGGCGGGAGAGACTTTGACCGCATTGCGAATCGACGCGCTGCCCAAAACAGCGGGCGGCAAGTGGAAGGACAAGAACGTGGCTTTGCGTGAGCTGACGGTGGAGTTCATTGCTCCGGGCGCCAAACCTAAGAAGCTCAAAATGGCCAACCCGCGCGCGGACTTTTCGCAACGCGGATGGGAGGTCGCCAGGGCGATTGATGGCAATCCGAAAGCAGGCTGGGCATTCTCCCCCAAGGCCACCGAGCCACATGCTGCGGTGTTCGATTTTTCCAAACCAATCTCCGACGGACAACTGCGCCTGACGTTGGACATGGAGTATGGCCTAGGGCTGATTTTCGAATCGTTCCGCTTGTCAGCAAGCACACATCCGGTGAAGTGGCTGACGGCGAACGTCGATTCGGTCGCGGGTCTTGAAAAAACGTTTGCCGAACAGGTCTACGAACCGACGCGCGAACTGCAAGCGAAACTGGCGGCGGCGCGCAAAAATCTTGCAGGCGTGCAATCGGGAATTTCCAAGACCGCGATCATGCGAGAGCTCGTTGGGGCGAAGCGTCGCAAGACTAGTGTTCACAACCGTGGCAATTTTCTCGATCAGGGCGACGAAGTCGAAGCGGGCGTGCCGGAGGTGTTCGGTAAATTGCCCGACGAATCGCCAGCGAACAGATTGGGCGTTGCGCAATGGCTAATGCAACCGGAGAACCCACTCACCGCACGAGTCATGGTGAACCGAGTCTGGGCGCGGCTTTTCGGCATCGGCATCGTCGAGACCGAAGAGGATTTCGGCTCGCAAGGATCGGTGCCGTCCCACCCCGAACTACTCGATTGGCTGGCGGTGGATTACCGCGAGAACGACTGGTCGCTCAAACAACTGCTGAAGACCATCGTGATGTCCGGGACCTACCGTCAAAGCGCGGTGGTGACGCCCGAAAGGCTTGCGGCCGACCCGCGCAATCGGCTACTCAGCCGAGGGTCGCGCTTTCGTCTCTCTGCCGAAATGATACGTGATCAATCACTCGCCGCGTCCGGCTTGCTGACGCGTAAACTCGGTGGCCCATCAGTGATGCCACCTCAACCGGACGGCGTTTGGAAGTCGACCTACAGCGGTGAACAATGGAAAAACGCGACCGGGCCGGACCGCTACCGGCGCGGGCTTTACACCTACGCCAAGCGCACCAGTCCACATCCGGCGATGCTCTCCTTTGATGCCGGCAGCGGTGAAGTTTGCCAAATCCGACGGGTGCGCACCAACACGCCCTTGCAAGCACTCGTGACCCTGAACGATACGGCCTTCGTCGAAGCGGCCGGAGCCTTGGCAAAGCGGATGACCGACATCGAACACGGCTTCCGGCTCGTCCTGACTCGTCCGCCCACAGCGGAAGAAGCGAAGCGACTGCAGACGCTCTACGAGACGATGAAAGCCGACTTCGCATCAAAGCCGGAAGAGGCTCAAGCGCTACTCCAGTCCGCAGGACTCAAAGAAGGCGACGCTGCCCGGGTGTGCGTGGCTAGCGTCATTCTCAATCTCGATGAAACCCTCATGAAGCCCTGATATGGACCTCCCCATCAACATGCAACAGGCGCAGGCCCTGACCCGACGCCATTTCTTTGGACAAGCCGGCATGGGGTTCGGAGCCATCGCCCTGCAACAGTTGATGGCCGGCAACGGACGCGCTGCCGTTGGAAACAATTTCCACATCCCAGCAAAGGCCAAGTCAATCATTTACCTGCATATGGCGGGCTCCCCCTCACAGCTTGAACTCTTTGAGAACAAGCCCGAGCTCACCAAGTTCCACGGTAAGGACTGCCCGAAGGAATACCTGGAAGGCAAGCGCTTCGCGTTCATCAAAGGAACGCCAAAGATGATGGGTCCCGTCTTTGACTATAAGAAGCATGGACAGAGTGCCCAGTGGGTCAGCGAACTTTTGCCCGGGCTCAGCTCCGTAATCGATGACGTGTGCGTTATCCGCTCCATGCACACCGACCAGTTCAATCATTCACCGGCTCAACTGCTTCTCCAAACCGGCAACCCGATGCTCGGCTACCCCTCAATGGGCTCCTGGGTAACCTACGGCCTGGGCAGCGAGAACGAGAATTTGCCGGGCTTTGTGGTCCTTGCCTCAGGAGGCAAGACACCAAGCGCCGGGAAATCCCTCTGGGGATCAGGCTTTTTGCCAACCCTCTACCAGGGTGTGCAATGCCGCACCGACGGTGGTGACCCGATCCTCTACCTCTCAGACCCAAAGGGGTTAAGCCGTAAAGCGCGCCGCAAGACGCTGGATGCACTGCGCGATCTCAACGAATACCAGCACAAGCATGTTGGCGACCCGGAAACCATCACCCGCATTTCCCAGTATGAACTGGCTTTCCGAATGCAAATGTCCGTGCCCGGGGTGATGGACCTCAGCAAGGAACCCGAGCATATCCTCAAGCTTTACGGAGCCCGGCCCGGCCATGTCTCCCAGGCGGAATCTGCAGCCGACCCACGCAGGCTTTATAAAGGCAACGATGCGACCTTTGCCAACAACTGCCTGCTTGCCAGGCGCCTGGTCGAGAAAGGAGTCAGGTTCGTTCAGCTTTACGACTGGGGCTGGGATCACCACGGTTCCTCACCCGGCGAGTCCATTGATGAAACCCTGCCGATCAAATGCCAGCAGGTCGATCAGGCCATCGCCGGGCTGATTACCGACCTCAAACAGCGTGGGCTCTTCGATGAAACCCTGATCATCTGGGGCGGTGAATTCGGCCGCACGCCGATGATGCAGAACAACGTCAATTCCACCTTGAAGAAAGGCCGCTACGGTCGCGACCACCACCCGCACGCCTTTACCATGTGGATGGCCGGCGGGGGCATTAAGCCCGGAGCCTACGGGAAAACCGATGACATCGGCTATTACATTGCCGAGAACCCGGTCGGTATTCGCGACCTGCAAGCCACCATCCTTCACCAGATCGGGCTTAACCCTCATCGCTTCCACTTTCCCTACCAGGGCCTTAAGCAAAGGCTAATCGGCCCCACCGAGGAAGGCAAGGTGATCAAGGGGATCATCTCCTGAGGGATAGAAACCTTAAGCCGCCCATGAAAATGGTGCGCGATGCTGGATTTGAACCAGCGACCCCATGCGTGTGAAGCATGTGCTCTACCCCTGAGCTAATCGCGCTTAACCACTTGTTTTCCGGGGAACGAATCCTATACCGGCTGCAGACGCTTGTAAAACACCGGCGAAGCTATACCTTCGCGGGGTCAACAGACTTGTATTTCCCTCGGAACCGCTTGGCAATATCCTTGAGAATCTCCGCCCCGATTCCCTTCACGCTGATGCAGTTAACGCTTGGCGTGGAACCCCCTCGATAAATATTTTTTGCCTCTGTCTGGATCAGGTCCACAATCTGCTTGTTGCCCATTTTTTTCCCATTGCGCTGGGTTCCGGGAACACCGTCAGCAATCAGAAAAATGCCACTGGGCTTCTGCATGAAGGCAACCACTAGAGCCAGGTCCATGCGCGAACCACCACTAGTACCCTTGAGTGAGCTTACGGAACTTGGCGCAAATGGCGTATAGACAATACCCTTGTCATCACGCCCCTTGTCACCAAACTGGGAGGTGCGGGTACGGTCAAAGCTACCCCCTCTCTGCTTATTAATGAAATAAGCCTTCATCCACTCCTTGGCTCTGGCAACATTGCCGGGATTAGATGCTATGGGCTGCGAGGCAAAGCCATCAACATCGTTGCCGAAGCAGAGGATATTAAAGCGCGCCTGGGCGGGCAGTGATGAAACCGTGCGCTCAATCTCACGGCGCAGGGCCTTGATTCCATCCGCGCCACAATTGCCGTTCATGCTTGTGGATGTGTCGATAACCAGGATGATCCGGTTACCGCCACCGCTGGTGCCGAAGAAGCGCGCCCCGCCGCGCCCATCGCCAAATCCGCCCATGCCAAACCCATCACCATGGTCTGCGCCAAAAGCAGGCACGTCATTAAAGTCGACCACCTCCGGCATCACGACTGCCGATGCCTTGTTGGAAACAATAGTGGGTGCAGCCATTCTCGAAGGCGGAGCAGGCTTATCCTGGGTAACCTTCTTCGCAAAAGAACGCTTCTGCATTGATTGATCAAGGTTCTGGCCGGCGGCTTCAAGCACCAGTTCCACCTCCTCCTCCTTGAAATTACTGATGACGATCCAGGCAAGGAGCAGGAACAGGAACACATGCACCATCCCGGCAATGGCCAGCGACATGACCCGTGATTTATTGCGGTGACTTTCCGTGATTGCCACAGCGGATTTCTCCGTCAGCTCCTCCGGCTCGGGTAATTGCTCACCAGCCCGACGCATCGGGGTAACATTATTAATCTGGCCCGGGTTCATGGCTTGCTAAAGGGAGAAGTGAACGGTTTGGGGATGAACAAACGCTGTCGCTTCCTATCTATTACAACGATCCTGCGCTCTTGCTTATTAGTTTCAATTTGCTTCCATGCCTCCCGCAGCATGCCAGCCAAAGGGAACAGGAAAGCATCCTCTTAAGGAAATATTCTATAATATTTTAACCAATGGAAAAGAAGATTCTCACAGCACCCCCCGTATCCCAGGTGGTCTATTATGACACAAGTAACTGATTATAAGACCATTAAGGTCATTCTTGAGAATCGCTAACCCCAGGCCTAGAACTCAATGACAAATGAGCGAAAGGCCTTCCTTCGCGGATCCTTGAGGTGTTTACAGGGGCACATGCCCTTCTCCAGCGGCTCGATGGACTCGGAACGGGAAACTTTATACATGATGGTGCCGTCATCACTGAACACCTGTGCCTTGGCGGTACCGGGAAGCGGGGCAATGGCCTCAGGGTTAAATGTGCCGGCACCCTTGAGCAACACGGGCTTTGCATCTGCCTTGCCACTCCACGAAAAAAAAGCCGATGCTTGCCCGCTGTTGCGAGCACCGGCAATGGCAAGGTAGGATTTCAAATGGGCGGAGTATTCCATGGACCGGAGGCCAAGGCCGCCAAAGTCCAGCTTGAGGGGAGCACCAAATCTGGGACGCTCACCCTTATCCACCACCCCGGGGGCATTCTCGAGTGGAATCAGGAGGGCCTTACCACCGGGCACCGGATTGCGCAGGCCCAGGTAGAGCACCTTGCCATCCGCGCTTGCACTCAATGCCTCAATGTTAAGTCCCTTCTCCTTCGGGGCAAGGAAAGCACCGGCGTCCGCGCCAATGCGCCCAATGCTCTGCGCGAGGTCAATCCCGGGAATTGCCCTCAATGCGAGCAGTAACCCACGAGAGGGAGTACCCTCCGGCTCGATCCGGTAGGACTCTCCGTCCCTGGTGATTCTGGTGGCAAAGAACAGGTAACGGCTCTCGCGCCACTTGCCCTTCTTGCTGCGGCCATGTGAGGTGATCCAGTAAATCCTATCACCGACGCGGGCACATCCCTCGATATCAGCCTCCGGGTGCTTGCCCTTGTCGGTCTTCAGGAAGCGATCCAGTGGAAACTGCGCAACCGGCATGCCCGGCTTATCCAGGGAATATATGCGCAGTATATTGTCCTCATCATCGGCGACCACAAAGGTCTTCGCATCCAGGGCCACGGCAGCTGAAGCATCGCAGGCACCCTTGAAAGTCACCTCGCGCGTTGAGGCGTTGCAAATCGCGGACGACATCACGCAGGCAGCCAAAAAACGCATCATGCTCCTACCATAGGCCAGTATCCGCCAAAAACAAAACCCTGTGCGCATACCGGCAGCGGCCAAGAACCCTCTAGTCAAGGAACAGGGGCCTTATTCGCTCATCAAACAACCTCTCCCACGAATAGTGCTTTATCACCTCCTTGCGTGCCCGGCAGCCGGGATCCTTGCCCAGGGTATCGACAACGCGCGCGGCAACTCTCCCGGGCGACTCATCAAGGTCAAAGAGGTTGACGTTGTTCTCAAGAATGGAGCACATCGGTTCAACACGGGCACAGAATACCGGGATGCGAAAAACCCCGGCTTCAAGAAGAGGCAACCCGAATCCCTCCTGCCGGCTGGGCAGGAACAGCACGTCGGACACATTGTAGATGCTGACAAGGTCCTCATCAGAAATCTCAAACGCCTCGCTGAGGAAATGAAACTCATCCTCAACCCCAAGTTCACAGGCCAATTTCCTGAGCTCCCGACCATAGTCCCGGGCCGCCGGGTTATGCGCATCAGGGGCGCCGGTCACCAGGTAAACCACCTTGTGCCCTGCCTTCTTGAGCTCCGCCAACACCCGGATGCCGAACTCAATGTTCTTCCTGCGCAGGATACGGGTTGGCTGCAGCATGACGATGTCCCGGTAAAGGATGCCGTATTGCCGGCACAAGCGGCGAACCGGATCCGTCAGCTTAAGCAGCCTTATGTAACGCACCCCGTTGGGAACAACAGGACATTGCCCGGTATCAATCCCGGTGAGCGCACAATACTCCTGCTGACGCTTTTTTGATATTGCTGCGTGCTTAAAACACTGCGGGGCACCGGCAAGCAGGTCCCAGGGTTTACCTCCGAGCCATTTACCAAGGCTGTAATTCTCATCAATAGCGGCAATATCATGAACCCAGTTCACAAATCGGCCGGCAATAGTCCCTTCCTCTGCCAGTTCGGCAAGTGCCGCACTGGCAGCAAGGTTAAAGTGCATGGTCATCATGTTGTGCACAATCACCACCTGACAATCGGCCAGTATCTCCCCTAACCTGCCTTTAAGGAATGCCTTCAACTCCCCATATGCTGTGGCAGCTCCGTTGCCGGTAATTTCGGACTGTGACTGCTCATTGCGCGGGTGAGTCGGCAGCAATTCCTCAATCTCATCCACACTGATTCCATCAACCGAGCTCTCGGCCCGGCCCGCAACAATCCTGACAGTATGCCCCCTGCGCACAAACAAGGCTGCCTGCTGCTCCATGACAAACTCCACGCCGCCGATAACCGGCGGGTAGGCATAATGCACGAGGGCAATCTTCATGATTACCTAAAGTAGATCTTCACAAGTGGCCGTGGCCAGAGAAAACGCCCCGGCAACAGGTCCAGGCCGCGCAGAACACTGTTATTGCTTTGTTCGGCCACGACCACGGGAGCTGCCTGCGGGCAGAACATCACCCGCCTGGGTCTTCAGTTCGTTAATCTGGTCACGCAGTAAGGCGGCCTTCTCAAACTCCAGCCTGGCGGCAGCCTCATTCATCTCGACCTGAAGTTCCCCGATCACTTCCACGACATCAAGATCCTCACCCCCCTCCTTCAAGACCCCCTTGTTGACCTCCTGCCCGCCAAGCGTGACGTGCAGCGACTCCTGTACGGCACGTCGCACGCTCTGGGGTGTAATGCCGTTTTTCTCGTTATAAGCAACCTGCTTCTTCCTACGGTGATCGGTAATCTTCACCAGCCCGGCAATGCCCTTGGTCACCCGGTCACAAAAAAGCACCACCCGCCCCTCCACATGCCGTGCCGCACGACCCGCAGTCTGGATCAATGAGGTCTCACTGCGCAGGTAACCCTCCTTGTCTGCATCAAGGATGCAGACAAGGGCAACCTCGGGAAGGTCAAGGCCCTCGCGCAAGAGGTTAATGCCAACGAGTATATCAAACTCTCCTGCCCGTAATGAGCGGAGAATCTCGACTCGCTCAATAGCCCCGATGTCACTGTGCAGGTAACGAACCCGCAGTTCAACACCCACCAGGTAATCCGTCAGGTCCTCGGCAGTCCTCTTGGTGAGGGTTGTCACCAACACACGGTTGCCATCCTCACTGGCCTTTCTGCACAACTCAATAGTCTCGTCAATCTGTCCCTTGAGCGGTTTCAATTCCACCACCGGATCCAGAAGCCCTGTCGGCCGAATCAACTGTTCAACCACCATGCTGCCCCCGCAGGTGGTAACATCAAACCGGTCTACTGATTGCGATGAACCTGAAATCCTCGGCAACAACTCACTGACAACCTCCCCGCGCTTGATCCTCTCCTTGGCACTGGGGATGAACCCCAGGTTGCCGACCACGCTGTTCTCGATCTCAAAGCGAGCCGGAGTGGCACTGACATAAACACGCTGCCCGGTCATTTCCATGAACTCGGCAAACCTCAAGGGCCGGTTGTCAAGTGCACTCGGTAACCTGAACCCGAAGTCAACCAGCGTTGTCTTGCGGGATTTATCACCTTCATACATGCCCCCAACCTGGGGCACGGTTGCGTGCGATTCGTCCATGATCGTCAGGAAATCCTGTGGAAAGAAATCCAGCAGTGTGGAGGGGCGTGAACCGGGGTCACGATCTCCGAGGTGGCGCGAATAATTCTCGATACCCTGGCAGAAACCCATCTCCTGCATCATCTCGATATCATATTCTGTCCGCTGGCGAATGCGTTGCGCCTCGATGTATTTCTGTTCTTCCTCAAAGCTCGCGACTTGCTCCTCAAGTTCCTCG
>Ga0315331_10003206_pt1 | contig 12332 bp, 12 predicted proteins | sample M160m34915metaG_FD_203456 | JGI IMG/M metagenome (GOLD analysis project Ga0315331, IMG submission 203456) | Ammonia-oxidizing marine archaeal communities from Monterey Bay, California, United States - M1 60m 34915 | ecosystem: Environmental > Aquatic > Marine > Intertidal zone | place: USA...
TCCTCGCCGCGGCCCTCCCCGCGAACGCGATCCCCATCGTCCACACCGTCCAACCTGGAGGTTCTGGCACCGCCACCGCTCAAATCGCGGGGACGACGACGGTTCTGGGCTCGTTCACCCTGCCGACGATCACAGGCACGGTCACGATCGAGTCGGCCGACCAGAAGATCACGGACTTCGACCTCTCCTTCGGGTCGACGGCGCTGACCGCGATCCACCCGGGCTACGGAGGGTATGACCGCGTGCAGGTCAACTCGCTGACGTTGAGCCCGGGGCCAGGCTACGCGGCGACCATCAACACCGTGATCGGAACTTCGACGCAGATGACGGTGGGGCCCGTCGCGGCGACGTCCGTCTATAGCTCGAGCGACTCCACGTCCGTCCATCCGCCAGCGAACAACGTTCCGCTCAACTTCGAAGCGGGCTCCATGACCGCAATTGTCACCAGCGGTGGCGCGACGAGCATCGTCCTGACCGGGATCCCCGTCGCGCTGATCAACCCCACCGCACTCACTTTGCCGAGCCCGGAGACCAACAACCTGATCGTGCTCGGGCAGTTCACCTTTTCAGCCCTCGCCGTGCCGGAGCCCTCCACGGGCGCTCTGATGTTCCTTGGGCTCAGCGGTCTGGTGACGCTCGGGTCACGACATCGTCAGCGGGGGCGCTGAACCGGCGACTCGCGCCCAGAGAGAGGTCGCCATCCCCGCAGTGCAGGGCTGCGCGGCCCTCTCGCTACGGCATCTCCTGCGCGATCGCTATCGCGAGCTGATCGAGTAACGCGCGCTCCGCCTCGACCAACGCCGCGTAGCCAGCGCGAGGGAGCGGAACGGAACGCGCGAAGTGAACATCACGCGGCACGGCGCCGGCCCCGGAAGAGACCTGGAATCGGGCGACGATCCGCGCATCCCCCGTCATCGTCCCGTGGAGCTCCTCGATGAAGACGCGAACGCTCGGCCCTGCGGCGAGCGCCTCGCCCACTCTCACCTGGACCGTCCGGCCTAGCGCCGCCTCGATCGCGGCGCGCAGATACAGCGTCAGGCCTTCAGAGAGGGGCTCGACCCAGAGGTGGTCGTGTGCGGAACGAACCTCGTTGGGAGCCGTCTCCACCACGATCCCTGGCTGCGCCAGGTATCCCGCGACCGTCACGCGCGCCAGCCCAACAGCGCCCTGCGTTGGGGTGACAACGTCGCCCGACGGCACGACGTACCGGAGCAGGTAATAGCTCCGGTCCGGCGGCGTGCTGGCACAACCAGCCATGCACAAGAGCAGGACGAGCGTGACATGGACCCTCATCGACTTCCCTCCGGCGGAACGGGGTCGGGGCGCCGCTCCTGCGTAAAGAGCAGCGAGTTCGGCTGCTCGTTCAGCGTGTCCGCGAGGAGCCGCACGCTCACCAGCGACCGCCCAAGCTCCTCGAGCGTAATCTGTAGCTGCTCCTGCAGCGCGGAGTCCGACGAGAGACTCCCGAGCGTCTGCTCCAACGCCGCGAGCGTCCCAGCCAGGGAGGCGGGCAGCTGCTTCACCGCCGGGTCCCCCATCAACCCACCCACGTCATCGAGCAGGCTCGTCGCCGACACGACGAACTCCTCGAGCGGCATCTCGTTGATCTTTTGCAGCAGCTCCGACACCTGCACCTCGAGCCCATCCAAGCCAGAGGTCAGGGTCGGGATGGTCGGCCGCCCCTTATAGGTGCCCTCGCTCTGCCGCGGCACGTGGGAACGCATATCCAGCGAGACATACTTCTTGCCGGTCAACAAGCTGCCTGTCGCGAGGCTCGCCCGCATCCCGAGCGTCACGGAGTTCGAGACCGCCTTGCGGAGCTGAGCGACACCCGCGGCGTCGTCGGACAGAAACAATCGTCCGGGCTGCAGTGTGATCAGCACCGGGATCGGCTCGCCGGCGCCCGCCATCGAGACGTCCTCGATCAAGATGTCCTCCACCCGTCCCACCGGGATCCCGCGATACTCCACCGAGGCCCCTTCCGAGAGCCCCCGGATCGACTGCTCGAAGCGCAGGACGTACTCCACCACCTCGCGGTGGGGCGCGCGGTTGACGCTCGGGTAATCCGGATACAGCTTGAAGGACATGCCATCGGTCACACTCTGCCCCGGCCGCATGCCCGCGGGCTCCCCGAAGCTGACGCCGCCCATCAGCAACGTCATCATCGAACCCGCCTCCAACTGGATCCCATCGGCGGTCGCGTTGAACGTGAAGCCGCTCGCGTTCCAGAAGCGCGTCGCGCTCGTCACGAGCGACTCGTACTCGGCCTCGATGAAGACGGCATAACGCATCGTCTCGGTGCCAACGTCCAGCTTCGCGCTCTCGATCCGACCGACCGGATAGCCTTTGTGGAGCACCGGATCGCCGGCGACGATCGAACCCGCTTCGTCGCCCACGAGCTCGATCTTCAGCCCTGGGGTCCCGGCTGGCGTCACAGGGGGCTCCGGGAGCCCTACGAACGCGCGGCGCTCCCCGGGCGCCTCCCCCGGCGCCAACTGGATGTAGCCCCCCGAGAGGATGGTCGAGATGCCCGAGATCCCCTGCACCCCGAAACGCGCGGTCACGACCCAGAACTGCGTGTCCTCTCGCAGCAGCGGCTCCGCCTCCTTATCGAGCCGCGCCGTCGCCACGACGCTCTTCAAGTCCTCGCCGAGCGTGACGCTCGAGACCTCGCCGACCTCCACGTCGAGGACCTTGACCTTCGTCTTCCCAGGCTCGATCCCGCTCGCGGTGGGAAACTGGATCTCGACCAACGGGCCCTGGCTCCGATAGGCGTCGACGAGCATCCACAACCCGATCAACAGCGCCACCGCCGGTACGATCCAGACCGGAGAGGTCCGCTTCTTCTCGCTCACCTGTGCCTTGTTCACTTCAGCCATCTCCTGGCCCCTCCTGATCCCAGATCAAACGCGGGTCGAAGGACTCCGCCGCGAACATCGTCACGACGACCATCACCCCGAACGCGACGGCGGCGGGACCCGGCCGGATCTCGAGCAAGCCCCCGAGCTGGATCAGCGCGACGAGCACCGCCACCACGAAGACGTCCGTCATCGACCACTTCCCGATCAACTCGGTCATCCGGTACAGCCGCGTCCGCTGGTGGTGCGCGATGCCACGCGACCCCGCGATGCTCCAGGACAGCCAACCCAACGCGAGGAGCTTCGCGATCGGCACCATCACGCTCGCCACGAAGATCACACCGGCGATCGGATACTCGCCGTGGTGAAGGAGCAGCAAGATCCCGCCCAGGATGGTGCTCTCGGTGGGGTCACCCAACTGGATCGTCGTCATGATCGGGAGCGCGTTCGCGGGGAGGTAGAGCAGCGCGCCGGTCAGGGTCAACGCGATCGTCCGTTCTCGGCTATCGGGGATGCGGCTGTGGAGCCGCGCGCCGCACAGCCCGCACTTGGTTTCTGTCTTGTCGCTGAGCTTCAAGCACTGGTGACAAGAGACGCGCCCTTGACTCGCCGCCGTCCCCACCGCGCCGGGATTCACGCCTGACATCGCTCGATCTCCCGCCACACATGGAACCGGTCCAGGCTCCCGAAAGCCGCGGCAAAGCAGACCACGAACCCCGCATAGGCCCAGAAGGAGACCCCGATGACGACGGTCGCCAGCTCCCCGACCTTCACGAGGCTCACGAGGACGCCGATGATGAAGACTTCCGACATGCTCCACGCGTTGAAACGAAACAAGATCCGCCCGGTCGCGACCAACCAGGGCGCCGCGCGGCCGCGACGCAGCGGAACCAGGAGAGCGATCATCACCGCGAGCAGCGAGGCGGGGAGCAAGGCGATCGGGACGAGCACCATCCCCGCCAGGACACGGTGCCCATCGCGGTACAGCTCCGCGCCCGCTCCTGGGATCGTCATGACCTTCTCGATCCCGCTCTGATGGAGCTCCAGGAATGGGAAGCTGCTCGCGATCACCAACAAGATGAGCGCTGCAACCGCGAACGCGAGCGCACGTGTGATCGACGCAGGGTCACAGGCGGTGATGAGGTGGCCGCAGCGTGGGCAGTTCGCGCGCTGACCAACCTCGAGCGGACTCAGCTCGAGCAGGAGGTCACATTCAGGACACGCTGTTTCCTGAATTCCGTCCACGGGCCAAGTGTAGTACGCACGGGTGGAGAAAGGCACCCTGCTGCGCTCTCATCGCATCACTGGATCAGCCTCAGCCCAACAAAAGGCCACCCCACGTCGAACCCTGGAATTAGACTACTTCCATGACAGCACCCGCGGCGACGGACGACGACAGCACCTCCTTCGAGGGCGCCTTCCGCTGGATCGAAGAGCACGTCGGGGGCCGGGTGGTGCGCACCGAACGACACCCGCGCTGGCGACCGGCGTTCGATGTCGACGTCGAGACCGCGGGTGGCGAGCTCCTCCCCGTCCACTTCCGAGGAGACCGCGGCCACGCGCAGACCGGAGACTACGGGACCGAGCATGAGTTCAAGGTGCTCGAGCTGCTCGAGGCCCACGGCGTCCGGGTCCCCCACATCTACGGGCTCTGCGCCGACCCCCTCGGGATCGTGATGGAGCGGTCTCCGGGTCGCCCCAACCTCGCCACGGCGGACAGCGAGCAGGAGCGCGAATCCGTGCTCGATGAGTACATCGCGGAGCTGATCCGAATGCACGCGATCGACCCCGCGGTCTTCGCGGACGCGGGGCTACCCCGCCCCCGAGACCCCGCGTCTTCCGTCTGGGGCGACTACGAGGACTGGGTCGGCGACTTCCGCAAACACAAACCCGGCCCCGAGCCGCTCATCGAGTTTGCGCTGGCCTGGCTCGGACGCAACGCCCCAACGGATCGGACCGAGGTCACCTTCTGCCACGGAGACGCCGGACAATTCATCTTCCACGAGGGGCGGCTCACCGCGGTCCTCGACTTCGAGTTTGGCTACCTCGGCGACCCGGCGGCAGACCTCGGCGCGCTGCGCTCCCGAGACATCTCCGAGCCGCTGGGCGACCTCAACCGCGCATACCGCCTCTACAGCGAGCTGTCCGGGCGCGCGCTGGAGCCGCGCGTCCTCGACTTCCACACCGTCCGGTTCGCGCTCGAGACGCCACTCTCCACGGCCTTTCGCGCCGCGCGACCGGACCCCACGCTCGAGCCCGTACAGTTCCTCGCCTGGTACGTGGTGTATGGGCGCTGTGCTCTGGAGGTCATCGCGCACGCCGAAGGCGTCGAGCTCGCGCCCCCGTCGTTGCCGGAAGCGGAGGAGACCCGCCAGTCGACCGCTCACGATGCCCTGGTGACGATGCTCGAAGGGGTGCCGTCGCGCGACGCCTTCAGTGACTACCGGATCGGCGCCGCCGCGCGGCTCGCAGAGGTGCTCCGACGCTCGGACCGCTATGGCCCTGCGCTCGAGGCCGACGATCTCGATGACGCCGAACGCCTCCTTGGCCATCGCCCAGCAACCTGGCGCGAAGCCGATGCAGCACTGGAGGCACGCGTCGCAGAAGCACCGCGGGAGCAGGACGGCGACTTGATCCGCTGCCTCCACCGCCGGGCCCTGCGGCGCGAAGCGTTGCTCGACCCCGTCCTGCGCGAGCTACGCGGGGTGAAGATGCAGCTGCTCGACACCCCTTGATATGCCCCCCGCTCGCTCGCTCGGTCGGTCGGGCAGCCGGCTCAGAAGTCGCCGGGCTCGACGGGGACACCGAGCGGCAAAGCGGGATCTGCGACCGGCGACTGAATCAGCTCCAACCGCACACCGTCCGGGCAGGCCGCACATAACACCTCGGACTTGTACTGCGGGTCGTCGTTCTTGATATAGGTTTGTTCGAGCAGCGTGCCGCCATACGCGACGATCGCCTCGCGCGTCGCCGCGAGGTCTGTGACCGAGAGCGCAAAGTGCGCAAGCCCTCGCTGCCGCCAGGGCGTGACCGCGCCGTCGCCAACCGTCCCCGGCGTGGGGAAGCTCATCAGCTCGATCCGGAACCCATCGCGCTCGAGGAACACGCACTCGAGCTCGATCTCCTCGGTCTCGAACATCGTCGTGCACGGAAAACCGCCGACCGCGAGCTTCGACACCGGCGTAAAGCCGAGCGCCTCCCGGTAGAAGCGGACCGAACGACCGAGGTCCTCGACCGAGATCCCGATGTGCATCAATCGACGGACACTGCTCATATTGAGCCCCCTTTTCCAGACGCGACCGGCCACACGACACCCAACGGATACGACCGCGACCCACGCCGTGCACACCATTCTAGAGGGTTCCGTCGCGGATGAGGGCACCGCAGTGCCCATCCGCCCCGCGCTTCGTCAAGCGAGGTCACGCGGGGGGGCTTCAGCGCATTCCGGCCACGCGTCAGGCGGGGTCGGACACCGCGCCTTCCACGGTCACGTAGTGCTCGACCTCCGGGAAGGGGTCGTAGAAGTGGTGGAGCAGCGAACGCCACCGTTGGTAGTCATCGGACTGACGGAAGCCCACGGTGTGGCTCTCGAGCGTGTCCCACCAGACGAGCAAGAGATAACGCTGCTCCTGCTCGAGGCAGTGGCGCAGCTCATGGCGCTGGTAGCCCGGCATCGAGGCGATGATCGCTTGCGCCTCGCGAAACGCGGCTTCGAAGCGCTCGGCTTCTCCGGGGACGACGTTCAGGATCGCGACTTCGAGGACCATGACCGGAGCCTAGCGCGCGACCGTCCGCGAGGAAGGTCGGCCCGGGCGCGATGGGATCCACGGGGCAAGCGAGTACCCTTCGGGCTCACGGCGCGGCGGCGACTCGCGCGATGGCAACCGGAGACCACGATGCAAATCTGGCGATTCCTCCAACCCCGTGCGCTCGGCTTCACCCTGCGGATGCTGCGGGAGGGCCTTACCGACCGGCTCACCAGCGCGCCCCCGCTCCCCCTCCGCGTCCGTGACTACGTCGCGCAAAACGCGCGCCCCGGCGACGCCGAGGACATCCTCGCGACGATGGACCGCTTCGCGGTCGAAGAGCGGTTCTTGATGAACATCGGCCCCGCCAAGGGGCCGCTCGTCCGCGAGCTGCTCGCGACGCTCCCCGGCGATGCGCGGATCCTGGAGCTTGGGGCGTTCTGCGGTTATTCGGCGATCCTGTTCGCCCAGACCCTCGGGGCTACCGGTCGGGTCGTCTCGCTCGAGGTCAGCGAGGCGTCGGTCGAGGGGGCGCGCGCCAACGTCGCGCACGCCGGCCTGAGCGACCGGGTCGACATCCGCTGCGGCAGCGCCGACACGATCATCCCAACACTCGACGGGCCCTTCGACCTCGTGTTCCTCGACCACTGGAAGGACCTCTACCGCGCCGACCTCGAGGCCATCGAGGCGAACGGCCTCTTGCGCCCGGGGAGCGTCGTCGTCGCCGACAACGTGGGCCCGCTGTTTGGTGCACACGACTACCTCGGCTACGTGCGAGGCTGCGGGCGCTACCAGTGCGAACACCGCGAAGCGACGCTCGAGTACTCGACGATCCCCGACGCGGTCGAGGTCTCGACCTACACGCCTTAAAGATGGAGTCCCAATGCCTGCCCCGCTCGAGATCGATGTCTTCTGGTCGTTCCGGAGCCCCTGGTCCTACCTCGCGACGCCCCGCTTGCGCGCGTGGCAAGACGAGTATCAGCTCGACGTGCGCTTCCGTCCGGTGTACCCGATCGCGATTCGCTCGCCCGAGTTCTTCAAACGCAATGACCCGCTCTGGTTGCCCTACTTCCTGCGGGACATGCGGCGGGTGGCCGAGTTCCTCGACATCCCGCTCACCTGGCCCCAACCCGACCCGGTCGCGAGCCAACGGGGCGAGGACGGCCTGCCGGACTACGCCGTCGAGCAGCCCTATATCCATCGCCTCACGCGGCTCGGCGTCGCCGCGGCCGAGCGTGGACGGGGCATCGAGTTCGCCGATGAGGTCTCGCGCCTGCTGTGGAGCGGGACCGAGGGCTGGCAGGAGGGCGACCACCTGGCGACCGCCACCGCGCGCGCCGGGCTGGATCTCGGGACGCTCGATGAGGCCATCACGCGAGACCGAGACGACCTGGAGGCGATCATCGCCGCCAATCAGGAGGCGCACCGCGCGGCCGGGCATTGGGGGGTGCCGACGTGCGTCTTCGAGGGCGAGCCTTTCTTTGGTCAGGACCGCCTCGACGTGCTCCTCTGGCGCCTCGAGCGCAGCGGGCTCACGCGGCGCTAGTCCGCGCTCGCTCTACGCGGCCCCGGCTCGGGCCGCGTTGTCGGCGGTGACCTGCGCGAGCTCGGCGCGCAACGACCGAGCGCCCAGGATCGAGTGCACCGCGCCCCACACGTTGAAGAGCCCGACCCCCGCGAGCGAGTAGCGGATCGCCTGATCGCCGAACGTAGGCGCCAGCAGGTCGTTGAGGACCCCGACGAGCTGCGGTCCCATCCCCAGTCCCACCAGGTTGATCACGAACAAGATGACGGCCGACGCCACCGCGCGCATCCGCAGCTGCGCGAGCCCCTGGGTGAGCGCGTAGCTCGGCGCCGCGTAGAACTGGTTCAGGAAGTTCGCGGGAACGAACAACCAAAGCGCCCAGGTCGGGTCGGGGCTGAAGCAGAAGCCGGCCAAGAAGGGAACCAGCGCACACCCCGAGGCGGCACAGAGCCACATCAGCCAGCGCATGTCGCGCTTGGCGAGCGCGTCGGCCAGGAAGCCGCCTACCAGCGCGCCAGCCGCGCCGCCCAGGCCGATCACGAGCCCGAGCTTCCAGCCGAACTCGCCCGGTGTCAGGTGATGTACCCGCTCCATGAACGCGGCCGGCCAGGTCGTCATCGCGTAGGCATTGATCGAGTAGAGCCCGGCGGCCGCGAGCAGGTGCCGAAACGAACGCAACGCGAGGAGGTGCCCCAACACCTCCCGCAAGCTCGGCGGCGTCCCGGAGTCTTCGAGCCCCTCCGCGGCGCCGCGTCGCGGCTCGGGCAACCCGAAGCGGACCACGAGCGCGAACAGCACGCCCGGAAGCCCGACGATCAGGAACGCATTTCGCCAGCCCAACGAGTCGTGGAGCAAACCGCCGAACGCGAGCCCGAGAAAGATGCCGATGCTGGCGCCCATGTTGTAGATCGCGATAGCGCTTGCGCGCCGGTCCGGCGGGAAGAGGTCGGAGATGAGCGAGTGCGCCGACGGGGTCGCGGATGCCTCGCCCACGCCGACGAAGATGCGCGCGACGGCCATCTCGCCAAACGACCGCACGAGCCCCGACGCCGCCGTCGCGATGCTCCAGAGCGCGAGCCCCACCGCCATCACGGTGCGGCGCGCATAACGGTCGGCGAGGCGCGCGATCGGGATGCCCGCCAGCGTGTAGAAGAGCGCGAACCCCGGCCCCATCAGGAAGCCCATCAGGGTGTCCGAGACCTGGAGGTCCTCCTTGATCGACGTGAGCAGGATGGACAGCAGGTTGCGGTCGATGAAGTTGAAGACATAGAGGATGACGAGCAGGGTCAGGGCACGGGTGCGCACGTCGGATCCTCTCGATTGACCACGGCGAAACGCGCGGCATTCGTGGGCCGGGAGCCTGCGCGTCCCGCCAGCTTACCGCCTGCGCGGCCCCCGCGGTGCGCCGAAGGCCCTCCTCCCCGCGCCCGACAAAGGTTTTGGACCCCACGCCCCGGTCCGATGCCATACTGCAGCTTCAACTGACCCATTCTCTCTGGAGTTGCCGATCATGAAAGCCGCGAGACTCGAAGACGGAAACCTCGAGATCCAGGACCTGCCCACCCCGGCTCCGGGGTTCGAGGAGGCACGGATCCGCATCACTGCCGCTGGTGTTTGCCACTCGGACCTGCACCTCGCGCGGGGCGACTGGGTCGGCGTCCCCGGCTCGGGCGCGCTCGGCCACGAAGCTATCGGCGTCGTCGAAGAGCTGGGCGAAGGCGCGGAGCGCTACATCGCCGTCGGCGACCGCGTGATCCTCGGGCTCGGCGGCACGGGCGGCGGCTTCTGGTGCGGCGCCTGCGAGTACTGCATGCGCGGCGAGCCGCGCCACTGCGCACAGACCCAGGGCATCATGGGCACCTTCGCCGAGCAGTTCTGCGTCTGGGCCAAGTCGCTGGTCAAATTGCCCGACAACGTGGGGGACGAAGAAGCGCCGCTCGCGTGCGGTGGGCTGACCGCGTATGGCGCGGTCAAGAAGCTGTTCAAGCACCACATCCAGCCGGGCCGCCACATCGCGGTGGTCGGCGCGGCGGGCGGCCTCGGCCATTACGCCGTGCAGATCGCGACATCGCTCGGCTACAAGGTCATCGGCATCGACATCGGCGAGGAGCGACTGAAGTTCGTCGAGTCGCTCGGGGCGACGCTCGCCGTCAGCGCAGACGACGCGCCGGCCGCGATCGAGAAGCTCGGCGGCGTGGACGCCAGCATCGTGTTCTCGGCCCGCATGGCCGGCTTCAACCTCGGGCTACAGGTGCTGCGCCGCGGCGGTCTCTTCGTCGCCGTCGGCTTGCCCGCGACGAGTGAGGGGAACCTCGAGCTCAACCCGTTCGAGTTCTTCTTCAAGGACCCGACGCTGATCTACTCGGCGGTGGGGACGGTCCAGGACATGCGCGAGCTGGTCGAGATGGCCTCCAACGGCGAGGTCAAGAGCCACATCGGCCGCAGCGGCCCGCTGTCCGAGCTCGACACGATCTTCGACGAGCTCCAGAAGGGGCAATACCTCGGGCGCGCGGTGCTGACCGACATGGGCAGCTAGCCCGCCCGACGCGCGACGACACGGATCGAACGCCGCCCCCTGCGCCGCCGCAGGGGGCGGCGTTGCGTTCAGGGGCTGGCCAGCACGCGGCGGCCCGGGAAGACGCCCGGTACCAAGCGGCCCTCATCGACCACGACTTCACCCCCGACGATGACGGTCTCGACCCCGACCGGGGGCTGGTAGGGGTCTCGATAGGTCGCCCGGTCACGCACGCGGGCCGCGTCGAAGACCGTCAGGTCCGCGTCCGCCCCCACTTGCACCCGCCCCTTGCGCGCGAAGGCGGGCGCGAAGGCCTCGAGGCGGCGCGCCGGCAGCCAGGTCATACGGGCCACCGCGTCGGGGATCGAGAGCACCCCGGCTTCTCGGGCGTAACGGCCCAGCACGCGTGTGAACGCGCCGTTGTGCGGCGCGACGAAGCGGTCTTCGGACACCATCGGCAACAGGTCGCTCACGACCACGACGCCGGGCTCGGCGAGCGCCGCGCGCGTCCAGTCGTCCTTCAGGTAATGGTGGATGACCTGGCCTCCCGGGTCGTCGCGCCGCGCCGCCCGCCAGCGGGCCTCATCGAACCGCTCGCCCGTAGCCGCCCACTCGACGTCGGCGTAGTCGATGCCGAAGATCGTCCGCCAGTCCCGCCCAAAGACCGCAGAGCCGATGGGCGCGGAGCCCGCGTTGTACGGCAAGACCTCGGTCGTGACGTCGACCCCCTGGGCCCTCGCCTCGCGGATCCTCGCCAGGAAGCCCGATGTCGCGCGCATCGCGGAGTGCGAGAGGTGCGCCACGTGAAGCGCCGCGCCGTGCTCACGGGCCAACTCCAGCACCTCGATGAGCCCGGCCGGGTCGCCGTTGATGCCCCGACGGATGTGCACGAAGACGGGCACCCCCGCGCGGGCCGCGACACCGAAGACGAGGTCGAGCTCCGCGGCCTCGACGGCCGCGCTGAAGTAGTCGAGCGGCAGGCCGATGCCGAGACCGCCCGCGGCCAGACCTCGCTCGAGGAACACCCGCATCCGGGCCCGCTCGCCGGCGTCCGCGGGCTGGAGGAACGCGGCCGGCGGCAGCGCCGTCAGCGCCGCCTCCGGGTCGGCAGACGCCGCCTCCGGGGCCTGCCCGACGACGAGCCCGCGAACGGTCGCCCACCCGACCGAAGCGCCATAGTTCATGCGCGCGCGGCCGGCGAGCGCGCGGCCGTACGACGACACGGGGTACGCGCCGGCCTCGAGGTCGAGCGCGGTCGTGACGCCATCGCGCACTTGATAGGCGTCGCCCAGCGGGGTCGGGCTGTGCGTGTGGAGGTCGATGAACCCGGGCGCGACCACCCGCCCGGACACGTCGAGCACTCTGGCGCCCGAGAGTCGCTGTCTCGAGACGGCTTCGATCCGGCCTCCGACGATCCCGACGTCGCGCACCGCGTCGAGGCCCGTCTCGGGGTCGAGCACGCGACCGCCGCGCAGCACGAGGTCGTAGACGGGAGAGCCCCCCTCCTCCGCTCCGCTAGGCGGCAGCGCGGAGATCGCGCCGCACCCCACCAGCACGAGGAGACACAACGACGCCAGACTTCGACGCGGGAGGTAGAACATCGCGACAGGATAGGGGGCGCGCGGGTCGGCGCGCTCTCGCGCCTGGGGTCAGACCGCGACGACGAGCCCGACGAACGTCGACACCAC
>Ga0315331_10003207_pt1 | contig 12332 bp, 9 predicted proteins | sample M160m34915metaG_FD_203456 | JGI IMG/M metagenome (GOLD analysis project Ga0315331, IMG submission 203456) | Ammonia-oxidizing marine archaeal communities from Monterey Bay, California, United States - M1 60m 34915 | ecosystem: Environmental > Aquatic > Marine > Intertidal zone | place: USA...
GACCTTCTCTCGCGAGATGTTTGGCCCCGATGTGATCGCCTCGGTCACCATGGAGCAACTCCGCGAGCTCGTCGCGGGGGTTCGCTTCGTCGAGTCGATGCGTGACAACCCCGTCGACAAATCTCGCCTCCCGGAGGCGGCCGTCTCGTTGCGGGAGGTCTTCAACCGCAGCGTTGTCGCGAGCGCGTCGCTTCCGGTGGGTACGGAGCTCCGCAGCGAGCATCTCGCCGCGAAGAAGCCTGGCACCGGAATCGCCGCGAACGAGCTGGAGAGTCTCATCGGCAGGAGGCTCCGCAGATCGGTCGAACGAGATGCTCTGCTCCGTTGGGAAGACCTGGAGGACTGATGTCGGCGCAGAGGAAGGTATGCGTCGTTGTGACGGCGCGCGCCAGTTATGCCCGCGTACGCTCGGCGCTTGCTGCCGTGCGCGACCATCCCATGCTGGAGCTTCAGCTCGTCATGGCGGCTTCCGCTCTGCTCGAGCGTTACGGGAATGCCGCGTCAGTCGTCGAGGACGAGGGCTTTGAGGTCACTCGCCGTGTACACACGATCGTGGAGGGGGAGAGTCTCATCACCTCCGCAAAGTCGACCGGGCTCGGCCTGGTCGAGCTCTCGACGGTGTTTGCAGACTTGCGCCCCGACGTCGTGGTGACCATCGCAGACCGCTTCGAGACCATGGCCTCGGCGGTGGCTGCGGCCTACATGAACATACCGCTCGCCCATATTCAGGGAGGTGAGATCACGGGTTCGATCGACGAGAAGGTACGCCACGCGGTCACCAAGCTCGCGGATCAGCACTTCGTTGCCACGGACAGAGCGCGGGAGCGCGTGATCCGGATGGGAGAGCGCCCCGAGGCGGTTCACATGACGGGTTGCCCCTCGCTCGACCTCGCGAAGCGTGTGGCAGGCGGTAGGCGGGAGGCACCGCTCGCCGGGAGGGCGATCCCTGGTGTGGGCCCGGATGTCGACCTGACCGCGGACTACGTGGTCGTGCTGCAACATCCGGTGACGACGGAGCACGATAGGGCGCACGAGCAGGTCCTTGAGACCTTGCACGCGGTTGATGGTGCTGGCATCCCCGCGCTGTGGTTCTGGCCAAATGTCGACGCCGGTTCGGACGGGACCTCGAAGGGGATCCGCACGTTTCGGGAGACGAGGCCGTCCTCGCACATCCATTTCCTGCGAAACTTGCCACCTGAGGATTTTCTCAATCTCTTGGCGCGGAGCCGTTGCATCGTCGGGAACTCGAGTGTTGCGATTCGAGAGTGTTCCTTCCTGGGCGTTCCCGCTGTCAACATCGGGACTCGTCAGGCGGGGCGAGACCGCGGTCGCAACGTCGTGGACTGCGACTATGACCGGGCAGCGATCACCCGCGCGTTGGACGCGCAGATCCAGCGTGGAGCGATCGAGCCGGAGCGATTGTATGGAGACGGTGAGGCCGGTCGCCGCATCGCCGAACTGCTCGCGACAGTCGAGTTGACGCACGAGAAGCAGCTCACCTACTGACTTGCAGCGAGCTGTTCCCACCTGCGATCGTATGCTTCGAAGACGGCCGGATTGGCGCTGTCGACGAGCACTTCATGGTTGAACCAGCGTGATTGCTCGTTCCAGTTGAAGCTTCCGAAGAGTGTCCGGTGAGTGTCTGCGCTCTCGAGCAATGCGAACTTTTCATGCATGGGCGTCTCGACCTCGTGGCCGATTCGTTTGACGTGCACTCCACTGGCGATGAGTTCGGAGGCCGTGTGCTCCGGAAATCGTCGTGTGTTCGCGTGTGAGACGACTTCGACCCGGAGCCCGCGACGGACCGCAGCGGAGAGCTCGCGGGGGAACGTTCGCCCGCTCAAGTGCGAGGCTGCCAGCCTCAGGCGCCCCGGCGCTGTCGCGGCGCGAAGTGTCTCCCGCGCGGGGTCGTCGTGGATGCGGGGCCAGTAGTGGACTTGGGTCTCGCCAACGATCAGGGAGCGGCGGCGTTCGAGCCATCGCTCGCCTCTTCGATGGCCTCCCGTGTGGATGGCGCGCGCGTGCGACGTGAGCCCCTCGACGAGGGTGGGGTCCGTGAACTCGACGAGCGAGTTGTACCCGAAGTCGTGCTGACCGATCTCGGAGGCGATCGCTTCCTCGGCCTCGATCGCGTTGTTGGAGGGATTGAAGGAGCCGATGAGCGCGACGGGCGGGTCGGAGAAGACGTAGAGTTTCTCGTGGAGTCGCCTGCGCGGCATCATTGGGAGGTGAGGGTGCACGATGGCTCGAAACCGGCTCCCGAGGGGGACGGACAGGTCGTCGCAGATGGCTCGGTTGGCCTCGGGGGAACGCGGCCGTCCGTCGATGGTGACCCGCACGGAGACGCCGCGCTCGTGGGCGCGGAGGAGCGCTGAGGCGAGCGCTCGATCTCGGAAGTAATAGGTGACGATGTCGATGCTCGAGCCGGAACGCGCCGCGGTGATCCGGTCGAAGAGGAGCTGCCGCAGCGCGCGTGGCGGCGCGCCGGGGCCGCCGAAGTGAACGGTCGGCTTCCACATCACGCTAAGGCTATCTCACGACGCGTCAGGTGCCGCTGGATTCTCGAGGCGCCTCGCACGACCTTCGGCGGGGCCGCGGAGCGCTGCTCAGGGCGTTTTGATGCCGGGCGGCGTCCATCGGCCGTCCGCGTCCGCATCGACGAAGATCGGGTTGGTGTGTGCGAACGGGGTGAAGCGGGGCAAGATCGCTCGATAGATGTCGCCCGGCTCACCTTCGACTTCGACGGTCACGAAGGAGTCCCTGGCGAAGGTCATCGGCCTCTCGACGCGGCCGCTCGGGGGCAGAGGGAGGTCCTCCTCCAACTCGCCGTTGACGAAGATGCGCAGCCGGCTCACGTCGATCCAGGGTGCAGCTCGGACTGTCGCAAGCAGGCGAACGTTGCCGGGCCTGCCAGGAGTGGATTCGAGGGCGACATCGAGAAGGGGGCCGGTCGTCACATAGCTTTTCCCGGCCTTCAAGTTCTCGATGAACTCGCGCTCATCGAACGCCGCGGGTGCGTCGTCGGTCATACGGACGTAGTTGCGCGGGACGGCGGGGGCTGCGCGAAGGGAGTGCGTGTCGCTGTTCCCTGTCGCGGTGGGGCGTTCGCCTTGCCGCAGGAGCGCAAACCAGTCCGCGCGGACGTTTCGGTAGCGCGACATCGAAGGGCCATTCAGCATCTCGATGGCGTCGAAGTCGACATCACGGAGGCCCGACTGAGGGTCCCGCTCGATCAGGGATTGGTTCCGTGGCGAGTCGAGGGGGGTGGTCGGATCGAACTCGCTGCCGACCGAGAGGTGGGTAAAGAAGGCCCCCTCGTCTTCGATCGCGGTCTGCCCCGGCTCTCGCGGGTGGTTGAGCTGTACGAGCCGTTCGCCGGGGATGGCCCGGGCGGCGGCGATCAACTCGCGTAGCCGTCGGCCCTCCGAAGGGATTGCGCCCTTTCGGTGCGCGAGCGGTGCGATGGGCAGTGGGAATACGTTGCTGTGCCCCGCGGTGAACGGCGCAGCGGGGGTGGATACCGTGCTGGTCACCTCGAGGCCAACGATACTTTGAACTCGTTTATTGAGGCCGAGGGAGTCGATCAGCGGTGCGTAGTCGCTGACATGGTCGTGATCGGTGGAGACGATGACCTCGCCTCCTTCGGCGACGAAGCTGGCGAGCCGTCTGCGCATCGGTACGGTCGAGTCGTCGCTCGGGGCGGCGTGTACGTGCAGGTCTGCCGCGATCCAGCCGGGCGTCTCGAGGACTCTGAGAGGAGGGGCGAGGTCGAGGGTGAGCGTCTCCCCCGCGGCGACCTCGATCGAGGTCTGGGTGACGCCGAACTCAGGCCCTCGGGTCGCGAGGACGCGGTACCGACCCGGCGGGAGAAGCACGTGGTCGGGGTCGCCTGCGGCTCCGCTGAGGTGGACGTTCGCGCTCGCTGTATGGCTCGGTTGGGCGCGCCCCCCGACACGCAATCCGGTGTCGTCATCATCAAACAGGGGGTCTGCTGTCTCGCCGAGTCCCTGGAAGACGAGCCGCGAGGGAGCGAGCGTCGCGGGCACGTCGATACGCGAGACGGCCGGTAGACTGAGGTATCCGAGGTCGACCTCTTCCTCGCGGACTTCGAAGCCGACGACACGGGAGCGGCCGGCGGAGGCGCGAATTCGTGCCTCGTACTGACCTGCGGGGATGCGTAGGGCGAAGTGTCCGCGAGAGTCGGTGGTCGCGAAGCCGACGGCGGAGCCCACCAAATCGACGATCTCGACGCCCGCTGATGGCGCGGCGACCTGCCCCCGAACCCGCGCCGATGTGGGCCTGAGCGCATCGGTAAAGGCCACGGCGTCGTTTCGCGGTGCGACGTCGATCGCGCGCTGGAACACGACCGCGTCTCCGACTTCGAGGTCCATGAATGGCGTCTGTGCGAGCTCGAGTAGACCTGCGTGCGTGTTCTCGCCGATCCAAACGGGTCGCGCGAGGACACCCAGGAATGTGATCGTGTCGGTGGCGAGTCCAAAGTGGGCGACGTCACGAGCGGGCTCGCCTGGGCGCTCGAAGCGGGCCTCGGTGATACGCAGCCCGTAGCTGATCGGTGCCTCGGCGGCGTGTGAGCCGATCAATACGACGGTCTCCAGCGGGATGATCGAGCCCACGAGGTCCAGGATCGTCGCGTCGCCGGTGTCCTTGTGATCGAAGCCTTGCGAGGTCTCACCGCGGGCGAGCACGAAGGGGCGGAGTGCGCCGCTATAGTGGATCGAAGCGTCGCCGAAGGCGAAGAGACGTGGCCCGGGGCCCGTCCGCTCGAGTCGGGTCTCGACGTGGAGCGTCTCCGCGGTCACGGTGTCGAGCGCGTACGTGGTCGTGATGACGACCCCTCCCCGCTCGCCGGTCACCGTGATCGAGGCGCGCTGGGGAGTGGTCTTTGATGTGACGCTCTTCCAGCGAGGCGACTCGCTGCGGGAGAGGTTGGCGAGCCCTTCCAGGATGACGAACTGGTCGTCGTTCCGGCCGCAGTAGCCCAGGTCGACCAGGGAGCCGCCGGTCGGGAGGACATATCCCTCGTGGCTGGGGTCAGCGACGACGGCGCAGAGCGTCCCGTTTGAGAGTCCCCAGTCACCGAGGCCTCCGACGGCGTCGGGGCCGCCGACGAGCAGCTCGCTGGCATTGTCTGCTGTTACCTGGTCCGCACGCGGAGCGCCGGTCGCGGCGTTTCCCGGCAGCGAGAGGGAGCCGATGAGGGCGAAATGCGCCCAGGTCGAGGTGGTGCGAGGCATCATCGCCGAGGGTAGGCGCTGGTGCCTGACTTGGCATGTTGTGCCCGTCTAGTCGACGCAGGGCACTGTCTGCGCGATCCTGCTGGCTATGGATGACCAGGGTAGACGGTCGAACCCTGGCTGGACTCGATTGGAGGTTTCCATCGGATGAAGCGGGTCGATGACCTCAAGTTGTATCGCTACGCCGGCTGTATGTGGTGTGGCATGGTCGAACGGGCTCTTGCAGGACTGGAGCTCGAGTTGGAGTTGTGTGACATCCATCAAGATTCGGAGCATCTGCAATCCCTGCTAAACGCAACGGGTCGCCAGACGGTTCCGTGTCTGCGTATTACGGAAGGTGGAGAAGACCGGTGGATGCACGAATCGAGTGCGATCATCGAATACCTCCAGGAACGATTTACAGGCTCTGCCTAAGAGGCTCCGCTGGTTCGTCCTGTTTGGGGTATGTGCAGCGGGGTGCAGCACCGAGCGGATGATCGAGGACGCCGCTCTCCCGGGGGGGCCGGCACGCGTGCGAGCCTGCAGTGGCTCGGCGAGCACGATAGTCACGTCAGCATCCGCGTGGAGCCGCGGGGGTGTCATTGCGGTTCTTCGTGGCGGAAAAGGACCTCCTGGCTTCGGCGGCAGTGGCGGCCCTCCTCGTCAACCGCGTTCGAGTCGGTCCCTCAGCACGGCGGGTTTTGGAACGCGAGTCTGCGGGTCAAAGCCATCGCCACTCGTTTTCGCAGGTCGGTCGCGCTGAACGGCTTGGGCAAGAAGTTCATACTTTCCGCGTCAATATCGCGTGCCGAGATGATGTCGTCCGTATAGCCAGAGACGAAGAGGACGGGCAAGTTGGGGTCGGCTTTTCTGAGCTGGTCTGAGAGTTGTTTACCGTCCATTCCAGGCATGATGACGTCTGTGATCACGAGGTCGAAGAGGTCGATGGCGTCCGAATGGATTGCGAGGGCCTGGTTGCCATCTGAGGCGGTCGTTACCGCATAGCCTAGACTCTCGAGGATCTGTTTGGTGGAGAGCTGGAGCTCTTCATTGTCTTCCACGAGCAACACGGACGCGGAGCTCTCGACAAACGGGAAGTCATCCGTGGGCCGCCGGGCCTCCTGCGGGCGGGCTTGCTCGATATTCCTCGGGAGGAAGATTCGGAAGGTCGCACCCCTGCCTGGCTTGCTCTCGACCGTAATGTGGCCGTTCGACTGCGAGACGATACTGTGCACGGTCGCGAGGCCGAGGCCGCCGCCCTCGACGGTTTTCTTCGTGGTGAAGAACGGCTCGAAGATGTGATCGAGGATCTCGGTGTCGATCCCGGTTCCGTCGTCGATCGCGGCGAGAACGACCCAGTTCCCCGCGGCCGGCGCGCGCAGCGGGTGGATTGCCTCGTCGTCGACACTTGAATTGAAGGTTTGCAGCGTTAGGTGGCCGCCGCTGTTCATCGCTTCGCGGGCGTTCACCGCGAGGTTGAGGATGATTTGCTCCAGTTGAGAGCGGTCGATTTCGATGCTCCAGAGGGCTGGATACAGGTCGGTCGCGAGTTTGATGTCTTCGCCGACCAGGCTTGCCAGCATCCCTTGGAGGTCGACCATCACGTCGTTGATGTCGACGGCTTCCCGCAGCACCGGTTGCTGACGCCCGAACGCAAGTAGGCGCCGGACCAGGTCGGCGGACTTGTTTGCGGTCGACAGGATGATGTCCATCCGTTGGTCGGTTGTCTCGCTGCCCACACGTAGTTTGACGAGTTCGCACTGACCGGTGATGGCACCGAGGAGGTTGTTGATGTCGTGCGCGATTCCGCCAGCGAGTCGACCGACCGCTTCCATCTTCTGGGCGTGGAAGAGCTTTTCTTCGCTCTCGTGCAGGGCTGCCTCCGCCTGCCGCCGTCGGCGTTCATGGCTCCAGATGCCGAACACCGCGAGGCCCACCAGGATGGTCCACACCACGAGGATCGTGTGAAAGAGCTGATTGGCTTGTTCCTGAGCGATCCGCAGCTCGTCCTTGAGGTTGGCTTCCATGCTCCGTAATGCGCTGAGCATCTCGATGAAGAGCTTGTCATAGAGGATGTCGATCGGTGATCCGACGCTGACATCTTCGCCGGCGTAGAAGCGATCAAGGCGTTCTTTCGACATCGCAGCGAAGGCTTGCACTTTTGCGGTGGTGGTCGAGATGAGGTCATCGGACTCGGTTGATAGATCTTTGTTTTTCAGCCAATTGACGGTCGAGGCTTCGGTGCGGCGTATGAACTGCATCAGCGACTGGCTCTCTTCGAGATTCTCGAAGATCTCACTCCGGCGGTCCGCGTCGTCGCCGGTCACGAGCTCTTCGACCCAGAGGTGAGCGATCGCTGTTCGGGTTTGGGTTTCGCCCACCGCGCGTACGAGATCGATGCGTCCGGAGATGAGGTTGTCGCGAATCCACTCACTCCCTGTCAGCATCGCGACCGCGCCAAGGCCCAGAGCCAGAAGGGAGGCAGGAATCCACCCCCAGCCGTGTGTAGCAGTCTTCGGCTGAGTCATGTCACTCATGCTTCGGTCCTGTATTTGGGGTGGAGTCGATTACTATCTTGGCTTCCTCGATCAAGGTTGTGAGGCTGAAAGGTTTCTCGAGGCAGCCGCAGGCTCCTGCGGCGAGAGCGTCATCGAGGCAGCTCTTCCCGTCGCCGCCACTCATCATCAGCACGGGACACGTGCTGCCCGATTTGCGCCAAATCGAAACGAGCTCGAGCCCGGTGGGCGGTGGGAGCCAGAAGTCGACGAGCGCGAACTCGTAGGTGTTTGTCTCTGCGAGTCGTCGAGCGTCCGCCCCGTCGAGCGCGACGTCGACCTCCGCGGGGAAGGAAGCGCGGAGAACGGTCGCAATGGTGTTCGCGAGGGTTCTCTCGTCCTCCGCTATGAGAATGCGCATGATGACTCCTTGTGCGGGAGTGCCCGGCGGTGGCCCTGATGTGTCGAACTACGCAGTCTTGCGGAGGTCAAGTGGCAGGGGGCGAGCAGGTTTCGCCCCGGACCTCGCGGGCGCGGGGGCCCGAGTTAGAATCCAACCTCGGCGAGCAGCCGGTGCGGAGTGACGTATGGAAGACGAATCGAGAGTCCTGTTTCGGGGAGCCAAGCTGTTTGGGGGCGGGGACGACCTCCCGCAAGGGACCACGGTTGTGGTCGTCGCGGATCGGATCGCAGAGGTTGGCCCGGACTCGGCTTTTTCGGTTCGACCCTCGGATCGGGTGATCGACCTCGACGGGGGCTTCCTCCTCCCGGGGATGGCGTCTTGTCATTTTCACTCTTCCTGGGAGGGTCTGAGTCCGATCTCGGCGCCGGTGACGGGCCTTCACGCGCCGCCTGCCTATATGGCGCTGACCGCCGCGAAGAACGCTCGGGTCGCCCTCGAGAACGGGATCACGAGCGTCATGGGTGCGAGTGTGGGCTACGAGATCGACGCCTCGCTCAAACAGGCTATCGAGGATGGCCTCTGCCCGGGGCCCCGGCTCCTCGCGGGCAGTCACGAGCTGTGCTCAACCGGAGATCTACCAACCGGGGCGATGATCAATTGGCATATGGCGTTGGGCAACCATGGAGTGATTCGTACTGGCGACGGGCCGGAGGCTTTTCGCCGGCTGGCGCGCGAGGAGATCAAGCGAGGGGCCGATATTGTCAAGTTGAGCGCGACGCGGGGACACGCGGCGGGTGCGAGTGATGACGGGATGACTCTCACCGAAGAGGAGGTCGCCGCGGCGACACAAGCGGCGCATCAGCGAGGCAAGCGTGTGCGGGCGCACGCTGCGACTCGCTGCGGGATCTTGGCGTGCGTGCGGGCGGGGGTCGACGTGATCGATCACGCGGATCAACTCGATGACGAGTGTATCGATGCCATTCTGGAGAACGATGCCGCCATCGTGCCGAGCGTGATGTATGTCGTCCGGACGCTGCAGTTCTTCGATCAGGGGCTGATGCAGCCGTTCTTGCCGGACCCGATCCCCCCGATCTTCGAGCAGACGGTCGCGAGCATGCGCGCCGACCTGGAGAACATGGCAGAGGCGCTCCCGCGTGCTGATCGCGCGGGTGTTCGGATCCTTTCGGGTGACGACTATGGGACGGCCTACCTCGCACATGGAGAGTACGCAAAGGAGTACACGTACTACGTGGAGGAAATGGGCTTCGATCCGCGCCGCGTGCTGACCTGGGCGACGTCGTCTGCGGCGGAGGCGATGGGGCAGGGTGACGAACTGGGGCGAGTGGAAGCGGGGATGCTTGCAGACCTCGTCGTCGTCGACGGCGACCCGCTGGCGGATATCCGTTGCCTTGAGGATGCCGGGTCGATCCGTGCAGTGATGAAAGGCGGCGTCTTCTACAAAGACACGCTGCCATCGTGAGGGAGCGCTTGTAGGCCCTGTGGGACGCGCGTGCGGCGATCTATTCAGATGTTATTCGTTTCGATCGACGAAGCGTTCTCGGTACCTCGCGAATTCCTGCCGAATCCCCGCTTCCGTCAACCCGAATTCGCGGAGGTCGTATTCGTGAGAGGGGCGTTTGTCTCGTTGGTTGTCGACTTGCCAGCGGTTCATGGCTGCCTCTGCTTCGGCGGTGAACTCCAATCCGACGAAGTCGTAGATCTTTCGAATTTCGGGTAAGGGGTTGGAGAGCAGGTCTTCGTACCACACGTCGGCGAAGCGATCGTTGTGCGTCTCGCGGAAATCCATGCAGCGGTGGAGGGCTCGGTTCATTCGGCCGCCCCAGTCCGTTGCGCTGCGGAGTGGGTCGACGTCGGTGGAGGTCGTCAGTCGTACGTTGTGGCATAGGCTCGCGAAGCTGGGGATCGTCTCGACGGGGTCTCGGTGCGTTTGGATGACGCGAATGTCCGGGAACGCGGCGAAGAGAGAGTCCATGAAGCCGAGGTGGTGAGGTGTCTTGAGCACCCAACGCGTCCCGGTCGCTCCATTGCGTCGTTTGTCCCACTGCAAAAGTTGGAGTAGGCGTTTCAAATAGTCGTAGCCCGGTGCCTGGTCTTGGGCGTCGAGCCAACTCGAGTAGCTCGGTACCGCCGCGAAGGCCTCTGTGTTGGTGCTGTAGAACGAATGTTCCAGCAGCATGATCTCCTCATCGGGACTGTGTGCATCGAAGGGGTGGGACGCCATCAGGTCCGGGACCGCCTCCAGCATTGCCGAGATTTCAGCCTCGGCCGACAGGATCCGCGGGTCGAGACCGGCGAAGTCCTCGAGGAGCGGAGCCGGCGCGCGAGATTCCCACCAGAGCAGCGCGAGCACCTGCGGGTCACTCGCGATTGTACGGTGCAGCATCGTCGTTCCTGTGCGCGCGAGGCCGACGATGGCGAAGGGCGCCACGATCTCCTCTTCCGAGATCTCGGGGTGTCGAGAGAAATGCTCCTCGGCGCGGAGGCGGTTCTCGAGCATCTGAACGATGCGTTGGCGCATCGTCGCTCGCCCGACCTCGTGGAGGTTGGCTTCCTCCTCAAGGGAGCGGAGGAGCCGCAGAACGGGCTCCTCCCAGGAGGGGTCACCGAAGTTGGAGAGCCCGCCGGCGCGCTCCTTGGCTTCTTGGAGGATCGCGTCGAATTGGAGCGAGGTACTCATGAGCTGGTTCCTGGCTGGTGTTGGGTGATTCGGTGCCCGTCCTCGTGCATCCAGAGGCAACAGTGACCCGGTTGGGAGTGGAGACGTTCCGTCAGAGCGGCAAAGACCGTGTCAGCGCCCGCTGATCGCGAATACCAGAGATGAATCGCTGCGCCCCAGGGGGCGGTGACAATAGCCGTGGGGTCCTCCGGGGTGTCGGTTTCGACGCAGTGGGGCCGCGTCAGACGCGACAGCGCAACCGCGAGGTCGCGGACTTCAGCCGCAGGCGGGGTGGGGCCCGCTCCGGGCTCCGCTTCGAGGAGCACGATCGCCTTGGAGGCGGTCCCAGGGGCGGGGCGTGCGTCGCCGAGGATCCGGTCGCGCTGAGCGCGGAAGAAAGAGTTCCCTGGCTTGTGCATGAAATGGAGTTCGTCTGCCCGGAGGATCGTGCCCTCGGGACCCTCGAGCATGTCCAACATCGCGTCGAACGCGGCCTCGTCGTGGTACTCGAACTCGCTGATGGCGTCGAAGGCGATGGCCCTCGCCCCGCCCTCGCGAATCACGTGATTGCGAACATAGTGTTCGAGACCAGAGAGTTTGGGAAGAGCGAGCGGGGCGTGCTTGGTCTCGTAGTACTGCCGAAACTGCTCGCGATTGAGGTCGGAACGTCGCTGGATGAACGAGACGGTTCGGATCATGGCTGCCTTCTGTGCCTTGTCGCGTTGCGGTGACGCCATCCACGATGGCCTGGCCAGGGTCACCGTCATCGGCCAGCGCGAGTATGTACGGGGAGGACGCTGTGGGGCAAGCGTGCCAGAATCCGTGGGATGAACGCACCGTCGCTCGATCCGTATCAACGCCGACTCTTCGGGCTGCTGTCCATCGCGACCTTCTTCGAGGGGTTCGATACGATGCTCGCGAGCCTCATGTTGCCTCAGCTCGGCGCGGAGTTCGGGGCAGGGCAGCGTGAACTCTTCGACACCCTCTCGGTGCTGGGGCTGGGGGCCCTCTGCGGCTTCTTGCCGCTCCGCTTGGCCGATCGATTTGGCCGTCGTCCACTCCTGCTCTTTTCAATCGGCGGATACGCCACGCTTTGCCTGGCCACAGCGGCCACGCGAACGCTCGATGAGTTCACGGCTTGCCAGTTCTTCGCCCGGATGTTCATGGTGACGGAGGTTGCGTTGGCATACGTGATGCTCTCCGAGGAGATGCCCCCGGCTCGGAGAGGTCGCCTGAACGGATTGCTCGGCGCGGTCGCGAGCGCGGGGGCGATCGTCCCCGCGGTCTTGCTCCCGATATCGATCGATTGGGGGGCTGGGTGGCGTGGCCTCTACGTCATCGGTGCGGCTCCGATCGTGCTGTTGCCGCTCTGTGTTCTCTGGATCCGCGAGCCTCGAGCCTTCGCGGCCTTGCCGTCCCGAAGCCTCGCCGCGGAGTGGGGCGAACTCCGGCTCCTCGTTGGTTCTCGTTACCGCCGCCGTTTTGTGGCGGCAGCCAGTGTCTGGCTCTCGATCGATTTCTGG
>Ga0315331_10003210_pt1 | contig 12327 bp, 9 predicted proteins | sample M160m34915metaG_FD_203456 | JGI IMG/M metagenome (GOLD analysis project Ga0315331, IMG submission 203456) | Ammonia-oxidizing marine archaeal communities from Monterey Bay, California, United States - M1 60m 34915 | ecosystem: Environmental > Aquatic > Marine > Intertidal zone | place: USA...
CTATGGAGCCAACTGGTCACCCGATTCAACATTGGTCTCATACGGTTGTCCAGATGCAACCATTCACGCGGTTAAAATAGAAGACGCAACAGAAGTACTTTTTAACGGGGCACATAGTGATTGGGTTTTAGACACTGTCTTTAGCAAAGCAGGCGATCATCTTGTAACCGTCAGTCGTGACCGTAGTATGAAGTTGATTAATGTTAAAACGTCACAGTTTATTGACAATATTACCAGTATCACTCCCGGCGCACTTAAGGGTGGATTACACGCAGTCGATCGACATCCAGATAAGGATGAACTACTCGCCGGTGGTGTCGATGGAGTCCCTAAAGTCTACAAAATGGTGCGCGACAAGGCTCGAAAAATCGGTGATGATTATAACTTGATTCGTGCATTCCCTAAACTCAAAGGCCGCGTCTTCAGTACTCGCTTCAGTCATGACGGAAGTCAAATTGTCGCCGGCAGTAGCTTTAATGGTGTCGGGCAAATCAAAATTGCGAACTATGCCGATGGAAAAGAAATTGCCTCGATTGATATCGATGCTGGTATTTTTACAGTTGCCTTTCATCCTGATGGAAAAACGATTGCCGCTGGCGGTTTCGATGGCTATATCTACTTAATAGATACCGCTACAGGTACAATCGCAAAACAATTCATTCCTGTTGAAATTCAAGTCGAAGTTGCAAACACTAAATGATTCCAATAAGAAAAGCATGATGAAATTTATAAAATATACAATTCTCTTTTCACTGCTGGTCTACACCGCTGCATTATCAGGTCAAGAGACCACGATTACCGAAACTCTGCCAGCCAAATTAAAAATCAATTCCATCACAGTCGAACCCGCAGCGATGGAATTCAATGCCGGACGTGCTTACCGTCAATTGCGAGTAACCGGTCATCTCGAAAGTGGACAAATCGCTGACCTGACACGGATGCTTTCCATCCAAACAACGCCTCGGCACGTACAAATCAGTACTGACGGGATTGTCACACCCATTAGTATTGGCCAAGAAACCATTACTTTGCGATTTGGTAAATTTGCAGTAACCCTCGCCGTCGACGTTAAAGCCCTCGATCTACCAACCTCGAGTTTTGTGAACGATGTACAACCTGTTCTTGCCAAAATGGGGTGCAATGCGGGTACTTGCCATGGTTCAAAAGATGGTAAAAACGGATTTAAACTTTCGCTACGAGGTTATGATCCACTATATGACCATCGCGCACTCACAGACGACATAGGTGCTAGGCGATTTAACCGCGCAGCACCTGATCAAAGCCTGTTATTACTCAAAGCAGTAGGTGCTATACCCCATGTTGGCGGAGTGCGAACAACCGTTGATTCTCGATACTATGGAATCATTCGCGACTGGATAATCCAAGGTGGACAACTGGACCTCGACACTCAAAAAGCAACGTCGATTGAAATATTCCCAAAGAATCCGATTATTCCTCGTGCCGGTATGAAACAACAAATTTCCGTGCTTGCAACATTCCCGGATGGCAGCATACGAGATGTTACACGTGAAGCGTTCATTGAAAGCGGGAATATTGAAGTCATAGACGCTGACGAGCGTGGAGTTTTGACACTCCTTCGTCGCGGTGAAGGTCCCGTCCTCGTCCGTTACGACGGCAATTATGCCGCTACAACACTAACAGTTATGGGCGACCGCAAGGGTTTCCAATGGGCAAAGCCAACAACTCAAAACTACATCGATGATCTTGTCTACGACAAACTAGAGCGCGTAAAGATTCTTCCCGCTGATATCTGCTCAGACGAAGATTTTGTGAGGCGAATTTATATCGATATTACAGGCTTGCCTCCAACGGTCGAGCAAGTTCGCCAATTTTTAGAAAGCGAGCAGCCCTCTAAGCAAAGGCGCGACAATCTGATTGATCAACTCGTTGGTAGTAAAGAGTACATCGAACACTGGACGAACCGCTGGGCTGACCTGCTGCAGGTGAATCGAAAATTTTTAGGCGAAGAAGGTGCCGTTGCACTACGTAACTGGATCAAACAATCTGTCGCCGTTAATAAACCCTACAATCAATTCGCGCATGAAATATTAACCGCCAATGGTTCCACAATCGAAAATCCACCTGCCGCTTACTACAAGATCATTCGCGACCCCGCCACCTTGATGGAAAACACAACGCACCTATTTTTAGCTGTGCGGTTTAACTGTAATAAATGCCATGACCATCCCTTTGAACGCTGGACACAAGACCAATACTACAACCTCGCCGCCTACTTCTCGCAAATCGGACGAAAAGAAGACGCTCGCTTCCAGGGAAAGAAAATCGGAGGGTCCGCCGTTGAAGGTGCAAAACCGTTGGTCGAAGTCATATTCAATTCTGCCGCTGGCGAAGTTACGCATCTGCGCACAAGCGAAGTTGCCACTCCATCGTTTCCTTATACACATCAAGATACGGTCAGCGAAGAATTACCACGACTTGAAAAACTTGCCCACTGGATCACCTCTGCGGATAATCAGTACTTTGCTTCAAGCTATGCAAATCGTCTATGGGGATATATGTTCGGTGTCGGAATCATCGAACCGATCGACGATATTCGTGCCGGAAATCCGCCTACTAACCCTGAATTATTAAACGCCCTTACCAACGACTTTGTAAAGAGTGGTTTTGATGTGCAATATATGCTCCGGACAATCTGTAAATCTCGAGTATACCAGCATGCTGTGACCACCAACCAATGGAATGCTGAAGATGAAATCAACTATTCTCATGCCATCGCTCGTCGCTTACCAGCTGAAGTTTTGTTCGATGCTATTCATGTTGCTACAGGATCCACACAGGGGATTCCCGGCGTACCGAAGGGATTCCGCGCTGCCGAGTTGCCCGATGTTGGAGTCAAGGTACCGTTTCTAGATGATTTTGGCAGACCTGTTCGGGAAAGCGCATGTGAATGTGAACGTTCCACCGGACTTGTACTCGGTCCTATTATGAAGCTTGTCAACGGACCAACGATCGCCAACGCCTTAGCAGATCCCAGTAATGCCCTGTTCCGTCTGGAACAGGAATTCCAGGACGACGAAAACGGGAATAAACAAATGATCGAAGAGATCTTTCTGCGGTTCCTCGCAAGATATCCCACCGATCAAGAAATTCAGATTGGGGAAATAGCCCTCAAGGAAGCCGGAGCGGATTACCTCAAATTGCGGACCGAACTGGACACACTGGAAAAAGACATCCCCCGCCGCCAACAAGAATGGGAAGCCGGATTAAACCGAGTAAACAAATGGGTTCCCACAGAATTTGTTTCCGGCCAAACAGATCAGGAAACAAAGCTGGAATCAAGAGATGATGGCAGCATTTGGGCAACTGGGAAAAATCAAAAAAGCACCTATACCATTCAGTTGAAAACAGATTTGGCTAACGTGACCGCTATCCGATTAGAAGCATTGTCTGATGATTCCCTGCCTGGCAAAGGCCCAGGGCGATCTGACAATAATGGAAATTTTGTCGTCAGCGAATTCAGTATAGGTGTTCAATCAGCCAATGGCGAAGGAGAAGTTCAAGCGGTAAAGTTAACGGCCCCATCGGCTACATTTAGTCAAGCTGGCTATGATGTTTCCATGGCTATTGACGGCAATCTAGATACAGGGTGGGCTATTGCTCCTCAACAGGGAAAAAACCACACGGCTGTTTTCCAGACCTCCGGAGAAGTCGGCTTTGAGGGTGGTTGCCTGATCACCCTAAAGATCGTCAACAACTTTACAGACAACCTCCATCAACTTGGAAAATTCCGAATATCCGTTTCTGATTCGGATCGTCCGGTTACACTCAATACGGTTCCAGCTAATCTAGCGACACTATTGAGTATCCCCGTAGCCGAGCGAAACGAGAAGCAGCAAGCCGAACTCAAAACAATGTACCTCGCCACAGACAAACAGTATCAATCACTGTCTGCATCCGTGGCAGCGATAAAAATACAATATGATAATAAGCGACTGACTGGCCTCCAGGATTTGGCGTGGGCGTTGATCAACAACCCGGCATTTTTATTCAATCGCTAAAGCCAGTTTTAAAAATTCCCTAGATTCGCCATATTTCCACTGTGGAGAAAGATATGCTGCATGCCGTTTGTGGAGACGCAAAGACTGTCAAAAAAATTTGGTGCCATTGCAGCGTTGCATGACTGTTCACTTGAAATACCACAAGGAACCATCTTTGGCCTCTTAGGGCCCAATGGTGCAGGCAAGAGTACTTTCATTCGTTTGTTAATGGGGATGATGAAACCGACGTCCGGCACAGCCACCATTGCTGGACTAAATTGCTATAGTGAATCATTACAGGTACGAGAACAAATATCCTATTTACCTGGTGATGTCCGGTTAGACCGACACTACAAGGGTCGTGACTTGTTACGCGTCATGACCTCTATTCGCACAGATGGCTCGTTTCAACAAGCAACTGATATTGCCGATTTTTTAGCACTCGATATCTCCAGGCGCGTCCGATCGATGTCTACTGGAATGCGACAGAAACTAGCGTTAACTCTGGCACTTGCCAATCAAGCCCCATTAATTATTCTCGACGAGCCCACCTCTAATTTAGACCCGACAGTTCGCCAACAGGTAATCGAATTGTTGCGGCGACGAAAGCAAACTGGGCAAACGATTCTATTCTCCTCACACATTCTCGACGAAGTCGAAAACGTGTGTGACCAAGTTGCCATATTGAAAGACGGCAAACTAGCAAGGATGGAAGAAATCTCCAATATCCGACAAACGCATCGCTTACATGCTCGGATCCTACAACCACTGCCGCCGCCACCAGAACGTCTGGAAAAACAAATCAACATTTCATATCCCAAATTTGACACTAACGGTGACCGAGAGCAAATCATTATTGAAATCAAAGGTGATCTACAACCAGCCTTCGAGTGGCTCAGTCACGTTGCCCTCAAGGATGTGTCCATCGAACCTAGTCGTTTACGGAGTCTCTACGAACAGATTCATTTAAATCATGAGATTGCCAGATCATGATTCATTTAATACGGCATTATCTGCTCAAATCACGACTACTATGCATCGCCTGTAGCCTGGCTATTCTGTTTTTCATCTACATGCGCATCTGGGCAATCACATTTTTTGATGCAACACGGTTTAAACAAGTCATTGAGTTTTTCAAAGATCTTGAAAAATTTTCAGCCGTGCCATTTGCACAATTAATAACGTACACTGGTCGCGTCGCACAAGCATTCAATGAGCCCGTTATCATCACCATCATTGTCATTTGGGCCATCTCACGTGGGTCTGACTGCGTCGCAGGACAACTTAATCGCGGGACACTGGAAATGCTCCTGGGCAATCCTATTTCACGACGACGAATTTATTGGGTACAGGTCCTAGTGACGACAAGCGGAACCTGTCTGCTTGCAAGTCTCGCATGGACCGCCATGACGCTTAGTGTTTATTCCAATCAGGTTACCGAAACCATACAGCCACCCACGCTGGAAATCCCTGGGACTCCGCTTTCGATTCCGCTCTCATTCGCTGAACCTAAAACAGTCGAAAAGCCGATGTCCGAATTTGTTGATATAAATCAGTTTTGGCCAGCCATCACGATCTTATTTGCAATGGGTTTCTTTGTCGCTGGCTTTACCACGATGATTTCTAGTTTCGACCGCTATCGGTGGCGAACCATTGGAATCTGTATCGCATTTGTTGTGATTCAACAAATGATGTGGATCTTGGCAATGGCAAAACCCGAGTATGACTTTTTGTTAAATTACACATTTTTCAATCCATTTGATCCAGAAGGATTAGTAAACATCTATGTAAATCAACCTGAACAATATTGGGATTTATGGCTAACTCGCGACGCTGAAATCCAGCGACTCAGTGGGCTAGGCTGTCATTTAGTTCTAATTGGACTAGGTCTGTTGATGTACATCATTGGTGACCAAGTGTTTACGCGGCGCGATTTACCAGCCCCCGTATAGACTCTACCATGTCATTGCAGGTCTATGGTAAGGCAGTCGATTATGCGAAGATGTTATTTGTAGGCAACTCCCTGCGGTTAATTCCATAGAACACTTGGGTCATTTTAACTCTAGTAGATTGTGTCCGTATCCTATGTTTTTTTTTGGTAAGAAACCCACAGACGATGCTATTCGTAGTTACCTCAAACAATGTCAAGACATTGATTTCAATTACGCCTATGTCGGCTGCACTGCAGATTTAATTGACGACGGTAACGCTCCACCCGGTTTTCGGCTTGATCGTTACAGTATTGTTCTAGGTAAAGGCAAGGATATATTCCAGCTAGGTTCAGAAGCTATTTGCAAATGGCAAATGTTTAATCATTCGATGGCCACATTGAAATGGCATGATACGCCAATTCAAAGCGGTAATATGGTGGCCGTTCTGTTTAAAGTTCTAACACAATGGTCTGCAAATCCGGCACGCGTCGTCTATACTTTAAACGCTGAACGCAAAGGCGGAAAATGTCGGCAATTTGGTTTTGCTTACGGTACGGTTCCTGGGCATATCGAAAAAGGAGAAGAGTGTTTTCAGGTGGACTGGGATCAAGAATCTGATATTGTGCGATTTCGCATTACCGTTATTTCTCGTCCCGGGTCATGGTTATCACTACTAGGAAAACCGATTGTAAATTTTCAACAGAAACGATTTCGGAAATTAGCAGGTCAAGCGATGCTCACCGCTGTAACGGCAACAAGTTCAGAACCTAAATAACCACTATAATGCCGCTGTCCAATTTTGGAGAAGGGTCTAAACCTGACAGCCACTATGCTTACACCGCTTCCATTAATGTTACTGATACTAGCTATATTGCTAGTCGTACCTTTAGGAATTAACGTCAGTTTTCGTGCGGAATTGTTGACTGTAAATCAACGTTTTCGACACATTACGTGGCGTCTTTGGATATGCTGCTCCCTACCTGCTGTCATTGCCACCAGCAGCATGCTTCTATTTTATCCCGTAAGTAAAGAAGCCCTTGGATTTAAAGCGGTTTCCTGGATAGGTGGAGTTTCATGGTTTACGTTTACATTGTGGATGTTCTTTATCGGGGGAACGTCTCTATGGCGTTTTATCACAGCCTTGGTCAATAATAAAATCGCTAAGCAAAGGCTTCCCTGGGAGCGTTTGCCCGTTGCCGGCGGATGGTTGCTCATCGCGGTCGGTGGACTGTGGTTCACTTGCTTGATCGTTGGAAACTCGCCCTGGGACTATGATCTGCGATTCACTATGTTGACTGCTCTGCATTTTCATTTTGCGGGCTTTGCTTTACCGATCTTGACCGGTAAATTAATTCACTTTTCCCAAAAAAACAAACTACCCGTAACCAAAGTGCTCATCACCACATGCCCGATTTTGTTAGTTAGTATCCCGTCTGTAGGAATCGGTATTGCCTACTCACCTAGCATTGAAATCGTTGCTTCGATTTCAATGCTAGGATGTTGTATACTAATAGCGGTTTACCAAATCTATTGTGCCGGATTCATAAAATCGTATGGTGGATGGTTACTCTCAATATCTGCCACGGCGTTGCTTGCGAGTTGCATCATGGCGATTATCTACGCCGTGGGAGAATATACTGGTAATCAATTACTCTCAATTCCACTCATGATTGTGTCCCACGGCACACTCAATTCCCTCGGCTTCTCGCTTTTGGGGCTCGTTGGTTGGACAATTTCTCCGAAATAACAAAAATAATATGTTATCAAGGCTACAACAATTACAGTTATAGGTACCAAGTCTTTGTAATCGCTTTGGTGTCGGGAGTTCAGCAATGTGGCCAACTAGTAAAAAAACGATAGCATTATTAGCTCAAAAGCAAGCTGGCGACGAGGATGCTTGGAATCAACTACTTGATCGTCACCGAAAATCACTACATCGCATGGTACAACTACGACTCGACCGACGTATCCGACAGCGAGTCGATGTCAGCGACGTGCTACAAGATGTGCTGATCGAGGCGAACCGTCGTATCGATCGCTATCTAGATAACCCCATCATGGATTTTCATCTATGGATTCGACAGATTGCGAAAGATCGAATTATTGATGCACATCGACGACATCGAGTTTCCAAACGTCGTAGTGTGGACCGAGAACAAGTACCTGTTGTTCTTGGCCGCATCGACCATTCCACCGTGAACCTCGCCGCCCAACTACCGGATTCAGACATCACTCCTGCAGCCCAAGCCATTCGTCATGAAATGGCTATGCAAACCGAAGCGGCTTTGGAATTACTACCAGAGAATGACAAAAATATCATCTTGATGCGACACCATGAACAGTTGTCTAATGGAGAAGCTGCCGTCGCGCTGGACATCTCCGAAGCCGCGGCGAGTATGCGGTATTTACGCGCACTAAAAAAACTACGTAGTTTAATGATCCCTGACGGAGATTATTAAGAAAGCCACTCAGACAACTGTGACTTCAGATCCTGAAAATCCGAGTGATCCTATTCACGCCGTTGATATGGATCTACGCTTAGCCACACTAGTCGAAGAACTTCAACAGAGTCTCCAGCAAGGAGACATTCAACAGGTAGAAACGCTGTGCCAAGACTATCCTGACCTCGAAACCGATTTACGAGAACTATGGGCTGCCATGGTGGCCGCAACGATTGCCGGTGCTCAATTTCGGATGCAGGATGAAAATCAAGAGCAACAGCTATCTTACTCACATTCCGTAGCCACAATGCCTTGGCAATTCAATCTACCTGTAACGCAAGGCGACTTCGAATTAATCGAGGAACTTGGACGAGGAGGTATGGGCATCGTTTATCGGGCACACCAAATCAGCTTAGATCGCGAAGTCGCTCTGAAGATGATTCTGCCCGGACGACTTAGCGAACCAGAACATGTCGAGCGGTTTCAACAAGAAGCCGAAGCAGCTGCCCAACTAGATCATCCAGGTATTATTTCAATCTACGAAGTAGGAAAGTTTGCAGAGCAACCTTTTTTCTGTATGCAACTTGTGGCAGGCCAAACGATTGGTGAAATGGGACAGAAACAAGTCTTTGAGCAACGACAATCTGCCACCATGTTATTAGAAGTCAGCGAGGCGATTCAATATGCACATCGACGAGGGGTTCTGCATCGTGACCTCAAACCATCTAACATTATGGTCGATGAGGATGGAAAAACGCATGTGACCGATTTCGGGCTCGCAAAACGCTTTACGCACGACCAAGACATCACTCAAACGGGTGCAATATTGGGAACACCAGCATATATGGCTCCTGAGCAAGCCAGTGGCGACCGCGGATCTACAGGGGTGCACACTGATATTTATGCATTAGGTGCTATCTTATATTTCATGGTTTTAGGACGTCCACCATTTTCAGCCGCAACACCGATGGATACCGTTTTACTTGTTTTAGGCCAAGAGGTTACTCCACCGCGTGTACTCAATGCTCGTATCGATCGCGATTTAGAGATGATCATTTTGAAGTGCTTGCAAAAACCTGTTGACTTACGGTACCGATCGGCACAACAGCTAACCGATGACCTACGTGCTTACCTTAACAATCAACCTGTCAGTGCAAACAAAGGACGGTTATCAAATATCATCGCTGGGTGGTTCAGTGAAACACCACATGCGGTAGTACTGCAAAATTGGGGAATGTTATGGATGTGGCACAGCGTCGTGTTACTCATCGCCTGTATAGTGACAAACATAATATTTCTCAATGGATTCGATAATCGCCTGTACTACTCAATGACGTGGACATTGGGCTTGGGAACATGGGCAATCGTCTTTTGGAAGATCCGTCACCTGCGAGGATCCGTCCTGTTTGTCGAACGTCAAATAGCACATGCTTGGGCAGCCAGCATGCTTGCGATTGCATTGTTGTTTCCAGTCGAATCATTATTAGGAATCGAAACTCTGCAAACCGCTCCGGTGCTGGGACTCATCAGTGGAATGGTCTTTTTATTCAAAGCGGGAATCTTGACTGGGAAATTCTATCTTCAAGCTGCTGCGCTGTTTACCACGTCACTCGTTATGGCCGCTTATCCAAAATATGCCCTGACATTATTTGGCTGCATCTCCGCATTGTGTTTCTTCATTCCCGGCTGGCACTACCATCGCCGCAAAAACTAGAGTTCCTACTATCAACTTTCATTCATCGCTGGATTTTTTCATTTACTGTTCTCTCTAATGGCAATACATCTATTTGTCATCTAAAATACGTATTGGTGGGTTATCTGAATGATAGCCTAGCAAATACATACTACCTAAAAAACAACACACTCAATCACTCATATAAGCAAATTAATTTATCCCGAAAGGATGACCTTTATTATGCATTTCGCAAAACATTTTTTCATCGTCGCCCTCGTTGGTATCACCATCAATGCCAATGCTCAAGACACACCCAATACGGAACTTAAAACAGAATCTGTTGCCACACGAGGCAGTTATGCTTTTGGGGTTTCCTTCATGAAAAATATGAAGACTGATAAAATCCCGCTTGATGTCAATGCGTTTTTAAAGGGCATGCAGGACGTCTCTAATGACAAAGTGACAATGAGCGAAGAGCAATTACAAGCCGCATTTATGGCATTTCAACAAGTTATACAACAAGCTGCACAAAAGGAGGCATCAATGGCTGGCGAAAAGAACTTAAAAGCAGGTACAGAATTTCTGGCTGCAAACGCAAAAAAAGAAGGCGTCAAGACAACTGAAAGTGGGCTACAATATAAAGTCTTGAAAGCAGGAAATGGTAAAACGCCTGGACCAACATCTCAAGTAACAACGCACTATGAAGGTAAGTTAATCGACGGCACTATCTTTGATAGTTCAGTCAAACGTAAAATGCCCGCTTCCTTTGGTGTAAACCAAGTCATTAAGGGCTGGACAGAAGCGTTACAACTGATGAAGGAAGGCGATGAATGGGAACTTTATATTCCCTCAACCTTAGCATACGGTGCACAGGGACCACCAAGTATCGGTCCAAATTCAACACTTATCTTCTACATCCAATTAATCAAAGTCGACTAACAAAGTAGTCCTTTCAATCGACATTTATCGATACGCTTTACCCTTAGACTGACCTGCGCGCACGCGGTTGATAGGTCAGTTTTATTTAGACGCATTTTCTGAGATAAAACAATGAAAAAACTAGTACTTCTGCTTTCCTGTTTGTTGCTCACGACCACTACGCAATTATTACCGGCTCAAAACCTTGATGTTGGAATTGAACCCGCTTTTTCAAAATTGCGAATCGCACGACCTATCGTGGTCACACACGCAGGTGATCAATCGGGACGAATCTTTGTGGCTTCGCAACTCGGCACAATCTACACGTTTGAGAATTCTAGTGATGTGGAAGAAGCAACCGTCTTTTTTGATCACTCTGCTAAAGTTATGTACAAAGACAAAGAGAACGAAGAAGGGTTATTAGGTTTTGCGTTTCACCCAAATTACGCCAAAACGGGCGAATTCTTTTTGTTTTATACAGCCAAAGAGGGTGAACACGTTTCAGTAATTAGTCGATTCCGTGTTAGCAAGGATGATGCGGGCAAAGCCGATGCAACGTTTGAGGAAGAGTTGCTACGAGTACCTCAACCGTTTTGGAATCACAACGGAGGAACTATCGAATTCGGCCCTGATGGTTATCTATATATTGCCCTCGGTGATGGTGGTAAGGGGGGAGATCCTTTTAAAAACGGGCAAAACCTTGCCACTCTTAATGGCAGTATATTACGAATTGATGTGGATAGCCGTAGTGGAGACCGGAACTATGCTATCCCACAGGATAACCCCTTCATCAATGTTGCCAAAGCTCGACCCGAAATCTACGCTTATGGCTTTCGTAATGTTTGGAGATTCAGTTTCGATCGTAAAACTGGAACTCTATATGCTGCTGACGTTGGTCAGAAGCTATGGGAGGAAATCAATATCGTTACTAAGGGCGGTAACTATGGCTGGAATCTTCGTGAAGGAAAGCATGCCTATGAAGAAGGTTCTGGTCCCAAACCGGAACTCATTGAACCAATTTTCGAATATCACCATGACATTGGAAAATCGATCACTGGCGGTGTCATTTATCGAGGTAAATCAGTGCCTGCTTTAAATGGCATGTATCTATACGCTGACTATGTAAGTGGTAACATTTGGGCACTAGAACACAAAGGTAGAAAAGTGATTGCTAACCACTCGATATCCAACCTCAACGACTCAGGAGAAAACCTCCCGATTATTACTTTCGGTGAGGATGAAGATGGCGAGGTTTACCTCACCACGCAAATGGGTGGTGGACAAATATTTAAGTTCAAATCAGGGCAGAAAAAGTAAATCGTTTACTCGTCCATTGCATCAAT
>Ga0315331_10003212_pt1 | contig 12326 bp, 12 predicted proteins | sample M160m34915metaG_FD_203456 | JGI IMG/M metagenome (GOLD analysis project Ga0315331, IMG submission 203456) | Ammonia-oxidizing marine archaeal communities from Monterey Bay, California, United States - M1 60m 34915 | ecosystem: Environmental > Aquatic > Marine > Intertidal zone | place: USA...
TCTCAGGTTACCGGACAGAGGGGGCACGAAGGCTTCGATATTTGGGGCCGCTCATCCGTGAGGAGGACGTGCTATCGCCGGGACCGAAACAGACACTGATACCGCCGATGTGAAACGGACCGTTCTGTTCGACCTGCATGTCGATCGCGGTGGCAAGATGGTGCCATTCGCCGGGTACGAAATGCCGGTTCAATACCCGGCGGGCGTGCTGGTGGAACATAATCACACCCGTACCAAGGCATCGATTTTCGATGTGTCGCATATGGGACAGATCAGCCTGCGGGGCGCCGACCCCGCAGCCGCGCTCGAAACCCTTGTTCCCGGCGATATTACCGGGCTGGCAGCGGGCCGAATGCGCTACACTATGTTTACCAACGATGCGGGCGGCATTCTCGACGATCTGATGGTCACCAATGTCGGGGATTATCTGTTTCTGGTCGTCAATGCGGCCTGCAAGGATGCGGATATCGCCCATTTGCGCGACGGGTTGCCGACGGATATCGCGCTGGATGTACTCGATGACCGGTCGCTGATCGCCCTGCAGGGGCCTGCCGCCGCGGCCGTGCTTTCTCGCTTCGCACTGGGGGTGGAGAAAATGCCGTTCATGACGGCGCTGCCGTTCGAAATCGACGGCAGCCGCCTAGCCGTAACACGATCCGGGTATACCGGTGAAGACGGCTACGAGATTTCAATTCCATCCGGTGACACCGTGCGGATCACGGAAATACTGCTCGCCGAACAGGATGTGGAACTGGCCGGGCTCGGCGCGCGGGATTCGCTGCGCCTGGAGGCTGGGTTGTGCCTGTACGGCCACGATATCGACGAAACCACGACACCGGTTGAGGCCGCCCTGCTGTGGTCTATTGCCAAGCGTCGCCGCGAAGAAGGCGGCTTTCCCGGCGCCGATGTTATTCGCCAGCAAATTGCGGACGGCGTATCGCGGAAACGCGTCGGTATTCTGCCCGACGGTAAGGCGCCCGCCCGGGAAGGCACCGCGATCACAGATGCCGACGGGACGGTCATCGGAACCGTGACATCCGGCGGCTTTGGCCCGTCTGCTGGTGGTCCGGTCGCTATGGGATACGTCGCCGCCGGCAACACCGAAAAAGACACACCGGTCAATCTGGTCGTGCGGGACAAGCCCCGCCCCGGCCGGATCGCATCGATGCCATTCGTTCCAAACAGATATTACAGAGGACAGGAGTAACCCGATGAGCGATCTCAGATTTTCGAAAGAACATGAGTGGGTCCGGCTGGAGGGCGATGTGGCCACCGTCGGCATCAGCAATTTCGCCCAGGAACAGCTCGGCGACGTCGTGTTTGTCGAACTTCCCGACGTTGGAAAAACAGTCGAACAGAACGGAGACGCCTGCGTTGTCGAATCCGTCAAAGCGGCGAGCGAGGTTTATGCACCGGTTGACGGTGAAATCGTAGAAGTGAATGTGGCGCTGGAGGAAGACCCCGAACTGGTTAATCAGTCTCCGACCGGCGACGGCTGGTTCATAAAAATCTGCATCAGCGATCCCGCGCAGGTCGAAGCCATGATGGACGAGGCCGCCTATAACGCCTTCACGGCGAGCGAGGGCTGATGCGGTACCTGCCGCTTACCGATAGCGACCGGCAGGACATGCTCGGCGCCATCGGCGCACCGTCGGTCGATGCCTTGTTCCGGGACGTTCCGGACAGCGTGCACCTGTCGGCGCCGGTCGATCTGCCGTCCCATCAAGGCGAGCTGGAGGTCGAACGCGCGCTGACGGCAATGGCGGCGGAGAACGTTGCCGCCGGCAGCGTGCCGTTTTTTCTCGGCGCCGGGGCCTATCGTCATCATGTGCCGGCCTCGGTCGATCATCTGATCCAGCGGGGCGAGTTTTTGACCTCCTACACGCCGTATCAGCCCGAAGTTTCCCAGGGCACGTTGCAGTATCTGTTCGAATTCCAGACCCAGGTGGCGCTGATCACCGGTATGGATGTGGCTAACGCATCCATGTATGACGGGGCGACGTCCTGTGCCGAGGCCGCGCTGATGGCCCGGCGGGTGACCCGGCGTCCCGATGTCGTCCTGTCCGGCGGGCTGCACCCCCATTACACGGAAACCACCGAGACGCTTTTGAAATTTCTCGATAGCAAGATCGAAGTCATGCCGCCGGATATCGAGGGCGATGAAGATGTTATCGCGCGGATCGGGGACGGTACGGCGTGTGTGATCGTCCAGTACCCCGATATGTTCGGCCGGGTCCGCGACCTGCAGCCGATCGCGGATGCCTGTCATGAAGCGGGCGCGCTGCTGGTTGTGGCCATGTCCGAAATCGTCGCCCTTGGGGCGCTGCGTGCGCCCGGCGACCTGGGCGCCGATATCGTGGCCGCCGAAGGGCGCTCGCTCGGCAATCCGCTCAATTTCGGGGGGCCGTATGTCGGCCTGTTTGCCACCCGCGAAAAATATGTCCGCCAGATGCCGGGCCGTCTTGCGGGAGAGACCGAAGACGTCGACGGTAAACGCGGCTGGGTACTGACCCTGTCCACCCGCGAACAGCATATCCGCCGCGAAAAGGCGACGAGTAATATCTGCACCAATTCGGGGCTGTGTGCGCTCGCCTTCACGATTCATTTGTCATTGCTCGGCGAAGAAGGTTTTCGCCGCCTTGCCGCGCTGAACCATGCCAAGACCGTCTCGCTGGCCGACAGCCTTGCAAAGGCCGGTCTGGAGATCGTGAACGACACATTCTTTAATGAGCTTACCCTGCGACTGGGATCACCGGCCGCGCCGCTTGTCGACCGCCTGGCGGCCGACGGTATCCTTGCCGGGGTGCCGATGTCGCGCCTGCTGCCCGGCAATGACGATTTCGCAAATCTGTTGCTGGTCTCGGCGACGGAAACGGTAACCGACGAAGATATAGAGCGGCTGTGTGCAGCCCTGAAGGAGGCCGTGTAATGGAAACGGGACCCACCGAGACCCACACCGGAAACCGCGGCCTGCGTATGGAAGAACCGCTGATTTTCGAACAGGACGCGCCTGGCCGGACCGGGGTCGATCTACCCGAACCGCCGCCCGTGCAGAGCCGTCTGGGTGGTCTTGAACGCAAAGACGCCATCGGTCTGCCCGGTCTGTCGGAGCCGCAGGTGGTACGGCATTACACGCGGCTGAGCCAGAAAAATTATGCAATCGATACGGGCTTCTATCCGCTCGGATCCTGCACGATGAAACATAACCCCCGGCTCAACGAAAAGATGGCGCGTCTGCCGGGCTTCGCCGATCTCCACCCGATGCAACCGGAATCGACCGTGCAGGGCGCCCTGAAATTGATCGATACGCTAGCCCACTGGATCAAGACTTTGACGGGGATGCCGGCGGTCGCCATGTCGCCGGCCGCCGGTGCCCATGGCGAATTATGCGGCCTGATGGCAGCACGCGCCGCGCTCGAAGCGCGGGGCGATGCCCGCAAGCGGGTGCTGGTGCCGGATTCGGCGCATGGCACCAACCCGGCAACGGCGGCAATTTGCGGCTATTCCGTGGAATCGATTCCGCTGACCGACCGCGGGCGGGTCGATCTCAATGCGCTCAAGGCTGCTCTCGACGGCGATGTCGCGGCCTTCATGCTGACCAATCCGAATACCTGCGGTTTATTCGAAGACGAGATACTCGAACAAGCCGAGGTCGTGCATGATGCAGGTGCGTTCTTTTACTGCGATGGGGCGAATTTCAATGCGATCGTCGGACGCGTGCGCCCGGGCGATCTCGGTATCGATTGTATGCACCTGAACCTGCACAAGACGTTCTCGACACCCCATGGCGGCGGCGGTCCCGGCAGCGGGCCGGTGGTCCTGTCGGAAGCCCTAGCGCCCTATGCACCGTTGCCCTGGGTGGTCTATGTCGATGGCGGTTTCGAACTGATCGAGCATGCAGGGGACGCCCCTGGCGCCGCTCCCTATGGCCGGATGAAGGCGTTCCACGGCCAGATGGGGATGTTCGTGCGCGCGCTGGCCTATATGACGAGCCACGGCGCGGATGGATTACGCCAAGCGTCGTCGGATGCGGTGCTCAACGCGAATTATCTGCTGGCGCAGCTCTCGGATGTGTTTAGCCTCCCCTATGATGGGCCGTGTATGCATGAAGTTCTGTTCGATGACGGGTTTCTCAAAGGAACCGATGTCACGACGCTCGATTTCGCCAAGGCGATGATCGACGAGGGCTTCCATCCGATGACCATGTATTTCCCGCTAGTGGTCCATGGCGCGTTGCTGATGGAACCGACCGAGACCGAGAGCCGGGAAAGCCTCGATCAGTTTATCGATGCCATGCGCAATCTGGCGGCACGGGCCAAGGCGGGCGACGCGGCTGCGTTTCATAATGCGCCAATGCACACGCCGCGCCGGCGGTTGGACGAGACGGCTGCCGCTCGGCGGCCGGTCCTGCGGTGGCGTCCCGATTCGGTTCAGGGCGAGGCGGCGGAGTAGGGCAACCGGGACGGCGCAAACGAAAAAAAACGGGGGAAACCCCCGCCTTTTTCGTATCCCGTATGCGGGAAGGATCAGTGCAATTTTTTCGACAGGTCGGAAATCGCTTCGTCCACCATGGCGCCCGACTTGGCGGTATCCATGTTGGATGCGATCAGGCTGCGCGTCGCGGCAACAGCGATGTCCACGGACATGGCGCGCACTTCGCGCACCGCATCCGCTTCGGCCTGGGCGATTTTTTCCACGGCAAGCTGCTCGCGCCGATTGAGCGTTTCTTCAAGCTTTTCCGCGCCATCCTTCGACAACCGTGCGGCTTCCGCGCGGGCGTGGGCGACCATCTCTTCGGTCTCCTTTACCGCGTCACGCTGCTTGCGCTGATATTCGGCTAGAAGCTGCTGAGCTTCTTCGCGAAGGCTGGCGGCCTCGTCGATGCTTTTACGGATATCGTCGGCACGTTTGTCGAGCATGCCGGTGATCGCCGAGCCCGCCTTCATCTTGAAGACCAAGGCGACAAATATGACGAAGCCAACTGCTACCCAGAATGTGGGATCCGACCAATCCATCAGTTACGCTCCTGCAGGGTGCTCGCCACGGCGGCTTCGGCGTCGCCGGTCGACACGTCCTTGCCGATCAGCCGCGATGTTGCCGCCTGGGCAACTTCGGCGGAGACCGTCTGGATGTTGCCGATCGCTTCGTCGCGCGCCTTGTCGATCCGGGCTTCCGCTTCCGCGACGTCGGCCTTGACCCGCGCGGTCAGGGCGTCGTGCCGTGCCGCGGAATCAGCCGCCATTGCGAGGCTTGCCTCCCGGATGACTGCTTGTGCCTGGCCCCGCGCATCGGCCACTAGCTTTTCGTAGGCGGCGATTGCGTCATCGGCCTCCTGCTTGAACTCTTCGGCTTTGCGAAGGTCTTCGTCGATGCGCTCCTGGCGTTCCTGAAGGATCGAGGAAACTCGCGGCAGGGCCGCTTTCCAGAGCACGACATAGAGAAATCCAAAGGTGACGAACAGCCAGAATATCTGGCCGAGAAACGTATGGATCTGTTCAAGTTGAGGCATTTGACAGCGCTACCCTAACGAAGGTTTGGACGTATCAGCCGAACAGGATGATAAGAGCGATAACCAGCGCGAACAGCGCAATAGCTTCTACCAGCGCGAAGCCCAGCATCGTCATCGTGAAGACTTCGTTACGGGCTGCCGGGTTGCGTCCGACGGCCGTGATGAATGCCGAGAAGATGTTGCCGATACCGATACCGGCTCCGATAACGCCGATGACGGCCAGTCCGGCGCCGATCAGTTTGGCTGCTGCTTCTTCCATTTTGTAGTTCCTTTCTTACGGTTTATTCGCGCGGGACCGACGTTTCGGTTACCATTCCCGCCTAGTGGAGATGCAATGCATCGTTGATGTACAGGCATGTGAGAATCGCGAAAACATAGGCCTGCAAAAACGCGATTAGAAGTTCAAGTCCCGTCAGCGCACCGACAAAGGCGAGCGGCAGAACGCCGGCCGCACCGAGAGCGGGAACGAATCCGGCAAAGACCTTCAGCAACGTGTGTCCCGCGAGCATGTTGGCGAACAGACGCATGGCCAGGCTGACCGGGCGCGACAGGTAGGAAATGACTTCGATAGGAATCATCAGCGGCCACATCCACACCGGCACACCAGGCGGTACGAAGAACGTGAAGAACTTGATGCCGTGCTTGGCGAAGCCGAGGATTGTCACGCCGGTGAAGACCACCATCGCCATCGCGAATGTGACTGCGATATGGCTGGTGAACGTGAAGCTGTAGGGCACCATGCCCAGCATGTTGCCGATCAGAATGAACATGAACAGCGAGAAGATGAACGGGAAGTACTTGCGGCCTTCATTGCCGACCGTGTCGCGGATCAGGTTGGCCACGAATTCGTAGCAAAGTTCCGCCAGCGACTGCCAGCGGCCCGGCACCATGGCGCGTTTGCGCGTGCCTAACATCATCAGCAGGATGATCACCGTAATCGTAATCACCATCATGAGTGCGGAGTTGCTGAAGGAAATATTATTTCCGGCAATCTCGATCGGCACCAGTTCCTTGATTTCGAACTGTGCCAGCGGGCTGTGTTGCCCGCCCCCGTGTGTATCAGTAGCCAACGGTTATTCCCCGTCCCGATCCGTTTTTGACATTTCGGATTCCGGCGTCTCTGCTTGCCGGTATCCAACCGCGCCGCCCTGATTGCGGACCACGCGATAGACGTTAAACATTCCCGCCGCCGCTCCCAGAAGAAAGAACGTCAGCATGAACCATGGTTTGGTCTCGAGCCAGTTATCGAGAAAGAGGCCGAACCCGACCCCGATAACCAATGCCGCTACCAATTCAACCCCGATACGCATTGCAAATCCGAGCCCGTTATTCGTCGATTTCTCATTTCGGGTCCGCCCGGTCGCAATATCTCTTTCATTGCGAAACTGGCTAAGCCGTTCATCTAAATCGTCGCGGGACTTCGGTGGTTTGCGCTCCGTCATAGGAGATTGACGCGATAATGTGATCGCAGATGATTTTGCACCTGCGAAAGCGAGCGCACCATACGGTGAGACATAATCACTGTCAACCCTCCCGGCGAGAGGTTAAGTCATTGAAAGTAAAGGGTAAATCATCCCTGCGTCAGGCTGTCTCACGGAGTCGTTCCGCGGCCTGCAAATCGACCGAAACAAGCTGTGAAACACCCCGTTCCGCCATGGTCACACCATAGAGCCGATCCATGCGGGCCATTGTCAGCCGATGATGCGTGACAAGGAGGAATCGGGTGTTTGAATGGCGGATCATTTCTTCCAGCAATTTGCAGAACCGGTCGACATTGCTGTCGTCCAGCGGGGCGTCGACCTCGTCGAGCACGCAGATCGGCGCCGGATTGGTCAGGAACACCGCAAACAGCAGCGATAGCGCGGTCAGCGCCTGTTCGCCGCCGGACAGCAGTGTCATGCTCTGCAACCGCTTGCCGGGTGGGCTGGCAAAGACTTCGAGGCCGGCCTCGAGCGGATCGTCGGCTTCTGTCAGGCGCAGGTGGGCCCGTCCGCCGCCGAATAGCTTGGCGAACAGTTCCCGGAAATGCTGGTCGACCTCGTTAAATGCGGCCAGCAGGCGTTCGCGGCCTTCACGGTTGAGCCCGGAAATCCCCTGGCGCAGGCGGGCGATGGCCGCGATCAGGTCTTCGCGCTCGGTTTCCATGCTGCGGATTTTTTCGTCGAGTTCCGCCGCTTCCTGTTCGGCGCGCAGGTTGACCGGGCCCATATTGTCCCGTTCGCGCTGCAACTTTTCGAGTTTCTGCTCCACGGTATCGGCGGGCGGCAGTACTTCTTCCGAGTCGATATCGACGGATGACAGCGCTTCCTCGGGCTGGCATTCGAGCCGTTCGGCAATGCGTTCGGCGATGACGGCCAGATTTTGGTCGATCTGTTCGACCGCCGCTTCGCGGCGCACCCGGTCTTCGCGGGTCTCGGCAAGCCGGCTTTCGCCGTTGCGCAACTCGCGGGTCAGCGCTTCGAGACTGGTTTCCGCCGTGGCCAGGTTGTCGGCTGCTTCGTTGCGGGCCGCTTCCGATTCACCGATGCGGTCGAGCAGCGCCGACCTTTCGGTGGCGATCTCGGCCGGGCGCGCTTCGAGCTTCTCGAATTCCTCGACCTCCTGCGCGCGGCGCGCCGTGAGCTGCTCGAGCTGTTTCAGCGCATTCGCGGCCCGGCTCGTCCATGAGGCAAGCTCGTTGGCGATAACCTGAAGCCGCAGAATCCGCGTTTCGGATTCCTGGTCGAGCCGGTCATGGGCGCTGCGGATCTCGGCAAGTGTTGCGCGTTGTTCTGCAAGTGCCCGCTGCTGTCGTTCGACCTCGGTGCGGCGCGTCGGCACGTCCGCTAGGTTTTGCAGGTCCTGCTTGGCGGCTTCTTCCTGTGCTGCCAGTTCGGCGACGTCGGCTTCCAGGCTTTCAATCGCATCTTTCAGTCCGCTCACCCGCGAACGGGCGTCGGCCGTGCTTTCGGCAAGCGCCGTGGCACTGCTGCCGGCTTCCTGGGCGACTTTGTCCGCTGCCCAAACGGCTTCGCGGGCAAGGCGTTCCGCATTGGCCGCATCGCGCGCGTCGGCGGCGGTTTTTTCCCGGACGGCCTGTGCGGCAGCGACCTTCGCAGCGGCCGCTTCGACATCGACCAGCATTTCTTCGAGGCGGTTACGTTGCGCAAGCCGGGTCGCGGCGGCGGTCGGCGCGCCCGCGGCGGCGGTGTAGCCGTCCCAGCGCCAGAGCGCACCATTGGCCGAAACCAGGCGTTGGCCCTGTTCAAGCTTTTCGTGAAGCTTGCGGCCCTGTTCCTCGGTTTCGACAATCCCGATCTGGGACAGCCGGCGCATCAGCGCTGCCGGTCCGCGCACCACTTCGCTCAGCCGGCGCACGTTATCCGGCAGCCCGCGTGGGCTTGCGAACATCGGCAGGACACGCCAGTGAATAGGCGAGGCTTCGTCGGTAGGCGCGATCAGGTCGTCGCCCAGCGCCGCGCCAAGCGCGACTTCGTAGCCGGTATCGACCTCGACGGCGTCGATCATCGGCGGCCAGAGTTCTGGGTCGCCGATTTCCAGCAGTTCGGTCAGCGCTTCCTGTTCGGCGCGGAGTTTCGCGGCTGCGGAATCCGCGGTCTGATGCGCTTCGCGGGCCTCGTTCTCGGCGGTGCGCGCCTCGGCGGTCGCGGTTTCCGCCGCCTGCAGCGCGTCGCGGCTGGCCTGAGCCTTGTTGCGCGCGTCTTCGGCGGCGGCGCGCGCAGCTTCCAGCGCGCCGTCGTCGTCTGCCGCCTGCGCGGCTTCCTGTTGCTCGGCGGCGATCGCGGCGCGGCGTTCGTTAAAACGATTGCGCCGCATTTCGAATTCGCTGAGCTGGCGGGTCAGGGTCGCTTCGCGGGTTTCATCCGCGACGACGGACCGTGTCAGTTCGGCAAGGGTCTGTTCGCGTGTTGCGACATCGGCCTGGGCCTCGGCCAGTTTTGTCTTCGCGGTTTCCAGATCGTCTGCTTCGCGGGTCTGGGCCGCGCGAATTTCGGTAGCCTCGGTTTCCAGTTTTTCGACGGCTTCGGTTGCGTCGCCGCCGAGATTCTTTTCACGCACCGTATCGGCATCGATGATCGCGATCCGGTTGCGGATTTCTTCGCGCAGGGATTCGATGCGGCGTTCTTCGGCATCCAGTGCATCGCGGGCGACCATCAGTCGTTGAAGAACGGCGGCGGCCTCGGCCTCTTTCTGGCGCAGCGCCGGCAGGACCGTCGATGCGTCGGCCTGGGCGGTCGTCGCCGCGGCGACAGCCTGGGTCAGTTCGGCGACCTGTGCTTCGATGGCGTTGAACTGTTTGGCAGCGGCGGCCCGCTCGGATTGTGTGGCGGTCCAGCGCAGGTGCAGCAGGATCGCTTCGTGGCGTTTTATATGATCTGACAGATTCCGGTAACGCGTCGCCTGCCGCGCCTGGCGTTTGAGCAGCCGGTGCTGTTCTTCCAGGGCGCCGACGATATCTTCCAGCCGTTCCAGGTTGCCCTCGGCGGCGCGGAGGCGCAGTTCGGCTTCGTGGCGCCGGGCATGGAGGCCGGTAATCCCGGCGGCTTCTTCGAGCAGCCCGCGACGCTGGGTCGGTTTTGCATTGATGATCGCGCCGATACGGCCCTGGCTGACCATGGCCGTCGACCGCGCACCGGTCGATGCATCGGCAAACAGTGTCTGGACGTCGCGCGCCCGCGTATCCAGGCCGTTGACCTTGTAGTTCGACCCATGGCCGCGTTCGATCCGGCGCACGATGTCCAGCTCGTCGGAATCGTTGAACTGGGCCGGCGCGCGCCGGTCCGAATTGTCCATCGACAGGATAACTTCGGCCAGATTGCGCGCCGGACGGTCCGCCGTCCCGGCGAAGATCATGTCGTCCATCTCGCCGCCGCGCATCTGCTTGGCCGACGTCTCGCCCATGGCCCAGCGCAGGGCTTCGACCAGGTTCGATTTGCCACAGCCATTGGGGCCGACAATACCGGTCAGGCCTTCGTCGATGATAAGCTCGGTGGGCTCGACGAACGACTTGAACCCGGTGATACGCATACGGTTGAACTGCACCGTTCAGGGACCTTTCGTTAGTTGAACTCGATGTTCCGGATCATTTGGCAAGCTTCCGGTTCAAGAGCGTCCGGAGCTGGTCGAGGCTCATACCACCGCCATAGCGTTCGCCATTCACGAACACGGTCGGCGTCGTCTCAACCTTGAAATCATTCGCCGCTTCGAGACGCTGCTGAAGGATCTGGTTCTGCACTTCGACGTTTTTCAGGCAGGATTCGTATTTGGTCTGCGACATGCCGCCGAGCCGCGCCAGATTGCCGAGTGCCGAAACCGGGTTGGAGGCCCGCGACCACTGGCCCTGCGCCGCATAGAACGTGTCGATATAGCCGAAAAAGCTGTCCCGGCCGGCGCATCGTGCGACCATGGCAGCGCCCAGGGCCAGCCGATCGAGCGGAAAATCGCGATAGATGTATCGAATCTTGCCGGTATCGACGAATTCCTTCTTCAGACCGGGCAGCACCGTGGTGTGAAAATTGGCGCAATGCGGGCAGGTCAGTGACGCATATTCGACCAGCACGACCTTCGCATCCGCCGGACCCATGGAATAGTCCTGGTCAGTCACTTTCATGTCGGCGACCGTGCCGCTCGGCTTCGGCGGCTCCGCGGCCGAGTTTTGCGCCAGCGCAGGGCTCATCGCTGCAAGCATCAGCGTGGCCAGGGCAATTCCAAGTTTTTTCAACATATTCCGCATCATTTCCTCCCGGATACAATATCTAGCGTGTAAAAATGAGTCCAGCAGAGGTTGGACCCTAAATGTGGCAGTTTTCGGGCATTTGCCGTTCAAACCGGCGCAGATTCGGTCAGGCGTTTAAGATGATTCTCTACCGGGGTTCCGTCCGGTACGAACCGCCCGCCCAAGCCGAAGCAGCGCCGACTGAAGCTCCGAATCGGCCATGTCGCCGATCGACTGCCGCAGCGTGGCTTCATCGTCGTCCGACAGGCGCGGCGGCGTGACCCGGCGGGGCCTGCGTTGCGGCGGGATCGGGCCCTGCGCATAGCGCAGGTCGGCGACCGCATGGAATCCGAAAAAGCCGTTGATCCGGTCGATGATCTGAGGCGCGATATGCTGGAGTTCAAGCGCAAATCCCGAGGCGACACGGAGGTGAAGGATCGCGTCGGTTCGGCTGCCGCGGGGGAATACAAGCTTTTGCGGCACGGTTTCGCGCGCCAGCGCCTCGCCCACGATCGATGGCCATTCGGTAATCAGCCTCGCCTGCGCGAAGCCGCGCTTGCGCAGCGCCGGCGCCGCAAGTTTGGGCAGGCTGGTGCCCACCGTCAGCAACCCACGCTGCGTACGGCGCGACGGATCGTGAGGGGGGCGTTTGCGCGCGGGCTTCTTGGCCATCCGGTTATGGTAAGATGCGCCGTCCCTCGGGACAACAGACGAAGTCGTGAGGGTAGCGTGACCTGTCGTCGCGCCGCCGATAAATTCGAGACCGATTCATATCCATGCCTGTCGCCGCTGAACAAATATCCGACCGCCTGCTGACCTGGTACGACCGGCACCGCCGGGCGATGCCGTGGCGGGCGTTGCCCGGGCAGGTGCCCGACCCGTACCACGTCTGGCTCAGCGAAATCATGCTGCAGCAGACCACGGTTGCGACGGTCGGGCCGTATTTCGAGCGGTTCCTCGGTTTGTGGCCGAGTGTCGGCGACCTCGCCGCCGCCGATCTCGACGAGGTGCTGCATGGCTGGCAGGGGCTCGGCTATTACGCGCGGGCGCGCAACCTGCATAAATGCGCTGGGGTCGTGGCGACTGAGCTGGGTGGCGCGT
>Ga0315331_10003213_pt1 | contig 12325 bp, 9 predicted proteins | sample M160m34915metaG_FD_203456 | JGI IMG/M metagenome (GOLD analysis project Ga0315331, IMG submission 203456) | Ammonia-oxidizing marine archaeal communities from Monterey Bay, California, United States - M1 60m 34915 | ecosystem: Environmental > Aquatic > Marine > Intertidal zone | place: USA...
GCCGAGCCGCTGCCCTCGACGGGGGAGCGAGCGGCTGCGAAACTGCCGGTGAACTTACAGTCAGGCGACGCGGTCGATCTCGGTCCCAACCGGGCGGCCCGTCCCCCCACGCCTCAGGCTGTCACCAGGAGAACTCGAGATGCACGACCTCGTCATCCGCGGCGGAAAGATCGTAGACGGAACCGGCGGCGACGCCTTCGACGGAGACGTCGCCATCAGCGACGGAAAGATCACGGAGGTCGGCCAGATCGCGGGCCAGGGCCGTGAAGAGATCGCGGCCGATGGCCGGCTCGTCACCCCGGGCTTCGTCGACATTCATACGCATTACGACGCCCAGGCCACCTGGGACCCGCACCTGCTGCCTTCCGGCTGGCACGGCGTGACGACCGCGGTCGTGGGGAACTGCGGCGTAGGCTTCGCGCCGGCGAAGCGCGAGCAGCACCAGATGCTGATCGAGTTGATGGAAGGCGTCGAGGACATCCCCGGCGCGGCCCTCTCCGAGGGCATTCAATGGGATTGGGAGACCTTCCCCGAATATCTCGAAGCCCTCGAGCGTGCGCCGCTGGCGGTGGACCTCGGGACTCACGTCCCCCACGGCTCCGTCCGCACCTACGTGATGGGCGAGCGCGGCGCGCGTAACGAGGCGGCGACCGCCCAGGACATCGCCGAGATGGCCGCGATCGTGAAAGAGGGCATCCAAGCCGGGGCCCTGGGCTTCTCGACCTCTCGGACGATGGGCCACAAGGCGCTCTCGGGCGAACCCGTCCCCGGCACCTTCGCCGCCGAGGATGAGCTCTTTGGAATCGGACGCACGCTCGGTGACCTCGGTCAGGGCGTCTTCGAGCTCGCCGGCGCCGGTGCCGCCGGAGACACGGGCGGGGACGAGATCGACTCCGCGCTCAAGGAGATCGAGTGGATGGAGCGGCTCTCGGCCGAAATCCAGCGCCCGGTCTCCTTCGCCATGCTCCAGTTCGACGGCGCACCGAACCAGTGGCGCGAACTCGTGGAGATCTGCCACAAAAGCCGCGCCAATGGGGCGGACGTGATGGCCCAATTCGCGCCGCGTCCCTTCGGCATCCTGACCGGACACCAGACCGAGGCCAACCAATTCCTGAATCGCCCCGCCTACCTCGAGATCAAGGATCTCCCGCTACCCGAGCGGGTGCGGCGCATGCAGGACCCCGGCGTCCGCGCGCGAATCCTCGGCCCGGAGCGGGACGACTCCGTCGGCTTCGGCAGCATGCTCGACAACGAGTTCATGCTGAAGAAGATCTTCCCGATGGGCGACCCGCCGGACTACGAGCCCGGTCCCGAGCAGAGCATCTGGGCGATCGCCCAACGCGAGGGCAAGGCCGCCGACGAGGTGCTCTACGACCATATGCTGAAGGATGAGGGCAAGGAGCTGCTCCTGCTCACGTTCTTCAATTATAGCGACGGCAACCTCGACCTGATGCACGAGCTGTTGAACGATGACCGCGCGGTCGTCTCGTTGGGCGACGGCGGCGCCCATTGCGGCGTGATCTGCGACGCCTCGCTCCAGACCTTCATGCTCACGCATTGGGCACGGGATCGGAAGCGCGGCCCGAAGGTCTCCCTCGAGCACGCCGTGCACGCCATGACCCAGGACACCGCTCGGGTATACGACCTGCTCGACCGAGGGGTGATCGCGCCGGGCTACAAGGCCGATTTCAACGTCATCGACTACGACAACCTATCCCTACGACGCCCCGAGATGGCCTTCGACCTACCGGGCGGAGCGCGGCGCTTGCTCCAGAAGTCGAGCGGCTACGACGCGACGATCGTCTCGGGCCAGGTCGTCATGCGCGACGGCGAAGGGACCTCCGCGCGACCGGGCCAATTGATCCGGGGCGCTCAGCCGACTCCCGGATAGAACCCCACGCGAGCGTGTCTGCCCGGCGACGCCGGGCGGACATGCTCGAAGCGTCCGGCCCCGAGAACGTTCAGATGATCTCCGGATCCGGATGGATGGACGGACGGTCTTCCGCGAGCGTACGCGCCGCGAGGACGCTGTGCAGCGCGGCTCCCAGGCTCGTCGCAATGGCGATCGCGAGGGCATAACGCAGGGAGTCCGCGCCGTAGCTCGAAGAGAGGCGGTCGCTCAGCACTCCCACGAAGGCCGGTCCGAGCCCCTGACCGATCAGCCCACTCGTGACGAGCACGAAGAGCGAGGCCGCGGTGGCCCGCATCCGCGGGCGAGCCAGCAGCTGGATCGACGCGTTGAAGGTCCCCACCCACATCGAGTTGACGAAGGCCCCCGGGATCGCGACCAGGAACGCCACCTTGGGATCCGGTAGAAGTAGGAAGGCGGCCAAAAAGGGAAAGGCCGTGAACGAGGCGATCGCGGGCACCCAGAGGTACCAGCGCACATCCCGACGACCGAGCCGATCCGTCAGCAGCCCCGCCGCAATCAGCCCCAGCGCCGAAAAGAGGGTCACGGAGACGGCGATGCGAGAGCCCGCTTCGGCCGCTGAGAGCCCGTGGCCCCGCATCATGGCAGCGGCCGCCCAGGACAGCAGCGCCCAGTTCGCGAAAGAGTTGAGCGAGCCGGCGATGACGATGTGGCGAAACGATCTCAGGCGCGCGAGAAAACGGAAGGCCTCCCCCAGCGAAGGCGCCCGCTCCTCCGCCACCAGGCCGTCCACCACCCCGCGCGGTGGCTCTCGTACGGTCATTGCCAGCAGAGCCGCCAAGGCAATACCGGGCACGCCGAAGCAGACGAAGGTCCAGCGCCACCCGATCGCGTCCGCCAACACGCCGCCGATCGCGAACCCCAGCATGGCTCCGACCGTGCCACCCGAGGCATGGATCGAGAGCGCCGTGCCGCGCCGCTCAGCCGGGAAATAGTCGGACAGCAAGGACTGCGCCGGGCCACTGCCCACCGTCTCGCAAGCCCCCACGCCCACCCGCGCCGCAAAAAGATGCCAGTAGGCACGAGACGCCCCCGTCAGTGTCGTCAGAAGACTCCACAGAAAGAGCCCCACCACGATCACGTTGCGTCGATTGCCGACGTCGGCCAGACGACCCACCGGGACCATCGCGATCACGTGGGCAAACGCGAAGGCGTTCCCCATCAGGATCCCCATCTCGGCGTCGCTCAAGCCGAACTCGCCCTTGACCGGCTCGACGAGGACGGAGAGGACCTGCCGGTCCATGACGTTCAGCGCCGTGAGCCCGAACATCATGCCGAGCACATAGCGGGAGGTTCCGCGAGAGAAGGGAGACGCCACGCGGCGACGATACCCCTTTTGGGGGCCGTTCTACCGGGCTATTCGAGCTTCCCCAACAGGGCCCAAGCGCTGCGGGCACCGTCGATCGCCGCGCTCATGATGCCCCCGGCGTAACCCGCCCCCTCGCCCACCGGCCATAAATTGGAGAAGCCCGCCGCGCAGCGGGTTCCCGGGTCGCGCGGGATCCGAAGCGGTCCCGAGCTCCGCGATTCGACGCCCACAAGGAGCCCCTCTTCTCCCGCATATCCCGGGATCGCCCGATCGAACCTGCGGAGGGCCGCGCGTAAGGCGTCCACCATCGGCGCGGGCAGAAGGGTGTCGATCCGCGCGGCGCTCACCCCGAGCTTGTAGCTGCTCCGGCCGAGCCGGGCGCTGTCTCGCCCGTCGAGGAAATCGACGACTCGCTGGGCAGGCGCGGAATAATCCGCCCCGCCCGCCTCGAAGAAGCGCGCCTCGAGCGCCTCTTGAAAGGCGACCCCCGCGAAAACGCCCTCGCCATACTCTCGCGGTCCGAGCGTCGCCACGAGGCCCGAGTTGGCGTAGGGCGAGGAGTGCCGGGAATTGCTCATCCCGTTGGTGCAGAGAAGCCCGGGCTGGGCCACCGCGGCGACGACCTGTCCCCCCGGACACATGCAGAAGCTATGGATTGCCGAACGTGGCCCGTCCGCCTTCGAGACGAGGGCATAGTAGGCGTGGCCGAGCCGCGAGAGATCGGCGCTCGGTCCAAAACGGCCAGCATCGACGAGCGCTTGCGGGTGTTCGATCCGAAGCCCCAGCTGAAAGGGCTTCGCCTCGAGCGAGAGTCCCTGCCGGGACAGCGCGCGGAGGGTATCCCGAGCACTATGGCCGAGGGCCAGGATCACCCCGTCGCAGCCGAACTCCCCCTGCGAAGTGCGCAGGGCGCGCACGCGCCCCGCGCCGTCCGTCGCCAGCGATTCGAGTCGCGTCTCGAAATGGAAGCGCACGCCCTCCTCTTCGAGCCGCGCCCTCAAGCGCGGCAAGATGCGGTGCAGCCGATCCGTCCCGACATGAGCGCGCGCGTCATAGGCGATCTCGGGGTCCGCCCCGGCCTCGATCAGGGTCGCGAGGATCGGTCCCTCGAGGGCATGCTGAGTGCGGGTGTAGAGTTTGCCATCGGAGTAGGTCCCCGCACCGCCCTCCCCAAAGAGCAGGTTGCGTTCGGGGTCGAGTTCTCGGGTACGCGTGAATCGCGCGACCGCCCGCCCCCGTTCGGACAGCGCCGGCCCCCGGTCGATCACGTCGACCGCCACACCGTTGGCCGCCAGCGTCCAGGCCGCGTAGAGGCCAGCGGGGCCGGCCCCGACGACGACCACTCGCCGCGCGCGCGACGGAGAGTCCGCATCCTCGACGACGAAGCTCGCCGCAGCGGGGATCGCTCGAGCACGACCGCTCTGGAGCGCACGGTCGACCGCCGTGCGGGAAGCCCCTTCGGCGAGAGTCAAATCGACGTGATAGACGAAACGCAGGTCGTGCCGTCGCCCGCTCCGCCGCGCATCGAGCGACCGCCGGGCGATGCGGAGGCCGGCAATCTCTTCCTCCCCGACACCCAAGACCTGCGCGCTCCGGGCGCGCAGGAGCGACTCGGATTCGTCCGCCCGCAGCTCGATGGCCATCGCGCGTACGCGACGCGCAGCCGCCTCCCCGCGTCCCTCGGACGGGGCAGCAGCGGAAGATGTCTCGGAGTGGTCGACCACAGCGCGACCGAGTCTATCGCCTCAAGCCCCTCCACGAAGGATCCGATGCCCTGCGAAGGGACGCACGATGCGGACGCTATCGTCCCTGTGCATCCGACCAGGGGGAACGACGCGGATGGATCCGACCCGGCTCGACAGGGCACAGCGCGAGACCGATCTCGCTCGGCTCGATCGCCAGAGCTTCGACCTGGTCGTGATTGGCGGCGGGGTCGTCGGGGCGGGCACCGCGCTCGACGCCGCGAGCCGAGGCCTCTCGGTGGCGCTGCTCGAGCAGCGCGACTGGGCCTCCGGCACCTCGAGCCGCTCGAGCAAGCTGATCCACGGGGGCCTGCGCTACCTCGAGCAGCTCGACCTCCGGCTCGTTCGCGAGGCGCTGGCGGAGCAGACGCTCCTGCTCGAGCGGCTCTGCCCTCACCTGGTCAAGCCCGTGCCCTTTCTCTACCCGCTCACACGGCGGATCTGGGAGCGTGGGTACGTCGGCGCGGGGACCTTTCTCTACGACATCCTGGCCGGGCGGCGCGCCCTGCCCCGCCATCGCCATCTGAGCCGGCGGGGCGTGCTGAAACGCTTTCCCGGCCTTCGCGGCGACCGGATGATCGGCGGCATCGAGTATTGGGACGCTCAGGTCGACGACGCCCGTCACACCCTCGCTCTGGTCCGTACGGCACGGGCTCAGGGGGCCGCCGTCCTGTCCAGCGTTCGCGCCGAAGGCTTCCGAATGTCCGGTGCGCGGGTCTCGGGCGTCTCGGCACGCTGTCTCGAGACCGGCCGCGACCTTGAGATCGAGGCGAAACAGGTCGTCAACGCCACAGGTGTTTGGACCGACCGGGTCCAGAAGCACGCCGGTCGCGGCCGCATCCACGTGCGCGCCTCCAAGGGCATCCACCTGGTCGTGCCCCGGGACCGGATCCACGGCGACGCCGGCCTCATCCTACGCACGGAGAAGAGCGTGCTCTTCGTGATCCCCTGGGAGTCCCACTGGATCCTCGGCACCACCGACACCGACTGGAACCTCGACCTCGCGCACCCCGCGGCGAGCCGCCGGGACATCGAATACCTGCTCGAAAGGGTGAACCGCGTACTCGCCCAGCCTCTGCGCCACGAAGACATCGAGGGCGTCTACGCCGGGCTGCGACCGCTGCTGCAGGGCGAGAGCGACGCGACGAGCCAGCTCTCCCGAGAGCACGCGGTGAGCCAATCCGTCTCCGGCCTGATCACGGTCGCCGGCGGCAAATACACGACCTACCGGGTGATGGCGAAGGACGTGGTCGACGTCGCCGCTCGAACACTCGACCAGAAAGTGCCCGCGTGCTGCACCGAAAAGACCCCGCTCGTCGGCGCCCCCGGCTATCAGGCGCTCTGGAACCGGCGCGAATCACTCGCAGAGGCTTCGGGACTACACGTCAACGTGATCGAGCATCTCCTCGGGCGTTATGGGAGTTCCACCCAGGACCTGCTGGACCTGATTCGCGACCAACCGGCACTGGGCGAGCCCCTCGAAGGCGCCCCCACCTATCTCGCCGCTGAGATCCACTACGCCGCCTCACACGAAGGCGCGCTCCACCTCGACGACGCGCTGACCCGACGGACGCGCATCTCGATCGAGACCTTCGACCGCGGCATGATCGCGGCCCGGCCGACGGCGCAGATCCTCGCGGACCTGCTCGGCTGGGACGAGGCCACCCGCGAACGGGAGATCGAGCACTACGCCGCCCGCGTACGCGCGGAGCGAGAGAGCCAGACCCAGCCCGACGACCAGACCGCGGATGCCGCGCGCGTCGGCGCTCCCGACGTCCGCCTCGGAGGCGTTCGCCCGGAAAGGGCTCCGGTCGTCTCCCTCGAAGAGCATCGCCGCAAGGACTAGCGTCGGAGTTCACGCGGGCGCACGAGCACTCGCACAGCGGAGGTCGGAAAATGAGGATGACGGGCGGGGCGGGGATCGGGAATCGCATCGGCGGAGCAGGCAGCCTCGAAGGGCGCCGCGCGATCGTGATCGGCGCGAGCAGCGGCATCGGCCTCGCGACGGCCGAAGCCCTGCTGCGGGACGGAGCAAGCGTGATGATCTGCGCTCGGGACGGGGCGCGGCTCGAGGCGGCGGCCGAACAGCTGCGCGCCCTGGCACCCGAAGCCGACCGGCTGACGAGCCGGACCTGCGACGGCATGGAGGGCGAGCAGGTCCGCGCCGTGGTCGCAGAGGCCGCAGGGGAAGCCGGCCTCGATATCGCCGTGAGCGTCCCGGGGGGGGGCAATTACTGCCCCGTACTCGGCTACGAGGACGACGATTTCAGCGCGACCATCGACCTCAACGTGCGCCCGACCTATCTGATGATCAAATACGCGGGGCTGGCCATGGTGAAGTCCGGCGGCGGGTCGATCGTCATCACCTCCTCCACGGCGGCGATCATGTCTTCGCCTTTTCTGTCGGCCTATTGCGCCTCGAAGGCCGCCTGCGACCAGCTGGTCAAGGTCGCCGCCGACGAGCTCGGTCAATTCGACATCCGCGTCAACGCCGTGCGGCCAGGTCTCACCCGCACCGGAGCCACCGACGGCATGTTCGAGAATCGGGAGCTCGTTGGCGCCTTCCTCGCCGAACAGCCGGTCCAGAAAGATGGCGCGCCCGAGGACATCGCCCGCGCGATTCGGTTCCTGGCGGGACCCGAGGCCGCCTGGGTCACGGGAGAGGCCCTGACCGTGGACGGCGGCCACACGATCCGAAAATTCCCCTGGCTGGAGGAAGTCGCCCGGGGCGTGGCAGGAGAGGAACTCTTCAATGCGATGGAGCGGGGCGAGCTGCCCTGAGCGGAGCGTGTCGGGGTCGGGGTCGGGGTCAGAGGCTACGGGGATCCGCCGGGTCCAGGGCTTCGAGCACCGGAGGCAGAGCCAAGACTCGCCAGGCCCCGACCGGCTCCAGCACACCGGCCACGAGACGCCGCGTCGCGCGCTCCGCTCGAGTGAGGTCCCGACGAATCGCGACGCGCCGGCGCTCGCATTCAGGCCGGACCGGCCAGGACGAACGCCCATCTCCCAGGTCGAGGCGTAGCTGCGTCTGACCTGCCTCGAGCGCCCGATGGTTGCGCTCGAGGTAGGTGTGATAATCGCCCGCGATCTCTTCGAGGATGGCCAGAAGCGAGATCGGCACCGCGTCATCCTCTTGGGGGGGCAAGCACGCTCCGAGTCCCAGCAGGTCCTCGGCGAGCCGGGCCAGGCGAGAGGCGTTCTGCTCGACATGGCCGCGGGCATGCGGATGGACGAGCACGTCGGTCTCGAGCCAGGCCGCCAGAATCCAGTCGGCTCGCACGGGGCGCGGCCCCATCAGGAAGCGCGACGATGCCAAGTGGCTCTCGAGCCGTTCGAGCGTCGCCCAGGATCGACCGGGCCAGAGGGGTAGCCAGAGTTCGACCCAGTCCTCCAGAAGCAACGCGCAGGCGCGTCGCACGGGCGCGGTCGGGAGCAGTCGGGGCTCGGGGTGGGATCGGTCGACCCAGTCCAGGATCGACCTCAGGTCGGCCAACACTGCGCCCTCGGGTGTGTGCAGATAGGGACCCTGCTCATGACCGGAGCGCGAAGCCAGAGCGAGGCTCAGCGACGGCGTCTCCTCCACCTGCTCGATCGCCAACCCTTTCGCCGCGAGCAGCGTCGCGATCACCACCGCGTCTCTGGTCGTCAGGTCCCCATAGAGGGTGTAGCGCTCGACCGAGGTCACGATTTCGCCTCTAACCCCAGCGAAGCTGGAGATCGAGCACCACGTCCGGATGCATCGAAGCAGCGACGGGACAGCCCCGCGCGCTCCGCTCGAGCGGGGCTCTCGCCATCTGGGGCAGGCCGGCGGGCAGGTCGAGTTCGACGACCACGCGTCCCACGCGCCGGGTCGGCTCGAGCAGCATATGCTTCGCGATCCGCGCGCGCGTGCCGTCGATGCGCCAACCCTCACGATCGGCCACGATTGCCATCGTCGTGAGCATGCAGCTCGCCAACGACGTCGCGAGCAGATCGGTCGGCGAAAAGGCCTCGCCCTTGCCCTGGTTGTCGACCGGCGCGTCGGTCTCGAGCCGCGCGCCAGACGGCCCGTGCCGCACCGTCGTATGCAGCCCTCCCTCGTAGACCATCTCCATTTCGACCACGCCGTTGCCCTCCCACACCTTGTCGCTCCCGGATAGCTTGCCCGATACCGGGCTTTCACGCCGCCGGAGCCCCGGTTCCTCGTGCTAGCCTGCGCGCGCGTGATCGAGAGCCGGGAAGGCGAAGGACGACCTGCCGCGATGACTGACGAACCGGATCCGGGCGAGGCCCTCGAAGACGAGCTTCTCCGGGGTCTCGAGCGCCTCGGCCACGACGCCTTCCGACCTGGCCAGCGCGAAGCAATCGAAGGCCTTCTCGAGGCCAACCGACTCCTGCTGGTCGCTCCCACCGGCGGCGGGAAGAGCCTCTGCTATCAGCTCCCCGCCCTGCTGCTCGGAGGGACGACCGTCGTCGTCTCGCCGCTGATCGCACTGATGCGAGATCAGGTCGACGCGCTCGAGAAACTCGGCATCGAAGCCACCTACCTCGCCTCGACCCTGGATGGCGCCGAGATGGCGCGGCGGCTCGATGCGCTCGAAAGTGGGCAACTCCAGCTGATCTACGTCGCGCCCGAGCGACTCGTCTTCCCCCGCTTCCGGGAGATCTTGCGGCGCATCGAGTGCCCGCTCTTCGCGATCGACGAGGCCCATTGCATCAGCGAATGGGGGCACGATTTCCGACCCGAATACCTGGAGATCGGTCGCGTCCTCGCGGAGCATCCGAAGGCGCGGGCCCTCGCCTGCACGGCGACCGCGACACCCTATGTGCGGGACGAGATCCTGGTGAGACTCTCCCTGCCACCGGACACGCCCCAACTGGTCCGAGGCTTCGCTCGACCGAATCTCTCCCTGCGCGCGAGCGAAGTCGAGAACGCAACCGAACGACGGCAAACGGTCGATCGCGTTCTCCATGAAACGCTGCTCGAGCCCGGTTCGGGACGCGGCTGCGCGATCGTGTACGGGCCGACGCGCAAGAGTACGGAGGCGGAACGCGATCGGCTCACCGGGCGCGGCTGGCGATCCGAGTCCTATCACGCAGGGCTGACGCCGGAGCACCGCGAGACGGTCCACGCCGCCTTCGCTGCCGGCGAGCTCGAAGTGGTCGTCGCGACGAACGCCTTCGGAATGGGAATCGATCGCGCCGACGTACGGGCGGTCGTCCATCTTTCCCCGCCCGGATCGATCGAAGCCTACTACCAGGAAGTCGGTCGTGCGGGACGAGACGGAGAGCCCGCCGTCGGCCAGATGCTCGTCGGTCCGGGTGACCTGGCCCGGCGACGTTCTCTGATCGAGAGCGACGCCGTGCTCGACGGCAACGGCGCGAGCGAGAGTGCGCGCCATCGCTGGTCGCTCTACCTCGAACTGATGCGCCTCGCCGAGGGCGGGAGCTGCCGGCACGACGCCGTGCTTCGCTATTTCGGAGACGAGGAGGAGACCCTCTCGGGTTGTGGCCGATGTGATGTGTGCGTACGCATCGACGCGGGGGAAACCCTCGAGAATGAGGAGACTACCGAGGAAGTCGCTCTCCTCGTTCGCAAGGCACTCTCCGCCGTCGCGCGGATCCACGGTCGCTACGGGCTCTCCGCTGCCGTCGCGCTTCTGCGAGGCGCCGATGACCCGCGACTGCGGAGCGCCTATCTCGACACGACGAAGACGTTCGGAATTCTCGCTGACCGCGGCGAGACGTGGCTGACGCGACTGCTCCGACGCTGCGTAACGGCCGGCTGGGTCGATTTCGAAGGCGGCGACCGACCGGTGGCGATCCTGACCGAAAGCGGGGTCGCCGTGATGCGCGGCGAGCGCGCGGTCCGCCTGCTCCTCCCCCCCGAGAAGGGCCGAAGCCGCCGCACGGGGAGCACGAGCGGGTCGGAACGCGGCGTCGTGATCCGTCGCAAATCCGCCGCCGCCGCCAGCGAGGAGGCCCCGCTCGACGAGGCGGCCCAGGCCCGCTTCGAAGCCCTGCGCGCGCATCGCCTTACGGTCGCGCAGATCGAGGGCGTACCTCCTTACGTCGTGGCGAGCGACCGTTCGCTTCGCGAGATGGCCGCGCTCTTCCCTGAGCCGCCCGAGCGCGCCCATTCTCTCACCCTCGCCCATGGCATCGGGGAAGCCAAGGCCGAGAAATACGGCGAGGGTTTCCTGGGCGTGCTGCGAGAAGTCAGCCAAGGACTCGGCGCCTAGCCGCCGGGCCCGGCGCACGTAGGGGCGAAGGGCCCAGCGCACGTAGGGGCGACGGGCGCCCCGCGCCGGGGCATTCAAACCTATGACTCGCCTGCGGAGTCCTTTTCGCCCACTGCCGGGACGGCGACCGCACCCGTCATCTCAGCGACCCGCTCGCGCAGATCTCCCTGCAGGCGCTCCGGCATCACGGCAAGCGCGATCACCTCGGCCGGCAGCCCTTCTCCCGCCACCCATCGATGGGGCAGGCTCGAATCAAAATGGATCGAGTCGCCGGTCTCGAGATGGTAGGTCTCGTCGCCGACTTCGACCTCCATCGCACCCTCTTCGACCAGGATCGCCATCTCGCCGCTGAAATGCCAGGCAGGCGTCTCCCCCATGCCCGCGCCGGTTCCCGGCTCGAGCCGAACACGCCAAGCGTCGAGCTTGTTGCGCGGGATCATCCCGATCAGGTGCTCTGCCATCGCGCCGGGCACAACTTCCAGCGAGGGCCGCTCCGCCGAACGGGTGACCGAGACCTTCCGACCGACTTCAACCTCGGCGAGGAGCTCGCTGGGTCGGCGATTCAGGCCATGCGCGACCTTGAGCAGAACGGAGATCGTCGGAACCGTCTGAAGATTCTCGATTTTATGGATCGTGCTGGCCGAGACGCTGGAAAGATCCCCGAGTCGCTGCAGGGTCAATCCTGCATCGTCCCTCCAGCTACGAATCCGCTGAGCGATCCGCTTGAGGTCTTCGTCCACGTTGCAAACCCCTAATCGTGCTGAAAGATGAACCCTGGCCCGATCGCGTCCATCTCGCCTAACACGGAAAGGAGTCCCGTCTAGGTCACGAAAAGGGTCGAGGTTTGAATCCTCGAACGGAACGGAGCGTGACCTACCCGGTCGAGCCAGGCAAGACTTTGCGCCTTCGCATAAAAGGTTCGACCCGGCTTACGCTCCGCCGCGTCGAACCGAGTTCGAGACTTCGATTTTTCGAATGGGAACTCTCCATCGGGCGGCCGTCCCAACCCGAAGGCCGAACCCCTCTCAGACCGGCCGTCCCAACCTGGAAGCCGAAGGCTTCTCGGACCGGCCGTCCCAACCCGGAAGCCGAAGGCTTCTCGGACCGGCCGTCCCAACCCGGA
>Ga0315331_10003214_pt1 | contig 12322 bp, 9 predicted proteins | sample M160m34915metaG_FD_203456 | JGI IMG/M metagenome (GOLD analysis project Ga0315331, IMG submission 203456) | Ammonia-oxidizing marine archaeal communities from Monterey Bay, California, United States - M1 60m 34915 | ecosystem: Environmental > Aquatic > Marine > Intertidal zone | place: USA...
TGAGCAGAACGGACGGCGCCTCCCGGATCCCCGCGCGCGTCACGACGTTGAGGTCTGCGGCGTCCCCGACGAGATACTGGTCGGCCGCGTCGCGCAGCTCTTCCTCGAGCGCGGGGTTCTTGTCGAGGAGCGTGACCTGGATCCCCCGCTTGCGGAGCGCACGCGCGGCGGCGGTGCCGACTTTGCCTCCGCCGATGACGACGACGGGATTTTCGTTGGCGGGGTAGATCACGAATAGCGCGTCGAGCTCTGTGATCTGCTCTTCGGTGCCAACGATCATCGGGACGCTATGGGTCGTCAGGATCGTTTCGGGGCCGGCTGGGATGAGCCTGCCGCGCTCCCAGACCGCGACGATCGACAGCCCTGTGAGCTCTCGAAGGCGGGTATCTCGAATCGTCCGGCCGGCGAGCGTGGTGTTCTCGATGGGGAACTCAGCGATCACGAGGTCTTCGAAGCGACCGACCCGGTGTGCGTGCGGCGCGCCGACGGTGACCCGGCTCGCGAGATGTTCTGCGAGATCGCGTCGGAGCGGGAGGACGCGGGACGCGCCGCTCAACTGCAGGACATCGATCGAGTTCTCTTCGTCTGCCAGCGCGAGGACCGGCACGTCGGGGGCCACCTCACGCGCGGCCAGGGTGATGTTGGTGTTGGTAGCGTCGCCGAGGTTCGCGAAGAGCAGGCGAGCGGAGGAGACACGCGCGGCTTCGAGGGTGGTCGCTGCGGTGGGCTCCCCCGCGACGACGGGCACACCGTCTGCGTGGAGGTTGGCGCTCTGTGCGGGATCGGGCTCGATCACGACGTACCGAATCCCGTGAGATTCGAGCCGCTCGATCAGCCCGATTGCGATGGTGTCGTAGTGGCAGATGATCACATGCTCGGCGAGGGACTTGTCCGCCATGCGCGGCGCCCGGACGTCGAGTTGGGCCTCCAGCCAAGGCGCGTAGAGGTGTCGTATGAACACGAACGGCAGGACGATCAGCAACATCACGATCCCGGTCAGCAGCACGACGAGGCTGAAGACGCGACCCAGGTCGCTCTGGAAGGTGATGTCGCCGAACCCGAGCGTGCTCATGACGGTCAAGGTCCAATAGAGCCCGGTTAGCCACGAGTGCTCTTGCCCCTCGCTGAGCGCGATCAGGTGGAAGACGACCGTGAAGACCCCGACCGTCCCCCCGAGAAGCGCGAGATAACGCAATAACGGCAGCATGTTACGCCGCATCTCTGGGTTCTCGGTGAGGACCGCGAGTTGTCTGGGGAGAAGTTGCATCTCATCCCGAACGAGGAGCGGGAGCGCCCGTCTAGGCGGCAATATAGGGCGAGTTGGCCGATCCGGGGCCTCTCGCGCCATTCACCCCGTGGGGCCGCTTCAGACCTTGGGGCCGGGCTCTGCGCCCCACGTCGCGGGGACCTCACTGTGGGCGGCTTCGGCGACGGGGAGCTTCAGGCCCAAGCTCGCGCCCAGGTCGAGCGCGGCCGAGAGGTCCTTGTGTGCGGTCTCGACCACGGCGTTGGCTGTGGCGAGGCGTTGTCGGCCCCACTCGGAGGCCTCCGAACCCTCGCGGACGCTGGGGTTCCCGAGGAAGCCGTCCAGCAGGTGGCTCTGGGCTTCGCTGTGTCGGACGATCTGGGCGTAGGCTTTGAGGTCGACGCCCGCCTCCTCGGCGACGCGCATTCCCTCGTAGATCGCCGCCACCTGCGCGAACGAGAGGAGGTTCCGCGCGATCTTGGCTTTCATCCCGGCCCCGAGCGGGCCCACGTGCATGACCAGGCCGCCGTAGGTCTCGAGCACGGCGCGGCAGCGGTCGACGTCCTCTTCCGGGCCACCGGCCATGACGGCGAGTTGTCCGCGGGCGGCGCCGGTCGTGTGCCCTGAGACGCCCGCGTCGATCAGACGGAAGCCCCGTTCGCGCGCGGCCGCCGCCACTTCGAGAAGCGTCGGGATGTGGATGGTGGAGTGGATCATGATGTCCAGGTGGTCTCGCTCCGCCGAGAGCAGCCCGTCTTCCCCGCAAACGACCGATCGTACCTGGTCATCGTTGAGCACGATGACGGCCACGATGTCGCAGTGCTCGGCGAGCTCGCGCGGCGACGCCGCCACCGTCGCGCCCTGCTCCGCCAGCGCACCGGTCGCGCTCGCGTTGACGTCGAAGACCTCGACGGACAGACCATCCTGGAGGGCGCGACTGGCCATCGCCGCCCCCATCGAGCCGACCCCTGCGAAACCTGCGCGCATGTCATCTCCTCGAGCGGGCCGCGCCGCTCTGCCCGAATGGGGCTCCCCAAATCATACTGCGCAGCGCCCGCGTTGTGACGATGAACCAAGGGGCGTGTGTAGAATGCGCAGCCAGGCCCGGTGTACCCCAGGAGGAGAGACGTATGAGTGACTATGAATTCGTGTCCTACGAAACGCTCGATGACGGCGCGATCGTCCGGATCATGCTGGACCGTCCGAGCACGAGGAACGCACAGAACCGCGGCATGCTCGTCGAGTTGCACGACGCCTTCCTGAAGGCGGAGGCGGATGACGACGTGCGGGTCGTGATCCTGGGAGGCACGGGCCCCATGTTCTCGTCCGGGCATGACATGGGCAGCAAGCAGTCGCTCGAGGAGAGGCTCCCCGGGCCGAACCAGCACGAGACGTTCAAGAGCAACGGCGGGACCCGGACAGGTTCCGAGGAGCTGATGCTGCAGGAGTGGCACTACTTCTTTCAGAACACGCTCCGCTGGCGGAACCTGCGCAAGATCACGGTTGCGCAGGTACAAGGCCCCGTGTACGCGGCGGGGTTGATGCTGATGTGGTCCTGCGACCTGATCGTCGCGGCGGAGGATGCGACGTTTGCGGACGTGGTCGGGACTCGCCTCGGCATGATGGGGATCGAGTACTTCGCGCATCCGTGGGAGTTTGGTCCCCGGAAGACGAAGGAGCTTTTGCTCACGGGCGACGCGATCGACGCGGACGAGGCACACCGGCTCGGCATGGTGAGCAAGGTGTTTCCGCGAGACGAGCTCGCCGACCGCACGGTCGAGTTTGCCCGCAGGATCGCGGGGCTCCCGACGATGGCGGCGTTGATGATCAAGGAGGCCGTGAATCAGACGCAGGACAACATGGGCTTTACGAACGCGCTGCAGTCCTGCTTCACGATCCACCAGCTCAACCACTCACACTGGGCGACGAAGTCGAACGGGGAGCGCTGGGTCGCGGTGCCCGAGGATGGCGTCCAGGACTGGCGGAACGCCCCGCCGGTCGAGGTTGCGCGCAAGGACGTCGTGGGCGGGGAAGGCTGAAGCGCGGCCTGCGACGGGGTCAGCTCCGGCTGCGCGGCATCCCGAGCCCGACCTGCGCGACGATGCTGCGCAGGATCTCGCTCGTGCCGCCATAGATGGCGAGCGCCGTCCCGAGCCGGTAGCCGAACTCGAGGGCTCCTTGATCGATGGCACGCTCCGCCCCCCGGCTCAGGACCGAGTCGGGGGCGGTCAGGTCCATGAGCAGGGAGCCCACCTCTACGAGGGAGTCCTTCTTGAAGGCCGCAGCCATCGGACCCTCGGCGCGGTTGGGCTGTCCCGTGACGCTGCACCAGAAGCCGCGGATCGAGAGACATTCCGCGACCTCGGCGATGGCCCAGGCTCGCCCGAGGCCCTCCCGTACGCGGACGTCATCGATCGCGAGGCCGTCCGCCCGTGAGGTCGCGCGCGCCCAATCGACCACGGTGGTGATCATGTCCTGGAACTCTTCGCCTCCGCCTACGCCGTGCTCGAGCTGCAGCGCGTAGCCGATGACCGCCCAGCCCCCGTCCACCTCGCCGACGCGGAAGCGGTCGGGGATGCGAACATCGCTGTAGTAGGTGGCGTTCGTCCGCTCTCCAGAGAGGGTGTAGATCGGCTGGATCTCGATCCCCGGTGTGTCGAGCGGGACGAGGAACATCGTGAGCCCCTGATGCTTGCGAACCTCTGTGTTCGTTCGCGTCAGCAGGAAGACGTAGTCCGAGATGTTCGCGCCGCTGGTGAACATCTTCTGCCCGTTGATGACCCAGTCGTCCCCGTCCCGGGTGGCTCGAGTCGTGGCGGCTGCGACGTCGGAGCCCGACGCCGGCTCTGTGTAGCCGAGGCTGCAGAGGGCCTCGCCTCGCGCGAAGCGCGGCAGCACCTCCGCCTTGATCGCCTCGGAGGCGAACTCCATCAAGGTCTCGGCGACCAGCTTCGTGGTCTCGATCGTGTAGGTCGTGCGCCCGGCTCGGCCCAGCTCCTCCGCGAGTGCCAGCGATTCATACTCGTCTCGGTTCTGTCCACCATACTCCTCGGGCCATGAGGCGAAGAGGAGGCCCGCCTCCGCGAGCTCGCGGTGGAAGGCGGGGTCGTGTCCGTCGAAGTTGTGTTGGTTCGCTCGGGTCTCTTCGGAGGCAGGGTGCGCCTCGAAGAAGCGCCGGACTTCCGCGCGGAAGGCCTCCGCCTTCTCGCCCAGACCAAATCGGACGTTGACCTCGCCGGGGTCGGGTGAGGCCACCGGCTCGCCGCGCCATCGCCGATCAGCGGCCGCGACGAACGCGTCTCCTGGGTTGCCTGCGAGGAGGGCCCAGGTCTTGGCGCGCCGGAAGTAGAGCTGGATGTCGTACTCGTCCGACAGGCCGTATCCACCGTGGGTGTGAAGGGCATGCCCGGTCGCGACCGGCGCGGACTCCGCGGCCCAGGCGAAGGCGAGGGGGATCAGACCGCTCGCGGTCGGGTCACCCTCGGCGAGGGCGCACAGCGCACGCCAGACCAGCAGCGCGCCGCCCTGCAGCGCGCTCGCAGAGTTGGCGAGCGGATGAGCGATTGCCTGGAAGGCGCCGATGGGGCGATCGAACTGGATGCGCTCGGTCGCGTAGGCGGCCGCGATCTCGAGGGCCCGGTTTCCCAGCCCGCACAGCGCGGCTGCTTTCAAGAGCTGCCATTCGTCCCGCGCTCGCTCGAACGTCTCCTTCGCCGCCTCGCCGGTCGCCAGTACGGCCCGCGTCTGGCCGTCTGTTGCCGAGAGGTCCCAGCGCGCGAGCGCTTCGGCACCGAGGTTCGGGAGCGCTTCGGGGGCGGTTTCTCGGGAGACGAGGACCAAGGCGTCCTCATGGATTCCCAGGACCGCGGTGGCGACGGCACCGCCGGGCACGAGTGGCGCGGCGGAGCCGCACTGTGGGGCGAGGGCGAAGCTCACGACCGCGTCTCCCGCGATCGCGCGCGCGAGCAGGGCGCGCGCGGCGCCGTCTTCGAGCGACGCGAGCGCGCTACAGGCGACGATCGACTCGACCAGGGGGCCGGTGGCCAGGTGGCGACCTGCTTGCTCCGCGAGGAGCGAGGCTTCCAGCAGCGACCCGCCGGCCCCGCCGGCCTCCTCGGGTACGCGAATCCCGAGCGCGCCGGTCTCGACCAGCTGCTTCCACAGCGCCGGGTCGAAGCCTCGTGCTTCCGCGGCCCGGACCCGGTCCGGGCTCGATTCGGCCGCGAACAGCTGGTCGAAGGTGTCGCGGAGCAGTTGTTGTTCTTCACTGAGTTCGAGGTGCATGGGGTCTCCGGCGCGCTTCTGCGGGTCCTCGTGAGTCTATCAGGTGTCACGGTGTCGACGGTCGCCCCGCTGGGGGGTGCTCGGGTTACGATCGGACAGGGGGAGGTCGAGATGGCGATGGACCGGCGAGCGTTTTTGGCGGGGACGGCGGGTTTGGCCGCGACGGCTTGGTTGCCGCTCGGCTGTGCGTCATGGGTGCCCGGCGGTAGTGTGCTGTTTCAGCATGGCGTCGCGAGCGGTGATCCCCTGTCCGACCGCGTGATCTTGTGGACCCGCGTGAGCCCGGAGCCCGGGGTGACGGCGGTCGATGTCCGCTGGGAGATCGCAGAGGATCCTGATTTCAAGCATCTCGTCGGGAAAGGCCGAGTGCGGACCGATGTGTCGCGCGACTTGACGGTCAAGGTCGACGCCGTGGGGCTCGCGCCGGGCGAGCACTGGTTCTACCGCTTCGAAGCGCTTGGCCAGCGCTCGCCCGTGGGCCGCACGCGAACCCTCCCCGTCGGTGCGGTCGATCATGTGCGGTTCGCGGTCTGCTCGTGTTCGAACTATCCCCAGGGCTACTTCAACGCGTACGCCGCGATGGCGTTGCGCGAGGACATCGACGCGGTGCTTCACCTGGGCGATTACATCTACGAATACGGCGCCGATGGCTACGGCGGCGATGCGGGTCTCGGTCGCGACGTGGAGCCCCGACACGAGATCACGAGCCTCGACGACTACCGAACGCGCTACGCGCAATACCGCAGCGACCCGGACCTCCAGGCGCTGCACCGCCTTCACCCCTTCATCGTGGTCTGGGACGACCACGAGTCCGCGAATGATTCCTGGAGCGCAGGCGCACAAAACCATCAGCCCGAACGAGAAGGGGACTGGGTCGCGCGCAAAGCCGCGGCGGTTCGGGCCTACTTCGAGTGGATGCCGATCCGTGCCGTCCCCGGCAGTCTGCGCGCGGGGCGAATCCACCGGAGCTTCCGCTACGGAGACCTCGTCGACCTCATCATGCTCGATACACGGCTCACGGGGCGGGACCGCCAGGTCTCGGGGCAGGATGTCTCTGGGCTGGAGGACCCGGCACGCACGTTGTTGGGCCGTGAGCAGGAGGCCTGGCTCGCCGGAGAGCTGGAACGGTCGCAGGCCGATGGGACGGCCTGGCGAGTGCTCGGGCAGCAGGTCATGCTCGGGCAGATGGTCCCGCCGGGGCTACCCTCGCATAACGATGGTTGGGACGGTTACAGAGCCGCTCGGGCCCGGCTCCTACGAGACCTTGACCGGACGAACATCCGCGACGTGATCGCCCTGACGGGCGACTACCACAGCTCGTGGGCGATGGAGATCACGGACGACCCGTTCTCGGACGCGGCGTATGACCCGGTCACGGGCCGCGGAGTGCGGGCCGTCGAGTTCATCGCACCCGCGGTCAGTTCGTCGCCGCTCGGCTCGAGCCCGCGCCTCGCCGGGCGTTTCGACGGGATCACGGAGACGCATCCGCACGTCCGCCTCTGTGACGTGGAACAAAACGGCTACTTCATGCTCGACCTCGACCGGGAACGCGCGCGCGCCGACTGGTTCTGGCAGCGGACGGTTCGCGAGCCCGGTGTCGACGAAGTGTTTGGTGCCGCTTGGGCCACCGAGCGTGGGCGCCCGCAGCTGGTGGCCCAGGCGCCGAGCGCGGTCGTGGGGTGAGCGGTGCGTGATCAGGTCGCCATCGCGGGAGTCGGGTACACGGAGTTCTCTCGTGATTCCGGAGTGAGTACGCTCACGTTGGCTTCGCGGGCAGTCCTCGCAGCCCTCGAAGACGCTGGGCTGACTCCCGCGGCGCTCGATGGCGTCGCGACCTTTCGGGTCGGGGACTCGGTGACGCCCACGATCCTCGCGCAGGCCCTCGGGATGCAGGACCTCCACTGGTACCTCGACCAGTTTGGGGGGGGCAGCTGTTCCCACTCGGTCGTGGGGCAGGCGGCGTTGGCCATCCATGCCGGTGTGGCGGATACGGTCGTCTGTTATCGCGCGCTCAACGCGCGCTCGGAGTTCCGGATGGGCGGGACGGGTCGGCCACCGGTGGACGCGGTGGAGACGCAATATCAGGCGCCCTATGGCTTCTTTACTCCGCCACAGCAGTTCGCGATGGCCGCGCGTGTCCACATGGAGCGGTTCGGGACGACCCACGAGCAGCTGGGGGAGGTCGCGGTCCGTCAGCGGGGTTTCGCAGTCGATAACGAGCGTGCCCGGTTACGCGACCCCATCACGCTCGACGATTACCTTGCGTCTCGGTGGGTCGTCGAGCCGTTCCGCCTGTTCGACTGTTGCCTCGAGACGGATGGAGCCGTGGCGCTCGTGTTGACCTCGACGGAGCGGGCTCGTGACCTGCGCCAACCGCCGGTTTTGTTGCGCGGCGCGGCGTGGGGCTCGGGGAGCACGCTCTACTCGAACCAGCAGCCGGACCCCACCCGCTCTGCCGCCGCGGACCTGGCACCTCGCTTGTACGCGCAAGCGGGCGTGGGGCCGGAGGACATCGACCTCGCCGAGCTCTACGACTGCTTTACCTACAGCGTTCTCGTCCAGTTGGAGGACTACGGGTTCTGCGCGAAGGGCGAAGCGGGAGACTTCGTCCAGAGCGGCGCGACCGCGCGGGGCGGGGCGCTCCCCGTGAACACCCACGGCGGGTTCTTGTGTGAGGGCTATGTCCACGGGCTGAACCACGTCACGGAGGCGGTAGCCCAGCTTCGCGGGCAAGCCGGGGCGCGTCAGGTCGCGGGGGCCGAATTGGCGCTCAGCACGGCCCAGCCCGGCTACATCGCCGGTTGCACCTCGGCGTTGGTGTTGCGGAAGGACGCATGAGCGACGCCGACGGTCTCCCCCTGCCGCACGCCGACCGCGACTCGGGGCCGTTTTGGCAGGCGTTACGGGAGGGCGAGTTGCGCCTCCCACAGTGTCTCGCGTGTGAGAGCCTCCGGTTCCCCCCACGCGCCGTTTGCAACCGGTGCGCCTCCTTCGACACCAAGTGGGTGGCCCTGTCCGGGCGCGGGACTATCGCGAGCTGGGTGAGGACGCATCAGGTCTTCGCTCCGGGCTATCGCGACAAGGTGCCCTACTGGAACGTCCAGGTGACGCTGGTCGAGCAGGCGGACATCCAGTTGATCGGCGGCTGGGCAGGGACCGTCGAGCCGCGGCTGGACCAGCCGGTGCGCGCCCGGTGGGTCGCGCGAGGACCCGAGCACACGGTCCTCGATTGGGAGCCGATCCCGGACTAGGCGTGTGCGCGACCGCTCGGGGTCACTCCCAGTTGCGCTGGCCTTCGCGGTCTAGCCAGCGCTCCGTCTCGAGCACCGCCGGGTCCTCGGGGTCACGCCAAAGCGGCTCGACGCCTGGCAGGGTGGCGTGGATCTCGAGGATCTCGGCACCCTCGGGGCCGGCGAGGAGGGGGCCGTACCAGACGTTGGGCTCGATGACGCAAACGGCGCCAGCCTCGTAGGTCTCGCCGCCGATCGTGAGCCGCCCTCGCAGCACGATGTTCGCGGTCCATGAGGCGTGCCGGTGCTCCGGCGCACCTTCGTTCGGGCCCCAGCGAACGTGCATGAAGCCCGGTCGTTCGGGGTCTTGCGCGGCCCCGAGTTGCCAGAATCCGGCGTCCCCCACCGGGCTCCCCTGCCGTTCGACGCTCTCGAACGTGCTGCTGTGAATTCCGGTCTTCGGTGTGCTCATGCGTCCTCTCCTGCTCCGATCGCGGGCTCGCCTCAACATGGCGCTGGAATCGGTGCGAGTCCAGCCATATGCTTGGCGCTCGCTCGCAGGAGGATCAGGTTGTTCGGGGCGCTCGCTGGAATCCGGGTCGTCGAGGTGGCCCAATACGTGTTCGTCCCCGTCGCGGCGGGGATTCTCGCCGAGTGGGGTGCGGACGTCATCAAGGTGGAGCACCCGCGAACCGGTGACGCCTACCGCGGTTTGCGCAGCACGGGTGCGCTCGCCGTCGCCGGCCCTGTCAACTTCGCCATCGAGCACGCGAACCGTGGGAAGCGCAGCGTGGGGATCGATCTGTCGTGCCCGGAGGGACGGGCGGTGTTGGGTGAACTGGTCGCGTCGGCCGACGTCTTCCTGACCAACCTCCTCCCGGGCTCGCGCGAACGGCTCCAGATCGAGCTAAACGACGTCCGGCGTTTCAACCCGCGTATCGTCTACGCGCGGGGCACCGCGCTCGGGGAGCGCGGGCCGGAGCGCGACCGCGGCGGGTACGATCACGCGTCGTTTTGGGCGCGCGCCGGTAGCCAGCTCGGCGCAACCCCGGCGGGGGCGGACCGGCCGTCGCCGATGCCAAGCGGCGCCTATGGCGACAGTACCGGCGGCTTGGTGCTGGCGGGCGCGATCTCGGCCGCGTTGCTCGCGCGTGAGCGCACCGGTCACGCGCCGGTTGTCGATCTGTCGTTACTCGGCCTGGGGATGTGGTCGATGAGCTCCGCGATCGCGGGCTCGCTCCAGCAAGGGCAGGCCTGGAGCCCGATGGAGCGTTTCCCTGCGACCAACGCGCTGGCGGGGACTTACCAGACGCAAGATGCCCGTTGGCTGGTGCTGGGCGGGCTCCAGGGGTTCGTGCTGTGGCCGAGCTTCTGCCGCAGCGTGGACCGCCCGGAGTGGCTCGAAGATCCGCTCTTTTCGACCCCCGAGGCGTTTGTCGCCCACACCGCCGAGTGTGCAGAGCGCTTGGACCAGCTTTTTGGCGGCGCGCCGCTGGCGCACTGGCGCGAGCGCCTCGCGCGCTTCGAGGGCGTGTGGGAGGTCGTGCAGGACACCCTGGAGGTGGCGGCGGACCCGCAGGCGTTCGCGAACGGCCACGTCGCGGACGTCGACGCCGCAGACGGCTCCACGTTTCAGCTCGTGACGAGCCCGGTTCAGTTCGACGAGGAGGCACCCGCACCGACGCGCGCGCCCGAGATGGCGCAGCATACGGAAGAGGTCCTGCTCGAGTTGGGCATGGACTGGGAGAGAATCGGCGCCTTGAAGTCGTCGGGCGCCATCGCGTAGCGCGGCCCGCAGCGAGCGAGGCCGCAGAGGAGATCTCGATGCCGCGTGTCCAGCCGCTGTCACGTGAAGAACTCGCTGAGTTCGAACCCTTCTTTTCGATGATCGAGCAGGCGATGGGCTTCGTGCCGAATAGCATGCTCACATTGGGTCGTTGTCCGGAGTTGCTGCGGGCCTTCGCGGGGCTCTCGGGTCAGGTGCTCGGGGGAGGGTCTGTTGCCCCGGAGCTCAAACAGTTGGTCGCGTACGTTGCGAGTCAGGCGGCGGGCTGTCAGTACTGCCAGGCGCACACCGCGCACGGCGCGGAGCGACGTGGTGTTGACTCGGCCAAGATCGAAGCGGCTTTCTTGTTCGAGGAGAGCCCGCTGTTCAGCGAAGTAGAGCGCGCCGCGCTGCGCCTCGCGCGCGACGCGGCGCTCGTGCCGAACGAGGCGGGCCCCGGGCACTTCGCGGCGCTCCGCGAGCACTTCTCGGAGGAAGAGATCGTCGAGCTGGTCGCCGTGGTCTCACTCTTTGGCTGGTTGAATCGTTGGAATGACACGATGGCGACGGAGCTGGAGAGCGGCCCCCTCGCTTTCGCGACAGAGCACCTGGCTCCGGGGGGCTGGCGGCTCGGCGATCACGCGGGCGATTGATCCGTCTTCGCGATCACAGGGTCGCGTGGCTCGACGCGCATGAGCAGCATGCCCGCAGTGGGGATGAGGAGCGCTCCCGCGAACAGCCAGAGGCCGAGCGTGTAGTCGCCGCGCACGTCGTAGATGTAGCCGAGCAGGGGCGCGCCGATCGCCTGGGTCGCGGTCATGATCGGCGCGCAGAGGCCCATCGCGGGTCCGAAGCTCGCCTGGCCAAACAAGCGCGCGAGCAGCGCGTTCATGATGGGCAGCGCGCCGCCCATCCCGAGCCCGAAGACGCTGGTCATCGCGAGCAGGAGCGGGTAGCTCCCACGGAGCTGCGCGATGCCGATCAGCCCGATCATCTGGAGGCCCAGGCTCAGCAGGAACGCCCCTCGCTCGCCGGTTCGCTCGGCGATCGCGCCGAACAGGAGCTTCGCGACCGCGGCGGAGACCGCGAGGATGGCGACGAGCCACGACGCGGCGACCCGGTCATAGCCCGCGTCCTGTCCGAGCGAGGGGCTGTGGGTGATCAGGGCTGTCGCTCCCATGAACGTGATGCCGCCCGCGATCGCCGTGTACCAGAGGTTGGGGTTCCGGAGGATCTGTCGCGTCGAGAGCGGGGGCTCCGTCTCGACCGCTTCGCCCGCCGCGCGTTCGGTCGCGCCATAAGCGGCGGCACCGCGCTCGCTCGGGTGCCCCCAGGCGAACCACCCAATGATGGGCACGACACTGAGTGAGAACGCGCTGAAGAGTTGGAACGTGACGCGCCACCCGTAGGTGTCGACCCAAGCCGCGGTGACCGGCGCCATGACGAATCCCGCGAGCGAGACGCCGACGCCAGCGATCCCGAGCGCGAGCGCTCGGCGCTGCTCGAACCAGTTGACGATGAGTGTTGCCGCGGGGACCCCGCTAAGCGTCCCGAGTCCGAACGAGACGCCGACCGCATAGCCCAGCTGGAGCTGCCACAGGGACTCGGCGAAGGACATGGCGTAGAAGCTGAGGGACAGCGTCAGCGCGCCGACGGCCATGATCCGATTGATCGGGATCACCAGCACGGCGCGACCCAGGAGAGGTCCCATGAACGCGCCCGCGATGCTCATGTAGAAGTTGATGAAGCTCACTCCGGCGCGGCTCGCGTCGAGGTCCTCGACGAGCGGGCCGAGCA
>Ga0315331_10003215_pt1 | contig 12319 bp, 9 predicted proteins | sample M160m34915metaG_FD_203456 | JGI IMG/M metagenome (GOLD analysis project Ga0315331, IMG submission 203456) | Ammonia-oxidizing marine archaeal communities from Monterey Bay, California, United States - M1 60m 34915 | ecosystem: Environmental > Aquatic > Marine > Intertidal zone | place: USA...
CGGGATACCAGACAGGCCCATTCGAAGCCGTCAAGCATGCGCATGAAAATGCCGGTCGCAATTGCTTGCCACCGGCAGAAGGTTTCTCAAAACAAAAATTCAGTTGAGTAGCACAAAGCCAGTTCCTCCGAAAATGGTTTTATACCGGAGCGCATCTCCTGCCGGTGCTACTTTGGCAAGTACCATGCTGCCGTCATAGACTTTCCAAGCACCGTCCCCCTGATGAACGGCTTGCAAGGCAACCCGCTGGCCGGTCGAAAAATGAACCTCGAATTCGACCGTCTCCGCATCAAGGACAACCAGGTTGCAGAGTTCTGCAACCCGGTTGATCTCGAAGCCCTCATACGCATAAACCGTGGCGAATGAACTGTCCGCAACTGCGGGTGGGGCGGCATTCAATTGTGTCACCGACATTCCAGCCAGTAGTGCGATCGAAAAGCAGATTCCCTTGATACCAGTTTGCATAACGAAGCTCCCGAAAAAGTTGTTGTGGGCGTTCCCGATGACGCCTTCACAACGAACTATGCAAAGGGTTCGCGATTCTTACCGTTTTTTATGAAAAGATTTCTGCACATACGGTGCATGATGGTTTTGGAGTCAAAAACAGGCTGGAGGATTTCACTGAATTTGATCGGTGCAGAACATGGCGATAGAACTATGCGCCTGGCTCTGAATTCTTCCCACATTTTCAAAAAAAATCGACAAAACCACATTTTCAACCCGAATGATGTTGGTGGATACTACAGGTAAATGAATGACGGTGACCGAATGAATCATCATCTTGCCTGGCCCACCACGCGAACGAGTTTCATTGCGAATCTGCAGGACGTCGATGATGGGGCTTGGCAGCTGTTTGTTACGACCTACACTCCTCAGCTAATTCAATATTGCCTGAGCCGAGGCGTTCAGCTTGCCGACGCCCACGATATCGCGCAGGGCATTATTTTTAAGATTCGAGAATTCGAATACGATCCGGAACGAGGTCGATTTCGCGCATGGCTGGGGACCGTGATCCGGAACGAGGTCAATTTGTTCTGGCGAAAGACCGGGCGTTTACGGGAAGCGCAAATTGGCGAACTTCCAGAATGGCAAGACAAACAGGACCAGCCGGACCTGGATTGGGACAAGATTTCAAAAGCCCATATCCTGGAGACGGCGCTTCACCGTATTCGCGATGAGTTTTCGGGGGCCGTTTGGAAGGCTTTTGAGAAGGTCTCCCTGGAAGTGATTGTCGAAGGCGATCACAAAACCTATCTCTGGAATGACAAGCCGGAACCGGCGCGAGTTGCTAAAGAACTGGGAAAAAATGTCTCCTGGATCTACAAATGCAAATCCATTGTCTTGGCCCGGCTGAACCGGGAAATTGAGTTTCTGGCGGAAGATCTGGACATCTGTCAGTATGTCGAACGTTAATACAAATTCCAGCATGGGTTGAACCATGTCAGATGAACATTCGATCTTGCCTGAAGAGTCCGTTGCCGATTGGGTCAAGGGAGCTGGCAAACTCAATGATGCTGTTCGACAATCCACCTTTGTCGAACAGCTTGCACGGAATTCTCTCAAAAGGACGAAATTCAACAGCGTTACCGGCGAATTGAATCCGGTGGAATCCGGGGGTTCCGTTCAGATTGGCGATTACCAACTTCTGGAACCGATCGGTCGCGGAGGGGCGGCGGTGGTCTACCGCGCCTATGATCTGAAACTTCAACGAGCGGTCGCGATCAAGATTCCGAAAAGGAACAAGGGATTCGACCCCACACAATTTGTTCAGGAGGCTCGTGCGGCCGCCAGCATCGAGCACCAGCATGTGGTTACCATCCATGCGGTCGAAGAGGGAGCGGACTACGGCCCCTTCATTGTCATGCAGCTCGCCGAAGGCGGATCTTTGCGGCATCAGATTGACAATCACATCGAGCTGGTCTTTTCCGAATCAGCCGACATGGTCATCCAGGCCGGAAGAGGGTTGGCCGCGGCGCACGAGCTGGGAGTGATTCATGGTGACATCAAACCTGGAAACATCTTGATCGACCGTCAACTTGAGAAGGTTCTGCTGGCGGATTTTGGCTTGGCCCGGAAACTGAAACTTTCCGGTGAGAGAGTCGGCGTTGCCGGGACGATTGGCTACATGAGTCCAGAACAGCTTTGCGGCGAGCCGGCAACGCCCCGGAGCGACGTGTTTTCGTTGGGCGCCACCTTGTACCATCTTCTGACCGGGGTACCACCATTTACCGGGACCCAGGAAATTGCCAGACAGAAAACACTGGAGGGCCGGATTGAACTCCCCCGAACTCAAAATCCGTACGTGCCCAAAGATCTCGAGACAATCTGTATGAAAGCCCTGGAGCACGCGGCGGATGGCCGTTATCCATCCGTCCAGCGGATGGTTGAGGATCTCGAAAAATGGCAAAAGGGCGAAGCCATTTCGGCACGACCGATTGGGCTTTTTGAAAAGGCCTTTCGCTTCACCAGGAAACATTACATCCCCGTTTCGCTGGGTGGTTTGGTCGTTGTCCTCTTGACGGCCTTTTTGGTGGGGGCAATTCTATCCAAAGAGTCGCTTCGCCGTTCGGAAGCAAACGAACGTGCCACTCGTATTGTGGCTGAAAACTCACTGCGCGAAGCCAATTCGTTACGTGATACGTCCGTTGAACTGCTATTCTTTTGCATCAACCCAGAACCGGAAGATTTGGAGAAGACGACCAGCGAAAAATGGCTTGGCCGTAAGCTGGAGATACTGGAGGGAATCAGTCGCCGAAAGAGTGAGCCCGTCGTCGACGTGGCGATCGCCTATGTATTGCAGAAACGGGCAGAAGTTTACCACGATCGACAACAGTTGCAGAAAGGAATCGACGATCTGCAAAAAGCGACAGAGTTGCTGGATGACATCGAGACCAGCCACCTTTCCAAATATGTTGACTTGGTCATGATTCAGTGTTGCAACGACCTGGGGCAGTATTGCCTCGAAGCCAAACAAAAGAACCTAAGCGAATTGTTTTACCGCAGGAGTATCTCGAGATTCGAGTCAATCCAGGACGAGCCGTCGGTGCATCTTGAGCGGATGAAACTCAAGGCCGAGATCGGCTTGCTGGGCGTTTTTGCCTGGCAAGGCAATCGTGAAAAAGCACGCAGGTCTTTTCCGGCTGTCGCCAAAAACACGAATGCCTATCTGGAGAAATGTCCGGATGATGTTGCGTTCCGATCCACGATTGCCTCCTGTTACGCGCTGGCCGGGATGGATCTTTGTCATGCCAATCAACCGGAGGAATCGATCAGGTATTTTGAAGAAGCTTTGCTCCACTGGCACAAACTTCACAACCAGAGAGCCCTGAGCGCTAGGACAAAAGCGGAATTCAACAAGTACTACGCCGTACTTCAACTGAATCTGGAAAAGTCGAAGGAATTCAGCAGTACCCTCCGCCGTTACAAAGAACTGCTGGACATAATCAATCGAGCGGATCGCGGGCAGTGACCGGGAATCGAAGGATAAAAGGGACACCCAACTTCCGGGGCACAAGGGGGCACCCATATTGGGTGATCTGGTTCAGCGAATCACGGTTTGTCGGTGCTGACCTCCACCACTCAAACTCACGACATCGCGGCAGATATGGATGCACTGCCACTCGAGTTGCCAAGTCGCCCCCGGCCTCGCTCACATTCCCCCTTTTCGCCGCGTGGCGCGTCAGGTCACGAGTCCGTGATTGGGAAGAGTGGGCGTCCCTCTTTTTCGCCTCTTTTTCAGCCGTAAGTCCCATGTTTCACGGCGTTTTGAGTTCGGCGGAGTATTTTGACCCTACGGCATCCCCGTAGTCCACTTCCCCCATCGTGAACGTACCGGCGGGGATCGGCACAAAACGCATACCGATACTGTTCACTGCCGGTACACCAGCCTTTGCTGATGGCGCGTCACTCTCATTCGGAGTCTCCGTCGGCGTTGCAGGCTGCTCTTCCTGTTTCGTTTCCGACCCGCAACCCGTCATGGCAACAAGCAACAGAGCAAGCAGTAGATGCCTCAATGCGACAGCCTTTCCTGATCGGTCTCACGAAAGTTCACGCAGCGTGAGTCTACATCCCCTGCATCGCACCCCAAAACCATGCCGCCTGCGACGCCATCCTGATCACCACTTCCGCAGCCATGCTGCCGTACTTCTGACGCCAGCGGTAATAGCTTTGCTGGACAATCCCCAACATCCTGCAAACCTCTGGAACCTTCCGCCTTTTACCGAGTTCCACGTCGGCACGGCACAGCAGAGGAATGATCTGATCAACATCGTAACGTTTCTTAGGCATCTGAGAGAATCCTTTCCGGGCTTCGCCCGGAAAGGATTCTCTCATACACACTGGCACCGTTCACGGGGTAGGGTCAGTTCAGTTTTTTGACCTTACGGGATCATATAATCGTATCAGAAATTGAGACTCATCGCATGGAGTTGCGGACTGAAACAGCCATACTGGGAGGCATCAATCTGATGCCAGCATTCACCGCCCGGACAGCTGACAAGCTAACGGAAAGTCGAGAGTACTCAGGATGAAAATGAATGCCGTACCGATCACGTTGGTGATCGCGGGAATGCCGTTGCTCTTTTGCGAGCCCGCCAGCGCAGAGGATCGACCTCCCAATGTGCTCTTCATCTTTGCCGATGACATGGGGTACGGAGATCTGGGGTTCACCGGATCGACACAGATCAAGACACCAAATCTTGACGCTCTGGCTCAGGGCGGCATTGTGTTTCCGCAAGCCTATGTGACGGCTCCCGTGTGCGGCCCGTCACGTGCAGGTTTGCTCACCGGCCGTTACCAGCAGCGTTTTGGTTTTGAGGCCAACCCTGGAGGCGGTGAATCGATCAGGCAGGACATGGTGGGGTTGCATGTGCGCGAGAAGACCCTCGGTGACCGCATGAGAGCCTGTGGTTACCACACTGCCTGCATTGGCAAATGGCACATGGGCAGTGACGATCATTTTTACCCCACGCAGCGAGGTTTTGACTACTTCTTTGGCATGCGCGGTGGTGGTCATCGCTACATCCTGGATCTCAATCCCAGCACGCCTGGATGGTATCCCACTTTCGCTCTGGAGCGTATGGGAAAGCGTTTGGACCGCATCGAAGTGCCGTACCTGACCGACTGGTTCACCGAGGAGGCGACAGACTACATGGATCGCCGTGCCCAGGAGGGGGATCAGCCCTGGTTCATGTACGTTTGCTACAACTGTCCACACGGTCCGCTGGAAGCCAAAGAAGAGGACATCGCCAGGTATGGGCACGTCGAGCACAAAGGCCGCCGGACTTACTGCGCTATGCTCGATTGTTTCGATCAGAACGTGGGCAAACTGGTTGCCACGTTGAAGGAAAACGGCCAGTACGACAACACCGTCATTTTCTTCCTTAATGACAACGGCGGCAGCGTGGAAACGGTGCACGCCATCAATGCGCCGTTCTGGGGCACCAAAGGCTCGTTCTACGAAGGCGGCATTCGCGTGCCCATGTTTCTGCACTCACCCAAACGCTTCAAGCCCGGAACCTATCCGCACCCGGTGATCAGCGTGGATGTGATGCCAACTCTGGTGGCCCTTGGGGGCGGCTCCCTTGAGCCGGAGATCATCAGGAAGGGGAAGAAGCAGGTGCCTGTTATTTACGACGGCGTCGATCTGCTGCCTTATCTGGCAGGCGACAAAGCCGACGAACGCCCTCACGACAAGCTTTACTGGCGCATCATGTCGCACGGGGGCGCAATGCGGGACGGGGACTGGAAACTCATTTTCACGCCACACGATCCTCCACAACTCTACGATTTGTCCCGGGACATCGCCGAACGCAATGACCTTGCTGCAGGGCATTCTGAGATCGTGGCCCGCATGATGGACGATCACAACCAGTGGTGCGGAAGCCATGAGCGTGCCCCCCTGTGGCTGGGGAGTCCCAGTTGGTACAGCTTTTCTCGCAAGAATCACCGCAAGGATTATCAGCTCACACAGCCCTGATCCGGCAAAGACATCGAATCATTCAGGATTAAAAGCAGAACGACGAGGACTGGGACCAGCATCGCAACATCTGGATCAAAGAACTGGCAGTGGCCAAGTAACCGCTGCCAGTTGCGAGCATTGAGTCCTGACACATGGTTGCGACGCACAAATTCAACTCCTGTATCAAACAAACAAGGATAAACACTATGAAGATTACGCTGACGGCTATTCTGCTTCTGGCAGTGGTGACCACCGTTCCCTTTGGAAAGAGCGCCAGTGCCGGCGAGTGGGCTACGATCTTTAACGGCAGGGATATCGAAGGCTGGGAAAAGAAAGGCGGCGAAGCAACATATAAGGTCGAAGACGGGTGCATTGTTGGAACCACAAAACCACGCACGCCGAACACATTCCTCTGTCCACCGAAAAGCTACGGCGATTTTGAACTGACGTTCGACGTTCAGTGTGATGAGGCACTCAACTCGGGCGTACAGATTCGTTCAATTTCCAGCGCTGACGAAATCCCAGCCGGCCTGTCTGAAAAAGACGAAGAGAAGGCAAAGAAGAAGGCTGACGGGAAATCGCTTTTTGGGCCGCAGGTGGAAATTGCTGCAAACGGCAATGCCGCCGGTGTCTGGTTCGAAGGTGTCGGTGGCTGGCTGCTGGCTCCGAAACCCGAAGTCACGAATAAGGCCTATCAGAAAGACGACTGGAACGCCTATCGAGTTCTCACGAAGGGCGAGACGATCCAGGTGTGGGTCAACGGCACAAAGATCTCCGACGGCAAAGACACCCGCACACACTTTACGAAAGGACGCCTCGGTTTCCAGGTCCATGGAGTTGGTCAGAAGACCGAACCGCTTTCCGTCCGCTGGAAAAACATCAGGATTCGTGACGTTGAGTAGGATGAAATGGCTGGTGTCGCAACACGCGACTTAAGGAGTTGAAGTCAGTGTTAAATCGTTTATTTGTGATGCTGTTTTCCCTCGTGGTACCGGTACCTCCGCAGGCCGCCGAGTTCATCGTGGCGGATGGGCTGGCCGTCACACCCTTCGCCGTTGATGAGTTATCTAACCCGTGCAGTATCGACGTCGACGATCGGGGCAGAGTGTGGGTCGGCGAAGCGGCGAATTATCGGAAGAAGATTCGGCCGGATGGCGATCGGATTCTGATTCTTGAGGATACCGACAAAGACGGTCGTGCCGATCTGACGAAAGTCTTCTATCAGAATGCGGACATCGACGGCGTGCATGGCGTTTGTGTTCTCGGCAACAGAGCCATTGTCTCGGCGCCCGACCGGATTCTGATCCTGACGGACACGGATGGCGACGACAAAGCGGATGAAAAAAAACTGCTGTTTATCGGCAAGGTGCTCCATCCGGTGCATGGTCAGCATGACCACGCGATTCACGCCGTGATGTTCGGACCGGACGGGCGGCTCTATTTCAACTTCGGGAACTTCAACGCCGAACTTCGTCGGGAAGATGGTTCCCTGGTGAAGGACATCTACGGCCTGCCCGTGAACAACAGTCGTCAGCCGTATCAGGAAGGCATGGTGATCCGCTGCGAACCGGACGGCAGCCGTGTCGAGGTGCTCGGCCACAATTTTCGCAACAACTGGGAAGTGACGGTCGACTCGTTCGGGTCAATGTGGCAGTCGGACAATGACAACGGGTCAAGCTCCTGCCGAGTCAACTTTGTGATGGAGCATGGGAATTACGGATATCGCGACGAACGAACCGGCGCAGACTACCGGACAAAGCGAACGAACCTTGAACGCACAATGCAGCGGCAGATGTGGCATCAAAACGACCCTGGCGTGGTTCCGAACCTGCTGATTACCGGTTTCGGTGCGCCGACGGGAATTCTGCTCTACGAAGGCGACCTGCTGCCGAAACTGTTTCACGGGCAGATGATCCACGCAGAACCCGGACGCAATTCGGTGTGGGCGTTTCCCGCAGTACGCGATGGAGCTGGCTATTCGGCAGAGATTGTGAATGTCGCTCGGAGTGAAGCTGATCGCGAATATCGGCCGTGCGATGTGTCCGTCGCGCCCGACGGATCGTTGTTCATTGCGGACTGGTACGATCCCGTCGACTGCTGCCATCGCACATTAAATGATGCCGGTCGGTTGTTTCGAGTTGCGCCGCAAGGGCATGTTTTTTCCCATCCGAAGTACAAGTACGACTCGCCCGCAGACGCGGTTTCCGCGTTGCGCAGTCCGAACGTTGCCGCTCGTTACAAAGCGTGGGTCGCATTGCGTCGGATGGGTGCTGCCGCTCGACCTGCGATCGAGAAAATCGTGCAGCATTTAAATCCGCGTTTTCGTGCACGCGGGTTGTGGGTTTTGGCGGAGATCGCAAAGACTCCCGGGGTGGCGATTGAAATCGCTATGCGTGACGAATCAGACGACGTTCGCGCCCTCGCATTACGGATTGCCCGTCGACATCGGATTTCCGTCGAACCTGTTGTCAGACGGCTGGTCAACGACATATCGGCTCTCGTACATCGCGAATGCGCGGTCTCGCTGCATCGACTCGAATCCGCGGATGTCGCGGAGCTGTGGAGTGAACTGGCGATGCAATACGACGGGAAAGACCGTTGGTATCTGGAAGCGCTCGGCATCGGCGAAGTCGGCAACGAGACCGAGTGCCTGAGGGCGTGGCGGAAGCGAATCGGAAAGAAATGGAAAGCCGCTGGTAATCGCGACATCGTCTGGCGTTCGCGTGCTCCCGAAGCCGTGACGCTGCTCGCCGAATTACTGCTGGACTCTGACGTACCCGTGACGGAGCACGCGCGTCTGTTGCGGGCATTGGATTTTCATGACGGACAACACAAACAGATCGCATTGACCTCGCTGTTGATGTCGGATCCAAAACGCAATCCCGTCGTGTGGCTCGAGGCATTCCAACGAGTCAGTCCGGAATTCCTCGAAGCTCATCCCGACATCTCCGAACGGGCTGGTTCGGTATTACTCAGCAGTAAAGGTACGGTGACATTCGTTGATCTGGTGGCACGATTCAAGCGGCTTGACATGGTCAGCCATCTCATGGACATGGCAGCGAAAGCTCCGGAATCGGACGCCGGTATCAGAGCCGTCGCTCAAATCATCGCGTTCGAGGATTGGGATCCGATGTGGAAAGCTCTCGCCGATCCGACCCGGTCAGAGCCATTCATCACGGCACTTGGCTACGTCAACAGCGTGCATGCGAAAAACTATTTGACCGGCGTCGTGACCAACGAATCTCAGCCCGAAGCCATTCGATTGCTTGCGATTTCGGCGATGGGTAATTCGGGACCCCAGGCTCAGGAACTCCGGAGACTGGTTGAACAGAAGAAGCTGCCGCAGGAATTCATGGCCCCGGCAATCCGTGCACTCACGTTGTCGCCGAATCCTGATACCCGGATGTTTGCAGCCAGTCAGCAGCACTTGATCATTTCAGCGAATGACCGATGGACGCTCGAAAAACTGCTCGCCGGCCAACCGGACCCGACCCAAGGATTCGCGGCATTTCAAAAGGGCGGTTGCATCAAGTGTCACAAGATTGGACACCAGGGTCGGGAATTCGGACCGAACCTGTCCGCGATCGGTAAGAAGCTCACTGCAAAGCAGTTGTTCTCAGCCATTCTCAAGCCCGGCGAGACCATCAGTCTTGGCTACGAGAGCGTTTCCGTCCTCACGGACGATGGAAAACTCCAAAGCGGATTCGTCGTTAGCGAAACGAAAGACACACTGACTCTGCGCGTGCCCGGTGGCCTCACGAGTGAGATTCCCAAAACGACGATCGAATTCCGAAAGCGTTCTAACGTTTCCCTGATGCCAAAGGGCATCGACGCGATCCTGTTACCGCAGGAAATCGTTGACGTCGTCGGCTGGCTAAGAACTCAACGTGTGGAAAAACCAGACGTGCCGCAGCAATAAAAACAATAGCAGGCGTCGTCTCACTAAGAATTTATTCGACGGTGAACAACAGAATTATCAGCGGAGTGGAGCAGAACATGACCTTCAGGGATTTACTCGTTTGCATTCTCGTAGTGGCGGTTTGTGGCGGCGCGTCTGCCCAGGACAGCTATCACTGTACTGACGATGGGCTCGACCTGGATCTGATCCACTCGGATCCAGAAGCTTTCTATATCAGCATGGACATGGACCCGCGCGGCAACCTTTATGTTGGCGGGCGCGATGCCGTGTATCTGTTTGAGGCAGACGGGGAAGGTGGATTCCAACCGCGCAGAACAATCACGACACTGCCGCAGCACACGTGGGCGTATTCGTTACAGGTGGCGGGTGATGATCTGTATGTGCTGACGGTCACGGCACTTTATCGATTGCCCAATGTGATTCGCGATCCCGGCAAGGTGACGTTCGAACGCCTGGTTTGGGGCATCCCCCTGGGGCACATCCACCAGGGACTTCATGGCATGAAGATGGGGCCGGATGGCTGTCTGTATCTCGCATTCGGCGATCCACAGCCCGGCCCGTTTCGAAGCAGGACCAACCCGGGGCATGTGTGGCACTGGACGTTTCTGAGTGGACCGGACGCCAGAAAGATGCCATGGACCGGAGTCGGTGGCGTCATTCGCTATGACCCGAAGTCGCACGAACTGACGACGATTTCGCAGGGTTTCCGCAACATCTGCGATCTTGATTTTGATGAACACTGGAATCTGTTTGGTAACGACAACGACCAGGAAGGCAGTGCACTGCACTCGTTTGGACGCCTGACACACGTGACGGAAGGTTCGCACTACCAGTGGTCCCGCGGGTGGCTCCAGGTAAAGGAGCCGTATCGCAACGATCTGATCCGGACAATCGACCCCGCATTGGGAAGATTCGTCCCGTTCGGTACGTGTTACTACAACGAACATCACCTTGGTGACGCGTACAAGCGGTCCCTTTTTGTCGCGCGATGGGGTAGCCGGGAACTGGGGCAGTTTCCGCTGAGATCTCACGGCGCCTCGTTCGCGAGCAGCCAGAAAACAACTCTGGTTGGAAAAGGAACGGCGCGGCCCGTAGCGGTCTTCACAGGCAACGATGGTCGGCTGTTTGCCAGTGTCTGTTTCATGGAACGCAATGAGGCGTCGCCCGTGAAGCAGACGGATCTCATTGTGATTTCGAATCCGAAAAATTCATTACAATCTCACGCCTATGACCCATCCACGGCGGACATCAGGACGCTCCTGGAAGAAATCGAATCGCCCTCGTGGAAGCGACGATTCAACGCCCATCGAGAACTCATTTCGCGTGACATGAACGGCGATGACCTCGTAACGGAGCGTTTCCTCAAGGCCACGGCAGGCAGTCCGGCCTGGTACTGCCTTGCGTGGCTTGCCGGCGGGCACAACGACGAACGAGTTGTCGCGGCGCTGACCCGAGCGCTGTCTTCAGCCGACGGCCGAACGGCCGGCACAGCTGCCGACATACTGCGTCGGTTTCACCAACTGAACGAGTCGCAGGTCACTTTGCTGCTCGGCAGTGAGTCGCCATCCTCGCAACTCGCCGGATTGCGTGCGGCAGATGGCCTGATTGCAAAGGTCAACGCAGGGCCGGGCGAATCCATCAGTGAACTGGCGAAGAGCCGTGACAGTCTTGTTGGCCAGGCGGCACAGCGATGGCTCGGAAGAAACATGACCTGGCTGCAACTCGAACAACAATTTGATACCGGCGACCTGCCGACCCGCCGCGTCGCACTCGCAGCGGCGATGTGGAAATGGAGCGACACGGTAGAGAACGGCACGATTCCCGAAGGCGTCACGCTTGCTGTAGCAGCAGATAAGTACCTCAGTGGTTTCCATTATGTGGACGATCCTATGTCAAACCTCAGGACGGAATCTGCGAAACACGGATTCAAAGTCGGGGGCCTTCCCATGATGGACTGGTGGAAGCAGACAGCAGCGGCGAATCCTGACACTCCGGAATTCAAGATGATCGAGCGAATGATTACGCTGTCCATCCACGACATCGACGACTCACACCGTAAGACAGCGGCTGTCTTCGCCAACACTCTGGGAATGAATGACCTGGCGGGACGAATTCCGGGGCTTGCTCAAACCCGATCGATAAAAGCCGACATCGCCAGGGGTGCGAAACTATCGGCCAACAAGGCGATGCCGCCAGCTTACCAGGCGATTGACTGGACGACGGCATGGAAGGAGGGAGATCTGCGAACCGGTGCCGCGATCTTCAGAAAACGATGTATCGCGTGTCACGATTCCGGCCAGGGAGGCGGCGTCATCGGGCCTTCGCTGGCGGGCGTCGCAAAGCGATTCAGGCCTCAGTACCTGGCTCAGTCAGTTGCCGCTCCGAGCAAGGATGTCTCGCCGAACTTTCAGTCATGGGCGATCGTTCAGAACAACGGCAAA
>Ga0315331_10003220_pt1 | contig 12310 bp, 17 predicted proteins | sample M160m34915metaG_FD_203456 | JGI IMG/M metagenome (GOLD analysis project Ga0315331, IMG submission 203456) | Ammonia-oxidizing marine archaeal communities from Monterey Bay, California, United States - M1 60m 34915 | ecosystem: Environmental > Aquatic > Marine > Intertidal zone | place: USA...
GTTACTATGTCTTTGCTATCAACTCCTATATGTTGAACTTCTAATATATTTGATAACTTATATAATGTATCACTATTAAAAATTTCTTCTGCTTGTTTCAAGACCATTTCTTTTTGATGTTGTGTGTTTATATAACACTTATCATATTCTAATAAACCTATCATACTTTTGTTGAAACTATCCATCTGCCAGTTTACAACTTCTTTAAAATCAAACCAATGTGCATACCCAAAAAACTTAGGCAGATGTTGTGTCTTATTAAATAAAACATTTTTTAAATCATATGCATGTTCTGGTAAATGACACATGACTAAATCAAAATCATATTCTCTAGGTAAAACTTTTTTAATTGCTTCTGTATCAAAGTGAGCTCTCATTGTAGGTGAATGTGTAGGTAAGTAAACTAGTAATTGTGTAACATTATCAAATGCTAGACTAGGTACTTCTTTTGGTAAGATTAAATAAAACCATAAATCATCACGAATCTCATTCAGTAATGTTATTTGTTTTTTAATAACTTGTATATAACTATCTTTCTCTAAGTCTTTTGCGAATGTAATATTAGGATAGACTAAAATTCTAGTAGTCTTTGATTGTCTTTGTTCTGTTTGATATAAACTCATTTTCCTACATTCCAAAATAACGAACCTGGTTTTGCATGTTCTCTCATAACTTTCCATGCCTTAGCGTCATAAGTAGGTACACTAGGAAATGGTGGCATGTCTTCTTCTTTTACTTCTTGTGTAAATTTTAAATGCGACCTATGTAATATTGCACGACCTACTTCATATTGTTTCATTGTATGCCCAACAGATACTACATGCACATCTTTATCAGGAAATGCCATTTGCAATCCTCTTGTTAATGTACCACTTGAACCTACTGACCATATTTCACTTAAATTAATATTGTAATCTGTTTCTATTGTTTTTGCTAAATCTCTTATGTCTTCTCTAACTCTATTGTCATCTAAACCTAATTGTAATAATCTTCTGTTTACAGGGTCTTCATTATAATAATCTAATGCTCTTTTCTTTGTAACTTGTAACATACCATTTGGCACCCAACGAATATCAGCACCATATTCTAATGCTTTCTTTTGATACTCATGCAAGTTTTCCATATTTCTTTTTGCCATGAAGAATGTTGCCTTGGCACCATATGCTTTTGCCTGTAATGTAATTGACATTTGGGCATACCCATTTGCAGGACACCCACCATAAACAAATTCATTTGCACCCTCTGACATTTCTTCACGAATCAGTCTATCTGCAAATCTTCTTTTAGAGCCACCTTCTAATAGGTCATCACGAACAACATAAAATCCTTCATGTTCTTCTATAACTAATTTTGGAAATTTATACTCGTTCATTTGTATTTAAAAACATACCTTGACCATAGATAACTTCTTGTAATACCTACGACTGTAAATATAGCTGCAAGATGAATCATTGCCCACACATCAATGTATATACCATAATATGGAAATATTGTCAATTGTATTATAATAGAAAGTATTAATCCACTTCCTATATCTAAACTTCTGTGTATTAAGTGTTTACTGTTTGTCATAATCTAAAAATATAATTTAATCACTATCGCAAATACACATGCTAATATTAATAATTCTACTACACTTACCTCTGGTCGTAAATACTTTGTTCGTATATGAAACCACTTGGTAAATGAATCGTACCATTCTGGTTTATAATGCATAACCATTACAAATATGATTATTAGTATTAGTAGTATATTAAGTATTGTCATTTATTCTTCTTTGATGTTCTTGCATTTTTTTACCTGCCTTTTTAAATGCTCTTTCGAGTTTCAATTCACTTGCCATTTCAGTAAAGTTTCTTCCGAGTATATGGTCATACTCATGTTGAAATGCCCTACTCATCATACCATCTAAGTTTGCCTCTTTCAAATCGCCATTTTCATCTTCATATTTTACTACGACTTTTCTAGGTCTTTTTAAAGGTATGAATACAAAAGGAAATGTTAGACAGCCCTCTGTCATGAGAACCTTCTCATCACTTGAAGATACTATTATAGGGTTAAAACAATGAATTGTCAAGCCTAATTCGACTTGTGGATGACCACCTATAACAAAATAATTAAAAGGTAGACCTACTTGGTTACATGTTAAACCTATACCACCATACTTTTTCATGGTATTATACATCTTTTCAGTTAATTCTTTTCTATCTTTAAATCCTTCTTCTGCCAACATGTCATCACTAAAGGGTGCTATTGCACTTCTAACTCTAGCGTCTGAAGGTGGTAATAATTCTAATTCTCTATTTTTTTCTAAACTACCTATATCTATTTCGTTTGTCATTAGCAACAACCCTCCTCGCCATCACAGCCTTTATTTTCTTTTTGAAGTTTTTTTCTAGTTTCTTCATATTGTTCTTTATACCATTGTATAGTATGACCGTCATTATGTTGAGATAACATTTCTAACTGACAAATTTGTAACCATTCTACATCAGTATATCCGTCTTTAGATTTTTTAGCCATATTATACCTCTTCTAATTTTGTAAAGTTATGTTCTTTATCGAACTTAATTATATTTGTAAACTTATCAAATAGTATATCCCCTTTATGTGATATTATAAACACATTCTCATTTGACATAGTTCCTAGTATCTTGAAAAAGTCTTCTGTGCCTGAGCCATCTAGACTACTATCAAATATTTCATCTAGTATTAATAGATTTGTGTTTGTACTATTTTTCATCTTAGCAATTGTACGCCATGTAAATAGAAGTGCCAAGTCTATTCTCATCTTTTCACCTTCACTAAAACTATTATAACTAAATGTATCTCTATGTCTACTCTTAACTGTCTCATTAAATTCTTCATCTAATGTAAATGATACAAAAAAGTCCATTGATTGTAGATACTTGTTTATTAACTGATTCATGATAGGAAGATACTTCTTGATAATTTGAGCCCTAGCACCCTTATCAGAAAGTATCTCCCTAATGACATCAACATAATCCTTTTCTGTTGATAGTTTAATTAATTCTGTTTTTTGTTCATTTAGTTTTTCTGATAAATCTTCTAACTCTTTTTCTAGTTTATCAGAATCTTTGCCGTCTGTTGCATTTAATTCAACATCATCTGAATGTTTTTTAATACCTTCTAGTGAAGAATGAATTTTAGCAACATTAATATTCATTTCTTGTATCTTTTTAGATACAACATCCATTTGTGTAATCTGTGTTTCTACTTTTGTTATTTCTGACATGATATCTTGTAGACCAGATTCTAGTTTTGTTATTGTGGTTTTTTCTTCTTCTACTTTTTTAGATTTTAAATCTTTGGGTATAGATTGTGTGCATGTAGGACATTCATCATGTGTTTCAAAAAATGTTAATGTCTCTTTATGAGTTTCTAAATTGTTTTCAATTTTAGATTCTAACTTAGATAATTTTTTTGCTTTCTTATCTACATCTGGTTTGAACTTCATGATTTCTTGTTGTTTTGCTATATCTTCATTCAATTGTTGTAAATCTTGTCTATATTGTCTATCTGCCTCTTTGTTTTGTTCAATTTTTATACGAGAGCTCTCCTCGGCGTCTCCAATGCGTGTTTTTAAAGACTTTAAATGTTCCGTTTGTAATGCTACCTTTTGTTCAATTAAATCGCAAGAATGTCGTAAATCCGAGACGCTTTTTCCCAAATCTCTCTGTTGGTCTCGTAAATTGTAGTCCATGAGAGTAAAAACTCTAACATCTAGAATTTCTTCTACTGCCTCACGCCTGTATCTAGATTTCATCTTCATAAATGGTTCATATGATGAGGAACCTAATAATACTACTTGAATGAAAGAACGATAATTCAATTTCATTATATTTCTTTCTAGATATTTTTGATAGTCAATTGTAGAGGCATCCTGATTGACTAGTACATCATCTTTGTATATTTCAAACTTATTTGGTTTTACACTTCGTATAACTTTATAGTTTTTTGTACCGACTGAAAATTCTATCGTTACATTGCAATCACCATTATTAATAGTATTTACCATTTGTTCTTTCTTAATCATTCTAAATGGTTTATTAAATAACACAAAACATAGAGCATCCAGTAAAGTAGATTTACCAGAACCATTTTTACCTATAATTAAGTTTGTTGGGTGTTTATCTAATCTAATTTCTATTGGTGTATTACCAGTAGATAAGAAGTTTTTCCATGATATAGATTTAAAATGTATCACTCTAAAGCCTCTTTATATAGTTTGTTGATAAAATCTTTTAATCTTTGTCTATCTAAATCTGTATCTATCTGTTCTACATAGTTACCTAAGAATGTAAGTGTATCTTCACCTTGGTCTAATATGTCTTCTCTAACTGAAGCTGTAATATCAGACTGGTCTTCATCTATGATGTTTAATTCGTGTAAGTCTATTTCTGTATGTAAACGATTAATAAACTTATCAAACTTATCTTCATTATTCTTATTAACTACAAATAGTTTAATAAACGATTTATCATATACTGATATATCTTCTTCAGCATAGTTTGTTTTCTTATCATCATAATATATCTTTTTAAATATTGTTAGAGGATTAGGTACTCTGGTCAATTCTCTTGTTTCAGTATCGAACACATGAAACCCTTTAGGACATTCATAATCATTCCATGTTATTTGATACTGTGTGCCACAATAGAATATCTGACCATCATCTGACTTTTTATGAAAATGACCAGAGATAACTTTTTCAAATCTTTTAAATATATTCTTTTCTAAACCATGGTCGTTATAATGACCTTTGTGCATTTCAAAACCTTTGACTTCTAAATGCCCCATGCATATTTGTGCTTGTGATTCAGAAATTGTTTTGATAGATTCATCATAGATATCATCACATATCCATGGTACTAGTAATATAGGTAGTTTATCGAATGTAACTGTTGTGGGTTTTTCATATATCCAAGGTTCAAACTTACCATCAAATGTGGTAATCAATTGTTGTAATGCATTAACTGAATTTGTGTTCTTATAATATGTGTCATGATTACCCAATATAATATGAGTATCAATTTTCATATCCCACAATCTTTTCCAAAACTTCTCTTGAAAGTTATGTGCAATTTTGTAATTGATAAATTTTCTTCTATCAACAACATCACCTAGATGAACCAAGTGTTTGATGTTGTTTTCCTTTAGGTATGGAAAAAATAATTCATCATAAAATCTGTTCTGATAGTCCATAAAATGAGGACTATCATTACGACAACCGAAATGGGTATCGTTCAATAGGGCTATTTTCATATTTTTATTCTATAAATTTATCTAGTTTGCCTTTTCTTTTTCTTGTTGTTTTCTTTTTAACAACAGGAACATCTTTAGGGTCGGCATTCCTTTGTAGAAATTCAGAAAATTGATTTCTAAATTGTCTATCTTCACCATCATTCAAAGTCATATCATCATAGTTTCCTTCCATGATTAATCTATTCTTAATTGTAGTTTGTTTCTTTTCTTTCTGTATTCTTCGTATAAAGGCATAGTATATTATTTGTGTAAAGTATGCGAATGGATTATTTGATTTTTCAGGATTGAAATTATCAAGATATTGTAAACAGTTTTCTATACCATCAGAAATCATATCATCTCTAAATGTATAGTTAATAAAGTTTGGTCTGTAAGATAAGTGATTTGCAATCTTTAAAAAGCACTCACCTATATAGTTTGAAACAGGTGGTTTATCTTCACCTGATTCTTCTGCTTCCGTACAGAGTTTTCTATATTCGGTCATAGCCGCCAGAAACTCTTTGTTGTTCACATAATGTTCTTTCTTTTTATCTGATTTCATGTTACTCATTATATATCATTAGACAAGTAATGTCAATGCTGGTTTGATTTTATTAGTTTAATAAATGTATTTGCCCATATATATGGAAATGGTATATGCCACTCTGCTGGATTTTCATGATGATATTTATGTTGTCCATCAGCAAATATAAGTGTAACCCATGTTTTGTTTTTTGCCTCTTCTGGATAATGACATGAAGCATTTACAAAACCAGCGCCGATAATACTATACATTGCAGGAAATATATATAATGCATAAACTAAAATAGGACTTATCATTAATAGTGTTAAGAAATGTAATGCATGTATTTTAAAGTAATGTTTATGTATGAATAGGTGTTCATTATCTCTAAGTAAATCTTTTGCATATATCATACTTTTTTTACCTTCTTCTTTTGCAAAAAAATAACCAAAGAATACTTTCCAATAACCAATATATTTAGGTGAATGTGGGTCACCTTCTTTATCAACATATCTATGATGTTTTATGTGTGCAGATTTATATAATATTGTTGAACCTGAACCTACTATGACAGCTATGTACATTAAAAAATAATGCCAAAATTTATTTGTTTTAAATGCCCTGTGTACAAAGTATCTGTGTAATGCTATAACTTGACCTATACATCCTAAAAAATGTCCTAGTATTAAACAAATTAACCATTGTTCTAATGTTAGAAAAAAGAAACTAGATATTAAACCTATCCATAATAATGCCCACAGTATTTTCATTTTTTTAATCATTTACTTATTAACTTTATAACATAATATGCCGAATCAATTTCATACCACTTAACACCATTGTTTATAGAAGTAGGATTTGCATGATGATTATTATGTAGTGTTGCACAATTTATTGGAAATATATTAATATTAACTGAATTATCGTTAGTATCAAAGTTTCTATATCCCCAACCTAGAGTATGACATAATACATTAGTAATACTTGATGTATGAAAACAAAATGTAGCAGGTATTAGTATCATACAAAGTGTATAGAAAGGACTAATTAATAAACATGATATCATAAACATATAATATATTTTAAAGTAATTTTCATACTGTATTCTAAAGTGTTTATTCTTTAGTAATCTCTTTACTGTATGACCACTTATCATATTATTTTTATATGTGTTCCACCAGAACCATGTTTTCCAACCATTACTTGCTGGGTGTGAATCACCTTCTTTATCAGAATATCTATGATGTGTTATATGATTTGGCGCCCACACTAATGCTGGTGGTTGTAATATAAGTGTTGAACAATATAGTAAAAATGTTTCTATTTTTTTGTCTAATTCAAATGCTTTATGAGAACAATATCTGTGTAAAAAAGTTTCTAATGTTACTACGGCAAAAAAGAATATAGAGATAAATATTATAAAATAATCTAGACCTGTAAAAGTTCCCCAATAATAGTAGATACCTACAAATGTTGTAAGTTGCATAACTAATTGTGATAGTAATAATTTAGACTGTTGATTAAACATTTAACCTCTACTCACTAAAAATAGTTTTTCTATAAACCATGCTGGTGGGTCTATTTCCCACCTCTTATGTCCGTGTCTGTAATCTTTAGATATTGTATGATGATAGTTATGCCAACCCTCACCCCAGCTAATTAGAGATGTAAGTGGACTATTAACAGCAGTACAATCTTTTCTAGGTGTAATAACAATATATCCAAAATGTTTAGAATGAGGTATAACACCAAAAGCGCCGGCTGCAAAATATACACAAGCTGCAGGAAAACTAAATGCAAATATGCCTAACATTGGGTCTATTGCATATAAAATACCAATGTAAATAAATAATAGTTTCCAATAATGTCTTGTAATAAACATATAGTCTTTATCTTTTAATATATCTTTTACCATTGTTTTAGGTACAGTTATAGGGTCATATAAAGTAAGCCATGCTCTTATATAACCTATTCTATCTGGTGATTGATTATCATCAACAGGATGTCCGGCATATCTATGATGATATCTATGTTGTGCTGTCCATGATAGTGGACTACCAAATGCAGATATTATAGTTAAGTATTTTAATATTTTTTCTCTTATCGCACCTGTTTTAAAACTTCTGTGGCACATAAATCTGTGCATTGCAATGTTTGTGCCAAATATATTTACAAATGCCCATGCGATTAAACCATATATGATATACTCTGGAAAGTAAATACATCCTAGTACAGCAATAATAGTATTAAGTAACGCCAACAATTGTATTAATCTTGCATGTTTCATTTTGTCCAACCTAATTTATTTATAACCCAAACGCATGGGTCAAACCAACAATGTTTTAGTTTTGGGTCAATATGATGTTGTCTATGAAATGATTCTGAAAATGCAAATGGATACATATACGGAACATCTCTAACTTTGCCCATATGACACATAATGCCTGTTACTGTCATTACCCAAAATGTAGTCATACCTACAGCTGTTGCCCATGATAAAAACCATTCAATGGGTAATATAACAAATAAGATAAAATTAAATAAGTATACTAAAACTGTTTCATTTTTTGTTAACCACATTTGCCATTCATTTCGTAATCTATTAGAAGCTAGTTTTATACTTGCCTCATGTTCATGAGTTCTAAATATAATTCTAAACCAATTAACATGTTTAGGACTATGTGGGTCTTTTTCTGTATCAGAGTTTTTATGATGATTATGGTGCCATGCACAATATGATATTGGCGTACCAATCAATGCAGTTAATGATACTACACTCATTATGTTTTGAAACCATACTGGTGGATTCCACAAGTCATGTGTTGCCCACCTGTGAGTAAACATACTCATAACAAATTCTAGTAAAAACCAAAATAAAATATAGGTAAATAACAATTGTGTCCAAGATAGTACAACAAAAGAATACAATGCTAATGCAAAGTAAAATATATATAAAATACTAAGTGCTAATCTCATTTTCAACCACGCTTGACATTGTTCTCTATTTATGTTATTTTAGCTGTGTTCTCCTCCCGAGGGTCAGAGTAGCTAGTGTTTAGTGCTATCATCTAGACTATCAAAGATATCATTTAACTTCTTAGATACATCATCATCAAGTTCTTCTCTTTCATAAGAATCTTGATTATGTTCTGTTACCATTGTAGCCTTCTCATATGCACTTGATACACTTACATAAGAATTAGTCATTGCTGTACCAGCAGATGTGATAGTCATTATCTTATCTTTAGGTATAGATATAATAGTATCATCAGAATATGAAGTCCACTTTATAAGGGCAACATAATCTTTTAGACCAACCTCTTCCATAGCAGGTATATACTTTACTTGCAAAGGTTTATCAATTTTAACAAGCGGTGATTTCTCATCTAACAATCTTTCAGGTATTGTACAAACAATATCATCACCATTAATAAGTTTAATAATCTTTATTGCTTCCATGTAACTCTCCTTTATAACTCGACATTATGAATGTCATAGTCAAATCCTTCTTCGTTGTAAATATTTATCCTTTCCCTAAAGTGTGAAAGTGTATAATTTTCTTCTTCTTGATACGATAAATCATCTGATATATCATATAATCTAGCCTCTGAATTATCATCTTTTAGTCTTAATCCACGACCAATACTCTGTAAGTTTCTAATACGAGACTTACTAGGACTACTAAAAACAATATTATGTAAATTACGAATATTAATACCAGTACTAAAGGTACCGTAACTGGCGATAATAATAGCGTTATCAGATTTTTCTGTGATAGCTCTAATCTTTTCTCTTTCATTTGCTTCTACTCCTCCATAAACAAAGAATACTTGTTTGTCTTCATTCTTTTCTTCTATTAGTTGTTTTAATATCATACCATGTTTTTCTACATATTGAAACAGGCAAAGTGAATTACCAGTAAGACCTAAACATAGATTTCTAATATAGTTATTTCTTTTAGTATTAGATACAAGAAAATCCATTTCTTCTTGATATGTTTTACCTCTAAGAAAGTCTATTGACATCTTCTCATGTTTTAAAACTAGACAATGTATTTTAAGTTGAGCCAGATGTTCTTTTTCTTGAAGTTCTGTCGTTGATACTATTTTGTTCACGGCACCAAATAAACCCTCTAAAACTAACTTGTGGGTCTTGCTATCATCAAGTGTGCCTGTAAGACCAATACGATACTTACAGTTTTCTAATCTTGCCATAATTTTAGTTAAAGAAACTGCCTTAAACAAGTGAGCTTCATCACCGACAACCATACCAAACTGTTTAAACCATTTCTTATCTTGTTTATAGATTGATTGCCATGTACTAATTACTATTCTTTTATCTGTTTCTTTTTCATGACCTTGATATATCTTGTGTACATTTCTCAGACTATTATAACCATAGTCTTTAAAGTCTTTAAATAATTGTTCTACTAGAGAAGTAGTCGGTACTACTATAAGAATCTTATTGTTTTTTTCTTCTTTCAGGCGTATCAGATTAAAACGCACCATCAGATAAATTATCAGAGATTTTCCGGATGCCGTCGGAGATAACATTAAACACCTTGATTTCACCATAGAGTAAATAAACGCCGATTTTTGGTAGTCTCTTACTTCAAAAGGTATTTTTAGTTTCTTAATAAAAGAATCGACAAGTTTATCATCTACTGAGGCGTCCTTTATGTCTGTTCTGTCTACTACTTCAACATCATTCTCTTTACACCAGTTTAGTATGTATGGGTATAGACCTGTATAGATTTGACCATTTGTATATGAAAATAGTCTTATCTTGCCATCCCAATGTCTTGACCGATAGGCCGGCATAAATTTAAAACCAGGTACAGAAAATGTAAAGTGTTCTCCTAAGTCTCTACGAACATCCTCATCAGCGTCTACTACTAGATGTACATCATCTTTTTTAGTTAATATTAAGTTTCTCATATCTTCGCATTTTGTAAGTTAAGATGACCACCATAATGACCTCTCAATATTATATTCCATGATATACTAATTCTAGTATCAGAAGTAGTAGGCACCCAATGTTGCATCCAAGAAGGAAAAATTACGCCTGTACCTTTTACAGCATTAAAGTCAAATGCAGATACATTGTCAATAGTATTTTCAGTACAAGTAGGCGACAAAACATGAGCATGAGGTCTAGGGTCAGAAAACTGTAAAGGTGCTCCGCCAGTTAAGTAATAAACACCAGACAAAATATTATTTGAATGTATATGAGGTGTATGAGCTTGACCTTTAGTTAATTTGTTTGCCCACATATTAGTAATCTCTATACTATCATAACTGTATTTAAAAGTATCAGTCAATATAGTATTAGATGTATCAATAATAAACTTTGCAAACTGTGGTATATGAATATGTAAATCAGTAATAGTGTTTACAGGAAAAACATCTGAATGATATTTAAATCTATCAAACTCTTTATGTACTAATAATTCTTCTTCGTTAGAAATATCATAACTAAACTCTGTTAGTATAGTAGGAAAGATTCTATGTATTTTCATACAAAAGGCCTCCCCAATACCCAACCTACTAATGACATTCTAACACCACTCTTAACCGGACTTACTTTATGCCATATATGAGAAGGAAAAGTTATCACATCTCCTACTTTAGGTTTATCATAAACAACAGTTGTATTAATGTTTTTGGGGTTAGGAACAGTAATCTCCAGTTCACCACCGGTGAAGTCTGTATTAAGTATTACACTAAACGATAACTTTCTAATAAGTCCATCAGCATAGGGGTCAAAGTGAGAATCTATATGCCAGTTGTAATGGTCATCTAAGTTATATTGAGAAAACTGTAATGGTTCAGACCTTTCTAAACCAAAGTTCCAATTCATTGTTTTATTAACTAATGCTACTTCAGAAAATAATAATCTTGATATCTTTTCATCTTTTATCCAAGATACTTTACTACTTCTATTCTTACTATTACCAGAATCTATATCAGCAGTTTGAAGACCTTCTGCTAGTCCTAAATCAATTATATTATTACATTGTTCTTTGGATAGAACATTATGAGATAACTTAAATACTTCTTGAAGAAACATTAGATAGCACCTGAAGTAAACTTTCTCCACTCAATAGAATTTCTTATTTGCCAATCACGACCACCTATAATCTTTAATGTTCTATCTAAGTAATTAACAACAGTTTCTAGATACTCTATCTTTTGTTTTGATTTAATTAAGTCTTCATCAGAATCAAGATACTTATCTAAGTCTGACTTCATAATTTTTAAATTGAAAGGTTTTTGTTTATAGACTTCTGGACTTGCCTTACCTGTATAGTATTCCCATTTAACTCTTTTAAGTATCTTGTAATCAGATTCAGCTCTGGTCATTAACAGTTTAAAGTTATTGTAATGCTTAAGATACTTGTTATGTAACTGAGGTGTCTTTAGAGATTCTAAGTCAAGTTCAGATTCATTTATTTTGAGGTCTTTATCGACCTGCTCTTGTAGTTCTTCTAATGTCATAATAAAATCACCGGTTAATTATATA
>Ga0315331_10003221_pt1 | contig 12306 bp, 10 predicted proteins | sample M160m34915metaG_FD_203456 | JGI IMG/M metagenome (GOLD analysis project Ga0315331, IMG submission 203456) | Ammonia-oxidizing marine archaeal communities from Monterey Bay, California, United States - M1 60m 34915 | ecosystem: Environmental > Aquatic > Marine > Intertidal zone | place: USA...
GGGGCCCCTCATCGGACTCCGCTCCATTAAGGTTTTACGTGCTTCTCGCTGTTCGGTAAAGGCTGCTACATTCCTGACATGGCTTCCCCCATGATGCAACAATTTGAGGCGGCAAAGGCCCGTTGTCCGGGTGCTCTGGTACTGTTCCGGATGGGGGACTTTTATGAACTTTTCGGAGACGATGCAAAACGAGCGTCTGAATTGCTCGACCTCACTCTGACCAGCAGAGACAAGGGGCCAAATGCAACCCCGATGGCCGGTTTTCCACACCATCAACTAGACCCACAGCTCGTGAAGCTTGTTGCGGCTGGTGAGCATGTCGCAATCTGTGAACAAATAGACGACCCAAAAACGACAAAAGGTTTATTGCGACGGGAGGTCACACGAATTGTTACCCCAGGTATCGCTTCAGATGAATCGTTACTCCAGCCTGATAGTGCAAACCATCTTGTAGCGATTGCACTTGAGGCTCTTCTGTCACGAGAGAATCTTGGCAAAGATTTCTATGAAAGTGATGCGACTGTTGGGATTGCATGGATTGATGTGTCGGTTGGTTACTTTCAATCAGCAGTCCGAACTGTCGAAGAATTGAAAGATCATCTGTTGAGGCTTGAGGCGTCTGAGATACTTTGCAGTGAACGGGATCGGTCGTTTGTAGAAAAAATTCTTGCCGATACTGGAATCAGAACAGTCTTGACGGCACGTCCAGAATGGTGGTTTGAGGATAAACAGGCTGAAACAAAAGTGACCTCAGCGATTGGCAGCCTTCGTTTCGATGGTTTGGGATTTAATCTTCCAGAAGAACAGTTGGCGATAACTGCGGCTGGAGGCATCCTCGCATATCTCGACGAGAATGAGCCAGCAGCAATTGGTCGAATTAAGACTCTCTCAGCCTGGCGATCAGGATCGCGAATGGAGATTGACGAAGCAACCCGGCGGAGCTTGGAACTTGTACGAAGTTCTTCTCAGACTGGGCACCGTCGGGATGGTTCATTGGCGGGTGCCTTTGGGAAAACACGTTCGGCTATGGGGAGTCGGCTTCTGGTCGATTGGCTGAGCGCTCCTCTGGTTGAGAAGACCGCAATCGAGGAGCGAATAGATGCAGTCGCCGTGCTCGTAGATCACCCCGGTATTGCTAATCAATTGAGTGCAACACTTCAGGGAGTCGGTGATATTGAGCGATTGATAGGACGTGTTATGTCTGGTCGAGCTGGGCCACGAGACATTGAGCGGATCGGTCACGTCACAAAAATCCTGCCGGAATTGATCAAGCTGCTTGGTGAAGCAGGGGCACTGGTGGCAACAGATGCACCCAGTGGGTCGACGTTACTCGCCCATTTCAGTGAGCATCTTGACCCCTGCCTTGATCTTTCAAAACAAATCATAACAACGCTTCGTGACGGCTGCCCGACGTTTGCGCGTGACGGAGGTTTTATTCGGCCAGGATTCGATGATCGCTATGATGAGTTCGTCGAGCTTGCAACGGGTGGAAAGGCATGGATTACGAAATATCAGGCCTCAGAGAGTGAGCGGACGGGCATTCCAAAACTAAAAGTTGGCTTTAACCGAGTTTTTGGATTTTTCCTGGAAGTAGGTCGGGGTTATTCAGATAAAGTGCCATCCGAATATGTTCGTAAACAGACTGTTAAAAATGCTGAACGATATACGACACCAGAGCTTGATGAGCGGCAGCGGCAAGTTCTTGGTGCAGAGGAAGAAGGTGTTCGACGGGAGCTCGAGCTCTTTGAGGATTTACGAAATTTTGTGGCACAGCATCGAGAGCGTCTGGATGAGGTTGCAGAGCAAGTAGCGACCGTCGATGTACTCCTAACATTTGCCGATGTAGCAAGGTCACGTCGATGGGTGCGGGCTGATATTTCTAATGACACGGTACTCGCTATTGATCAGGGGCGACATCCGGTACTCGAACAATTGTTGCCTGCAGGCACGTTGGTGCCGAATGATCTTGCGCTCGTTGGAAGACGGGGGGAAGGTGTAGGTGGGGATTCTCTTCCCTCGGTGTTGCTAGTCACCGGACCAAATATGGGTGGTAAGAGTACGTTTATTCGGCAAGCCGCGTTGCTCACAGTTTTGGCGCAGGCGGGTTCTTTCGTGCCGGCAAAGGCAGCCAGGATCGGGATAGTCGACAGATTGTTCGCCCGCATTGGGGCTGGCGATGATCTTGCCAGCGGCGCGAGTACATTTCTCGTCGAAATGTCACAGACTGCACGTATCCTCAACAGAGCTACTGAGAAAAGTCTCGTGATTCTTGATGAGGTTGGTCGTGGAACAAGCACATTTGACGGGCTCGCTTTAGCTCAATCTGTTGTCGAGTACCTCTATAAAAAACTTTATTGCAGAACCTTATTTGCAACGCACTATCTTCAACTTGCAGCGCTCGATAGATACGCAGGCGTCGCGAACGCCCAGGTGCTTGTCGAACAGCATGAAGGACAGCTCATTTTTCTTCATCAGGTCACTTCAGGTGCTGCAGATAAAAGCTGGGGGGTGCATGTCGCGAGGCTTGCTGGCGTTCCAGATGCTGTTATTAATCGAGCCAGAGACCTGCTGCTAGCCTACGAAACGGGTGGAGCACAGAAGTCTTCCAAAGTAAAACGTCCCCAAGATTCAAGTGAGGGACAGTCATTTTTATTTGACTAGTTGATTGCTGCTCACATGAGCTTTGTGTCAAAATGATGTCGGATAGTATGCAGTATTGCGGCCGATATGTTTTCACTTGTCACAGTTTGAAGAGCCCGCCAGCCGGGAACAGCATTTACTTCCAGTACCCATACGGATCCATCGCTGCCAGGCAAGATATCAACGCCCGCAATGTTGGCCCCAAGTGCTTGGGCGGCAGCATGAGCGAGTTCGATCCATTCTGTTGGTGGAGTGAATAATTCAGCTCGTCCACCGCGCGAGATGTTTGTTCGCCATTCTCCGTCTGCTGCGACCCGCCTCATCGCAAATGCTTCTGATCCAACGATAAGAATGCGAACATCCCACCCGTCATTGGCAATGTACGGCTGGGCTACTGCCACACCAGTTTCAGAGAAAAAGGGGGGTGTCTGTTTTGCGTTACCTTCGAATCTCATAAGTCCTTGACCATTGGATCCAAAAATAGGTTTGAGTACCACAATGCCACCGAATTCATCGGTACACATTTGGAGGTCAGCAGTTGATTGAACAATCGCTGACCGGGGAACAGGTATTCCAGCATCAACGAGTAGGGTTGCTGTCACATATTTATCAATTGCCGATTCTAGAGATTTTGGATTGTTGAATACAGCAATCCCTCGATTGGCAAGTCGTGCAAGGATGTCCATGCGGCTGATGACTTGTTCAAGTGTTCCTGCAGGCATAGTGCGGACTAGGATTGCATCGGCGTTGTGAAGGAAATCGGGCCAAAACCTTTCCCTGCCACTGTCAGTCAAAGAACCTATTGTCCCCCAGTCAATTACAGATCCACAGATGTTTTCAGAGGAAGACGCCTTGAGAAGCTCGGCGACATGCCAGCTTTTAGCTGACCCCAGTATGGCGAGCGTCAAGGACATGGTGGACTTAACCGGCAGCTGAGAAAGATTTTTCGACAATATCTGGTGATACCACACCGAATCGATGATGGCGACCGGATTCAAGGTTTCTAATTTCAAGCACAGCCGGCGCAAAGAGGGCTGGATCAAGTGCGTAGAAGTCGTGGTTTGCCTCCCTGAACAAATCAGAGAATAACTCGCCATGCAGATTCGAATGGCTACTGACAGCACGAGGGCCAATAGCCTCCAAGCTGGCATCGTCACCGATAACATCAAGTCGTACGACGCCTCCGTAAAGAATCGCATCATTCGCACAGCCAATTGCTGGAAGTGATTCTTTGATTGCAGGCGGAAGGGGTGCGACCCCAGTGCCTCGAACAATGCGTTCTAAATCGAAGCCACACTCGTGAAGCTGGTGAATCGCTGTTTCAAGTGATCGGGCAATGACCTGAACCATTCCAGCCGGACTCTTTGTGGTGGCGACGAGTAGTGTGATATCGCGAGTGGAAAGACCGGTTAGGGCGGCGAGTTCATGGCAGACAGCTTCTGGAGGCAGTCGATTGGTTTCGAGCAAACCGACCGTTTCTTGTGGTTGTTCTCGACGGCCGATTGTTTCAAAAATGTTCTCTTTACCAATTGCTGCGCGAATCGGTCCACTTGCCATCGCTTTAAAGTTTTTATGATCAATCTGCCAGCCTGCATACTGTGAGGCAAGGCATGCAGACACGGGGTCATTCGAATGTACTTGAACAAGGGGCCACGAACACTGCGGCCAGATGTCTGAAAGAAATATCAATTTTCCATCAGAGATCAAATCAGTTTTTCCGCGGCCACCCATCGCAACGTCAGCCATAATGGCACCGAGTTCCGCTGTTCCTTGAGCTTCTACGCCGCAGTCAAGTATTCGTGTACCCGAACAGTCGAGAATAGCGGCCAAGTGTTTTTCAGGTGACGCAAGAAGCTCTTCAAGGCAAATTGCTGCACCGTCACTCAGCGACTTTGCTGCTGTTGGAGAGCTACTTGGTGGTGTCTCTGTATTATGCAACGGGTGATGATATGTTGGGGGTAGATAAATGATGACAAGCGTGGGGCGGCCGGTGGGAAAACACGAGTCGCGACCACGCAATCAGTGAGCCGATATTTTGATTGGCCCCAGATGAAATCGCAATATGACTGTTCATAGTGTACACCGACTGTTCTTATTTTTCTGGAGATTGTTGTGCCTAGCCTTACGGTAGAAAATTATATCAAAGCGATATATCAAATCTCTGTTCAGCAGGACAAGAAGCCTGTGACTACCGGACAATTAGCTACAGCTCTTGGGGTTGCGCCAGGGACCGTGACGAGTATGCTGAAAACGCTCAATACTGCTGGTCTTGCTCGCCACACTCCGTATGAAGGTGTTTCACTGACACGAACAGGCCAAGTCCTTGCTTTACGAATGATTCGTCGCCATCGACTCATTGAACAGTTTTTAGTACAGACGCTTTCAATGAATTGGGATGAGGTGCATGATGAAGCTGAGCATATGGAGCATGCCGTCAGCGATTTCCTCGTTGACAGGATCGATGAATACCTTGGAAAGCCTGATGTTGATCCTCACGGTGATCCGATCCCTCGGGGCACGACAGCATCTGTTCCAGAGAGGATGGATGAGTATCACACGCTGTCAACTTTTCCGACGGGTGTTAGTTTCCGAGTGACTCGGGTGCTTGATCAATCGCCAGTTTTTTTGAGATATCTTGCAGAAACGGGATTGGTTCTTGGGTCAAGGGGGCATGTGGAGGAAACTGGAAACCCTACAGGTGTACTCTATGTTCGAGTCAGTGATTCTATCGTTGCCCTTGCACGTGAAGCTGCAAGTAATTTGCTTGTTGAAGAAGTAACTACTTCGTAATCGCTTTGTTTTCCCAGAATGCCGACTGGCCTAAGCATTCGTCGACCTCGATACGAATGTTTCTTGTCTGTGAATAGTCATTTCGTTTAAGCGCCTGGATCAACTCGTTACCAATCCATTTTGCCAGCAACTCGGCAGTTGTATTAGCAAGAGGGAGTAGCCTGCATTCGTCAGCGGGGAAAACCCACCGTCGTTCTCCAAACTTTACAAGAACTTCTTCCTGCCCTTGTTCGGTTTGCATGGTGACTTGAAGAAATGAGTTCTCTGTCGGAAGTAGCATACAGTGGTCAAGTTTGGAAATGATTTCTGTCAGCGTGTCCCGAAGAAAAATAAAATCGATGACCATACCGTGTCTATCTGGAGTTCCGGAGATCAAACAGGAAACAGTCCAATTGTGACCATGCGCCGCTTCGCAGATGTCGTCAGTGAGAGTGATAAAGTGGCCAGCTGAAAAAACATGCACTGCTTTTTTTAAACATACGGAATAGGAATCAGTCATTTGGAACGCTTCTTATAAGAGTGTGTGAAAATTTGAATTCCACAGATGGACGTATAATGCGGCGGCAACAAGGTCGGCAGTGGTGCCTGGGTTTATACGGCACGGGTGCCGAAGACGCCAGTCAAACGCCTCAATAGCAGCTGCGCGATTGTCATGAGGCAATTCAAGTACAACGGCAGCCTCTGATGAAACCTGAATAGCTTTTTGTCTCCCGTGTCGACGGATGATGAGTGAGTCTGGTGCACGAGCGAGTTGCGATAGAGCGGTGAAAATAATTGACTGCTCCCACGATGCGCCATGTGCTTCGTTATATTGTAAATCAGATACAAGGCTATCCCATAATGATTGGTAGCCAGACGCCCATAGGGCAGCGATGCTGTCTGTTGGTTCTGTTACAGCCGCATGTCGCATAGCGTCATGGATTGATTCCGGAGCCGGGCTGTGAATATCGTATGAGTCGCGTTTGCCTAGCGATCCAGGTGTTGAGAGTTTGATCGCATCGTAGATGTCTAGTGAGTCTTGAGCATTGCATTTTTCGATTTCAGTGTCCGCATCAGTTGCCCTTAAAGGGTGCCCGGGGGTCGTGCTCGCAGCTGCAAGAGGATAAATCGCAAGAATGATCCCTAAGTTTGCATTCGATATTGTCTTTGATCGTGAGTAGATGACAGCATTCTTGATCATTCCCCCAAGAGAAGTTTTTTCCCCTCGGTCTAAAGCCGGCACCATAGCAAGTGCTGCATTGCAGAGGTCATCATAAGACAAGTCACTGAAGCTCCTGTCAGGACTAACATTGCCGGGCTTGCGTGCGGTTGCCTCGAGAATACTCGCTACAGCGGCGCACCAGCCGGGGGTCAGGGGGGGCGGCCGAGGCAGGAGTTTCCGACTGATTGCCATAGCCGCTTCAAGAAGAGTCGAATTGTTAGGTATTTCGATCATTTTTACAGAGTTTTTAGCTACATGGCCCTTTGGAATATGAAACAATTAATTGCGTAGCCGAAGGCTTGTGTCCCGTTTTCGTTGGGTGAGGACTGTTGGCGTGGTAGCTGAAGCAGCAGACTCAAAGTTGCCTTACTTGAAAGGATAGTACCGTTGGCTAAGAAACCTGAAATGACGATTGGACCAGAAGCATTTATCAATCGTGAATTAAGTTGGCTAGAGTTTAATCTGCGAGTCCTTGAGGAAGCAGAAAATGAAGAGAATCCGCTGCTTGAACGGATGAAATTCCTCGCCATTTTCAGCTCCAACCTCGATGAGTTTTTTATGGTCCGGGTGGCCGGTGTTCGAGAACAGGCATTTGGTGACGGTGCACCACAGGACTTTGCGGCTGATGGTCTGACGGCCAGTGAGCAGTTGCGGGCCATAGCTGCTCGAAGTCAGGAGCTTGTGGCACGGCAATATCGGTGTCTCCGGGAAAGTATTGGCCCGGCCATGCGTGAAGCAGGTTTTAATCTTCTGAGGAACACGGAATTAACACGAGAACAGAAGAAATACGTTGATCGATTCTTTCGTGAGCGTGCATTGCCAATCCTTACACCGATGGCGTGTGATCCTGCCCATCCTTCCCCACGGTACCATAACCGTGGCCTCTATCTTGGCACGATGCTCGAACATGAAAAAGGCTTGGGGCCAAAGCAATTGTTTGCTGTTGTACAGGTGCCTCAAGTTTTGCCGAGAGTTATCTTGCTGCCAGGGAATAACACAAACAATGTCTCCTTCGTACTTCTGGAAGAATTAGTGGCAGCAAGACTGCCAGAACTATTTGGAGGATTCTCCGTCAAGTCGTGGACAACTTTTAGAATTACACGTGACTGTGATCAAGAACTTCTTGAGCAAGAGTCAGATGACATGCTCAGGCTGATTGAAGAGCGATTGAAGGAACGGCAGCGAGGGCAAGCTGTTCGCCTAGAGATTGCAGCAAAGGCAGATGAGTTAATTGCTCAAAGAATTATTGATGACGAGGATCTAAGAGGGTTGAGTGAGGAGCCAGGTGCGACGACGTACAACGAGGTCTACCGAATCGACGGCCCTCTTGATCTGACGGGTCTGTGGGAGCTTTATAAACTGCCAGGTTTTGAAAAGTTTCATGACAAACCACATACGCCGAGAAGGCCTGCCGCATTCCGCCAACAGCGAGATATTTTTTCAACGGTCTCTCGTGAGGATGTCTTGGTTCATCATCCGTATGAATCATTCGATCCCGTCGTGGATTTTGTCACATCTGCAGCGAGAGATCCGCGGGTATTGGCTATCAAGCAAACGCTTTATCGCACGAGTGGTGATTCGCCAATTATTCGTGCACTCATGGATGCTGCAGAAGCAGGCAAGCATGTGACCGCGCTTGTGGAACTAAAGGCCAGGTTCGACGAAGCTAATAATGTTAGTTGGGCGCGTCAATTGGAAAGGGCTGGAGTCCATGTCGTATTTGGCTTTCTCGATCTCAAGACGCATTGTAAGGTGTCACTCGTGATTCGGAATGAACGTGAAGGACTTAAGCGATACGTTCATCTTGGGACAGGTAACTACAATCCAGCGACGGCAACCTCGTACACAGACCTTGGTTTGTTTACAGCCGATGCAGAGATTGCCGAAGATGCCTCCGCACTGTTCAATCTGCTTACGGGCTATTCTCAAGGCCATGAGTGGAAGAAACTCATAGTCGCTCCAAACGACCTCCATAGCCGCACGCTTGAGTTGATAGGAATTCAAGCTGCGCTGGCTTCAGCTGGAAAACCATCGAGAATTTTTGCAAAAGTAAATTCACTAGCGGATCATCAGATTATCGAAGCCCTTTACAGTGCCAGCCAAGCTGGCGTCCCGATTGAAATCCTCTCTCGAGGCATTTGCTGCTTGCGGCCCGGCGTCACTGGGCTGAGTGAAAACATACGGGTTCGGAGTATCGTCGATCGTTTTCTCGAACACAGTCGAATATTTATATTTGGTGAGGGAGTCGATGCAGAGGTCTATCTAGGAAGCGCAGACTGGATGCCCCGCAACTTCTTCCGCAGAGTTGAAGTGATGTTTCCCGTGCTTGCAGAATCACTCAAGGAACGATTGCTTACGACTATTGTTCCAACATATAGCGACGATACGGCACGAGCCAGAAGGCTTTGTTCAGACGGTACTTATACTCTCGACACTCCATCGAAAAAACAAACACCGCAACGTAGTCAGATCCTCTTTATGGATGAAGCATCTGCTATGAGTGAGACAATTACACAACTTCCAAATCATGGAAGCAGTAACGAAAAAAAGCAGTCTTCGGGTTTAATTGGTTCGCGGGTTTCCTCCAGAAGTAATTCGTCGCAGAGGCAGAACCGTTCGAGGTCGAGGAAGAGTTAGTCGTAAACTAGAAGTTTTCAGGGAGTTCGGTACTCTAGTACGTAGCGTTTTCACAAAGTCTGTAGGAGCACATGTGAGTAATTTGTATGTCGGATGATCACTACCAAATACTGGGAGTTTCCCGGACTGCGACATCAGAGGATATTCAGAAGGCCTACCGAGAAATGGCGCGGAAATATCACCCGGATTTACATCCCGATGACGATGCCGCAAAGGAACAGTTTAAAAAAGTACAAACGGCGTTTGATGTGCTGAACGACCCCAGTAAACGTGAGATGTATGATCGATACGGAAGCTCCTTTGAAGGAGTTGGAGCGGGAGGAGGAGGGTGGTCGCCGCAAGGCCAGCAGGGCGGCTTTCAGTCTGGGGGAGAGGTTGATTTAGAAAGCCTGTTTGGTGGTGGTTTTGCCGACTTGTTTGGCGGTGGAAAACGGCGGTCAAGTCGCCCGAGACGCAGCCCCAGCGCACCAGGAGAGGACATTACTGCAAATATCCGTATTCCTTTTCAGCTTGCAATTGATGGTGGAAAAACAGAGGTTCGTTTTGATAGAGACGGTACCAGTGAAACTCTCAGCATAACGATTCCTCAAGGCCTTCCTGATGGATCTCGTATGCGGTTACGGGGACAGGGGAGACCTGGTGTCGGTGGTGGTGCGTCGGGTGATCTTCTTCTTGACGTGGGAGTTGAACCGCACCCGGTGTATCGCCGAGAAAGAGACATGCTCGCAGTCAGTTTGCCAATAAGTCTTTCTGAGGCATTGGAGGGTGCAAAAGTTGACCTACCAACTCCTTGGGGAGTCATTAGCCTGCGGATACCAGCTGGGACGTCTTCTGGGAAGAAACTTCGTGCCGCTGGCATGGGGGTTCGGCATGCGAATGGTTCAAAGGGAGATCTGATTGCAGAAGTTCAGATTGAACTGCCAGAGATGCATGACGAGGCGGTATCAAAATCCCTGCTAGAGGCGGTAAAGGCAGTTGAGTTGAACTCGCCCAAGGATCCACGGGCTTCAATCAAGTGGTAACAAAAGACGAAATAGAATTCCGTTTTCAGAAAAAGCAACGCTTGCTTCGCACGACTGATTTTCGTCGCGTCTATGCTCAACGTCAGTCTGTCGCCATTGGACCACTCGTGATGTACGGCGCTCAGCAAGTCACAAAGCTGAGCCATGCTAGAATTGGAATATCCGTCTCTCGTCGTGTTGGGAATGCAGTTGTAAGAAATCAATGGAAAAGAAGATTGCGAGAGGCGTTTCGAAAGGTAAAAACACAGTTTTCTGCAGACCTCGACGTTGTTGTAGTTGTTCGGACTACTGGGAAACCTGCTGTGGGTGAAAAAGCTGCGCAGGACACAGAGCAACTTCTTCTTGGTTTAATAAATCGACTCAGGCCGAAGATTAGGCATACTGGTGAATAATAAAATGATCATCCGCTCTATCATGAAATGTTTTTTTGGAGAACGTAAGTGAGCACCCAAACATTTCGTTTGTGTATCTGTTGGCCCATCAGAATGATTAGCTGGGCTGTGGTGAGGTTGTTAGTTGGGATCATTTGTGTGTACCAAGTCCTGATAAGTCCGTTGCTTGGGAAACAGTGTCGTTTTAGGCCGAGTTGCAGCAGGTACTTTCAGGAATCTGTCATAAAGTACGGGCCTCTCCAAGGGACATGGAAAGGCCTCGTTCGTATCTGTCGATGCCATCCATGGAGTCGTGGCGGTTATGATCCACCCTGAAAAGCTGGCAAGGAGTCACGTAGCCAATTCACAACAGATCTATTGGCTGCAGGGAACGTACACATATCAAGTTCAGTACGAGAGAGCCATTTGAATGGTTTGCAAGGCTCCGGATTCGCACACGATTCGAGTGATCCTAAGAAAAAAATGATCTCAAAGTGCTCCTCGTCAGTGAGTGTTCTGTCGAGTTGTCGATCGATGCAAATATGAAGGCCGGTCTCCTCGAGGCATTCTCGTACTGCTGCCCTTGATGCACTTTCACCTGTCTCGATTTTACCTCCAGGGAACTCATGGAATCCTTTTGCTGTAGCCGCATCACTCGCGCGCTTGCCTACAAGTACTCGTTCCTGATGGACAATGATAACAACAGCAATATGTCGTTTTTCAGGCACGTTGAGTGGATCAATCTTGTTTCGGCACAAGATCGAGAAGCCGTCCTGGCGATCCCATGATGTTGTAGCCAGCATCCACGTGAAGAAGTTCTCCGGTAATTCCTAGCGAGTCACGTGATACGAGCCAAGCACCTGCTTTTCCAACTTCTTCGTGTGTGATATTCCGGCCCATTGGAGACATGTGCTGGTACAAGCCAAGCATGTCTTCGACCCCTGCTCCTCGGCCTGCAAGTGTGCGTAAAGGGCCTGCGCTGATTGCATTTACTCGCACGCCCTGAGGACCAAGATCAAAAGCCATATACTTCACGCAGGCATCGAGTGTGGCCTTGCAAACACCCATGATGTTGTATCCAGGGACGACTTTCTCACCACCAAAATAGGTGAGAGTCAAGATTGAGGCGTCCTTGGCGAGTATTTCCCTGGACAATCGTCCGACAGCAAGAAGACTGTAGGCGCTTGTTTCCATTGCGGTGCGAAAACCATCACGGCTACAGTTTGTTGTTTCTCCCTTGAGGTCATCCATCGGTGCGTATGCAATGGAATGAATGAGGAAATCAATCGTCCCAAATTCTTCCTGTGTTTTTTTCATGACAGCAGCAATTTGCTCGTCACTTGACACGTCCATCGGCACCAGGAACTTTGCATTTGGTTCATCGTCGGTGAGTAAGGCAACTCGCCGACGGTTTCGCTGGCGTGTGTCATCTGGTCTATCCGGGAGATGACTGAAGCCGATCGTCGCACCTTCGGCAAGTAATTCTTTAGCAATAGCCCAAGCAATCGAGTGATCGTTGGCTACGCCAAGGACAAGGCCCTTCATTCCATCATACCGGCCCATGTGAAAGTCTCCCGTTGAATAGTGTCTTAAGGTGAAGAATGTAACTGCTTCGATCAATACACTCAATGCGCAATCAGGAACT
>Ga0315331_10003224_pt1 | contig 12302 bp, 12 predicted proteins | sample M160m34915metaG_FD_203456 | JGI IMG/M metagenome (GOLD analysis project Ga0315331, IMG submission 203456) | Ammonia-oxidizing marine archaeal communities from Monterey Bay, California, United States - M1 60m 34915 | ecosystem: Environmental > Aquatic > Marine > Intertidal zone | place: USA...
TAGCAGATCGTTAGGGAATTCGATATCCGCCTTATCGATTTCATCAATTAATAAGACAACTTGCTCGTCTGCCATGAACGCATCCCAAAGCTTTCCTCTCTGGATATAGTTTGCTATGTCGTGAACCCGCTCTTCACCAAGCTGACTATCCCGCAAGCGCGAAACAGCATCATATTCATAAAGGCCTTGTTGCGCTTTCGTGGTTGATTTGATGTGCCATTCAATTATGTTTTTATTCAGTGCTTTCGCAACCTCGTGTGCCAACACAGTTTTTCCGGTTCCCGGCTCTCCTTTTATCAACAACGGTCGTTCCAATGTTACGGCCGCGTTAACTGCAACCATTAAATCTTCAGTAGCTATGTAATTATCCGTTCCACTGAACTTTGTTTTGTCGTTCATTAATCCTCCATCAATTCTAGTCTATCTGGATCTTTGCATCCTGTTTACGTAATTTAATTATTCTATTTGCGTCACTGGGATATTGCTTTTTTTATTTTCTCTAATGCTAATTCCCCATTTTCATAATCTGAACCGCCAGCCTGAGCCATATCCCACCTGCCTCCTCCACCCTTACCGCCAAGAGCTGTTACCCCAAGTCGGACTAAATCAATAGCATTGTATTTACCTTCTAAATCCTTTGTAACTCCGACAACAAGGGATGCTTTTTTCGATTCTTTAGAAATAACTGCAACAATACCCGATTCTATTTCATTTTTTATCTCGTCAACCAAACCTTTGAGTTCTCTCGGAGGGACGCCTTCCAATACTCTTCCCACAAATGAGGTATCACCCACGTTTACAAAATTTTTATCTTTTTTGCCTGTAGTTCCAGCAGTGGCCAACCTACGTCTTAGATCACCAAGCTCCTTCTCCAACTTCTTTTTTTCTTCGATTAAGCTGGAGACTCTACCTGGCAACTTTTCGGCTGTAATTTTTAATACGTTTGAGGCCTCCTCTAATAATTTCTCTTGCATATCAAAATATTCTAAAGCACCGTCGCCAGTTACAGCCTCTATGCGACGCACACCCGACGCAACAGCACTCTCTGAGACAATTTTAAAAATACCTATATCTCCCGTTCGCTCTACATGGGTTCCGCCACACAGCTCAACCGAATAATTTTTTTTCGCATCACCATCAATTGATTTACCCATGGTAACCACCCGAACTTCATCTCCATATTTTTCGCCAAAAAGTGCCATGGCCCCCTCTTCAATCGCAGACTTGGGGTCCATTATTCGTGTAGACACGGGTGAATTATCTCTGATTTGATTATTCACATCAAGTTCAACTGATCTCAAAGTCGATGCGCTAACGCCTCGAGAATGACTAAAGTCAAAACGAAGTCTTTTCTCAGCAACCAGAGAACCTTTTTGTGCAACATGGTCTCCAAGATGCATTCGCAAAGCCTCATGCATAAGGTGGGTCGCTGAATGATTCGATCTCAACCTGTCTCTGCGCTCTTTACCTACTTGCAATTCAACGAAGTCACCAACCTCAATTTTCCCATTTCGCATCTCTCCTATATGGAGAAACAAGTCATCAACTTTCTTTTTTACATCCGTTACATCTATCACCGTACCATTGGCCAATAATATTTTACCCCTATCACCAACCTGGCCTCCAGATTCACCATAAAATGGTGTCTGATTCAGCAATACAATCACTGAAACGGTCTTTTCTCCTGCCTCGACAGAGGAAATTTGTTCATCATTTACAATCAATCCTAAAACTTGCCCCTCCGAGTTTTCTGTTGAGTACCCCAAGAATTCCGTTGCACCTATATTTTGCCTAATATCAAACCACAAGTCATCTGTCGATGCATCTCCTGATCCAGACCAAGACGCCCGAGCAGCCGCCTTCTGCGCATCCATAGCTCTTTGGAATTCGGTCACTTCTACTGTACGCCCTTGTCCTCGCATTATGTCCTGCGTGAGATCCAGGGGAAAACCATACGTATCGTAGAGTTTAAATGCTACTTGGCCAGGGAGCTTGGCTCCTTCACTCAACTTACCTGCCGCATCCTCTAATTGTCGCAGCCCCCGTCCGAGCGTATCCTTGAATTTTGTTTCCTCAAGCTTTAGCGTCTCAATAATAAGGCTTTCTGCTCTTGCTAATTCATTGAATGCCTCTCCCATTTGCCGAATTAGAGCAGGAACTAATTTCCATATCAAAGGTTCTTTGCATCCAAGGAGATGTGCGTGTCTCATAGCCCTTCGCATAATACGGCGAAGAACATATCCTCTTCCCTCATTAGATGGCAGAACCCCATCAGCGATCAAAAATGACGAGGCACGCAAATGATCTGCAATCACACGGTGCGACACAAAACTCTGTCCGTCTGGATCCATATTAGATTCGTTTGCAGATGCCTCTATTAAACTTCGCATCAAATCTATGTCATAGTTATCGTGCTTACCCTGTAATATAGCAGATATTCTTTCTAACCCCATGCCGGTATCGATAGAAGGGCGGGGAAGATCAATACGTTGGTCTTTAGAGATTTGCTCATATTGCATAAAAACCAGATTCCAGATTTCTATAAATCTATCGCCATCCTCTTCTGGACTACCTGGCGGCCCACCCGCTATTTTGTCACCATGGTCAAAGAATATTTCTGAGCAAGGCCCACACGGACCAGTGTCACCCATAGCCCAAAAATTATCTGTTGTGGAGATCTTTATTATTTTACTGCTATCTAAACCCGCTATTCGCTTCCACAACGATGCGGCTTCTTCATCCTCCGAATAAACAGTTACAAGGAGTTTCTCTTTTGGCAAACCATAATCTTTAGTGATCAAGTTCCAAGCATTTTCAATAGCAACATCCTTAAAATAATCACCAAAAGAAAAGTTACCGAGCATCTCAAAAAACGTATGATGACGTGCTGTATATCCAACATTTTCTAGGTCATTATGTTTGCCTCCCGCCCTAACACATTTTTGGGATGTAACGGCCCTGTCATATTCACGTTTTTCTACACCCGTGAAGACGTTTTTAAATTGAACCATTCCGGCGTTCGTAAAAAGTAACGTAGGGTCATTTCGAGGGACTAGCGAACTCGATTCAATCACCTCGTGCTGATTGCGTTTGAAGAAGTCCAAAAAGACTTCTCTAATTTCGTTTGTGGTCTGCATATATATCTTACCCTAGCGAGGTTGAAGTATTAGCTATAATACTTCAACCGTGTCTTATCCCCCTACTTTCTACTGAATCAATACAACCAAGTCCAGCAAGGGTATATTAGTTTATGCTACAAGGGTAATTTCTTTAATCGGAGCACATGCTGCAGCCGCGACTATAACTCGCGTGCTTTCAAGTACTCCTTTTAAACTAATCGAGATTTTCGTCTGTATCATCCCCGGTCTCTGGACCGACTAACATGGCTTCCGCCACTAACCCTGCGTTTTCTCTTACTGCGTTCTCGATAGCCTTCGCGACAGAAGGATTATCTGCCAGGAATTTTTTTGCATTTTCCCTGCCTTGGCCAATCCTCTCTTCGTTGTGACTAAACCAAGAGCCCGCTTTTTCAACAATATTTGCGTTTACGCCTAAATCTAAGAGTTCGCCTAGTTTAGATATTCCCTCACCGTACATTATATCAAACTCTATGACACGGAATGGTGGTGCAACTTTGTTTTTGACTACTTTGACACGTGTCTGGTTTCCGACAATTTCATCTCGATCCTTAATAGCTCCAATTCTTCGAATATCTAAACGAACAGACGAATAAAATTTTAAGGCATTACCTCCGGAGGTTGTCTCTGGACTACCAAACATTACTCCAATCTTTAATCTAATTTGGTTAATGAATATTACTAGACAATTTGATTTGGAAATGGAGGATGTCAGTTTTCGTAATGCCTGACTCATCAAACGCGCCTGCAAACCAACATGAGTATCGCCCATTTCGCCTTCTAATTCTGCACGAGGCACTAGTGCAGCAACCGAATCAACAACCAAAACATCGATCGCACCTGAACGAACTAAGGTATCGGCTATTTCCAATGCCTGCTCACCGGCATCAGGTTGAGAAATCAACAGTTCGTCAATATCAACACCTAATTTTTTCGCATAAGCAGGATCCAATGCGTGCTCTGCATCTACAAATGCACAAACTCCTCCTTTTTTCTGGGCTTCTGCGGCGACATGAAGTGCTAAGGTTGTTTTTCCTGAACTTTCTGGGCCATAAATTTCTACAATGCGACCACGAGGGAGGCCACCTATTCCAAGAGCTATATCTAATCCTAAGGAGCCAGTTGAGATAGAATCGATGTCTACGGCATTTTGTTGATGCCCCAACTTCATTACAGAACCTTTACCAAAGGCTTTTTCTATTTGACCAAGGGCAGCTTCTAAAGCTTTTGTTTTATCCACAGAGTCCCGCTCCACGACGCGTAATGTTGTTAAAGACAATTCAACCTCCATATGTCATGTGTTATATGCGTTTTGCAAGACATCGTTTTTCGAGAAGCAAAAAAGAGAGTTAGTTTTAATAAGATTGCCAAGGCGATGCATTTAAAAAGCATATAAATATAATTTTTCTATATGTACTCCCTTTGTTCTATTTTGGCAAGCATATATTCTTGTTTTGTTCACGTCTATATCTAGGATTTGATTTACCATTTAAGGAAAATATTGTGGCACGACCCAGCAATTGCGTAATCAGCTGCTTTATACACAAGGCGCGCGCCAAAAAATTGGATGCAAGTAGCATATAGCGAGAATGTTTTTTTAATTATTCAAATTCACAAAGTTAATTATTTAATTTCTTATTTTTTAGCTGAAATACATAACTAATTATTTCAGCAACCGCCTTGTAATGTTCCGACGGCACTTCATCGTCTAGATCTGCAGCGGCAAAAAGCGCCCTCGCCAGCGGTGGGTTTTCTACAATCGGAACATCATTATCGTTCGCCAAGTCTCTTATTCTGAATGCAACTTCATCCACACCTTTTGCTACAACCTTGGGTGCCGACATAATTTCTGACTCATACTTCAACGCAACAGCGAAGTGTGTGGGGTTCGTTACCACAACATCCGCAGTCGGGACCGCCGCCATCATTCTAGCGCGAGCGCGATCTGCCCGAATTTGCCGTAATCGTCCCCTTACAAGCGGATCGCCATCCGATTGCTTCAATTCATCTTTTACTTCCTGCTTTGTCATTCTCATCTGTTTTAAAAACTCAAAGCGTTGATACATATAATCTAGCCCTGCAATTATCCCCATGACAAATATGGCTACAACAAACATCTGTGCAATTAGAAGCCTAGTCTCGTCAGCTGTCTGCGCCACGTCCATCTGCATTAGAATTTCCACACGATCGAGTTGCGGAACAGCCACCATTCCGACGATCGTAGCAACTATTGTTAATTTAAGTATCCCTTTAAGAAATTCCATTAATGATTTGATACTTATTAGCCGTGTAACGCCTTTGATAGGTGAAATTCTTTCTACTTTTGGGGTCAGGGAATCGGAGCTGAAAACGAGCCCACTTACCACCAATTTCCCAGCCACCGCTAGTGCCATTAACAAAATAATAGTAGGACCTATCCCTATTGTGAGCTCGAGTACTACTTCACTAAAAACATTACCTATATTGGCAGCATCAACTCTTATTGCATGGAAATTTTGCAGTAAACCACCACTAATACCCAGAATTTTATATGCTAAGAAGGGACCTAAAAACCCTGCAATTAATGCACCTCCAATCATAACGGCTAAATGAGACACTTCTTGCGAAGTCATCACCTGACCTTTTTCACGAGCTTCCAGCAACTTACGGGGCGTTGCCTCTTCAGTTTTTTGCGACCGATCACTATCTTCGGACAAATGTTTTCTCTCTTTTAATTAGTTGCAAGAAATTGATTCACGTGTTCAGCGTAATATTCTATAAAAACAGTAAAAAGTCCGCTAAGAACTGCAGAAAAGACAAAAAGCCCGCCGGCTAACTGAACAGGCAAACTAATAAAGAAAATCTGGAGCTGCGGCATCAACCTTGCCAACATTCCTAACCCCATAAAAAATGCCAAACTAAGCACTATAAAGGGCGCCGAAATTTGAAGGGCTAGGCTAAAACTGTCAGCAAGGACCCTTGCCAATACAAATGCCATATCACCGGTTGGGAGAAAAACACCTACTGGAAACATGGTGTAACTTTCGGAAATTCCCAGTATCAAAACATGGTGCATATTTGTAGAAAAGAGAATTAACACTCCCATAGTAGTCAATAATAAGCCAGGCAAAGACGCTTGAGTTGAAATACTAGGGTTAAAAACCTCGGCATTAGACATGCCAATTGTCAAAGCTATAAAACGACCAACTGAATCCAGGGTCAATAAGAGCACACGTGAAACTATCCCTATGTAGATCCCAATAACAATTTCTGCTAATGTTAATTTAAATAATAAAAAAATACTTTCAGGTTCCGGAGGCAAAAAAGCTGAGACTAAGGGGGCTACAATAATAGCGAGAAGCAGGGCAAATAATAACCTCATTCTTGGCGGGACATAGGCCTCTCCCAGACCCGGCAATAACATTAAAGTACCAGCTAATCGAGAAAAAACTAGTAAAAATGCAAAGACTTGCACTGGCAAAAACTGCTCTAAAGCCACGATACTTTATATGCTCCTTGATTAAAAAAAGGAACCAATACGAACAAGGCGCCCCTAATATCTGTTCTAACTGAGTCCTATTATTCGATCGGCTAGATTAGTCATATAATTCGATAGAGTGCTCAGCATAAACGGAAGAAAAAATATCAACGCACCGAAAACCACAACTATTTTTGGAACAAATACTAACGTCATTTCTTGCAACTGCGTTAATGCCTGAAAAAGAGCAATAATTAAACCGACAAACAATGCAACTGCCATAATTGGGACAGACATTGTTAATACTACCATAATCGCTTCTCTGCCGATTTCTATTGCGTCGGTTTGGTTCATCTATTTATTTCTGTCAGGTCCAAAACTCGAAAAATTAGATTGGCATTCTGATTATCTCTTGATATGCCTGTATCATTCTATCCCTTAGTGTTGTGACAAGTTGTAATGTCGCCTCTGCACTGTTAACCGCCGCAACGACATCTGTCAAATCAGCTTCTCCTTTTACTCCTTTGATACTCATAAGTTCGCCATCCTTGAGCGTCTCTATGGAGTTTTTCGAAGCTTCCTTAATAAAAGACGCAAAATCTGCCCCAGAAGTTTTATCGGCGGCAACATTGTCTGTTGCTAACATCTTCGGTAAAACCCCACTCACTTTGCCAATCATTTTGAGCTCTCCTTGTACACTGTAACATATCGTATCAAAAAATTGCGCAAACCACTAATATATCTTTTAAATTTTTAACAAATCAATTGTTCTTTGTATCATCTTTTTAGAAGACTCTAGAACTGTTAGATTGGCTTCATAGGTTCTCTGGGCTTCACGCATATCCATCATTTCGATGAGCCCGTTCACGTTAGGGCGCTTAATATAACCTTTTTCATCAGCGAGTGGATGATAGGGCTCATATGATATCTTAAAATTACCTTCATCTCGTCCTATTTTAGCCACCTGTACTAAGTCGATTCCTAACTGCCTATCCATTACATCTTTGAAAACAATTGTTTTTCGTCTGTAAGGATCCGCTCCCTCAGTTCTGCCGACGGAGTCCTGATTAGCAATATTCTCGGATATCACCCTCAACCGCGTACCCTGTGCCTTCATGCCAGACGCTGATATTTTTAATGCGTTATTTAGATCGATTCCCAACGTATTGATCTCCTATGTTTGTTAGATTTTTATCTACCCGAGCCATTAAGGGCCATTTTAAACATTGATAAATTTTTACTATATATGCTACTCGCCAACTTGAAATTCATGCTGGACTCACTGATTTTGATTAGCTGTTCTTCCATAATCACAGCGTTTTCATTTGGGCTTACCTCGTAAACATCTTTGTTTCGTTCCCTTACCAAACGAGAGTCCATGGAATTCACGGGAGCAATCATATGGCCTTTTGCAGTCTGAACCATTTTTACGTTGTGATTATGATTACCATTACTCATTGTTTTGGAAAAACTTGGGGCTTTTAAGTCTTTGGCTCGGTAATCTGGGGTGTCCGCATTAGCTATATTCTGGGCCAAAACACCTTGCCTCTCGGACAACCAACCCATTTTCATGGTAGCCACACGAAATACGTTTAAGGTACTTAAATTCATAATCAATCCAAAATTGTAGCAATTATTAAAAGACCAGCGATACTAATGTGTTCGCCTGAATTTAGTATGCAAAACCCGTACCACCTGCCAGAATTTTTTTGACTTGTAACCGTAAAGCTATCTTTTTCTAAAATACTATTTAATCTATAATTGTGTATTATTTGATTTTAAAATATTTCGATATATGAGGGTATTTTGGCAAAAAGACCTATTGCTTTTGCTATAAAAGATCAGAGAAAAAGTAATCTTGCTCCAACTATCCTAGCAAAAGGACACGGCAAGATTGCTGAAAAAATACTACGCCTAGCGTTTGATAATGATGTCAAAGTTAGGACAGATGAAGATTTAGCCGCTATTTTATCTGTTGTTGAGGTTGACTGTGAGATACCATTAGAGGCCTTTGCCGCAGTAGCGGAGATTTTGACTTATGTCTATACCGCTAACAGTGAGAAAAAAGAACAAGAAAGAAACAACGAGGATAACCCTTAATGGATAAATCAAAATTTGATTCATTAGAGGCTCAATTGACTGATATAAAAAGTTTACTCAACGAATCTGAACAAGGTTGTTTAAGTGGGGACTTTTTTGAAGCCCCTACCAGATTAGAAATCCTTGTAAAAAGCTTGTGCGATGAATTGCCAAAGCTGTCACCAAAGGATGCTAAAAAACTTGGCGGACAACTTCCAAGTTTAATAAAATCCTTGGACAACATTACCATAATGATCAAAAAATCAGTAGACCGAAATAATGCAACCAATCAAGAACTGATAAAAAAAGCTAAAAAAGCTTATAAAACGCCTACGCTATACAAAAGTAAGGTTTAGCGTTACGACAACTAGGAACAAACTTTAATTCAGATCTCAATTAAAACCTTTTGGCTTAACAATGGAACTAAGTGTTTATCTAAGATTTTTCTTCGCGTTAATTTTTACATTATCGCTCATAGGCATTTTGTATTGGGCTATAAAACGATTCGATCTAGTTAAATTCCACAATAGAGGTATTACCGCAAAAACGCTCATAATCAAAGAAACGCTGAGAATTGATGTCAGAAATAAACTTGTAGTAGTTGAGCAGGGTTCAAATGAATATTTAATACTAGTGGGGCACGACAATAACCTTTTGATAAATACTAGCTCTAACGATTCAACTATGGATAAGAAGGCTCAATTTAAAGAAGAACTCATAGATCAAAGCGTTAAAACTGGGAAATCATATCCCTTGTCTGGAGTTAATACTTGAAATATCAGCAACTAAAAGCAAAGAGAACAAACCTGTTGTCCAGAGCAAGTCGCCATTTATTGCTAGTAAGTTTCTTTTTATTATTGACTTTTGGGATAATCGAGCCCAGTCACGCTCAGACTCTGACCCTAGACATAGGAGAACCTGGCGGGTCAACAACTGCGCGAATCTTACAAATGGTTGCGTTAATAGCGGTTCTCTCTTTAGCACCGGGACTATTGGTAACAATTACATCATTTACCCGCATAGTAGTTGTTCTATCACTTTTAAGAACTGCCCTAGGTACGCAACAATCACCTCCTAATGTAGTTATGATAAGCTTAGCGCTCTTCTTGAGTGCATTTATAATGGCTCCCACCTTCGAACAGGCGTGGCAAGAAGGTATATCGCCATTAATCGAAGAGAGAATCGATGAAACTGAAGCCTTTGAAAAGACCGCTGCGCCATTTCGGACATTTATGTTGAGGCAAGTGCGCGATAAAGACCTTGCCTTATTTGAAGATATTGCTCAGGTAGAAGACGACGCAACAGGCCCCAATGCCCCCTTACAAGTTCTAATACCAGCTTTTATGATAAGTGAACTAAGAAGAGCCTTTGAGATTGGGTTTCTGATTTATTTGCCATTTGTCATAATAGATATGGTCGTAGCTTCAATATTAATGTCAATGGGTATGATGATGGTTCCACCAATTATAGTCTCCCTACCCTTCAAGCTTATATTTTTTGTTTTAGTCGATGGATGGTATCTAATTTCTGGTTCTCTAGTGAAGAGTTTTGGAGCAGGATAAAGATCGATAAGAAAAAATAGAGCTATGCTCCTTAATTCATTTCGCTTAGCAACTTTGTCTTTAACTTTTCTCTATATGAGGTTAAAAACGCCTGAAAACGGCCAATTTCCTTGAATCGCTCGGTCAAAGTGCGAAAATCCTGCATATCTCCTTCTGTTTTATTAGTTATAAGCCGAAACGCATCTCGGTATTCTGTCATATCCATCTGCGTAGAATAAATTTGTCTAACTTTATTGAGTGCATCGACTTGCTCGCTCATAGATAAAGCTACTACCCAATTTAAAATTAAAGCCGCCGATAGGTCATTAATTCTTCTTCCATCTCGACCAGCATTCCCAATCAGGCGTTCAAAAACTTTTCCTGCATTAACCCAATCTCTAGTCCTCCAAAAAATATCGGCCCTAAGTAGGTCGGCATCGCGATCGTTATCACTTTTTATTAATTTCAATGCTGTTTCACTATCGCCCAATTCAAAAACACTTCGAGCCCGCAAACGTTTTCTTTGAAGTGCTAATTTTGGATCTAAACCTGGTGCTACGCTCTCATCCAAAGCTTCTAATGCAGTATTTGGCTGCCTATCCAATAGCCGTATCAACGCAAGCCTGCTACCAACCTGTGCCTTTTGAACCCCTTGCAATCTAAACCGCACCTGTCGATCTAAAAGCACCGATGCCCTATCCAATAGGTCAACCTCTACCAGCCTGTCGGCAAGTCTCTGGATAATCTTATCCCCCCGTCTCCCAACCGGTGTAAGCTCGCGAAATTGATCATATAAAGCAAGCGCAGTTAAAGGTGTCATTGCATCCGAGGTACCGTCAGTATAAATACCTGAGAAACTTTTTGTCATTTTTTTAGAAACAGAACGCGCAGAAATATTATTTGGAAAAAATGTAACCGCTTGTCGCAATGAGGTCAGGCCAGCTGTAAAATCTTCCTCTTCAATATAAAGTTCTCCTAATCGCCTCAATAGATCAAATTCCAACTGATCTCCTCTCCAAGCAAAACGCAGACGCTCTAGCCTTTCGATTGCTTGTGGACGTGTTATTGTATTTTCTCGCAGATTGTGCTCAATCAGGGCCCGCTTCGCACGCACACTTGCCCATCGGTCTGTTCCATTGGTTAATCTTCGCCAGAAGCTCAAAGCCGTGGCTATATCTGCGGAGGCATATAAGACCCTGCCTCTCAAGTAGTTTAGTCTTGCTTGCTCTCCAATGGTAGGTTTGCCCTGTGCAATCGCATCTAAAAATACTCCAGCGCCTCGATAGTCCTCGGCCCGAATAGCTGCCTCTGCCGCCAACAACGAAAGTTGGATTGAAAAATTGCGCGGATAGTCACCAGGGATTTCACCAGCCCGAGCAAAGTGCTCAATCGCCGCCGCCCATTTTCCCTGAGCCGCATTAGATGCTCCTCGCCATAATTCTGCTTCGGAAAACCCATTCAAAACACGGTTATCTAATTCTTTTTCTGCATCCAAAAACCTACCTAGTATAAATTGACTGGCACCACGAAGTGCTATCACATCAGGTCTACGGGCCATTTCCTCGTCCGAATCTGAAATGGTTCGCAATAACCCCATGGTCTCTGCAGCAAGGCCTTTTGCAAAATAAAACTGAGCTAGACTCAGCCTAGGTCCACCACGTGCTATACTAGTTGCTTGTGATATTTGCTGTTGAATAGCCTGTTTCATTTCTAGAAATTCGTTGGGTTTTGTACCTTGAGTCCAAGCCTCTAAATTAAAAATTCGGCCCGGTTCCAACCCTCCAGGAAGTCCATCTAATTGAGCTCTTCGAGATTCTGTTGGACTAATTTTTGTTTGCCGCTTAGAAACCTCCAACCCTTTAAACTCACTGGCAGTAATGGCAACTCCATCAGGCATAACACGTATTTCTAATTCATCAATTAAGGGACGAACTACAAGGCCTTGCGCTGACTTCAAGATCTCAAATTGTGCAAACCTACGTGGCGTTTCAATTCCTCTACTGAGCGGAGAGAGAGGAACGATAAAAAGCCTATCACCAACAATGGGATCATAAGTCTCAATAAATTTTCCAATCCCGTCAGCCAATA
>Ga0315331_10003226_pt1 | contig 12301 bp, 12 predicted proteins | sample M160m34915metaG_FD_203456 | JGI IMG/M metagenome (GOLD analysis project Ga0315331, IMG submission 203456) | Ammonia-oxidizing marine archaeal communities from Monterey Bay, California, United States - M1 60m 34915 | ecosystem: Environmental > Aquatic > Marine > Intertidal zone | place: USA...
GGTTAGGCTTGGAATGATTCCAAACCCTGCTGTTGCGGGGTGCTGGAGAGGCGTTACGGCCAAGTTCCAAACCCTGACGGAGATTCCTCATGTCCCTTGCTGGAACCGAGACCCACGACAACCTGAAGGCCGCCTTCGCCGGCGAGTCCCAGGCCAACCGCCGCTACCTCTGGATGGCCAAGAAGGCCGACATCGAGGGGCACCCGGAGATCGCGGGCAACTTCCGCGAGACCGCCGAGGGCGAGACCGGCCACGCGCACGGTCACTTGGACTACCTGAAGCAGGTCGGCGACCCCGCCACGGGCCTGCCCATCGGTGACACCGAAGACAACCTGAAGGCCAGCGTGGCCGGCGAGACCCACGAGTACACCGACATGTACCCGTCCATGGCCGCCACCGCGCGCACCGAAGGCTTCGCCGAGATCGCGGACTGGTTCGAGACCCTGGCCAAGGCTGAAAAGAGCCACGCCGGTCGCTTCCAAAGTCTGCTGGACGATCACTTCTAAAGGAGGTTTCGCCCTTGGCGAACATTTCCTACATGCCGACCGACGGGTTGTCTTACGACCCGTCTGAGGCGACCTATTGGGACCCGGACGCGCTTCACAAGGAAGTGGTTCGGGTCTTTGAGGTCTGTCATGGCTGCCGCATGTGCTTCAAGTACTGCGACAGCTTCCCCAAGTTGTTCGATGTCATCGATCAGCACGACGGCGACCTGCTCGCGGCCATGGACGCGACCCCCACCCTGACCGACGAGGTCATGGACTCCTGCTTCCAGTGCAAGCTGTGCGAGGTCGAGTGCCCCTACACCCCGCGTGAGGGCCACCAGTTCCTGCTGGACTTCCCCAAGCTGGTCAGCCGCCAGGCGGCCCAGAGGACGAAGAAGCAGGGCCTGGCCTTCCGCCACAAGGTGCTGGCCGACCCGGACTTCGCCGGCAAGGCAGCCCGGGCCAGCTTCGGCATGGCCAACGCCATGAACAAGGTGAAGGTCCACCGCTGGTTCATGGAGAAGTTCCTGGGGGTCCACCGAGACAAGCTGCTGCCCGACTTCGCCGGCACCACCTTCGAAAAGTGGGCGGCGCAGGACGGACGCATCAAGGACCGCGGCGAGGCCGTGCTGTTCCAGACCTGCTACGTCCAGAACAACGAGCCCCACATCGGACGCGACGCCTGCGCCGTGATGGACGCCAACAAGGTCGACTTGGCTTGCGCCAAGGGTCTGGGCTGCTGCGGCATGCCCGCCTGGGAGAAGGGCGACCTGGAGACCCTCCGCGAGCGAGCCCGACACAACCTGGACCTTCTGATGCCCTACGTCGAGCAGGGCGCCAAGGTGCTGGCGCTGAACCCCACGTGCTCGATGGTGATGCGCATGGAGTACCCGGATCTGGTGGACGAAGCCGACCGGGACCGCGCAGAGAAGCTAGCCGCCGCGACCATGGAGATCAGCGAGTTCCTGTGGAGCCTCCGCAAAGAGGAGCGCTTCAACGCGGTCGCCAAGTCCAAGCCGCAGAAGGTCGCCTACCACGCACCCTGCCACCTGCGCGCCCAGGCCAAGGGCTTCAAGGGTCGCGACCTCATCAAGAAAATCACCGGCGTGAAGCCCCAAAGCACCATCGAGTGCTGCGGCCACGACGGCACCTACGCGATGAGCGTCGAGGGCTTCGAGCCCAGCCAGAAGTATGGCCGCAAGGCCTTCGCGGGCATGAAGGATGCCCAGGCGGAGGTGTGGGTGACCGACTGCCCGCTGGCCGCCATCCAATTCCAACAGCACGCCGGGGTCAAACCGATGCACCCCATGACCGTGCTCGCCCGCGTCTACCGAGAGGACGGATTCGAGACATGACCCACGTTCGCCGCGATCAGCTGGTCGACTACGTCACCTGGGAAGAGGAGCTGCGCCCCATCCAGCGCCCCGACATCTTGGCCGCGAAGGAGCTACGCCGGGTCGTCATCGGCCCCCTGACCTTTCTGTTCGAGAACCCCGACACCATCCGCTACCAGGTCCAGGAGATGATGCGCGTCGAGCGCATCGTCCGTGAGAAGGACATCCAGCACGAACTGGACACCTACAACGACCTGCTGGGGGGCGACGGCGAGTTCGGCGTCACCTTGCTGATCTCCGTTCAAGGCGAGGCCGAGCGCGCGGTCAAGCTGCGCGAGTGGACGGGCCTGCTGCCCACCCTCTACGCCGAGAAGGCCGATGGCACGCGGGTCCGCGCGAGCTGGGACGAGCGCCAGGTGGGCACCGACCGCCTCAGCGCGGTCCAGTACCTGAAGTTCGCCGTCGGCGAGGCCCCGATCGCGATGGGCTGCGATCTGCCGGGCGTCGAAGGTCGGCTGGAGCTCAGCGCCGGAACCCAGGCCGCCTTGGCCGAGGACCTGGCCTCCTGAGCCACGGCCAGCCCCTCGGAGCGAACTCGTGATCTGGATTCTGGGTGTGGGGTGGGCCTGCGACGCGGCGCTGGAGCCGGTCGCGTTGGCGGACTGCCTGGCCGGGTACTCAGCCGACCCCACCCCCGAAGAGGCCACCGCTTGGGCCCTGCGACTCGGAACGACCGAGCCAGATGCCGCTCGGGAGTTCGCAGACATTGCGCTTCAGACCAACCTGACCGACCGACCGGCGCTGCTGGAACTGTGCCCGGAGTGCGAGCGCGCCTGTCCGGTGACCTCCCCCCTGGACCCCCTGGAGGTTCAGTGCCTGACGTGGCAAGGAGACCTCGCCGCCGGGGCCCTGCTGTTGAAGGACGCTCGGGGCAACCCCGACCTGTGGAAGCAGAGGGCCGAGGAGCACGCGGAGCGCTTCCCGGACGACGGGGAGGTGCTGTACCAGCGCACGATGGTGGCCGTCCGCGAGGCGGACCACGCCGCGGTCGTCACGTGGTCCACCCGCGCGATCGAGCACGTGGACCAGCCCGAGCGGCTCATCACGCTACGCGACGAGCGTTCGGCGTCTGCGGACGCGCTGTACTACGCCGTCCGCAAGGCAAAGGGCGCCGACCATCCGGAGGTCGTCGCTCTGGACGCCCAGCGCGAACAGTTTCGCGCTGAGCTTCCCCAGAACCGCTAAAGGGCGGCCTTCACCGCCGCATAGTCGGGCTCGACGCCGGGGTTGGGGCCGACCCACTCGTAGGTCACGGCGCCTTCCTCGTTCACCACGAAGACCGCGCGCTTGCTGGCGGTGTAGCCCGCCATCCCTGCGAAGTCGTGCAGTTCGATACCGTAGGCCGCCACGGCCTCACGCTTGTAGTCGGACAGGATGTCGAAGGTCACGCCGTTGGCGCTGGCGAAGGCGCCGTTGCTGAAGGGCGCGTCGACGCTGATGCCCAGCACGGTCGCGTTGGCGTCGTTCAGCTCGCTGAGGCTCTCCTGAAAGGTGCACAACTCCTTCTTGCAGACGCCGGTGAAGGCGGCCGGAAAGAAAGCTAGAACCACCTTCTTGCCCCGAAGCGCTGACAGGCTGATGGCGTCGCGAGAGGTGTTGGGGAGAGTGAAGTCCGGGGCGGACTTGCCGATCAGGCTCATTTGATGACTCCAGGTACCGATTGGGGATGAGCCCGCTAACCGAACACCCTGGAGCGTGGGATACTCGCGGCTCCGATGGCTGAAGAACGAGACGACTCCGCGCCCTCCGAACAAGGCGGCGATCCCTGGGACGACGTCCAGGAGCTCACTCGGGAGAAGCAGTTGGGCAGCACCGCTGGCGGGCAGGCGGCCAACGCCACGCTGCTGGCGTTGTCCCGGGCCGCCCGCAGTTTCCTGCTGTACGATCCCAGCAACGAGGCCATCCGCACCTTCCTGGACGACTTGAAGTCCAAGTGCGAGGAGTTCAGCAGCCAGTTCGGCGCCTTGGCGCTGGACGTTCGACCCTTCGAGCTGGTCTACGAGGGCGAAATCGTCTACCTGGAGCGCGAGCGCGAGCGCAGTCTCGCCTTCAAGATGTTCCGCGACGGGGTCCGCCGCATCACGCTGCAGGCCAACGTCACCTGGGACGAACTGCTCCGTCTCCTGGAGATCCTCTCCATCCGCTACACCGGCGTGCGCCAGCAAGAGGACGACATCGTCACCCTGCTTTGGAAGGCCGGCTTCAAGCACATCGAGATCGAGGCGGTCGAGGGCGTCATGCCCGACGAGGAGGAGGAGGGCGACGACATGGCCCGTGGGTCCGCGTCCTCCGCCCGGACCACCTACGGCGCCCAGATCGAGGCCCCCCCAGACCGGGACATGCCCCTGCCGGACTTCTACCGCGCCGGCCGACTGCGCTACGCGGAACTTCCGGAAGCCAACCTGGTCAAGCTGAGGGAAGAGGTCGACGCCCGCCAGCTGGCCATCAACGCTTTGGCCCTAGCCGAAGACATGATGACGGTGGTCAAGGACAAGACCGACCCCACCCGTCTGGATGACATCCTCAGCTACCTCGACGAGATCCGCGACTTCCTTCTGGCCGAAGAGCAGTTGGGCCACCTCAGCCGACTGGTCATGCTGTTGCAGCGCAGCTTCCCGAACGATCCCGATCTCATCCAGCCGATCCTGGCCCGCTTCTCGGGTCCCGAGGCCTTGTCCCGGATCCTGAAGAGCATCCAGAAGAACCACAAGAGTCCTCCGCCCGAGCTCCTCCAGCTGATGGCTTTGCTGCCAGCAGACCACCTGGAGCAGTGCATCGAAATCCTGGGCATGCAGCGCGACCAGGCCAGCCGTCGCATCCTGCGGCAGCTGGTCGAGCACTTCATCGAGGGCCGCGAGGTCTGGTTCATGAGCCGCCTGTTGAGCGTCAGCGACCCCGCGGTCGCCGCCGACCTGCTCCGCTGCGCGGCTCGGGTGATGCCCGACACCGTCTTCGAGTTCGCTCCGGAGTTGGCCGAGAAGGCCGGCCAGGAGGTCTTGCAGGAGCTGCTCCTGCACACCGAGGCGGTCAAGGACCACGACGAGGTGACCAAGGCGCTGATGATGATGATGGATCACAGCGCCGAGTCCGTACGCATCCGCGCCATCCAAGCGCTGGCCAGTCAAGGCCAGGTGAAGGCCTACGCTCCCTTGGTCGCCACCGCCCAGATCAAGGCCTTCAGCAAGCTGAGCAGCCGCGAGGCCGACGCCATTGGCCAGGCCATGGCCACCATCCAGCCCAACCAGGCCCGCGTGCTGTTTGCCGACTGGGTCAAGCCACAAAAACTGATGCACCGGTTCTTCGGCCGTCCCGGACAGAAGATGCTGGCCTGGACCGCCCTGGCGGGGCTGGAGGTCATCCTCGACGAGGAGTACGACAGCTCCATCGAGTGGCTGAGCAAGCGCACCAGCGACGATCTCTACAAGCGGTGCCGGGCCTGCCTCGTGCACCGTCGACGCACCCGTCGTCAGCAGGAGTCCGACGGTGAGTGACGAGATCACCCAGGCACAGGAGCAACTGGGCAAGGCGCTTGAGCGCGCACAGATGGGTGAGGACAAGGCGCTCGCCTCGGCGATCCGCGACGTCGGGCTCCGCTTCGTGAACATCTTCACGGGGCTGCTGCGCATGACGAAGGTGCACGACCTCAAGAACAACGCCTTCGACAAGCCGGTCGCCGAGTTCACCTCGACCCAGACCAAGCTGTTCGACATCCTGGGCGCCATCCACTTGATCGCGGTCGAGGACCAGATCTACATCAACGACATCCGCATGCGCCTGGACATGCGGGATGGCGGGGACGGCCTGGGCAAGCTGTTGCTACGCCACGGCGTAGGCGGCGTGTCGTGGCACAAGGTCCTGGAGGACCCGGAAGTCCGGTCGTTGACCTTCGCGCTGGCCCAAGAGCCCCCCGACGTGGCGCCTCGCCGGCACCTGCGCGAGGCGCTGGCCAAGCTGGGCCTCGACAGCATGGACATCTTCGGGGTCTTCCGATTCCGCATGGCCGGCGAGGAGAAGCAGCAGGTCGAGCGAAGCGCCGTCCAGATCATGAGCCGCAGCACCGAGGCGGTCTCCGAGGCCTTCAACAACCTGGGCAGCGGACGCATGCCCAACCCGCTCCCCCTACGCCGTGCCGTGACGGAGATCCTGAGCAGCGGTGTCACCGCCGAGGGACTGTGGGACGCCCCCGGCGAGGCCACCAAGCACGGCCGTCACAGCGTCCGCGTGTGCCGCTACAGCCTGCTGATCGGCGAAAAGGTCGGACTGAACGAGAGCCAACTGCAGGACCTCGGGGTCGCGGCCGTCTTCCACGACGTCGGCTACGCCCACCGCGAGGGCGCCAAGCCCGCCAAGGGCGGGAAACCCGCCGAGCCGGGCTTCGCCCCACCGTTTGAGCGTCACGCTGCCGCCGGCGCCCGCATGCTGCTGAAGCAGCGTGGCTTCCACGAGGCCAAGATCTACCGCGCTTTAGGCGTGCTCCAGCACCACCGCGACTTTGACGACGAGCGCGGTCGCCCCCACATGTTCGCGCGCATCGTTCGCATCGCCGAGGACTTCGACAACCTCTCTCGCAGCGAGAAGTCCCGCTACTGCCCCGCCCTGGCCCTGGCCCAAATGGCCACTCGGAGCGGCACCTACTACGACCCCACCCTGCTGCAGGCCTTCATCAACTCGGTCGGCAAGTACCCGCCGGGCACCTTGTTGGAGTTGGACGACAAGCGGTGGGTGCGCTCCCGCAGCGTCACCCGCAGCCCAGAGACCTTCGCCAAGCCCATCGCCTTCGTGGTGCGATCTGCGGACGGCTCCCACCCCAAGGTCCAGGCCATCCTGGACCTGGCCTGGGAAGGCCGGGTGCGAAAGGTCGTGTACGAGGCCTGATGTGTGGCAGATCGGGGCGCTGGTACTCGCGCTGGCAGGCGGAGTCGCCTGGCCATGGCTGCGAAAGCGAATCAACCTGCCCGGGCCGGCCTGGGCCTGGGAGCTGGGTAGCCTCGCTGCCGTCCTGCTGCTGGGGGTTCTTCCCCTGGTGCTGGCGTGGAACCAGCTCTTCCCTGCGCGCGCCCCGATGGGTCCGGACGCCAACAACTACGTAGGCTGCGCGCTAGCCTTTGAGACCGGCGCCTGGGACCTCTACTTCAACGACCGCTATCCGGCCTACCCCTGGCTGGTCGCGCTCTTCAGCCCGGATGGCCCCTCGGTCCCGACCACCGGCACCGTGGTCAGCATGGGAGCCGTCGCCCTGACGGCCTTGCCGCTGTACGCGGTGGGCCGGCTGCTGGGTGGCCGAATGGCGGGTGTGGCGGGCGCCGTCCTGGGTCTGCGCCAGGCGGTGGTGCTGGACGCCGGACGCAGCTTCACGCACTACCCGCTCAGCACGCTGGTGGACGCCTCTCTCCTCGCGCTGGGCCTGGCGCTGGCCCGGACCGGGTCACCCCTGGTGGCGTGGGCGCTGTCGGCGGTCGCCGCGCTGGCCATCGCCTCGGACCCCAAGCAGCTCCCGCTGGCGCTGGGCACCCTGGCCTTGGCCTGCGGAGCAGGGATGCTGCGCCTTCGGCCCTGGTGGCACCGGGCGCAGCTGGCCGCTGCCGTAGTGCTTCCCCTGCCCGCGGTCCACGCCCTGGTCGGCGTCTACCGACTCAACCTGCTGACCCTGGAAGGCATCACGGTCCGCACGCCCATGAACTTCACCGCCGACCTGCGGGCCTTCATGGACCAGGGCTTCGCGCTGGGGGAGCCGGGCGCGCTGGGACAGCTGGTCCCCAGCTACCTCCGGGTCCTGGGCGGGGTCGCCCCCAAGGGGGACGGGCTGGACCCCTCCTTCGTGAACGGGCTGCCGATGCACTACCCGGACACCAGCGTCGTGTGGCTGGCGCTCTTGCTGGTCCCGGCGGCGGCGTTGGTCTGGAAGGCCTGGCGCGAGAGGGGCCTGTTCTGGCTGGTCGCCCTCGCGCTTCTGGGACTGCAAGCGGCGTCCGCGTCCAGCGTGGCGCGCTTGCACTACGCCCACCGGTACGCGCTGCCTCATGTGGCGCAGGCCCCGACGGTCGTCTTGAGCGGCGTGGCTCTGGCGGGAGGCCCCCTGGCCGCAGCCGGTCTGGCCCTCGGTTGGGTTCTGCCCGGCGCCCCCATGCATCGTCTCGATGGCCGCTACCTGGACCGTCAGGCCGAGCGAACCGACCTGTGGGTGGGCCGCGAACACACCGCCGAGCTGGACGCGTTGGAGTTCGTCGTCGCCAACACCGCAGAGGACGCCGTCCTGTACGACATGAGTCAGTCGCGGCCGATGCCCATCCTCGCCGCCGGTCGGCCGTGGGTGTGGTGCAGCACCACCTTCGACAACTGTGGGACCGCGATGCAGCAGGGTGAAGGCAGCATCGCCGCCATCGTGTGGGCGAACGACTTCATCAGCAGCGAGTTGCCACAGGGCCCCCGCGAGCTGATCCAGCGCGAAGGCGGAGCGATGCCAAGCACGCTGGGCGCCTGCTGGACGAGGATCGGCCACCTCCAACCCGAGGCCGCCCTGTACCGCTGGACCTGCGCCGAGCGGCCTCGCCCATGGCCGGACAAGAGAAAAGCGCCCCGGGCTCCCACGTGGGAGCGCCAGGGCGCGTCAGGAGGAGGTTGAGCGGAAGGCCTACTCGGCCTGGCCTTCGTCCTTCTCTTCGCCCTCAGCCGGCTCGGCCGCGCCCTCTTCGGGGGCGTCTTCCGGAGCGGCGGCCTTGTAGTCGTCGTCCTTCAGCTCATCGATGGCGGCCGTGTTGGCGTCGTCGTTCCACTGCGACATCAGGTTCATCCACGCCATCAGCAGCTCACGCTCCTGCGGGTCACCGCCACCGGCGGCCATGGTCTTCAGGCCACGGTCCACCGTCTTCAGCGAGTCGAGGGACTTGTCGATGGTCTCGCGTGGGGTGGGGCCGTCGTTCTCCATGGGCTCGTCCATGGCCTCCACCAGCACCCTGTCCAGGCGCTCGACCACGGCGTCCGCGCCATCGTTCAAGGCCTCGAGCTGCTCCACCTCTTCGTTCTCGGCGCCGACGGCGTCGATCATCCCGTTCACCGCGGTGACCGCCAGGATGTTGGCGACCTCGTCGATGACAGGCTCCATCTCGTCTTCCATGACCTCGCGGTAGGTCGGCAGCATGTCCAGCAGGTACTGGCTGGCGGCGGTCGCGATGTCCGGCGCGCCGTCGACGATGACTTCGCGCAGGGACTCGCTGGCCTCCGGCAACGCGTCCAGGGCCATGCCGCTGGCGGCCAGGGCCAGGCCCTCGGGGTCCAGCAACTTGGTGAACTGACTGCTGGCCCAGAAGAGGTAGCCGCCGATCAGCACGACGAACACGCCGCCGACCATCAGGCTGCGCTGGTTGGCCTCCTTGGCGTCGGCCAACTCGGCCTCAAGCAGGGTCTCAATCTCACGAATGGCGTTCTGTTCAGACATGATTCAGCCCTCGTTGACCCGGGTGTTGAAGACCTCGACGAACAGCTCGAGCGTGTAGTCGAGGTCGACGTCGCCGTTCTCGACGCGGTCTTCACCGACCCGCCCCATCAGATCGCTGACCGTCTCGTTGATGCTCTGCAGGACCGCGACGTGCTGCGCAAAGGTGGTGTCCAGCTGCTCCATGGCCCAAGCCTGGCAGCGCTTCTGCAACCGCTCGACCAGCTCGCCGTAGAGAACATCGTCCTCGGCAAAGGACGGGACCTTCCCCTTGAACTCGTCCTCACGAGCCTCCAACTCGGACTTCAGCTCACCGTCCAGGCTCGTCTTGATGCGCTGGTTCATGTTGTCCTGGAAGACCACCGCCTCCGAACTCAGCTTTTCGCTGAGCTTGGGCAACAGGTTCTCCGCCTCCTCGACGAAGGCGTCCTGAATCGCAGGGACGGCGTCCTCCGCCACCCCGTCCAACTCCTTGCTGACCTCCGGCCAGACGTTCCGCGCGGCCTCCTCTTGCAGCTTGACCAGCAAGGCCTCATCGTCGAAGCCCTGGACTTTGTTGTAGGTGCTCAGGCCAAAGACCCCGAACATCAACAGCACGATCAAGGTCGAGGCGAGTCGGATCTTCCCTCCCTTGGCCCGCTCTTCCTTGATCTCTTCAAGGATGTGTTTCGCGCGATCAGCGGACATCAATGCTCCTTCGCCTTCCTGGGCGTCGTCGTGGTGTCAGTTCAGGGGGAACTGACCCGGAGCATAGCAAAGAGATCCCCTCCCGAATCGGAGGTTCAACGAGGGGTCAACGGCACCCCGCGCAGTCCACGCATTGCTCGTCGAAGTCCGCCAAGACGAGGTCCAGGCCGTTGCCCTGACACTGCGCTTCGCCGATGTCTTCGCATTCACCCCAACTGTCTGCGACCACCTGACTGCTGGACCCGTCAGAGCACTCCGTGAAACAGCACCCTCCCCAGGACGCGCCGCTCTCCCCGGAGTCGACGACGGCAAGGTCAGAGCAGCCCACCAAGGCGGCGGCAAGGGTGGCCACGGTCAGGAATCGGCGCATGGACGGCCTCACTGGATCATGCAGGTTCGTTCAGAGCTGGTACACCGCAGCTGCAGGGTCTGCCCTTCGACCACGGTGATGGTAGGACCCTTCACCGTGTATCCGCCGGGGAAGCTGGGGAAGACGGTCCACTGCCCGACGGGGACGTCTCCCGGCGTAGCGGTGCCCCCCGCTCCACGCAGTTGGATGATCTCGGCGTCCCCGGTCACGATGACCTCACCGGTGGGCCCGGCCGGCGGCGAGGGCTTGGAAGGCGGGACCTCCGACGTGGTCTTGGGAGGCGGATTCTGGGAGGGCGGGCGCTCGATCACCCGGACCCCACCATCAGAGGGTGGGGAAGGCGTCGAGGCCGTCGTCTCGACCGGGTCTTCCTCGACCAGCAGCGGGGCCTCCGAGCCGACTTGCTCGAGCACCTCTTCCAAACCGGGCTGGTCTGGTGTCTCCTCGACCGTCCACGACGACTCGGGGGTCACACCGCTCATCGCGATCAGCACGATGGCTACCCCAGCCAACAAGGCCGTGCCCAGCCCCAGAACGACAGCGCCCCAGTGGTTAGGCGGCTCTTCCGCAGGCGCAGGGGGCGGCCGGGTGTGGGTCGGGGCCTCCTGGCTGGGGTCCGGCTGCGCGGACAGAGGCGCCGACACCTCTTGGCTGGCGGCGGACTCCGGCGGGAGCTCTGGAACAGGTCCCGTGGGACGCTCGCCGGCCTCGTCGGCCTCGCCAGACTCGCCGGTCTTGCCGGTCTTGCCGGTCTTGCCGGTCTTGCCGGTCTTGCCGGTCTTGCCGGTCTTGCCGGTCTTGCCGGTCTTGCCGGCCTCGTCGGTCTCATAGAACTCATCGGGCAGCGAGGCCTCGATGGACTGGCCGCTGAGGTTGTGGGTCAGCACCCGCCCGACCAAGCTGTCGGTGCTACTGGCCGGACGCCCCGCGGCCAGGATGGGGACCACCTTCTGCTCCGCCCACTCGGCCAGGTCCGGTCCGCTGACCAGCCGACGCAGCTCCTGGGTCCTGGCGCTGAACCGGCGGGCGCTGGGCCGATGATGGGGGTCGTAGGTGAGCGTGTCGGCCAGGACCTGCAGGACCTCCTCCCGACGCTCCGAGGGCAGGACCTCCCACAGATGATGCAAGGCCTGACGCACCTTGTTGGTGTGGCGCTTCTCGCTGGGGCGGGTCCGGCCAAAGCGCTCGTTCGTCAGCAACTCGTACAGCACGCACCCCAAGCTGTAGACGTCGCCTTGGTGAAGGTCCTCGAAGGCGTACCGCTCGGGCGCCAGGTAGGGCAGGCTGCCCATGACGAAGGCCTGCTGGGTCTTGGCCTCGCGGTCCTCAATCTCCGCCCGCGCCACACCGAAGTCCAGCAGCTTCACCCCGCCCGCCGCGGTGACCAGGATGTTGGCGGGCTTGATGTCCCGATGGATGAGGCCCAGCTTCTTCCCGTCGCTGCCGGTCGATCGGTAGGCCGCGTTGAGCGTCATGCCCACGTCGGACACGACCTCCAAGCTCACGCTGAGCGGGAGCGGGCCCAGACCGTCCAGGAGACGCTCGGTGTCGACCCCGTTGACCAGCTCCATGACCATGGTCCAGCGGTCTTCCAGCTGGAGCAGGTCGTCCACCCGGACGATGCTGCGGTGGTTGAGGTTCGAGAGGATCCGAGCCTCGTCACGCAGGCGACGGGCCGCCTCGGCGTTGCCAGCGGTCTGCTCATTCAGGACCTTCAGCGCCACCTCACGTCGCAGCCCCGTGTCGGTGACCATCTCGGCACGGTAGACCGTGCCAAAGCCGCCAGAACCAAGGATTTCGAGGATCCGGTAGCGCCGGATCTGAGCGCTCTCCATCGGGTTGACTATACCTTTCCTATGAAGCGGCTTCTCTTGCTCTTGTGCACGTCGGTGTCCGTCGCGGTCTCTTTGCCCGAGGGCCACCCCGATACGGT
>Ga0315331_10003227_pt1 | contig 12300 bp, 6 predicted proteins | sample M160m34915metaG_FD_203456 | JGI IMG/M metagenome (GOLD analysis project Ga0315331, IMG submission 203456) | Ammonia-oxidizing marine archaeal communities from Monterey Bay, California, United States - M1 60m 34915 | ecosystem: Environmental > Aquatic > Marine > Intertidal zone | place: USA...
TGAGTGGTGACCCGCCTGACGATTAGTACCTCAGTCAGGAGCCAATTCAGCTAGGCGTCAATTCAGCTCGGCGTCAATTCAGCTCGGCGTCAGGCCATTGGGCCGAGTCCAACCGATTCTGGCAAGCAAGACATTGCCTCGAGCATTTCGTTTGGGCATCCACTCACCGACCGTTACCCACGATTCCATGGGGCTAGCGTTGGTAACATTGAAATTACCCATCAGTGCAACAGACTCTGGTTCAGTGATGCCATCGCCTATCATCGGAAGCACAGTCTGTTCGCTTTCACGGATCAAAACCCGCCGGTCAGGATCGACGCGTGCCACCCAGAGCGGAGATCGCCAGCGAATGACATTTTTGTTCGCGGCATCTTGTCTTGTGTAAACAAGATACAACGCGTCGTCTCGCGTGAGCCAATGCTGTTGCGTCGTCGACATACCGATTTCTGTTCCATCATCCCAACGCCATGCTTGTTGGGGGGCGTAATTGATCCCATCTTTGCTAGCGGCAACGTAGCCATGGCCATCTTCGGCTCGTATTGTCATCAGGAACTGATTTCGAAACCTTGTGACAGAGGGTTCCAAAAGTCCCCGCCCAGCCGGATTCTTAAGCGGTTCGCCCACTTCAGTAACCTGAAGTGTTTCGCCATCAAACGTGCATCGCACACCCGCAACCATGCGGTTCTTCGATTCAGGACCGAAAGTGAATGACATCATGATGTCACCATTGGGCATGACGACACGCTGACCACAGTTGTTGGAATAAATGAAGGCACCTCGGGGGTCATCCCACATCAGTCTTTTTCGCTCTGACCATGAACCATCGCGGCTTCGAACAGCATAGAGAGGGAACCGGGCCAGTTGGTCTTTTGTTGCGAATTTCGGACCGCGATAAAATACAACATGTCCCAACGCTAACGTGGTGTCAGTCGGCGGATGGTATTGGGGAGTAACATCGCATACGCCAGCCTGCAGTCCTTCGTTGCCAGTAACTGGATCGCGTCCCAAGGATTCAATCGGCGCTGGAACAGTCCAAGTCTTTCCCATGTCGATTGATTCACTCGAGTGAACCTGTCCAAAGTAATCGGAGCCTCCGATTTCCTGTAGCAGCATTAACGCATGAGTGCGTTTGTCTTTGGATTTGGAATCGAGTGGTAGCATGCAGGCGCGAGGATGAAACCAAGTCGTGCCTTTGCCGTCACGATTTTTCCAAAGCGTCTGTTTGGTGATTGATTTAATCAGAGCCTGTGTGCCAGGAGAGTTCCTGTCGCGGGATTTTTCCTGTGCTGCCGCAGGTAGTTTTCTCGCAGCAAGGGACGTACCGGCGATTGCAATTGAGCTCAATACTCGCCGCCGTGTGACCAATTTGCTCGCAGTCAAACTGTGGGTAACGCTCGAGGTGATCGGCTTCGTGTTGGCTAGGACGCGTCGTGTCACAGTTCAATGCTCCAAATAGCAGGTGCCGTCATCGGTGAGCGATATCAGTGGCTCGGACTGAGAATGATGTGCAGATCGGTTCGTCTCGTTCATGTTCAATCACGGACACGGCGATGCCGCATTGCAACAATTCTACCAGCCCAGCACATAGGCAAAAATTAGCGGAGCAACAATCGACGCGTCGCTCTGAATCATGAACTTTGGTGCCGATTCAGAAAGTTTGTACCACGTGATTTTCTCGTTGGGCACGGCGCCGCTGTAGCCTCCGTAGCTGGTTACTGCATCACTGATCTGACAGAAGTAGCTCCAGAATGGCACATCCTGCTTGAGGTCCTGAATTAACATCGGTACCACGCAGATCGGAAAGTCGCCTGCGATTCCGCCACCGATTTGAAAGAACCCAATGGGGCCCTCGCTGGCCTGTTCCTGGTACCACGTTGCCAATCGCTCCATTTGCGTGGTTCCTGTTACGAATGCTTGATGATTTGGAACCACGCCCTCAATAACTCGAGCTGTGTAAATGTTCCCCAGCGTCGAGTCTTCAAATCCAGGAACAAAGACAGGGATCCCCATGTCTTTGGCAGCAGCAAGCCAACTGTGTTCTCGTGGAATCTGGTAATGCTGCACCAAGTCCTCGTCATCAAGCAGATCAAACATGTAGTCCACGGGGAAACGCGGGGTTCCTGCTTGAGCAGCTTCTTGCCAGCGAGTCAGTAGGCGACCTTCGATATGTCGCATGACCGTTTCTGGAATGCAAGTATCCGTCACGCGATTAAAACCGGCATCGCGGAGTTTGGTTTCATCTGCGGCGGAAAGAGCCCGCCAATTTTCTACGATGCGATACTCGTTATTTGCAACGAGATTGAAAATGTCTTCTTCCAGGTTTGCAGCTGTGCATGTGATGGCGTGTACTTTCCCCTGTCTGATCATTTCCGCCAAAGAGATGCCCAGTTCGCCCGTGCTCATTGCACCCGCTAACGTGACCATCATGCGGCCATTTTTCGAGGCACAGACAAAGTCGCGGTAGGAACGGGCAGCGGCAACTAGCTCGCGGGCATTGAAATGGCGAAAGTGAGTTTCAAGGAATTCGGATACGTTCATGAACTATTCTGTCGAAATCGAAAGGTGGGTTAGCTGAGTTGGAGATGCGAGCCAGCGCTGAAATTCGCAATTCTAAGTCAGGCTTCGGGAGATGTAACGATACAGCAGTCGCCGCTCGGATGGAGTTTGACTGGCTCGAGTAAATAGCTAAAGGCGAGAGATTGTGCAGGCCATGACTGCTTGTAAACGTAATCGTGTGACGCCCAAGGCAGTGTCGATTTATGGTTCACGCGACGCGTGGTTTTTCGATCGCGTGCCGGAGGCTCAGTCGAGAGGATCAGGATCAAGAAGACGAAGGCCGTGAGGATGGGAATGGGTGGGAACCGCGGGGTGAGGGTCGGCAGGTCTAGAGGACCGGTGTTGCGATTCTCTTACTCAGCCTCCTCGCCGGGCAGTCCAACACGCTATCGCGAGCGGGGACCGTCGATCTGCTGCGGATTGATTCAGGTGGAAGTTGGCAGTGGTTGGGGATGTTATTTAGGCCGTTCTTCTAAGCGAAGTTCCGAAAGCGAGGGATTTTGTGAAAGTTGGGATAAATTCGAGTTTTACGAGAGGCACGCACCAAGAGGAATTGCGGGGATTTTAAATTTTTTTCTCCTTAAGGGATCCTTTTGGCTCGCTGTTGGCTTGCTGGGGGCCCAAGAGGGCCTTCGTGGAATAAAAATTGAAAAGTTTTTGTGTTGCGTGCTCTGATTGCGGGCGTGCGGTGCTTGGCGACTTGGGAAGTCAATCGGATCCCCTGAAAAGCCGTTGTTATCTGACCAGTGCATTATTCGGGCCAGATATTGAAAGTTGCCCTTTTCGGAAATCGGGTGATCTGTTAATTTTCCAGAGTGATCATCGGCCGAATGTTGCGTTCTTCGTCTTTCTCTACCCCCCAATACTCCCGTTCGCTGCCCGGAGTGCTGCGATAGGAATCGGTAGAACTGTGTCCTCCCCGCTCTGAAACAGCCTTCGAGCGACAGGTGTGCGCTGAATTTGTAAACATTGCCGCTGTCCCGGTCAGCGTTACTTAACGCCGGCCCGTACGAACCAATTGGCCTTCCACGGAGTTTTCCCAAACGATGGCAACCACGAGTCAACGTCGACTTGAGCCGACTACCGTCCGACACTTCGGAACCGGTCTCGGCACTTTCGAGCTTCCCGATCTTACAGCTCTTCAAACTGTTTCCTATGCAGCCTTCCTGCAGGCCGATGCTGATTCGAAGCAACGGAAAGCACACGGCTTGGAATCAGTTCTCCGCGAAATTTTCCCAATCAGTAGCTACGATGGGAACACGACGCTTGAGTATTTGCACTACGAACTCGGCAAGCCCCGTTACACAAGTCAAGAGTGTCGCCAGTTAAGGCTGACTTACGGGCGTCCGTTGCGGATCTGGCTTCGGCTGAATCGAGAGGAGCCGCACGAGGAAGAGGTCTACCTCGGCGACCTTCCGATCATGATGGGCGGCGGAGAGTTCATCATTAACGGTGCTGAGCGTGTTGTTGTTAGCCAGCTGCATCGTAGTCCCGGTGTCGACTTCGTTCTTGAGCAGGACACGACGACCGACCGCAAGCTACCGAGCTGCCGTGTGATTCCGGAGCGTGGTTCGTGGATTGAGGTCAATGTCACGAAGAAAGACGCGCTGACCGTTCGCATCGACCAGAGTGGTAAATTTGCTGCAACAACATTGTTGCGAGCGATGGATCCGAGCCTATCCACCGATGCCGATCTGCTGAACGCGTTCTACGAGACGGGAACAGTCAAGCTGAGCGGTGGTCGCAGCGCTGCGAAAATCGAAGGCATGATCGCTGTCGACGATGTCGTTTACCCTAGCGATTCCGAGCGTGCTGGTGAGATCATTGTCGAAGCAGGGCACCGTATCACTAAGGATGTCTCCGAAACGATTTGCACTGCAGGTGTAAAGAGCATCGAAGCGATGGACTCGCCCAAGATTCCGTTGATCTTCAACACGCTCGCAGAGGATAACACTGCCAGTCACGAAGAAGCATTGCTGAGGATTTATCAGCGTCTTCGTCCCGGTAACCCGCCGCAGTTGGAGAAAGCGAGAACGCTCTTCACCGAGAAGTTCTACGATGAGAATCGATATCGCCTTGGAAAAGTCGGTCGTTTCCGTCTCAATCGGAAATTGGCGTTGGATGCCAAAGAAACCGAGATGACGCTTCGTCCAAAAGACATGATTTCCGCCATCCGGTATCTGATCGATCTTTTCGATACGGATAGTGATGCCGAAATCGATGACATTGACCACCTCGGCAACCGTCGTTTGCGAACCATCGACGAGTTGGCAAGCGAAGAACTGCGTAAAGGATTCTTGAAGCTTCGTCGTACCGTTCAGGAGCGAATGAGCATCAAAGATGCGACGGACATGACGCCTCGGTCTTTGATAAACCCGAAAAGTGTTTCGGCTGCTATCGACTATTTCTTCGGGCGTGGTGAACTCTCGCAGGTGGTTGACCAAACCAACCCGCTGAGTCAGTTGACCCACGAACGTCGACTTTCAGCATTGGGGCCTGGCGGTTTGAATCGTAAGCGTGCAGGCTTCGAAGTCCGCGATGTGCACATTTCTCACTACGGGCGAATCTGTCCGATTGAGACACCTGAGGGTACCAATATTGGTCTGATCAGCTCGTTGGCCATTTATGCCGGCGTTGATGACTACGGTTTCCTGATTACCCCCTACCGGCGAATCAAGGGTGGAAAGGTAACTGAGGAAACGGTTTGGTTGCGTGCCGATGAGGAAAGCGAATCGTACGTTGCTCCTGCCGATACCGAGGTCAGTAACGGGGATCTTGTGGCAGGACCCAACATGATTGCCCGTTTCCGCAGTGACTTCGAGATTGTCCAGCCGGAGCAGGTCGATTACATGGACGTTGCTCCAGCCCAAATGGTGGGTGTCTCAGCCGGTTTGATCCCTTTCCTTGAGCATGATGATGCGAACCGTGCACTCATGGGCTCGAACATGCAGCGGCAAGCTGTGCCGTTGCTGGTTGCCGAACCACCAATTGTTGGAACTGGTATGGAGCGTGAAGTCGCTCGCAACAGTGCGATGGTTGTTCGAGCAAGACGAAAGGGTACGGTGACCTACTGTGATTCGACGCGAATCGAAATCGGTAGTGATCACTACGACATGAAAAAATATCAGGGCCTCAATGAGCGTACCTGTCTAAATCAGCGACCCATCATCAAGTTGGGTGAAAAGGTCGAGCGGAATCAGATCATTGCTGATGGTGCGGCTACTCGAAAAGGTGAACTCGCACTGGGGCGAAACGTCCTAGTAGGGTTCATGTCCTTTGATGGTTTCAACTATGAGGATGCGATCATCATCAGTGAAGAGCTGGTGAGGAACGATACCTATACCTCGATCCATATCGAGGACTTCGATGTTGAGATCCGCGAAACCAAGTTGGGTCGTGAAGAGTTCACGCGGGACATCCCGAACGTGTCGGAGAAAGCTCTTCGTAACCTTGATGATACGGGAATCGTTCAGGTCGGAACCTATGTCAAACCCGGTGATATCCTGGTTGGCAAAGTCAGTCCAAAGAGCAAAACAGAATTGACTCCCGAAGAAAAACTGCTTCACGCCATTTTTGGACGTGCGGGTGAGGATGTGAAGAACGATTCATTAGAGGTTCCATCCGGGATCGAGGGGATCGTCATTGACACCCACAAGTTCTCGCGTCGTATGAGCCTGTCAGAAGACGAGCGAAAGGTCTTTGAGAGAGAACTGAAAGATGTCGAGACGGAAGGCAATGTTGAAATTGCAAGCACGTTTGAGGCATTGATCACCGAACTTGAGGAAGCCGCCGGGACCAAATTTAAAGATGCGACTGGAACGCCTCTGGCAGACGGTCAGGATCCAAAGTTCGTCGCTGAGCGAGCCTGCTCTTTCCGCTTTGAGCACATCCTTGATCAAGTCAAGGATGAGGCGAAGCAGAAAGAGGTTGAGCGGATTTATGCTCAACAGTGGGCAAACGTCGAAAAGTCCATTGATGTTCGTGACCGAAAACTGAACAGCATGAAGCGTGGCGACGAGCTTCGCAGCGGTGTGTTGCAGATGGTTAAGGTTTACATTGCCACCAAGCGTGTCATCAGTGTTGGTGACAAGATGGCTGGGCGTCACGGTAACAAGGGTGTGATCGCGAAGATTCTTCCGATTGAAGACATGCCGTTCCTGCCGGATGGAACACCGATTCAAATCATGTTGAATCCGCTTGGTGTTCCGAGTCGTATGAACGTCGGCCAGATTCTCGAAACGCATCTTGGTTGGGCGGGTGCCAAACTTGGCTTCCAGGCGATCACGCCTATCTTCGACGGTGCTACCGAAAGTGACATCAACAAGTGTCTTGATGAGGCTGGGTTGCCAGCACACGGCAAGATTCGCCTCCGTGATGGTCGGACCGGCCGTCCGATGGAGCAGGAAACAACTGTCGGTTACATCTACATGTTGAAACTGCACCACCTTGTCGATGACAAAGTTCATGCAAGAAGCACAGGACCATACTCACTCATCACCCAGCAACCTCTCGGTGGTAAAGCCCGCTTCGGTGGACAACGCTTTGGAGAGATGGAGGTTTGGGCGTTGGAGGCATATGGTGCCGCCTACATCCTGCAAGAACTCTTGACCGTCAAGAGTGATGACGTTGAAGGACGTACCAAAATCTACGAATCGATGGTCAAGGGAGAGAACACACTGGAGGCGGGAACGCCAGCCAGCTTCGATGTTTTGACCAACGAAATTCGGGGTCTTGCACTCAACATGCAGCTTGAGAAACGACCTATCTAGGTCAGCCGCATCGGTTGCAAAACCCATCCGTAAATTAGGTTTTTAGAAAATTGCCACGACTAGGGCAGAGCGAACAATGAAGCACTTTCAGTGCGATTTGTCCTAGTCAGATATCACGCCAGAAGAGTCTCAGTCACGGAAACGGCCGCCACAGGCCGACCAGGAGCACAACAATATGTCGATTGGCGAAACCAACAGCTACGATCGCATTAACGATTACGCATCGGTTCGGATTTCACTGGCTCGTCCCCAGGACATCAAGAGTTGGTCATTCGGGGAAGTTAAGAAACCCGAAACGATCAACTACCGAACTTATCGTCCCGAGAAGGATGGTCTTTTCTGCGAACGCATTTTCGGACCTGAGAAGGACTGGGAGTGTGCCTGTGGCAAGTACCGCGGAATGAAGTACAAGGGCATGATCTGCGATCGCTGTGGCGTGAAAGTCACCCACAGTCGCGTTCGTCGCAAACGAATGGGGCACATCGAACTTGCTGCTCCTGTGGTCCATATCTGGTTCTTCAAAGCAATGCCTTCCCGGCTTGGGAATCTGCTGAGCATGAAGACCAGTTCACTTGAGAAAGTGATCTACTTCCAGGACTACGTCGTGATCGATCCGGGCACAACGGAGCTCGAGGCAGAACAGTTGCTCACGGAAGAAGAGTATCGGGCTGCTCGAACTCAATACGGGGAGGGTAGTTTCGAGGCCGACATGGGAGCGGAGGCCGTTCGGAAGTTGCTCAATAAGCTTGATCTGGTCAAGCTGTCTGAAGAGTTGCGAATCGAACTTGACGAGACTGGCTCGAAACAGAAAAAGAAAGACCTGATCAACCGGCTCAAAATCGTTGAGTCGATTCGTGACAGCGATAATCGTCCTGAGTGGATGGTGCTCGACGTAATCCCTGTGATTCCACCGGACTTGCGGCCTTTGGTTTTGCTGGACAGCGGTAACTTCGCTACCAGTGACCTCAATGATTTGTATCGCCGAATCATCAACCGAAATAATCGCTTGAGGAAGTTGGTTGACCTGAATGCACCTGAAGTCATTATCCGCAATGAGAAGCGGATGTTGCAGCAGTCAGTTGATGCTCTGTTCGATAACAATCGCTGCAAGCGGCCTGTTTTGGGTTCATCGAACCGACCGTTGAAATCCTTGACTGACATGATCAAGGGTAAACAGGGTCGTTTCCGCGAAAACCTGCTCGGCAAACGCGTCGATTACTCTGCTCGAAGTGTGATTGTTGTTGGGCCGCGATTGAAACTGCACCAGTGCGGTCTCCCCAAGAAAATCGCACTCGAACTCTATCAGCCGTTCATCATTCGACGACTGAAAGAACTCGGTCACGCCGATACGATCAAATCGGCCAAGAAGATGCTGGAGCGAAAGGACGAAGAAGTCTGGGATATCCTTGAGCAAGTGATTACCAATCACCCAGTGTTGTTGAATCGTGCTCCCACACTGCACCGCATGGGAATTCAGGCGTTTGAGCCCACGCTGGTCGAGGGTAACGCCATTCACCTTCACCCGTTGGTCTGCAAAGGATTCAATGCTGACTTTGATGGCGACCAGATGGCAGTTCACTTGCCACTGTCAATCGAAGCACAGGTCGAGTCGCACACATTGATGATGAGCACTAACAACGTGTTCGCACCATCCAATGGCAAGCCGATCATGAGTCCATCACAGGACATTGTGATGGGTTGTTATTACACCACTGTCGAAATGCCCGATCAGCGTGGCGAAGGCATGGTGTTTGCTGGATACGACGAGCTTGATCTTGCATTTGCACAGGGTGCATGTGCCCTGCATGCAAAGATCAAAATGCGTCTGCCAAAGTTCCAGAGGCTCAAAACCGACGATGATTCTGGCCGTTATGGTGCTGTCATTGACACAACTCCAGGACGCGTGCGTTTCAACGAAATGCTTCCCGATGGAATGGATTTCTACAACCAGGCAATGCGAAGTGGTGACTTGGCTGGTGCCATCAGCGACTGCTACCAACGCCTTGGCCGTCGTGCAACCATTCACTTGCTTGACGACATGATGCAAATGGGCTTCAGTGAGTCGACTCGCAGTGGTTTGTCATTCGCAACCGATGACCTGGTGACGCCTGACACCAAAACCTCCTTCATCAAGAGTGCCGAGAAGGAAGTGATGAAGCTCAAAAAGAACTACGATCGTGGTTTGATGAGTGGTCAGGAACGATACAACCACGTCTTGGACGAATGGACCAATGCTCGTGAGGCGATCACCAAAGACATGATGGATGCCATGAAAAATGACATCCGTGAGGGTGGTTGGTACGTCAACCCTGTGTTCTTGATGTCACACTCTGGTGCTCGTGGTGGTATCGAGCAAATTCGACAGCTCGCTGGTATGCGTGGTCTGATGGCCAAGCCAACCGGTGAAATTATCGAAACTCCCATTAAGGCGAACTTCCGTGAAGGTTTGTCAGTGTTGGAGTACTTCAGTTCGACGCACGGTGCTCGTAAAGGTTTGGCTGACACCGCTCTTAAGACGGCGGACAGTGGATACCTGACACGTAAGTTGGCTGACGTTGCACAGAACGTTGTGGTCACGATGGACGACTGTAGTACCACTCAGGGAATCACCAAGGGTGTGGTTTACCGTGGTGAAAAGGTCGAGGTAAGTCTGGTTGATTCGATCAACGGTCGCGTCAGTCGGCAAGCTATCGTGAACCCCGTCACGGACGAAGTCATCGTTTCTGAGAATGAAATGATCACACCTGAGATCGCTCGTAAGATCGAGGCGATGGGCCTCGAGAAGATCCAAGTTCGTACTCCAATGACTTGTGACGCACCACTTGGTGTTTGTCGTTGTTGCTACGGAATGGATATGTCGACTGGTGCTTTGGTTGAAGAAGGAATGGCCGTTGGAATCATCGCTGCACAAAGTATCGGTGAGCCAGGTACCCAGTTGACCATGCGTACGTTCCACATCGGTGGTAGCGTGAGCAAGCAGTCCGTTGAATCGGATATCAAATCGAAGAAGGCTGGTGAGGTTCGTCTGACTCGGATGCGGTCGGTGGAAAACACTTCCGGTGAGCAAATTGTGCTGACGCGAAATGGTGAAATCCTCCTCGTGGATGATCGTGGTCGTGAGATTGAATCGTATCCAGTTCCGACCGGTGCAACCTTGCGAGTCAAGGAAGGCAAGAAGGTCAAAGAGGGAACTGTTCTTTGCGAGTGGAACCCGTATTCCATCCCAATTCTTTCAGAAGTTCCCGGTAAGGTTCGCTTCGAAGACATCGTCGACGGCGAAACAATGCGGATTGAGCGGGAAGCCAGTGGTAACATGAGAATGATGATTGTTGATCACAAAGGTGATCTTCATCCTCAGATTGTTGTGGAAGATGTTTCCGGCGAAGAACGGAAAGCACTTGATGTTCAGTACCTGCCCGAACGTGCCATGATCATGGTCAAGGAAGGTGCCGATATCGTGCCCGGTACCGTGCTCGCTGAGATGCCACGTGAAACCGGCGGTGTTTCGGACATCACAGGTGGTCTGCCACGAGTCACTGAGATTTTCGAGGCTCGAAAGCCGAAAGATCCTGCTGTGATCGCAGAAGTCGACGGCGAAGTCGAGATTCTGAAAGAAAGAAAACGCGGCAAACGAACCATTATCGTTCGGAGCGAATCAGGAATTGAACGTGAACATCTCGTGCCACACGGAAAACACTTCCAAGTGCACAGCGGTGACATTGTCAAAGCCGGGCAGGCTTTGGTCGATGGGCCATTGGTTCCACACGACATCCTGAGGGTCTCAGGCGAGGAAGCAGTGCAGCAATATTTGTTGCATGAGATCCAGCAGGTCTACCAATCGCAGAAGGTTGAGATTAATGATAAGCATTGCGAAATCATCATTGCTCGTATGCTGCGTAAAGTGAAAATCGAAACCTCCGGTGACACCAACTTGTTACCTGGTTTGGTAATGGATCGATTCCAGTTCCGCAAAGCCAACGAAGAGCTAAGCGGCTGTATCAAGATTGCCAATCCTGGTGACAGTGATTACGCCAAGGACACAATTATTCCGAAAGAGGCATTCGAGCAAACCAATGCTCAGATCGAAGCTCTCGGAGGTGCAATAGCCAAAGGCAAGCGGCCGAAGAGTGCGACTGCCAGTACTCAGTTGCTTGGTATTACCAAAGCGGCGGTGCAATCCAATAGCTTTATCAGTGCGGCTTCCTTCCAGGAAACTACAAAAGTACTGACTGAAGCAGCATTGGCTGGCAAAGTCGACAAGTTGGTGGGCCTGAAAGAGAATGTGATCCTCGGACACCTCATCCCGGCTGGTACAGGTTTCCGTATCTTCCAAGAGTCCGAAGTCAATTACCGACGCGAAGCTCTCGAAGAACTTGCCAGTGCACCGGTTCAGACTCTTGAGGATAGCTTCCCACTGCTCAACGCCGAGCAAGGTGCCTCCGGTGGTGAGGGTCAGATTGCTGAATTGCTCGGCATGGGAAGTCCCGCCGCTGAAGCACCAGTCGCTGAAGCACCAGTGGCCGAAGCACCAGTGGCTGAAGCACCAGTGGCTGAAGCACCAGTGGCTGAAGCACCAGTGGCTGAAGCACCAGTGGCTGAAGCACCAGTGGCTGAAGCACCAGCTGCTGAAGCGGCACCAGAAGCGGCAGAGCCGACGACTGGTCCTGATGATGTGACGCCGGGCGAAGGTCAGATCTGAGTCCCGTCAGCCAATTGATTTGAAAAAAGGCGGTCAACCGATAGCGGTTGGTTGCCTTTTTTTATGCTGGCTGTGTTGTGAAATTTTGGTGATGCAGACTGTCACTCGTAATCTGGCGAATAGCGGGGCGGGGATCACTCGGCGTGCTTCGTGAGGTGTTGTTTCTCCACGATACACTCTGGCTGCGAGTGCCTCGGCCATGCAGAGCATGCCATTGTGCTTGGCCGCATCTTCAAGAGTCACTGAGGTGGAGCCACTTGCGATCGCTTCCTTAAG
>Ga0315331_10003229_pt1 | contig 12298 bp, 10 predicted proteins | sample M160m34915metaG_FD_203456 | JGI IMG/M metagenome (GOLD analysis project Ga0315331, IMG submission 203456) | Ammonia-oxidizing marine archaeal communities from Monterey Bay, California, United States - M1 60m 34915 | ecosystem: Environmental > Aquatic > Marine > Intertidal zone | place: USA...
GGTCTGCAGGGAGTAGGTGATTGGAATGCCCCCGCGTGCTAACTCAACTGCGGGCTGTACCAGGTCCTCCCAAGGCAAGGAGCCGAGACGCGTATGCGCAAGGAAGAGTCCCGCTACAGTGCCGGGCACCCCAACGGCCAAAGGGCCGAAGTGGTTGGAATTGTTAACAACCGTGCCATCCAGGCCAAGATACATGCGCTCGGTGGCGGCCATAGGCGCTTTCTCGCGGAAATCAAAGGTAGTGGCCTCCCCATCGTCACCGTGATAAACCAGGAAGCCACCGCCGCCTATATTGCCTGCAGATGGCCAGGTTACGGCTAGAGCGAAGGCCGTAGCAACCGCCGCATCCACCGCATTACCGCCCTTCCGTAGAGTTTCCGCGCCCACTTCCGAGGCCAATTTCGAGGCACTGCTCACCATACCATTCTTGGCATAAATCGGAGTACGACCGCCTTCCGCGAGGGATTGCGTTACCAGGGAGAGGCTGAATACAAACAGGACTGTTTTTACGATGACCTGGGAAGTTCGGCCAAAAGCCAGTTTTTGAGCGTTGCTGCGCATAGTTAACTCTTTGAAAAAAATAGGTTATAAAAGTAGAAACTTAGAAATTTTTACCTGATAGTACAGTGTATTCCACCAAGGTAGGGTTGATCAAACTCCCCATTGTAAAAGCCTCTGGCGCAATGCTAAGTTGCTCACTCTAGAACCGGAAAACCTGGATATCGGGCAATCTCAATTCACGCAACAACATTCCTTCGGAACCGAGTACGCTATGTCTATTGTCAGCAGAACTATCGCCCTCGCTTTAACAACAACCTTTCTCCTTAGCTGCAGTGAATACACCGAAACTGCTGTCAGCCCTCAGAGCCAGGAACCGATGGAGATTGCTAAGGGCATCCATGAGCGGGTTATCGCACTCGACACTCACGCAGACATCAACACTGAGAATTTCACCTCCGAAGTTAACTATACTCAGGACCTCGACACTCAGGTGAATCTACCAAAAATGTATGAAGGCGGCCTGGATGTCGCCTTCTTCATCGTATATACCGGACAGGATGATCTGAGCGCACAAGGTTATCGGGAAGCCCATGCTAACGCGATGGATAAGTTTAATGCGATCCATCGCCTCGCCGAGGATATAGCACCGAACCTAATTGAAATTGCTTATGATTCGGATGATGTACGCAGAATCATCACCGAGGGTAAAAAAGTAGCTATGATTGGCGTGGAGAACGCCTACCCAATCGGTGGCGACCTATCCAATATCGAAAAATTTTATGACCTCGGCGGTCGCTATATGTCGCTGGCACACAATGGTCATAACCAGCTCTCGGACTCCAATACTGGGGAGAGCGATGGCGTGTACTGGCATGGAGGCCTCAGCGAGTTGGGCAGATTCGCCATAAAGGAAATGAATCGCCTTGGTATGATGATCGACATTTCTCACCCATCCAAAGATTCTATTATGCAAACCCTTGAGCTCAGCCGTGCACCCGTCATAGCCTCACACTCATCCGCGCGGGCGCTGACTAACCACTCGCGCAACCTGGATGACGAAATGTTGCTGGCTCTGAAAGAGAACGGCGGCGTTGTACAAACAGTGGCATTTGGGACTTATGTGAGCGAGCTGAGACGAGCGCATTGGGCCGCAGGTGCCAGCTTCGCCGATGCGCCACCGGCAACCGTATCCGATTTCGTTGATCACATCGATTATATGATTGATCTGATAGGCATTGAACATGTAGGAATCAGTTCAGACTTCGATGGCGGTGGCGGCCTGTCAGGTTGGAACGATGCCTCAGAGACCTTTAACGTCACCGCAGAATTAGTGCGTCGTGGCTATACCGAGGAACAGATTACCATGATGTGGTCCGGCAATCTGCTTAGGGTACTGGACGATGTACAGCGCATTGCACAGGAAATACAAAACGAGGCCTGAGCCTGCGATACCAAAAGCTGGGAACCCTTAAACGAGAGCAGATTACTGACGCACTGGTTCGAATCAGCACAAACCAATTCTTCGTGGAAGTGACGCATACGCCTATACTCAATCTTATTGGGAATCATGAATACCATACTGGTTTTGCTTCTTCTTCCTTTGGCACCGGGAGCGGTCGCGCAATCAGGGTCTAGCCGCGAATATGCAACTGAACTTTGAGACTAGCGCTATTCGCGAGGGCAGTCTGCAAGTTCTGTCTGGTGACCAGTTTTGGGCCACGCCCCTTGACGACCTAGTAAGTCGGGGGATGGTAGAGTCAAATCCTCTACACGGCCAATTATTCAGTTCAACGGTTTGATTTCTAATCAGATTGGCGCCAAACTGAACGGAGCCTTTATAGGCAACAATACATGAGCATCTGTGGGTGGTTTTAATTACCGGACGCCCACAACTCAGCCAATGTAATCAAAGGGCTCTATAAAATCGCGCGTTAATACAATAACAACATTAACGAAATGGACAGCAGATGGTGCCGCTCTTTTCGTTAGCGTTTCCCGCCCTTGATGAGCACCGGCCAAGCTCAAAATAGATGACTCAGCATTGCAGGGCATTAGAAGTCTCTTCATACTCAAACTTATATAGTACTTAGGTTACACTCTAAGCTAGTCGCGATGGCAATTGATATCGCCAAGATCTAAAGTAAATGCTATTGCTAGCTGAGATACTCTTCCATCGCATCACAGCAGGCAAATGCGGAGCAAAGGAAAACGGGTTTGAACATGGGCAATGACAAGATAAAAACACAGCCTCTTGCGTTCAATCTCCAAGCCCAGGGTGAGATGCAGGAATCAGCCAGCAACTTTTACAACATGGTGCGCTCGCGAAGAACGGTGAGGGATTTTTCCAACAAGCCGGTACCTAAAGAAATTATCGAAAACTGCCTGCGAGCTGCCGGCACTGCGCCCAGTGGTGCCAATCACCAGCCCTGGCATTTTGTGGTAATCAGCGACCCAGAACTGAAACACAAAATTCGAGAAGGCGCCGAAGAAGAAGAAAGGGAGTTTTATGAGTCAAGGGCGCCACAGGACTGGCTTGACGCCCTCGCCCCATTAGGTACCGATGCCAACAAACCGTTCCTGGAGATCGCTCCATACCTTATTGTGATCTTCGGTGAAAAGTTCAGTTTCGATACCGAGGGTAACAAGCTAAAAAATTACTATGTCAGTGAATCTGTAGGTATCGCCACAGGTATTCTGATTACAGCATTGCATAATGCAGGACTCGCGAGCCTGACCCACACCCCGGCGCCCATGAAGTTTCTCAGCGAACTTGTTGGAAGGCCCGCCACAGAAAAGCCCTATATGATTCTGGTTACCGGATATCCGGCAGAAAATGCCGAGGTCCCGGCCATCACCCGAAAATCTCTGGAGGAAATCGCCAGCTTCAGGGGTAACGACTAAAGCCGCAGTCCCGGGGGATCGGCGCGAAACATCTTGATGCAGCTGGAACCCATGTCTTATTAGGAATTTCCTAATCTGATAAGGTTAATGATTTGCCTTACCGGTTCTCACCCCGCAGCTTCGTACTGGTATAGTCGGCATAAAAAAGCCCGGATACTTTTCAGTATCTGGACTTTTTTAGGCTAGCAAAGTTTATTGCGGAGGATTACCGATTGGTGTGCCTGCCTTTCGATATTCGCCGTACAGATATTCTTCAGCGAACTCTGCACACTTGAATTCCAACAGCTGATAGTTTTCCGCCACATGACGATAGAGTGGGAGGCTCACTGTCCAGGGTTGCGTAAAGGTATTGGGGTCAGTGATGGTTGCCTCATACTGGATGTGATTGGGTCCCATCGGCGTGTAGCGTTCTTCGACTACCATCTCCCAGCTGTGATGGTTACCGGCGCGGTCAAACCAGGTATCCGGCATCTGGCCAGTCACTGTCACCACTAGGGTATCGCCATCCCAGCTCGCGTTTGAGTGGCCCATCCAAGCATCAACCTGCGATTGAATCTCGGGCTGATTTACATAAAGAATGCGGTTCGCTTCGGCAAACTCGTAAGCGATGAGGATTACATCGGTAGACTGCACAATCTGAAACGGGAATGGCAGATAATTCGCCCGTGGCACGCCAGGCATATAGCACTTCGTCAACGGGTCATTATCGATGGAATTGATGCGATTTTCATCACGTTGACGCAGCGCGGTTACGGTGTAGGGAATACTGCCGCCATCCACAATGCCCTGACTGCCTGGGGTCGCTGACAGCGCTCCCATCCTGTCGGGGTGCGGGCCGTAGGCCGCCGCATGGGGCTCTACATCGTAGTGCGCCTTGGTCATAGCCTGCCAGATTCCGCTGAAATCCGGCTTGCCCGAAGGTGTGCGTGGAAACGCATCCAGTTGAGCCGTCGCATTTGCTGCGAATAGACTGATTATCAACACACCCATCAGTTTCTGTTTGAGATATTTCATTGCTAACCCTTAATTCTATAATGCTTAGTTAATTCTATTAGTTGCCTTCCGCAGACTCACGCTGCTCTGTCATGCGCTCGCCGCGGAGAATATTCACCATGCCATAGTTACCTTCATGACAGGCGTACTCATAGATCTGCCCTGCAACCTTTGTCATAGGAACGATCGCCGTAATCTTATCGGTAAATGTCGCGGGATCATCGATTGTAAATTCGTAACCCACAGTATCGTAAGCAGTGCGTGTAAAGCGCTCAGTTAGCACCATATCGTAATTAGCACCGGTACTGGCGAAAGTCTGACGATCGCCATTGAAATTTCTGGTTTCCACTACCAGGGTGTCACCGTCCCACCAACCGCGGGAATCGCCCGACCACATGCGAATATCCTCATCTAGCGACGGCCTATCACCCATATGGACTATGCGGGCATCGTGAATCATCTCTGTAAATATTACCGCAGTATCGCGATTTTGAATGATCTGCATATTATTGTTATACAGACTGGGTACAAAGGGGGGGCCCGAGTTGAAGCCCACGATGCAGCGCTCTGACAGGCCGCGATCCTCTGGACCGTCTTTGGCGATGCCACCCACGGTATAACGAACAGGCCGTGTGCCGGGAATGTCGGGACCCAGCCCACCGTAGGCACGAGGCGCGCCCTCCACAGCCTCCGGGACGCGGCCATTTTCTGGGTAGACAATGTGAGAAGTCCGAACGGTGTCGCCGATACCGGCCGATTCTATCCAGAAATCATTGTAACCACCTGGGTTATTGGACACAGGGGGCGCATCCGGATCGACTACTCGCGCTGCGGCAGCAGCTTCGGCCGCTTCTCTTGCAGCCTCCTGGCGCGCGATAGCAGCCTGAATTTGTTCTTGAGTCAGGAATTCCTGGGTGCCATAACGAGTAGGTCGCTGCATCGGCGTATTGGAGCTAAAGTTCCAGACGCCCTGAAGATCCGGTTGTCCCCATTCGGTGCGCGGCACGTCATAGTCTGTCTGGGCCTGCACAGACAGCGCCAGCAGCGAGCCGCAAGCTATTACTATCAGGGGGTTAACTGATCGCTTATTTTTAACAAACATAATGTTACCAAAGGCTCTCATAGCAGAACGCGTAACTTAGTGGTTTGCTTACTATTAATCAATAGAGGGGCGCTGGTTCTGTCGTCTCTGATCGCACTTTCGACGCACATCTACTAATTACCCGAATATGGCAGTTCTGTGGGGTTAGCGACGGGTGTAGCGCGTCAAGAGGCTGGAGGTATCCCAACGCCCGCCGCCAATCTGCTGAACCTCCTCGTAAAACCCATCGACCAGTGTGGCTATTGGTAATTCAGCACCATTTTTTGTGGCTTCGGCCAGAGCTATGCCCAGGTCTTTGCGCATCCAGTCTACCGCAAACCCGAATTCGTATTGGTCCTTTAACATGGTCTGGTAGCGGTTTTCCATTTGCCAGGAGCCGGCTGCGCCTTTTGAGATAGTCTCGATCAGAGCCTCACCGTCCAACCCCACTTTCATGGCGAAGTGAAGTCCCTCAGTCAGCCCCTGCACTACACCGGCGATACAAATCTGGTTAACCATCTTCGCCAGCTGGCCATTTCCAGCAGGGCCCAAAAGCCTACTGAATCGAGAATAGGTATCGATAACGGGCTTGGCAGCAACATAGCTTGCCTCCTCACCGCCAATCATCACGGTGAGCGCGCCGTTTTCAGCACCGGCCTGGCCGCCGGATACCGGCGCATCAAGAAAATGTTTGTTCTGGGCTCTAGCAACTGCATCCAACTCTCTTGCCAGCTCCGCTGAAGCCGTGGTGTGATCAATCAAAATTGCGCCTTCTTTCATAGCCGTTAGCACACCTTCATGTCCCAGCACAACCTTGCGCACATCGTCATCGTTACCAACGCAAACCAGCACCACGTCACAATCTAAGGCTGCTGCTGCTGGAGTAGGTGCCATGTCGCCCCCGTAGTCCTTGCACCATTGAACTGCCTTCGGTGCCGTGCGGTTATAGACGCAGACTTCCATCCCAGCTTTCTTTACATGACCCGCCATGGGATAGCCCATGACACCAAGTCCGATAAATGCGACCTTCATGTCGACTCCTTAATCTGTGTTAGCGTTGAATATTGACTTACCGCGGGCGAAGGTTTCCAATACGGCCACTTCGCCCAGCTCGGAAGTTTCTACTGTCAGCGGATTATCTTCCAAAATTACCAGGTCCGCCCTCTTGCCCACGGTGATGCTTCCCTTCTCGTTCTCTTCAAAATATTGGTAGGCTGCCCCGAGGGTTATTGCATGCAGCGCCTGCATTACCGAGGCGCGTTGGTCCGCACCCAGCACGAAGCCGCTGCGAGTCTCGCGATTTACTGTAATCTCAAGCAATCGCATCATGTCTGGCGGTACGATAGGTGAGTCGTTATGGACAGTAAACGGGATGTCCCTAGCTATGGCTGCCTGCACCGGTGAGATAAAACTGGCCCGTTCCTCCCCAAAGCTAAGCCGATGCCAGTCGCCCCAGAAAAAAGGATGCGCTGAGTAAAAGGAAGGAATAATGGCAAGCTCCGCCACGCGATCCAGTTGATCCTCTCGAATCAACTGGGCATGAATAATCACCGAACGGTGATCAGGCACCGGACCTGCAGCGATAGCATTTGCCACCCCATCAATCATCAAATCGATAGCGGCATCGCCGTTGGCGTGAGCTAAAACTGGCACCCCTCTCTCTATTAGCGGGCCAATTCGATTCAACCAGGCATCGGGATCATAGCTGGGGTATGCCACATAGTCCGCCGCTGCGCCAGGCGGGCCCACATTATAGGGTTCAGACATCCATGCTGTACGCCCCTGTGGTGAACCGTCCAGAGTGAACTTAACGCCGCCGTTGCGGACACCGCCCGTATAGTTGGTGTCTACTGCGACAGTAGCCAGGACGTCGTCGGGAAGTGGATTGCCCATGACGAAAGTCACAATGTCGGCGGCATACTCCTGTTCCAGCCCCTCAGCTTTTAGCTGGTCGACATATGCCTGACTTACGTTGCTATCCTGGATAGTGGTAATGCCATACCCGGCGTAGATCTGTATCGCTTCCCGGCGCAGTTCACTCTGCCGCTGGGGCCCAAGCAACTCACCTGTGCCAGGAAAAAACTGCATGGCAGTTTCTTCCATCACTCCATCAGGCTCATTACTGCCGGTGCGACGCCGGATTATACCCCCGGCAGGGTCTGGGCTATTCGCACCAACTCCTGCGTCCAGCAGTGCCATCGAGTTGACTCCCAGTAGATGACCAGACACGTGCCGAATGACGATAGGATGGTCTGTGGAAGCACGGTCTAGATCGTCGCGATCCGGGTGGCGCTGTTCTGCCAGCAAAGAGTCATCATAGCCGTAGCCATACACCAGTTCACCGGCCGGAATATTGAGGTTTTCAATGCGGCCCTTTAGCTTGCGAACAATATCATCAACGCTGGTGACGTCGCCCACCGGTGGCGACGACAGGTCGAGCATATCCACATAGCGGGCCACACCAGCAAAATGACCATGGGCATCGATAAAACCGGGCAACAGCGCGCGCGCGCCTAATTCGATCACACGGGTGTCTTCACCCTGGAGTGCACGCGCGTCCTGTTCGGAACCGGCCACCACAATACGATCTCCGCGCACTGCCACTGCGGAGACGTCACTTGCGTCCATGGTAATGATGTTCTGGCCGAGAAAAATCAGGTCCGCATCCTGGGCTGCGCCCAATGTACCGAGGCTACTGAACCCGATTACCAGCAAGACTTTAACAAAGGCAGACCACTGCATATTTACACTCCAGTCTCTATTTTGATTTTCGTTCTATTTTTTACCCTGCCCTATATATCTGGTCCAGAATTGTCCGGGCAAACCCTTGACCTTCAGATTTAGCGCCTTAATTAGTCTCTTCTTGCAAAGCGGGATAACTCGGTTTGCCAATTCTGCTGCAGAAGTATCACCATTTCTTCCATGGATTGAAACCTGTCCTCCGGGTTCTTGCTAAGGCATTTCATTGCCACATCACTAAGCAGGCGCGGCACGATTTGAGAAGACACTTCGGCCGCTTCTGGTGGCTGGTCATTGATGACAGATTCCACGACCTCGTGCATCTTCTCACCAGCTGCAGGCTTGTTGCCGCACAGTATTTCGTACAGCACAGCTCCAAGGCTAAAAATATCAGTGCGGTGATCAATGCCTGGATCAAGGTTTAGCTGTTCCGGCGACATGTAATGTATTGTGCCCTGGGCCTTCCCGTGCCCGGTCAGGGTGATATCTTCAATGTGCGTCCCTTTGCTGGGCCCGCTATCGCCCTCACTCGCGCCGCGACCATCGGGGTGCCACACCTTGGCCAGGCCCCAGTCCAGCAGCAGCACTTCACCATAAGGACCCGCCAACATGTTCTCAGGTTTGATGTCACGGTGCGCGACGCCATGGATATGGGCGTACTGCAGGGCATGCCCAACCTGCACCACCAGCTCAACCAACTGCGTTAAATCGTAGCGATCTCGATAGTCCAGAATCTCACGCAAGGTGTATCCGTGAACCAGTTTCATAGTGAAATATGGGTAGCCCCGCGCATCCCGCCCCAGTTCATAGGTAGGGATCGTGTTGGGATGCTGTAACATGGCCGATACCCGCGCTTCCCGAATCAGGCGCTTTTGCTCTATTTCATCATCGGCAAACTCGGGCTTTAGCGATTTGTAGCAGACAAATCGAGACAGATGTAAATCCTTGCACGACTTGATCAGTGACTTCCCTCCCTTGGCGATTGTGCTGAAAAAGGCATAACGAGTGCGCGGATCAATCTTCTCCGGCAGGGGCTTGTCGGTTTCATCGAGAAAAACCGAACTGTAATTCTTAGGCGGCTCGGGAAAATGCAGCATCTCTTCCTTTCAATTCCTTCTTACACACGCGCAGACCAGTCGTTTAGGGGGCACGGTGAACTGACGCCATGCCTATAGAAAGTTAGCATTGGAGGGTCGTGAATTGCACGATTTATGTGGCCGCAAGTTATTGCTGGGTTTCGGTTATACTGGCGATCCGTCCACCAATTGAGCGATCCCCCGAGAGTATTCATGCCCGACTCAAGCCCTCACACAGTGGTGGAAACCGAGTTTCCTGTGCGCTACGCCGAGACCGACGCCATGGGTGTCGTGCACCACGCAAATTACCTGGTGTATTTTGAAGAAGGCCGCAGCCAATATATTCGTGATCTAGGCAGTGATTATGCCGAGGTCGAGGCCAGTGGATACCAGCTGCCGGTTACCGAGGCGCAATTGCGCTATGTCGGCAGCAGGCGTTATGGCGATAAGATCCGCGTCAGGACCTGGATCGAGGAAAACCTTACTAGACGCGTGACGTTCCGATACGAAGTCGTCGACACTGACAGCGGTAGCGTGCTGGTTACAGGATATACCCGACACGTATGGACCGATGCCGCGGGCAGAGTGACTCGCATCCCGGAAAGCTGGAAACGGATATTTAGCTGAGACATTGAGAGCGTAAATTTATGAAGACGAAAATCCTCCATGGACTGATAGCTGGCTGCTTCCTTTTGACCACTGGCCTCGGAGTCTTCAGCCCTGACTTCAGCGCCGAGGAGTACCTTGCGGTCGAAGAAAACGTGAGTTTCGAGCAAGTCCTTGCGCTGGCGACCCGGGAGCCCCAAGCTGAAGTATCCTACGGCGATGATCCACTGCAGTATGGTTTATTGTGGACGCCTGATTCCGCTGAGGCGGCGCCTCTGGTGATCCTGATTCACGGTGGCTGCTGGCTCAATAACTTCGATGTGAATCACAGCCGACCTCTGGCCTCAGCCCTGAGCCAGGCAGGCTTTGCCGTATGGTCTTTGGAATATCGCCGCACCGGGGATTCTGGTGGCGGCTGGCCCGGCACGCTAGCAGATATTCGACTGGCACTATCTCAGTTAGACCGCCTCAAGCTAATAGAGAACCAGTCCATCGATTTCTCCCGAATCGCCGTCGCGGGCCACTCCGCCGGTGGACATCTGGCCTTAATGGCGGGTGCAGAATTGCCAGCTGCCCGCGCGATTATCGGTCTGGCCGCTATTGTAGACATAGAAAGCTATAGCCTGGGCAACAACAGCTGTCAGCAGGCTGCCCCACTATTCATGGGGACGTCCCTTGAGCAAGCCCGCGAACTTTACGCCCTGGCCAACCCAGTCAAACAGCCGCTGCACCCAAAAAGCCTGTTGCTGCACGGCGGCAGCGACGACATCGTGCCGCTGGATCATTTCAAGGCAGATGTGCTGCCGACTTCAGTAGTCACCGGTGCCGGTCACTTCGACTGGATTCACCCGGGCACTGCGGCCTATCGTCTCTTACTCAACACCCTGCATAATAGACTGACACTATGACAGAAATTGACATCGCAGCTCTGGATAAGGCCGATACGCTGGCGTCTTGCCGAGATCTGTTTGACCTACCCGCTCAGATTATCTACCTCAATGGCAACTCACTGGGTCCGCTTTGCCATGCCTCTGCCAAAACGATGCAGCGGGTCGTGCTGGAGGAATGGGGACAGGACTTGATTTCCAGCTGGAATAAACACCGCTGGATTGATTTTCCGCTGCGCATCGGCGCTCGCATCGCCCCGCTGCTGGGTGCCGCTCCGGAACAGGTTTTGTGCTGTGATTCTGTCTCGGTCAATTTGTTCAAACTACTAAGTGCAGCCCTCGCGCTGAGCAAGACTCAAAAACCGATAATCCTGAGTCATCGAGACAACTTTCCTACCGATCTCTATATCGCCGAGGGACTGAGGGATTTGTTACAACAGCATGGCGTCCATGCCGAACTCAAACTGGTGGAAACCAATGCACTGGAAGCCACTATTGCGGAAGGCCCAGCCGTACTGATGCTGACTCACGTTGATTTCCGAACGGGTCGCAAACTCGACATGGCAAAGTTGACTCGTCTCGCCCAGCAGCACGGTGTCGTAACGATCTGGGACCTGTCACACAGTGCCGGAGTAATTGACCTGGCTCTGGATGACTGTCAGGTAGATTTCGCCGTTGGTTGTGGCTATAAATTCTTGAATGGCGGACCTGGCGCTCCGGCTTTTCTGTATGTTGCCTCACGCCATTTGCAGTCAATTAAACAACCCCTGCAGGGCTGGATGGGGCATAAGGCGTCTTTCGCATTTAACCCAAGCTATGAAGCCGATCTGGGCATCAACCAACTCCAAACCGGCACGCCCTCAGTACTTGCCATGTCGGCCCTAGACGCTGCGCTGAACTGCTTCGAAGGGGTCAGTCCCGCCGACCTAAATCGGAAAGCCTCTGCACTGAGCGAAACATTCCTTTATCTGATCGAGGCGGAGCCAGCGCTTGCTGAGCTGCAGCTGGTTTCTCCCCGCAACCCGGAAATTCGAGGGGCACAACTAAGCTTTTCCCATGAGCAGGCCTACCCTATTAGCCAGGCACTTATCGCTGCTGGCGTGATGGTCGATTTTCGCGCCCCCAACCTGCTCCGACTCGGATTTTCCCCACTTTACCTCTCGTTTGCGGATATTGCCGCCGCCGCTTCCATTTTGAACTATATAATTATTGAAAATATCTATAATAAACAAAAATTTAGAAAACTTAAAAGGGTTACTTGACGCCTCTACCCAAATCGCGATTAGACCATAAAATGGGCATAACCCGGGAAAATTACGCCCGTTAATACCCTGTAAGCACTTGAAATTAGTTTAGAATTAATCCGGGTTAAAAAAGCGAAGCGGAGTTACCTTAACTGGTGCATAGCTTCCCGCTAATATCAGTACAGACTTTTCCAAAGGGGGAGTAGTCTTGCCCAGCAGGACACTACCCCTGCACGAACCGGGTTAGAGCATAAAAGCGCTAATGAAAGA
>Ga0315331_10003234_pt1 | contig 12294 bp, 9 predicted proteins | sample M160m34915metaG_FD_203456 | JGI IMG/M metagenome (GOLD analysis project Ga0315331, IMG submission 203456) | Ammonia-oxidizing marine archaeal communities from Monterey Bay, California, United States - M1 60m 34915 | ecosystem: Environmental > Aquatic > Marine > Intertidal zone | place: USA...
CCAGCGCAGTAATCGTCTGGAATTTGGCCTGAGACAGCACTGGCGAGGTCAGACTGATACGACGGGCATGCTCGACAGACTGTTCAAAAATATTGCGTTCGGGTCCAAGATCAACCTCAAGAGACATCACGATTGACTCGCGCAGCGGGTCAATCGGCGGGTTGGTGACCTGCGCAAATTTTTGACGGAAGTAGTCATATAGCGACCGTTCCTGCCTCGACAGCACCGCCATGGGTGTATCGTCACCCATCGATCCGACGGCTTCGTTGCCCGACTCGGCGAGGGGCCGCAAGACCTGATCACGCTCTTCAAAGCTAACTTGAAACATTTTCTGATAAATATCGAGCTCTGCGCCCGCGATAGCAGCGATCGGCTCGCCGGCGAAGCGACCCTCAATGAGGCGCGCATTCTGACGCAACCACTGCTTGTAGGGTTGGCGGGTCTTCAGTAATTCATCGATATCATTGGTATGAAGAATTTTGCCTTCCTGCGTGTCGACCACCAGCATCTGCCCGGGGCCAACCCTGCCTTTGGCGATAACCTGCTCAGGCTTGTAGCCATGGGTGCCCACTTCCGAAGCGAGGGTAATAAAGCCGTCGTCAGTGGTGACCCAACGCGCCGGTCGCAGACCATTACGATCCAGTAAACAGCACGCGTAGCGGCCGTCTGTCAGGACGATTCCGGCGGGGCCGTCCCAGGGCTCCATGTGCATAGCGTTATATTGATAAAACGCTTTCAGGTCGGGGTCGATCCCCTCGATATTTTGCCAGGCAGGCGGAATCAGCATGCGCAGCGCACGCGGCAATTCGACGCCGCCCGTCGTAAGCAGCTCAAGCATATTATCGAGGCTTGACGAATCCGACCCCTCGGTATTGACCAGCGGCAACAGTTCCTGCAAGTCTGGCAATAACGGCGTTTCGAGCTTGGCGCTGCGTGCGCGAGACCAGCTGCGGTTGCCCTCAATCGTATTAATCTCGCCGTTATGAGCCAGCATCCGGAATGGCTGGGCAAGGGGCCAGCGCGGAAGCGTGTTGGTCGAAAAACGCTGATGGAAAACGCAAATCGCGGTCTCCAGAACGGGGCTATTGAGGTCAGGATAAAACCGCTCGAGGTCGGCGGGCATGACCAGGCCTTTATATGACACCACCCGGTCCGACAGGCTGCAAATATAAAAGTCGGGGTCGTTGACCAGCGCCATTTCAGCCTTTCGACGAGCAGTAAACAGTTTGCCCAGACAGTGCTCATGATCAATGCCGCCGGCATTCACAAACACCTGCTCGATCCTAGGAAGTTGGTCAAGGGCGATCTCGCCACAGACGCTCTCGTCTACCGGCACCTCTCGCCAGCCGAAAACCGGCAAGCCTTCGGCCATCAAGGCGGACTCCATCGCCTCCCGGGCTGCCTGCTGCAGAGTCCCGTCCTGGCTCAGGAACAGCATGCCCACGGCGTAGTGTTCACCCAAGTCGACGCCCAATACCGCTTTTGCCTCAGCACGCATGAAAGCATCGGGCATTTGTAACAACAAACCGCAGCCGTCGCCGGTGCGGCCGTCTGCGGCAATCCCGCCACGGTGTGTCATGCAGGTCAGAGACTCAATTGCCGTTTGCAGCAGGCGATGACTGGCCTCGCCCTCAATATGGGCGATTAAACCGAAACCACAATTGTCCCGAAACTCCTCGGGTCGGTAGAGACCGCGGGAAGATATCGAACGGCGATCGACGCCGCCCGCTTCTAAAACATGCTTCATAAATCGTTTCGCTGCTGAACCGGCGCACAACACCGGCGAAACCACCCCTCACGGGGCAAGAACAAAAAGGGGGCGTAGTGTACACGCCCGAAAACGGGCGCTCAATTAGCTTAAACGTCGCCGATCAGGCGTCGATCAGGCCGGCAATATCGCCTTCCGTGACACTTTCGGTCACCACTGCTTCACCCAACTGCGTGAGTAAAATATAGCGAACTTTTCCCGCCGCCACTTTCTTGTCACTCGCCATGGCCGCCAGCAGTGCCTCGGGCGTGACGTTTGCGGGTGGCGACACGGGTAAACCCACCGCTTTATTGAAGCCGATCAATTGCTCCACCACCTCGGGGTTCAGTGCACCCTGCAAGGCGGACAACCGGGTGGCCATCACCATCCCGGCCGCTACGGCTTCGCCGTGCAACCAGTCGCCGTAACCTTGAATGCGTTCGATAGCGTGACCAAAAGTATGTCCAAAATTCAGGTGCGCGCGAACGCCACTTTCTCGTTCATCTGCTGCGACAACCGCCGCTTTGATGGCGCAGCTTCGCGCGATCGCCAAGGCAAGTGCATCGGGCTCTCGGGCCTTCAACGCCTCAACGTTATTGATGAGCCAGCCAAAAAACTCAGCATCGCGAATCAAACCATATTTGATGACCTCGGCCAGACCAGCAGTGAACTCTCGCTCGGGCAGGCTCGACAGCGTGTCGAGGTCAATGAGCACCTGCAGCGGTTGATGAAACGCCCCGATCAGATTTTTACCCATCGGGTGATTGACTCCGGTCTTGCCTCCGACTGAGGAATCCACCTGTGCCAGCAGGGTTGTCGGTACCTGAATAAAATCTGCGCCGCGGAGAAAGCAGGCGGCGGCAAAGCCCGTCATATCGCCCACAACACCGCCGCCCAGAGCAATAAATACGCTGCGCCGCTCATGGCGATCCGCGAGCGCGGCGTCAAGAATGTGCTGGATAGAGCCCATATCTTTGTGGTGCTCACCCGCAGGAAGCACCACTTCAGTCAGCTGCGCACAATCACCCAAAGCGGTTTTCAGCGCGCCGCTATAGAGCGGCCCGACTTGATCATCTGTAACCAGCACCACGCCACGACCCGCGATTAAACGCTGGCAAGTCGCGGCGTCCCCTATCAGGCCGCGACCGATATCAATCGGATAACTCCGATCTTCCGCCGAAGAGGCGAGATCAACGTGCAGCGTATGCAAAAGGTCTGGCATGAACGGAGGGCTCCGGGTTAGCTGTCAATGATCACCGCGTGGAATGAGCCCGCGCTCACGCAGCTCAATCTCAATTTGTCGGGCGACCTTGCGGGCATTAGCGCCGCCCCCCGAGATGATGACATCTGCGAGCGCCCTGTAAAGCGGCTCGCGCTCCGACATGAGTTTTTTCAGCATTGCCTCGCGGTCACCCTGCTGAAGGAGCGGTCGCCCTTCACCAGAGCCGGTTCGTTTGAGCTGCTGCGCTACCGAGATATTCAGAAACACCACCGCACCGGTGCCGGCCATCAATTCACGGTTCTCCTCGGCCAATATCGCCCCACCGCCGGTAGCGATCACACCGGAGCGCTCGGCGAGATCTTGCAACACCACCGTCTCGCGGCGACGAAAGCCAGACTCACCCTCAACGTCGAAAATCCAGGGGATATCCGCACCTGCCCGCTGCTCGATCTCGTTATCGGAGTCGATAAAACAGCACCCCAAAAGATCAGCCAGGTGCCTTCCCACCGTCGACTTGCCGGAACCCATTGGCCCGATTAGAAACAGCCGCGGGCCCTCGGTCTCAGACATGATTCACTCCGTCAGTTCACCAACGCTTCAGAAAGGATTCTAGGCGTGATGAAAATCAGTGTCTCGGTTTTTTGTTGGGTATTGGCAGTGCTTTTAAACAGCTTACCCAAATAGGGGATGTCCCCTAATACCGGCACCTTTTCGACCTTGACCAGCTCCTCGTTTTTGAACACACCGCCCAGGACGACGGTCTCGCCGTTGCCGACCAGCACCTGCGTCGTCAGCTCAGTGGTATCGATTGTTGGAATCAACCCGCCGTTGCCACTGGGCACCAGAGCACCCACCGAGTCCTGATTCACCACCAGATCAAGCAGCACCCGATCGTCCGGGGTGATATTAGGCGTAACATCCAGCTTCAACACCGCCTCCTTAAACGCCGTAGTCGTCGCACCCGATGCCGCGCCTTCCTGGTAAGGGATCTCGGTACCCGACTTGATACTCGCTTTCTGCTTATCACCGGTGATGACCTTCGGCTGCGACACCACCTCACCCTCGCCGGAGGCTTCCAACGCCGACAATTCGGCGGTTAAAAATAAATCGGTAGAGGTAAAACCCACCGCGAAGCCCGACGTACCCTCTGCAACACCAAGATCAACAAAGGGAGCTGACGGCGCAGTAACCTGCCCACCGCCAATAAGTTGGTTATTCAGACTGGTCACACTCGCCGTGTCTCCCGCTACGGATGTGAACTTGTCGCCATTCACATTCAGGTAGCCGCCACCCCAGCGGATGCCCAACTGCTCATCGATATTGGATGAGGCGATCACAATACGCGCCTCGATCATGACCTGTCGAATCGGAATATCGACCTTCTCGATGAGGTCGCGAATTTCTGACAGCTTCGCGGCAGTGTCCGTCACTACGATCGAATTGGTGCGCTCATCGACCACCACCGAACCCCGCTCGGAGATGAGCGAGCCTCCCTCCTCGGAGCCCGCCTCGAACAATCCGATCACATCGATCGCCTTGGCATAGCGGATGCGGATAAATTCCGATTGCAGGGGTGCCAGCTCCGCCAGCTGCTTATTCGCTTCTATCTCCTGACGCTCCCGCTCAGCGATCTCCTGCGCGGGCGCCACCATCAGCACATTCCCGACCTGCCGGCTGTCAAGACCACGGGTTTTGAGCACCAGATCCAGCGCCTGATCCCAAGGAACATTTTGCAGCCGTAAGGTGATGTTCCCGGTGACGGAATCCGAGGCGACAAGATTGAGCTCAGTGAAATCAGCGATCAACTGTAGTACCGCACGCACCTCAATGTCCTGAAAATTCAGCGAAATACGATCGCCCACATAATCAAATTCGTTCAGCCGATCGCGCTTTTCTTCCTCGCTGAGCGCGGCCACAGCAAGAATGTATTGGCTACCCGTTTGGTACGCCAAATAATCATAGAGCCCGTCGGCACTGAGTTTAAGCCGGGTGCCGCGCTCGGTGGTACTGACATCAATGGCCTGCACGGGTGTCGCGAAGTCAGTGACATCGAAGCGGCGAATCAATGACTCGCGCACGTTAGTCGCGAGAAACTCCAGCATCATATCGCCGCCCTCACTATAGATGCTCGCATCGACCTCGGGATTAGTGAGACTGAGAATCAAGAGCCCCTCGCCGTCGGGGGAGCGCTGAAAGGCAAGATCAGTGATCTCCGACACAACGCGCTCGACTCGGTTGGCGTCGCTGCGCAGGATGTCGGTGGTCGGCGACGCAACCACCGACTGGCCATCACCGTGACCGATCAGCAAGGTTAACTGGCGCCCGGACACCGAACGCTTAAAAGGTACAAGCTCGACCAGATTCACCACCATTCGGGTACGGCTGCCTGACTCAAGTACCATCACACTGGTGGCGTTGGCTTGAGAGAGTTCGTAACGCTTTTGGTCAAGAGCGCTCTGGGTCTCCGGGAAGTCGAGCACAATTCTGGCGGGGTCCTCAATCGTGTAGCTGTCGATATCAGTAGCCGGCGACTCACTAAACGTCAGGCGCACTTCGAGCGCTGACCCAGGCTGCGCAGTGAAAGCAATATCCTCAATCATCACCGGCTCTGCGACCGCCACAGCGGCCAATAACCATCCAATAAGCCCGCTCAGTGCCCCCGCCGGAGAAAATCCGCTGTGCACATTTGGGTACGTGTTTAACATTCCTTGTCTCCCTCGCTCACATCCCTGAGAGCTCTATTGTTCTGGGTCGCTCCACCCAGCCGCCTTCAGTTCCGTCCGGGACAATTTCGATCACCGCGACAAACGTGGCACCCATCTCAACAACCCTACCGTGATCCCGTCCGAGAAAGTGGTTTACCTGTACGCGATGAATGCCGCCGTCGGGATCCTGAATCAGCGTCCAGTCCTGGCCACTTCGCTCCAATGACCCCACCATCATCAGAGAATCCAACGTAAAACGCTCGAGATACTCCTTAGCGCGATTACTGTCGGGGCTAAGCGCTGCGCGAGAGGACAATGCCGCCAACTGTCGGATATCTACAGGACGATCGAAAGGACTGCGCGACGTGGTCGCGGCATAAGCAAAGGCCTCGTAAGCTCTAAACGTCGGGATTGGTTCAATGACGCCGCCCGGCCGGACTCGCTTCTCTTCCATGAAAGCATCTAAATCACTAAAACCACTGTCGGCACAGGATGCCAACCAAGGCAGCAACGCCACGACGCCGGCAAGCCTTACTAAAGTCGTTGTCGCCCTACACACCATCGTCTTCCTCCCGATAGCGATAGGTTTTCGCGAGAATGCTCATCTCCAGCATGGGCGCAACCTCGGTATCAATTGTGATCTCGAAGTCATGCAGGGTCACAATGCGCGGCAGCCCTGCCATGCCCGAAATAAAGGCACCGAGGTCGTGATAAGAACCCACCGCCTCGATCGCGATAGGCAGTTCAATATAAAAAGTCTGCGCCTGCTCATCCAGCAGATCAATGCGCTTGATACTCAGACCGTTAAGTTCGCCTTTGTCGGTAATATCCTCTAGCAAACCAGGCACTTCTGTCTCCGACGGGAGCTGCGCCATTAGCGCTCCAAAGCGCTGTTCCATCTCTACCAGCTGCGCCTTGTAGGCTGCCAGATTAGCGGCCTCGAAGGCTTTTTTTTCAAAGTCCTGCCTTAGCGTCTGTTCTTCCTGCTCCACCCTACCCAACTGTTTGTTAAGGTCGTCAACGTGCAGATGGAAGCCCCCAAACAAGATCAGCAGGTACAGCAATGTCAGCACGATCACTTTTAACATCAGCGGCCAGCGACCGATGTTGTCCATATCCAGATCGGCGAGGTCAAAGTCGTTCAGTGCTTGGAGTTGCTCGGAAACTGTCACAACGCGAGCACCTCGTCGGCCTTCTCTAATTGCAAACTCACCGACAGCTTAAAGATAGTCGCCTGCTCGCCGTAATCTGGCGCCGCCTGCACCGCATCGAGGTTCGGATTTTCGAGCCAGTCTGAAGCGTCCAGTTTGCGCATCAGACTGGACACCCGATTGTTAGATTCAGCAACGCCTTCAATCGATACCACGCTGGCCCTGGTCTCCAGCGAGGTATAAAAAACACCGTCGGGAACCGTTCTAACAAGCTGATCCATCAGCCTGACGATCAGTGGGCGGTTGCCCTGAAGGGCTTGAATCACCTGCATGCGCTCGATCAGTTGAGTGCGTTTACGCTGCAAATCCCGGATCTCCGCTACCTCCTCATCCAGCAGGGCAATGCGGTTGCTAAGGTATTGGTTGCGGGACTGTTGCTGGTCGATCTGACTGTTGACCGTCAGATCCCAGAACAGCAGTGATACCGCCGCCCCCGCCAACGTTGCGCCCAGGCTGACCAAAAATTGTTTTTTACGCTCTTCTCTGCGGGCCTCGCGCCACGGCAAGAGATTAATGCTGGCCATCAGGGTGTTCCCCGCATCGCCAGTCCACACGCCACCATCATTGCGGGCGCGTCTTTAGCCAGGGCCTGGGCGTTCACTTTCGCCCCCACCGACATATCAGCAAACGGATTCGCAACAATAGTGGTTGTATTAAGGCGTTGCTCAATCATATCGGCGAGCCCCCCAATCGAGGCAACACCACCACACAGGACAATGCAGTCGAGTTTGTTGTAATCGCTCGAGGAAAAGAAAAACTGCAGTGAGCGGCTCACCTGCTGGACCACCGCTTCCCGGAATGGCTCCAGGACCTCGCGCTCGTAGTCCTCGGGCAGGCCGCCCTGTTTTTTGGCAAGACCGGCCTCCTCGAAAGAGAGCTCGTACCGGTTCATAATTTCTTCGGTGAGCTGTTTGCCACCAAACAGCTGTTCCCTCGTATAGACCGATTCACCGGCAGCAAAGATCGACAGTGTCGTCATGCTGGCGCCAATATCCACCATCGCAATGGTGCCTGACATCGCAACGGGCATCTGGGACCGCAACAGTGAAAGCGCGCGTTCTATGGCGAAGACTTCAACATCCATCACTGCCGGTATCAAACCTGCCTCTTTCAGGGCCTCTACTCGCGATTCAATGGTTTGTTGACGACAAACGGCCAGCAGGACGTTGACCTGACCGTCCAGCCCGGGCACGGGGCCCAGCTCTTCAAAATCCAGGGCGACTTCATCCAGTGGATAGGGAATGTACTGATCTGCCTCCAGGGTGAGTTGCGCTTCGAGTTCTTCCTCGGAGAGACCCGCAGGCATGGCAATCATCTTGATGATGACGGCTGAACCTGACACAGCAGCCGCCGCACGCACGGCGCGGGTGTTCGAACGATTGATTAGCTCGCGGATCAGATTGCCGACAACGCCGACTTGGTTGACATTTTTTTCGACCACTGCCTCCGGAGGCAGCGGCGATACCGCATAGCTCTCGACCCGGTAGCGATCACCGTCCTGGCTCAGCTCCAATAGCTTGACGGTCGTCGAACTGATGTCGATGCCGAGCACCTGACTTCTTTTGGCGACGCCAAATTCTTTCAACACGTTACATTCCTTTGCGTGTGTCGATGTTTCCCGAGAGGGGCCTCGGTCTGTGAAGGTTACATACTACGACGCGCCCTCAGGTTTATGGCCCGCCAAAGTCGGTAAAAGGTCACTTAACGCACTCAATAGTGTGAAATCTCCGCAAAAGCCCTGATATGTTTACGTTTTCAGGCGTTGCGATGCGTTCACCGTCCGTCCGGGGTCTCACGTTGAACCCCGCCTGAAACGATTTATACCGGAGTGTCCACAGTGCCAAGAGCCAGAAAACTGACGCAATATGCCGGGCTGATCACCTGTGCGGGTCTTTGGTGGCTAGCGGGCCTCTACCTCTACCTCAGCCCGGATCTGCCCGAAGAGAGTGCGCTACGCAATATCACACTGCGCACCCCTATGCGGGTACTGAGCCTCGACGGCGCCCTCATCGGACAATTTGGGGAACAAAAGAGAAAACCACTGCGCTTTGACGAGATCCCGCAAAGCTTTATTAATGCCCTGCTCGCCGCTGAAGATGACGGTTTCTTTGAACACAGCGGCATCGAACCCCTGAGTTTGATGAGAGCGGTTACGGAGTTACTACTCACCGGTAAGAAGGGTAGTGGGGGATCTACCCTCACCATGCAAGTAGCAAGAAATTATTTCCTCACCCTGGATCGAACGTTCCTCAGAAAATTCACCGAGATTTTGCTGGCATTTCAGATCGAAGCCCGGCTTAGCAAGGAAGAGATTTTCGAGCTGTATGTTAACCGCGTATTCCTTGGCCACCGAGCCTATGGCTTTGAGGCCGCCGCCGAAACCTATTACGGCAAGCCCCTCGCCGATCTCAGTCTCGCGCAGCACGCCATGCTGGCGGGGGTGCCAAAAGCCCCTTCTCGTAATAACCCCCTGAGCAATCCTGACGAAGGAAAGGGCCGGCGGGACTGGATTCTGGGACGTATGGCCAGCCTTGGCATGATTGATGAAACGGAGCAGCTCATCGCCCAGAACACCCCGGTGACGGCCGATTTTTATGGGCAAGTCGTCGAAGTCGACGCCGATTACGTGGCCGAAATGGTGCGCCGGGAAATGGTGGAGCGCTTCGGAAACGCCGCCTACAACGATGGTTATGTCGTTTACACCACGGTAGAGGCTAAGCGGCAGCAGGCTGCGCACGATGCGGTATTAAGCGGGCTGCGAACCTACGACTGGCGACACGGCTGGCGGGGCCCGGAACGGCGATTGGCGCCCCGGGAGGGGGAGCTACCGGAACAAACCCTTGAGCGCTGGCAGGAAGCACTGCGGGCCATGCCCACTATCGCCAAGCTACCGCCGGGGATTGTCACCGAAGTGGGCGAGGAGGAGGTCACCGTGCTCACCAAGTCCGGCGAATCCATCTCACTCCTGTGGGAAGGTGATCTTGCAAAGGTGCGCCGGTATCGATCCGTTAATCAAACATCGGCCGCGGAAAAAACCGCTTCTGATCTCCTCGCTCGGGGTGATCTGATCCGCATTCGCGAGGTAGCACAGGGGTGGCGGCTCACCCAGGTGCCGAAAGCGCAATCTGCATTGGTATCGCTGGACCCCAAGCACGGCGCAATACGGGCTCTGGTGGGCGGCATGGGCTTCGAGCTCTCAAAATTCAATCGCGCCACGCAGGCAAAACGCCAGCCCGGTTCCAACTTCAAACCTTTCCTCTATGCCAGTGCGCTCTCCGCCGGTATCACGCCATCGACGGTGATCAACGACGCACCGGTAGTGCTCGATAATCTTGCGGCAGCAGAAATTTGGCGCCCCGAAAATGATAGCGGCAAGTTTTATGGCCCCACGCGCCTCAGGGAAGCACTGACCTTCTCGCGAAACCTCGTATCGATCCGGGTGCTGCAGCGGGTCGGAGTCAGATCATTTATCCGCTTCATAGAAGCACTCGGCTTCGACACCGAGGATATGCAAGCCAACCTAACACTCGCACTGGGTACTCACACGTATACGCCCCTCGACATTGCGACCGGTTATGCCCTTCTCGCTAACGAGGGATTCAAAGTGGAGCCCTGGTTGATTGAGCGCATTGAAAATGCGGCTGGAGAAATCGTCTACGCCGCCGACCCCCTGGTCGCTTGTGCTGAGTGCGTTAGATCAGATGACAAGGAGTCCGAAGAAATGCGGATGGAAGATATTCTGGGTGCCGCGGTACCCGAGGTCCGCGCCGCCGAGCAGGTGATGGACCCTCGGGTCGCCTACATCACCTCATCTTTCCTCAATGACGCCATTCAGCGTGGCACGGGGCGACGCGCAAGGGTATTGGAACGCAATGACATTGCCGGCAAAACCGGCACAACTAACGGGCCCCGAGACGCCTGGTTCTCGGGTTTCAATCGCGATCTGATCACCACCGCCTGGGTGGGCTTCGACGATTACAGTCCACTGGGTCGTCGGGAATTCGGAGGCACTGCGGCGCTTCCAATCTGGATCGACTATATGCGACAGGCCCTCCCCCCTGCTCAGCTTGCAGTGCCGATGCCACCCGGCATTGTGCGGCTCCGGGTAGATAAGGAATCGGGACTGCGCGTTCGGGGGCAGCCCGAGGGCAGCACGATGGAGTACTTTCTGGAGGAATTTCTACCGGATTGGGATGACAAGTCGGACAGAGGCATCGACAGCGAAAATCTGGAACAGATTTTCTGAGGCAAAAAAAACGCCGGCATGAGCCGGCGCCTTCGATCAGATTACAACTCAGCCTTTCAGGTTGCGACCGCCAAAACGCTTGTTAAATTTCGCCACGCGGCCATCGCTCTGAGCAACTTTCTGTTTGCCCGTGTAAAAAGGATGCGACGCGCTTGAAATATCCAGCGTAATGTAGGGATATGTCTGTCCTTCGTAGTCTTTTGTGTCACTGGTACTGACCGTAGAACCTACTACAAAGAAAGTGTCTGACGAGGTGTCGTGGAACAAAACGTCTCGGTACTCAGGATGAATATCTGCTTTCACGCCAACCTCCGTCAGCATCTGTCGTGCGAAAAAGAGCGCGGATGATACCAGAGCCCGCACCGATAGCAACTAGCAATACACCCACCCTCGGGCTCTAGTACACTGGGCCCGGAGAGCCAGTGCGCCGAGTAGACCTTGACCCAAAAAATAGCGGACAACACCTCCGATCCCATGATCTGGCGCTGTGCGGTGCCCTCCCCCTTGAGACGACACTTTGATTACCGACCCCCTGCGGATTGGCAGGGTACGGTAAAACCCGGGGTCCGGGTAAGCGTTCCTTTTGGTAAACGCGCGGTCACCGCGGTCGTGGTGTCGGCGGCAACCGAGTCCGAAATAGACGAGACGAAGCTGCGGCACGTCACGGCACTACTGGATACAGCGCCCCTCTATACCGAGGCACAGCTGGCACTGCTGAGATGGGCGGCCGACTATTATCAGCACCCGGCGGGGGAAGTTTTACCGCTGGGGTTATCGCCGGGAGAGCGGCGCGGTAAAACCGAGCGCACGGTGGGAGAGCCAGGGCTCTCGCTCACTACCCGAGGACAGGGGCTACCTGAAGGTGCGCCTCATCGGGCACCCAAACAGGCAGCATTGGTATTCAAACTCAAACAGGGGCCCGCCAGTCTTCAAGCACTGGCTGCAAAGGGCTTCAGCCGAAACGTCATCAAAGCGCTTATCGATCACGACCTCGCCACATCCTGCGAACTGAAGGCTGATCAGAACTGGCGAACCCAAACACCCCCGTTGCCTGCCAATGCAGAGCAGCACGCCGCGATTGATGCGATCTTGGCCCAAACCGGGACTTTCGCGGTGCATCTCCTCTATGGGGTGACGGGAAGCGGCAAAACCGAAGTTTATTT
>Ga0315331_10003238_pt1 | contig 12279 bp, 7 predicted proteins | sample M160m34915metaG_FD_203456 | JGI IMG/M metagenome (GOLD analysis project Ga0315331, IMG submission 203456) | Ammonia-oxidizing marine archaeal communities from Monterey Bay, California, United States - M1 60m 34915 | ecosystem: Environmental > Aquatic > Marine > Intertidal zone | place: USA...
CCACTGCCAACATTAAATGTCTGATGATTGAATCGAGGTTGAGCAATAAGGCGATATGCACGTACTACGTCGCGAACGTCGCTGATATCAATCCACGTATCGAGATTACCCACCGTAATATTGTTGGGTTGGTGTTGCAACTTACTAATCCAGTCGGGGACCAACAAGGAACCGCTTTGACCTGGACCGCTGTGCTGGAAACTACGAGCGATCACCCACTGCAGATGTGAATCGTTTGTACGCAGCAACTCTTCAGCCAACAACTTGCTTATGCCATAACCGTTATCAGGCGCGGGAGAGTTATTCTCATTTACATTCTCAATAGCACAGCGCCGCGACCCATAAATATAGACGCTGCTAGAAAAGAGCAGCAGCGGCTTTGTTGATAATGACTTGCAGAGATCGATCACATGCTGTGTACCTTGGACATTTACAGCCATGGCTGCTTCTGAAGGCTCCGCAAATCCACAGATATTTCGAGTGCTAATTGCTGCAAGATGAAAAATTGTGTCTGGTTTAAATTGTTCTACGGCTCGCTTGACCGCAGTATCCATCGGTTCAGTGATATCCCAATGGAGTGTTGGGAATGGGCAGTTCGAGTCATCGGTTCGCTGGGTCAGCAGAATATCATCGCCACAATCGGAAAGATGTTTTCCAAGGTGTTGAGCAACGAATCCCGATCCTCCTGTAATAATGGCGCGCACGGTATCGTTCGTCCTTTATCTTGTGCTATCGCTGAGCTTGTATTTCTTTTTCAACGCGCTGTAAATCCGCTTCGACCATCATCGTGACTAACTGTTGAAAGTCGACTTTTCGTTGCCAACCAAGTTTAGTTTGAGCTTTGCTAGAGTCGCCTAAAAGCGTATTGACTTCCGCGGGACGCAAGAACCGTGGATCGGTGACTACATAGTCTTCGGTTTTTAGGCCAACACTGGCGAATGCAACATCACAGAACTGGCGAACACTATGTTGCTCGCCAGTGGAAATGACATAATCATCAGCGGTTTCTTGTTGCAGCATCAACCACATAGCATTGACGTAATCGCCGGCGAAGCCCCAATCGCGATAGGCATCGAGGTTACCAAGGCTGAGTTGAGTTTGCACTCCGAGTTTAATGCGGGCGACGGCATCTGTAATTTTACGCGTGACGAATTCTTTGCCCCGTAGAGGTGACTCGTGATTGAACAGAATTCCGTTGCAGGCAAATATATCATAGCTTTCGCGATAGTTAATGGTGATCCAATAACCATATACCTTGGCAACTCCGTATGGACTGCGTGGCCAGAAAGGAGTTGTTTCACTCTGCGGTGTTTCTTGTACTTTACCAAACATTTCACTGCTACTTGCTTGGTACATTTTAATCTGCGGATTGACTTGCCGAATCGCTTCGAGTAATCGAGTAACTCCCAAGGCAGTTACATCGCCGGTGTGGACTGGTTCGTCCCAACTAATAGGCACAAAACTTTGAGCGGCTAGATTGTAGACTTCCGTCGCTTCGGTTTTTTCTAAGAACCGTAATATCGATAATTCATCGAGTAGATCTCCGTGGTGCCATTGGATCTGATCCGCTATATCCGATAGTCGCTCGAGGCTATCGGTACTAGTTCGGCGATGCATGCCGTGAACTTGATACCCTTTTTCGAGCAACAGTTTCGCTAAATATGCACCATCTTGTCCGGTAATCCCAGTAATCAATGCGGATTTGGACATCGCTCAATCTCCTGCTCGGGTTTGACCTCGTTCTACTTCGGCATGAATATTAAGTGTCGATTATTCCGCCGCCTCATCCATATCACTGGAGTCATCCGATACGTTAGCATCATCCGAATCTACTGAATCGAGGGTTTCAACGTCTTCACTGACCGTTGCATCAATGGGATCTGTTTCACTCGTGGTGACGGCACTTTCTGGTGTAGGTGCATTTGGATCATCGGCAGCAGTTGCCTCGGATTCATCGTCTAGTTCATCCGGTGGTACTCGTACGACTGCGGCGAGTGCATCACCATCATCGGTTTTCATGATCCTTACACCCTGCGTGTTGCGTCCCACAATACTGATATCACTGGCTCGAATACGCTGAATCTTGCCACCTTTGGTCATCATCAAGACTTCATCCTCGTCATCAACTCGGACAATATCAACCACGTTTCCATTACGATGTGTGGCTTTGATATCTCGCAGTCCCTTACCGCCACGTTTCTGCGTGCGGTAGATTTTGCTGGAGGCTTCCTCACCGCTGGCTTGATCGCGATTTGGTCCAAACGGTGTTCGTTTTCCATAGCCGTTTTCGCAGATGGTTAACAACTGGGCGGTGGGATCGGCTACCACCATTCCCGCGACACTATCGTCGGCACTTAGATTGATTCCTTTGACACCTGAGGTATTGCGACCCATTGGGCGGGCATCGGTTTGTGAGAATCGAATCGCCATTCCCTCTGCAGTTGAAAGAATAATCTCATCACCGGGTTTGACGATGGCGACGTCGACGAGTTCATCGTCATCACGCAGCTTAATGGCAATGATGCCACCTTTTTTGGGTCGGCTGTATGCTGACAGATCGGTTTTTTTGATGAGCCCTTGACGCGTTGCCATTGTTAAGAAGTGACCTTCGACGTCGAAGTCTCGCACTGGGATACAATCTAGAATCTGTTCACCTTCTTCAAGCCGTAACAGATTAATAACAGCCCGCCCTTTACTTGTTCGGCTGAGTTCAGGAATGTCGTAGACTTTTTGCCAGTAGACTTTTCCGCGTGTCGTGAAAAACAATAAATAAGCGTGTGTGCTAGCGATGAATAAATGCTGAATTGGATCTTCTTCTTCAACGGTGGCACCTTTCATACCCTTGCCGCCTCGGCGCTGCGCTTTATAGGTACTTGATGCACAACGCTTGATATATCCTCGGTGGCTAATGGAAACAACCATTGTTTCTTCGGTAATCAAGTCATCCATATTGACGTTACCGAGTTCGATATTTGAAATCTCGGTGCGTCGGTCATCTCCATGTTTATCACGGATTGCTATTAGGTCTTCTCGGATAATATTGAGAATATTTTGACGATCATCGAGAATTTCAAGATAGCCACCGATTTCGCTTAAAAGTTTCGCATGTTCCTCGGAGAGCTTTGTTTGTTCGAGGTTCACCAATTGTCCCAATGTCATTCTCAGAATTGCATCAGCTTGCACGGCGGAAAGATTATAGCTTTCTTGATCTCCACGTTCTTCTTGGAATTGCTTAAACCCCTCGTCACCGAGAACCCGTTTGAGCATCGGGGCGGGGCAGGCAAACCCCATTAAGCGACTTTTGGCTTCAGCATGGGTGCTGGATTCACGAATAATCTTAATGATTTCATCAATATCGGCGAGTGCTAGTAACTGACCTTCGACGACGTGTTTGCGACGTCGAGCGCGAACGAGTAAAAATTGAGTTCGGCGGCGTATGACTTCGACGCGGTGGCGAATAAATTCTTCGAGCATTTCCTTGAGGTTTAGCAGGCGAGGTTTGCCGTCGACTAAGGCCAGTAAAATGATCGAAATTGTTTCTTGAAGATTGGAATATTTGTACAGTAAATTCAAAACAACATCAGGATTATTATCCCGCTTGATGTCTATTACGATCCGTACTGGTTCTTTGAGATCAGATTCGTCGCGGATTCCTGAAATTCCCTTAACACGCCCTTCGTTAACCAGCCCGGCGATTTTTTCAACAACTCGGTCACGAGACTGCTGATAGGGTATTTCGTTGATGATAATCTGTGATCGTCCACGATCGAGTTCTTTGATCGTTGCTTTAGCTCGCACAATGACTGTACCGCGCCCGGTGGTATAGCCTTTGAGGATACCGGAGCGACCGCAAATAGTCCCCCCAGTTGGAAAGTCTGGGCCCGTAATGATATCAATCAACTCACGAATGGTTGTTTCAGGCGCATCGAGCAATTGGACAACGGCATTGCAGACTTCAACGAGATTGTGTGGGGGAATGGAAGTTGACATACCTACGGCAATGCCGTTAGTACCGTTGACGAGTAGATTCGGGAACTTTGCAGGCAACACCGTTGGTTCGGTTCGCGTTTCGTCGTAGGTCGGTACAAAGTCAACAGTGTCTAGTTTAAGATCTTCGAGCATCAGCCCAGCTGTGGCTGACATTCGTGCTTCGGTATATCGCATCGCTGCGGCTGGAAGACCTGCGATGGATCCAAAGTTCCCTTGTTTGTCGACCAATACATGTCGCATGTTCCATTCCTGTGCCATCCGCACAAGCGTGGGGTAAATGACACCTTCACCGTGTGGGTGATAATTACCGCTGGTGTCACCGGCGATCTTGGCACATTTAACGCGGTGAGCACCGGGAGTCAGATTTAGATCGTTCATGGCGACTAAAATGCGTCGCTGAGATGGCTTCAACCCGTCACGAACATCAGGCAACGCACGTGATACGATGACGCTCATCGCATAGGTCAAATAACTGCTCTTCAACTCGTCTTCAATAGGTAAATCAACTAGCTTGCCAAGCATCGATTGTTCATCATCTGAAGACGAGTTTTCTGGGGAATCTGAGTCGCTAGACAATCTAGTGTCCTTTCACCGGAGACCGATGGAGTGTGAGAAGAAAAGGTACGCAAAAACACTAGAAAAATAGTCTACAACGACGCTCTAGGATGTTCTATGTAGTTGATTAATATACCCCCAATATAGCAAAAAAAAGCTCTCAAAACAATCACCCCCAACGATGTATTAACGCCGGAAATTGGCCAAATCCACCTTTAGAAATATGGGTCAATAAAAAACCATCTATTGATATTAATTCTTGCAGTTTCAAACAAAACTGGCCATGAATTTACACGACTAAAAATTGAGTGGATTTGGTGAAAAACTAAGATGCGGGCATTCGTTGTCGTGTCAGTGGTTTGTAGATTGGTTTTTTATCAGAAAGCAAAAAATATTTACGATACAATTGACCTTTATAAGTGTTTTTATATTATTAGAGCATCGTAGAAAATAACTATTTCAAGGATCGAAATGCAAAGGCATCATTTGTGTTCACACAATATCGATTTTCGCTAATGGCTTTGTCTCTGTTTTGGGCATTAATAGTAATTGATTTTACGCCGATTCTTGCGCAAGTTGGGGGACGTACAGGTGGCGCACAATTCAGTCAAGTCACACGGTTGTTGGATACAACGCTACCAACAGTTAGCGTGTTTGACGCACAAGGTAATCCATTATCAACCGCTTCATTACGCGGCAGTTACACAGTTTTTGTTTTTGGGTGCTTAACGTGACCGCCGTTTCTACGAAATGTTCCCAGTTTGGAAACAGTCGCGGTTGATTACGCTCCACGGGGAGTCAAGTTTTATTACATCTATAAAGCATTAGCGCATCCTGAAAACAATGGTTATATTCAGCCTTTTACCTTAGAAGAGCGTTTGTTACATGTCCAAGAAGCTAAACGAACGTTAGGCTCTGGTATTGAGTGGATTTGTGACAACATGGACAATGGTCTCAAAGCGGCACTCGGCGGCGCGCCTAACAGCGAATTTATTATTGACCCAACGGGTAAGATTATTCGAGCGCGAGGCTGGAGTAACGCGACAAGCTTACGAACGGATCTGGAAAATCTAATCGGCAAAGTATCGCCGGCAACGATGATCGCTGATCTTAAAATGAAACCAGTAGCGCCTAAACGTCCGACGGCAACCGGTATTGTCCCTCGGATACAAATAAATTCTGTAATGCGTGCTGTGCAAGTGATGCCGCTAGAAAGTGACGAACCCTATTATGTAAAACTACGTGTAGAAGTTGACGAGTCATTTATGAATGAAGGCTTAGGGATGGCTTATTTAGGTTTTCATCTCGACCCTCTTCTACACGTGCATTGGAACAATCTAGCTGCGCCAATTCAATTTCGCGTGCGATGTCCAGTGGGAATTACGATGGGACCAGGTGCGGGGCGAGGTCCTGAAATTAAAGTAGAAGCGGATGGGGATCCCCGGGAATTTTTAGTGGGATTAGAGTGGGACGCATCGATTCTACCGGCTAATCGCCTAGCAAATTCACCGGTCATTATTGAAGTGGACTATTTTGCTTGCCATGATGATTTGGGATGGTGTAAGCCCATACGGCAGCAATATGAAGTGCGTTTATTGGTTGATCGAAACGCCGGCAGTGTTCGCGGTCGCGGTGCGCGTGGTGGTGGTCGTAGGCGTTAAACAGTCGCCCGAGAATAAGGTGGAAGAGGCACTTCTAGGTTTCGATCTAGCCTTGCGGTTGCCACTTTTCCCATTCTAACCAAAGTAGAACAGTCGATGCGGTGACTGCCATGAAAGACAACACGAGCATCATCGTATAAACATTCAGTCGTATTTTGTTCTTAGCCATAATAGATTTTCTAATTTGATCGAACTGGTTGTTTGTCAGAGCTTAGTTTAAGTTCGTAACAACATTATCGTCTTTGCGAATTTGGCCTTTAAGAAACTGTGGAATGATTTCGCAGACCGCAGAACTTGGTTGCGTCTCACGAATTTTGACTCGGCCTAAATAAACTGCCCCGCGATACACATCTAAGTGATGTCCAATGCGTAGGCCATCGTCTTGACCCAATGATATCTGCAGCAAATCAGAACGTACAGCGATTACTCGACCATCGAGTGCTGGTGGTTTATCTGCTGTATCGGCGAATTCGTCTAAGCCATTTCGGCGGACAACATTAGCTAACCGGCCAACTTGATTTCGTAGTTGCGATTCACGTTCGATAGCTTGAGCTTTCAAACTGTTGAGATGATTAACTTCATCATTTAACGTCAGGATTTCTGCGAAGAAAGTGTCCGTCCGTAATTGCGAATCGTTAATGTCTTTTCTTAGTTGAGCCACTTCAGTGGTGAGTTGAGATTTTGTTTCTTCTGCGATCCGAAGAGCATCCGCGAGATCGTTTGCTCGAGCTTCGGTCGATTTGACGATATCTTCTTTTTGTGCGAGATCAGATTCGATTGCAGTCACTTGAGTTTCTAGGGCGGCAAGAGCATAAGCACGCGCAACTTGCTCACGTTTGAGACTGTCTTCGACCGTGGCCTTTTCTGTTGATAGTACGCCGATCTGGCCCCTTAAGCTTTTGGCTGTAGCTTCAGCAGCTTTTGCCTTCGTTTGTAGATCCACGTGTGTTTGATAAACGTTGATTGAGAATCCTAAGAAAAGGAGACTCATGATAAAAATCAATATTGTGAATATTTTGCCTATCAGTGTCATGACACTAACAATTCCTATTCTGGTTGACTTAGGGGATAGTTATTCCAGGAAATCAAGTAGACGTTGCTACATCCCTGAATTCTATCCCAATTGTAAACCGTAATCACTAAAAATCTACGTTGTGTATACGATTGGGATAATCGCTACTTCTTGTTTTTTCGGACGTTGAGACCCTTTGTAATCAACATAAGTACTACTTTTTACGAATGTTAAGCAAAAAATGGTAAAATAGGTCACTTGGATAATTATACCTATCATTGGTTATTAAGCGGGTATGTAATTACGCGTTTTTTGGGATGACCCCCTATAACTTCCTATTAGCGGATATGAATCGTCAGTTTTGTCTATTTGGCCGATTAGCTTGGAAATGACGTAGTACCGCGATGCCCGCAAGACTTGTTGCAACGATTGACAGAATATCACCAAATCGCATATAGACGCTGTCGTAGGTTGCTGTGGCAACTTGAGCAATCACAAACCCATCTTTGCGTTTGGCTTTTTGCTCGAGTATTTCTCCAGTTGGTGTGATCCACGCAGAGATACCGGTATTGGCGGCAACCAAATTGGGTCGCCGCATTTCAACGGCTCGCATGATATTACATCGCAAGTGAATATCCAACATTGCCGAACCCCAAAACCAGCCGTCATTGGTGAGGTTTAGCATGACATCGCCTCGTTGTCCTTGAGTATTGGATTGTTGCATCATATGACGTACGAGGTGAGGAACCGTGCTTTCGAAACAAATGTTGGGAACAAAGACCACACCATCAATTTCGAAAATTAACACGTCGCTGCCGGCGGTCAATCCGGATCCGATTGGCAACAGATCATAAAGCCCAGGGAACTGCTTTCCAAGTGGAATGTATTCACCGAACATAACGAGATGACTTTTACGGTAGATATCGCGCACCTCGCCGTCGGGTTTAAATAGAATTGCCGAATTGTAAATGGGCGTGTCCACAACACTCAGGTCATGAATGTCAGTTCCGGCAATCAGGTGGATACTGCTATTAGATGATTCAATTGAGTTTCTATTAAGAAGTGAAAGCAAATCCTGGTTGGTGCGATGGAGATTATCTCGAACGGTTGCAACATGCTGCCGGAAAGCGAGGTCGTCGATATCCGCATAATTTTGATGTCGTGGCTTGTGAATGGTTGATGTAGGTTGTGGGTTAGTAATGTACGTGGGCCCAAACGGATACATTGACTCGGGCCAAACGAGTAGCGATAAATTGCTGTTTGCTTGACGGGCTAACATTGATTGTTCAATGTAACTTTGTTGTTGGCGTTTGTTCTTCTCAGAATACTGCTGCGGCGTTAATTCAAACTGAGTATCGATGGATCCTTGGATCAATCCTACAGTCGTTTGTTTTGACATATCCGAGTATGTTCGACCAAGTTGCTGATAACCATAGGTCAGTGTCAGCGCCAACAACAATATAATTGACGTAGCATGGACAAGGATAGTTTTTTTTGTGGATGTATGATTCGGCCTGTTTCGTATTGCTACAACCATGGAATACAAACTACCAGCAACTAACATGATTAGTAGCGAGATGATTTGATTCCCACCGAGGTCTGCAATTTGTATTAACATCAGATGTTCGGTTTGCGTGTGAGACAGACACGCCATGGAAAATCCAGAAATAATATATCCGCGTAACCATTCAAATGTAATCCAACTGATCGCAGCCGCGAGTGCTACCGGCATACGAAGGCGGTGTACGCAACAGCGACCTACGAAAATAAAGCAGGGTAAATAAATTCCTAGATATAGTCCCAATGCGAGCCAGCCGAAATGTGTTGTCCAATGAGCCAATCGCAGCCCCTGTAACATGATCATCCAGTAGACGACGTGCGCTAGCCACATATGCGTATAGGCATTTCCCAATAAGCGTACTAAACGTTTGGGTGATTTACTGGAAACAAACCTATCGGCCATAAGCAGCGGCATCCACAACATCGGTGCGAACCAAGCTATAAAGCTCCAATTAATTGGAGGAAAGGCGGTCCATAATAAGCATCCACCCAACAGTGACAATCCAAATGTCATGCGTCGCGACAATTGTGATGGCCTACTTATTGGAGATAGGTTTCCTTGTTGAAGCATATTACAAGTGACAGGTGTTAATGGTTACCAAGGAAATGGCAGGACAGAAATTTGTTCTCCCGCATCATACTCGTGTTGGGGGGGTTGGAAAAAGACCAGACAGTTTGCTAGGGCGAATGCTTGTTGGTCGGCGGAGCCGCTCCATGGTAACGGCGTGACAGACCATTTGCCAGAAATCCACTCCAATCGTCCGGGATGATAAGTGGGTCGGTCGCCGCGTAGTGTATATGGAACTGTCAATTCTGCATAGGATTCTGGTTGGCTGTCTCTTCCCTTAGCTCCCTGCTGAAAGACCCTGATTAGAGGCGCTACGAATAGCATATAGCAAACTAAGCTGCTGACAGGGTTGCCCGGTAATCCAAAGACGAGCGTTTGTTGTTGCGTATTCTCGGCTTGCCCAAACCACAGCGGTTTACCTGGCTTAAGCTGAACTTTATGAAAAACTTCCATCACATCAGCTTGATGTAATAGTGCGGGAACGAGGTCTTTTTCACCCATCGATACGCCGCCGGAGAGTAGTAACACGTCATGTTGTAGTCCGTGTTGAATCTTGTCGGATAAATCTATCGCATTGTCTCGGCCGATTCCCAGTGGAATTGCATTTCCGCCACTTGCGGTGACGAGTGAAATTAACAACGCCTCATTGCTGTTGCGGATTTGTCCAGCTTGGGGATGTTGATCAACATCAACTAATTCATCGCCGGTGCAAATAATGGCGACATTTGGTTGTGCTGCAACGGGTACCTCAGCACAACCGACTTCTGCTAAGAGCCCAATTTCAGCAGGACGAATTTTAGTTCCGGCGGTAACCACCACACTACCACAACTCAAGGATTTCCCTTGCTGCATAATGTGACTGCCCAATGTGACGGTGGTGTTATTGATGGTGACCGTGTTGGATTCTAAATTGACAATGCAATCTTCAACCATGACAACGGCCTCTGTGCCTATTGGAATAGGTGCGCCGGTCATTATTTGAGTTGCGGTCCCAGTTTTGACAGGCACCGTTGGTGTTTGACCAGCGTGCACTGTTTCGTTAATAGCAAGAGATTGACTAGACTGGAGGTCATCTATCAAGATGGCAAACCCATCCACTAGTGATTTATCAAACGGTGGAGAATCAATATCACTCTGTATGTCAGCCGCAGTGAATCGACCGAGCGATTTTGTGAGTGGGCACGAGGAGTTAGTGGGTTGAGGGACTCTCTTTAATATTTCTTGCCAAGCTCGAGAAATATTTATCATGTGTAGCTTAGTACGCGTGTTCGGCAAATCTGACATTGAGTTGCTTTCGCTATATATGATTACACAGATATTTGAATGAAACGTTTTAGTATCTCGGGACCGATGTCTGACAAGAAGCTTTCAGGGTGAAACTGCCAACCCAATAAAGGCATTGAGTTGTGTCGAATTGCCATGATTTCACGTGAACCATCCGGTGCAAATGTCCAGCCGCACACTTGAAAATCGTCGCTTAATGTATTCGGTTCGATGACGAGGCTGTGATACCGCGTTGCGATAAATGGGTTCGGTAGTCCAGCAAAAACTCCTTGATCGTCATGATTGATTTTGTCAGTCTTGCCGTGCATGAGTTGCTTGGCTCGGACTATCGTACCTCCAGTGACTTGACCAATAGATTGATGGCCAAGACAAACACCTAAGATAGGAATTGTTCCCATCAACTGTTCGATGATATTCATGCTTTGGCCTGCTTCATTAGGGGTACAAGGGCCAGGGGAGATAATGATGTGTGAGGGTTGTTTGGCTTGTACCTCGTCCGCAGTAATTTGGTCATTACGGTGTACTTCGATATCCAAAGTCGCATCCATTTCGCCCAGCCTCTGGACCAAATTGTAGGTAAAGGAATCGTAATTATCGATCAGCAAAATCATGAACTTGTTGCCCTACGGGGGTAGATAAGACATGTCACAGTAGGTTGTTTCATAGTGGGCATGTCACGAACATATACCAAGATTATTAGGTTATATTAATCTATGTGTTGCCATCTTGGTAGTTATGCACCAATGAATGCTTACTACCGAGGATTTTAGGCAGCGAATATGACAGTTCCCAAAACACAGATTAGTGTTCATAATAGAATTTGTGAAAACGGCACTAACCGTAACTTCATTATTCGAGAACCACTATGATGGCGACTATTACAGATCCGACTCCTGCTTTTGATTTGCTACCTTACAAGTCGCTATCTAATGAAGAATTATCCAACCGCATTGAAAAAATCCGTCAACAGATGGGTTCGGAATTATTGATACTTGGCCATCACTACCAGCAAGACGAAGTTATTGGTCATTGCGATTTGCGGGGTGACAGTTTTCAGTTAAGTCGGATGGCAGCAGATAACGTTGACTGTAAGGTCATCGTTTTTTGCGGTGTTCACTTTATGGCAGAAACAGCCGATATTTTAGCCAATCGCCCAGAACGTCTTCAGCTTCAAGATCGGATTACCGTGGTGTTACCTGATATGGCGGCTGGGTGTTCGATGGCAGATATGGCGGCGATTGACCAAGTAGAAAATGCATGGGACGAATTGGGAGAATTGATTGATTGTGAAGATATCACACCTGTCACCTATATTAATTCAGCGGCAAGTTTAAAGTCATTTGTCGGGCGGCATGGTGGCATCGTTTGCACATCTAGCAATGCCGCTGCGGTTTTAGAGTGGTCGTTTGAGCGTACGTCGCGAGTGTTGTTTTTTCCTGATCAGCATCTGGGTCGCAATACAAGTTTAGCGATGGGGATATCTAATGAACAAATGCCAGTTTGGGATCCGTTCGCGTTGGATATGGGCGGCAATAGTAACGAGGCAATCGAGAATAGCAAAGTGATACTTTGGAAGGGGCATTGCAGTGTCCATCAGATGTTTAAGGCAGAGCATGTTGAGACGTTTCGTCGTGAACATCCGGGTATTC
>Ga0315331_10003239_pt1 | contig 12279 bp, 8 predicted proteins | sample M160m34915metaG_FD_203456 | JGI IMG/M metagenome (GOLD analysis project Ga0315331, IMG submission 203456) | Ammonia-oxidizing marine archaeal communities from Monterey Bay, California, United States - M1 60m 34915 | ecosystem: Environmental > Aquatic > Marine > Intertidal zone | place: USA...
AATACCTCGGCCCGCCAGCTGAAGCGGGGTATTTGCGACGCGTGCTTCAGCGACGAATACCCGATCGAGATCGACCCTTCGACGGTCGCCCCACAGTTGACGCTCTTCCGGGCCGTCCGCGAAGAAAACACCGACTTCTGACGCGAGGGTGAGCGGGGGGCGCGCGCGCTCCGGCTGGATTCTCGGCCACGGGATTTCCGATGGGCGAGCTTTCTGCAGCTGCTCTGCCGGGTGGAGAGGGGTGCTTCGATGATCGGCCTTTTTGTGTGCTGCGCGGGCTTCTGCTCACGGGCTCATCGACCGATCCACTCGAAACCGAGAAGGGGATGATCCCCGAAGCCGACGCCACCTCAGGGCTTCGGCTGCACCGAACACGGCGTGACGATTGGCTTCCGACAAGCTCTCAGTCAGATTTGATTCGGTCCAAGCGCTGCGGGCCGAGTTCGAGCAGAACATCGCCAACCGCGGGCTATTCATCCCCACGGAGCGGTCCTTCGAGGTCAGGCAAAGAATGACCGTCGAGATCGGTCTCGACTTTGTCGAAGGGTCGGAGCCCGCCTTGACCCTGGCTGGAGAGGTCGTCCACATCTTGCCGGCGGAGATGGCGTTGGGGGGCGCGACGCCCGGCGTCGCGGTGCAACTCGAGGCTTCGGCCGAGGAGCTGCGTGCGTGTTTTGCGCCGTTTTTGAAGCGCTCGAAGAGCGACGCTAAAACCGAGGTGGACCGCGAAGCGGCCGGGCGGCGTGATGCACGGCGTGGCGCGGTCCGAGTACCGGTCGGGGTGATGCCTGCCACGCGTCCGCCCTTCGAAGCGACGTCGCGCGATCTCTCGGCGTCCGGGATCCTGCTTTCGATGAAGGGACAGGTGTTGCCTGTCGGTGAAGTCGTACGCGTCTGCCTGTGGCATCCGAATGGCGAGCCGAGTGTCGACATCGATGGGAGGGTGGTGCGACAGCTCGCCAACAAGGCGGGCCGGATTGCGGCGGTCGCGATCGCCTTTGACCGATTGCAGGCGGTCGACCCCGCGACGCGCGCCGCGATCGACGGGCTGCGGGCAGCGGGGTGTCGGAATCGACTCGGCGGTATTCGTGGCGCGCTCGATGATCTGGGACTGGCGACGATGTTGCAGATGTTCGGGGCGTCGGCGCCGAGGGGAACGCTGGTCGTGGATCATGCCGGCGAGCAGGGGTCGATCGCCTTTGCCGAGGGTCAGTTGCTGCGTGCTGAGGTCGGGGCACTCGAAGGTCAGGACGCGCTCGTCGAAATGCTCGGCTGGGGGGACGGGCGGTTCGAGTTCGAGGCGGCCGTCGATCCGTTCCTCGAAACGACGGGGACGAGTGGGTCACTGACCGGAGCGGTCCTGGCCGCGTCGTGTAGGCTGGACGAGGAGAGGAACGCCGAGTCGGCCGGGCGCTTGTTCGAGCCTGCGCCGATCGGTGCGATGACCACCTTTGACGTCGACCTGCGACCGGAAGCTGAGCAGCGAGAGGAGATTGGGGAGACGGAGAGTGCGATTCTCGAGCTCGCTGGGGCGGGGATCAACGTCGAGCGTCTATTCCATGTGATCCCCGAGCCGGCAGAGGCGATCCATGCATCGCTATACGGGCTCGTCGCTCAGGGGATCCTCTTGCCACGCTGAAGCCGCAGGCGCAGCAGGATCACGATCATCAAGAGCGCCAGGCCGCCGGTTGCTCCGCCGATGAGCGTGCCGTGCAGGGGGTCGATCAGGTCGCTATCGCGCTCGTCTGCATCTTCTGGGGCATCGCAGCCCGGGTCGAGGGGGAAGTCGACGAGCTCGTCGCCGTCATTGTCGCGTTCGTCCGAGCATGCCGGTCGAGTCCAGCGCAGGATCTGGTCCCGATAGAAGCTGAGGTCCGCGACGAAGGTCCGATCCCCGTAGAGCGTGCTCGAGGTGGGTGAGCGTTGTTGGCCGGCGATCGAGAGCATGATGCCCGCGAGGAACCATCGGCCCTCTCTGTGGACGAATACCCCGCCGCCGGAATCGCCGATGGCGGCCTGAGCCTCGTGCTCTGTCGCGGCCGCCGAGTGAGGGCGTTCAAAGCCGATCGAGAAAGCGTGTGTCGAGTAGTCGGATTGAGAGAGAATCTCCCGGGTCGCGTCGACTCGGTTGGTCCCCCAGCGTTTGGACCCCTTCTGTGACCACAGAAAGGCGAAATCTGTCTCACCCCGATTCTCGAAGGAGAGGACCTCCTCACGTCCCTTTCCGAAGCCGATCAGAACGACTTTCTCTCCACGGATCGGTGGCACCTCGGCGATGCGGGGCGCGATCCATCCGGCGTCGTCAGGGGCGCCCTCGACGCGAAAGATGATCGCATCGGCGGGCGTTCCATTCGCGTTCAGCAGGGTGCGCTTGGATCCCGTGACGGGTGCGAAAATCTCTCCGTCGAGGAAGATCTCTCCCACGCCGACGTGCCGCGCCGTCATGGCGAAGCCGCCGCCCAGGTAGATGACGGAAGGCCCCTCGTAACGGCGCTGCGTGACCTGTCGCCAGTAGGGGAAGTCGAGGGGGGTGGCTTCGGCGGGCTCGAACTCCGGGCTCGCGAAGACCAGCGGGCTCGCCGGGGGCGCCGCCAATAGGAAGGCGCCCACGAATGCGAGGGCCAACGCGGCGCGAGGCCGGGTCGCGTCGAGGGTGGCTCGTGCGAGAAGAACGGTCGACCCTAGCTGGGGCTGATCCAGGGGCTGTCTCCGCGCTGAATCAGCGTGTCCCGACCGAATTGCTCGTCGTCTCGATCGGGGTAGTCGAGGTTGTAATGGAGGCCGCGGCTCTCACGGCGGAAGGCCGCCGACTGAATCACCAGCTGAGCGACCGCCGCGAGGTTGCGAAGCTCCAGGAGTTCGGGGGTGACTCGGAAATTCCAGTAGTACTCGTTGATCTCCTCGAGCAGCATATCGATTCGGTGGCGGGCTCGCGAGAGTCGTCGGTCGCTACGAACAATCCCGACGTAATTCCACATGAAGCGACGGATCTCATCCCAGTTCTGGGTGATCACGACGGCCTCGTCGATTCGGGTGGCCTCCCCGTGTCGCCAGGGCGGAACGGGGCCCGGTGGATCGACGTCCGGCAATCGAGCGATTGCCTCGGAGGCCGCGGCATCGGCGAAGACCAGCGCCTCGAGCAGGGAGTTGGAGGCCAGGCGATTCGCGCCGTGGAGTCCCGTGGAGGCGACCTCGCCCGCGGCGAAGAGGTTCGTGAGGTCACTCTCTCCGCGCATGTCGGTGCGGAGACCACCGCAGCAATAATGTGCGGCGGGCACGACGGGAATGGGTTCGCGCGTGATGTCGATCCCGTATTGGAGGCAGCGTGCGAAGATCGTCGGGAAGCGTCCGCGTACGAAGGAGGGGTCTTTGCGCGTGATGTCGAGGACGACATAGTCGTCGCCGGTTCGCTTGAGTTCGGTGTCGATCGCGCGGGCCACGACGTCTCGGGGCGCCAGGTCGCGCATCTCGTGATAGTCCTGCATGAAGGGCTCGCCATCACGCCGGCACAACACTCCGCCTTCGCCCCGCACGGCCTCTGTGATCAGGAAGGACTTCGCCTGCGGATTGAAGAGGCAGGTCGGGTGGAATTGCATGAACTCCATGTTGGCCAGCGTCGCCCCCGCACGGTACGCCATGGCCATGCCGTCCCCGGACGCGACGTCCGGATTGCTCGTGTACAGGTAGACCTTGCCCGCGCCGCCGGTGGCAAGCAGCGTGATCGGTGCCGTATAGGCATGGACGTCACCGCTCGAAGCCTCGAGCACGTAGGCTCCGAGCGCGCGGTTCGTCCCCGTCCGGCCTAGCTTGGTCGCCGTGATCAGGTCGATCGCACAATGGTCTTCGAGGAGGCTGATGCGGGGATGGGCGCGGACCCTGGCGAGTAGGGATCGCTCGATCTCTCGGCCGGTCGCGTCGTCTTTGTGGAGGATGCGCCTCTGGGAGTGGCCTCCTTCCCGGGTGAGGTCGTAGGTGCCCCCCGCGCTCTCCGGCGGGGGATCGAACTGGACACCATTTTTGAGTAACGCGTCGATCGCGTCGGGGCCTCGTTCGACGACGAAGCGGACCGTGTCCTCGTGGCAGAGTCCGGCACCCGCCTGGAGCGTGTCGTCGACGTGCGCTTCGAAGGAGTCGGAGGGGTCCGAGACGGCCGCGATGCCGCCCTGTGCCCAGTCCGTGGCAGAGTCGGCAGCGCCGCGTTTGGTAATCACCGCGACCTCGCCGACCTCGCCGACGCGAAGTGCAAAATGGAGCCCCGCGAGCCCGGATCCGATCACGAGGAAGTCGTAACCGCGTGCGTTTTCGGCGGTCCGAGGCGCTGCGGGAGGTGCTGTGGGAGGCGGCGAGTTCATCGGGGCCGGTTCATGGGCTTGGGGCCTCGGTGGAAGGGGGCACGATTGCGAACATCCGCTCGGAGGCCTGGACGGGCGTCGCTCAGGTCGCGCCCTGGAGGTTCCGATAGCGACAGAGCCCGGAGTCTATCGAGACCGGCGAGGCCGATCCAACTTAGAGATCGAGAACGAAGATCCCTCTGGGGTCCGCCGCGAAGAAACCGGCATTCGATGAGGTCAGACCCAGCGTGACGGACGGAGCGAAATGGAGCGGGTTCGGTCGATGCGGTGGCATCGGGCTGATCGTTTGCGCGGTGCTTTGCGGGGTGGGGGGGGCCTCGGTCGGGTCTGCGGGCGCCGTCTATCGATACGTGGATGCACGGGGCGTCCTGCATTTCAGCGATGCCCCCCGCGACGCGCGCTATCGCCGCGATGACTCGGAGGCCACGCCCGGTGGCATCGCCATCGCGGCCCCCGTGCGTGCGGGCGCGCCCAGAAAACACGACTACGACCGATTGATCGCGAAATTGGGGAAGCGCTACGGCGTCCACCCGGCTCTGGTGAAAGCCGTGATCGCCGCCGAGTCCAACTTCGAGCCCGCCGCGGTCTCACGGGCTGGCGCCCAGGGCATGATGCAACTGATGCCGGCGACGGCGGCCGAACTCGGCGTCGAGCGGCCCTTTGGCGTGGTGGAGAATATCGATGGTGGAGTCCGCTATTTGAGATCGATGCTCGACCGATATGGAGATGTCCGCCGTGCTTTGGCGGCGTACAACGCGGGGCCCGGGGCGGTCGATCGCCATGGCGGGGTGCCTCCCTACGAAGAGACCCAGGCTTACGTGAAGCGGGTCCTGGAGTATTATCGCGGTTATTGGTCCGAGTTCGAGCGGCGACCGCAGCAGAAGGCCGAGCGAGGCTCGCTCGCGGTGCGCAGAGGGGCTGAGGTCATTCGGGTCGGCGATGCCTCTCGGGCCAGCCGGTAGGCAGGGCGCGACGTCGGGGTCACAGGGGCGGGCTCCGTGTCCTGAGTAGGACGTCGGATCTGGCGCCGAGAGCCTCATCCGAGGTGGGAGAGGCAGGTGGCGAGTTTTTCCGAAAATGAGGGAACCCCCCCGGTCTCGAACGACGAACTGGACGACCGTTCCGCAGCGGCTCGACCGGCTCCCGAGGAAGCCGAGGCGGTCCCGGTCGAACGCTTCTGGAACCTCCCCAACACGGTCACGATGTTGCGGACCGGCGTGGTCCCCATTCTGCTCTTCCTGCCACTGGCCCAGGGGGAGGCGGGGAGCCGCTTCATGGCCTGGGCCTTCATCGTGGCGGCCCTGACCGACTGGCTCGATGGCTATCTGGCCAGGCGCGACGGTGGCAAGGATGTAACGCGGATCGGCAAGCTGCTGGATCCGCTGGCGGACAAATTGATCGTCTCGACGGCCTTGATCATGCTGCTCTCGATCGGCCGGATCCCCCTGTGGGGAGCGGGCATGGTCGTGGTCATCGTCGGGCGCGAACTCGCCGTGACCGGGCTTCGGGGAATCGCGTCATCCCAGGGCCAGGTGGTGGCCGCCGCCTGGCCCGGCAAGCTGAAGACGATCGCCCAGAGCGCGGCGATCGGGGCGCTGCTCTTTCATTACGAGACGATCGGATTGCCTGCGCACGCGATCGGGATGACACTTCTAGGGATCGCGACGGCACTCACCCTGTGGTCGGGTTATCTCTATTTTGCGCAATATTTCGGCTGGGGCCGTCGGACTGCTCAGGGGGCTTAGGCGCTCGGGCACTCAGGCGTCCAGTCGCCTGCGCAAAGGAGCGGCAACCCGTCGATCGCGAACCCATTTTGGATTGCGTTCCTGAAGAGGGCTCCCCCCTTCCTCGTAAAGGACATCTCTCATGAGCAAGCTCCTGGACCTGCGCGGCAAGATCGACGCCCGCGAAGCCCGCATTGGCGTGATCGGCCTTGGCTACGTGGGACTTCCCCTCGCGGTCGAGCTGGGGCAGGCCGGCTTCGGGGTGATCGGCTTCGACGTCGACGCGACGAAGGTGCGGGCCCTGGACGAGGGGCGCTCCTATATCGGGGACGTCGAGTCGTCCGATCTCGTGACCGAGATCGAGGCGGGGCGCTTCGAGGCGACGGACGATTTCGACAAGCTCGCCGATGTCGACGTCGTCAACATCTGCGTGCCGACCCCGCTGCGCAAGACGCGGGATCCCGACGTCTCGTTCATTGCCGCGGCCGTCGGGGAGATCCGAAAACATCTTCACGAGGGCCAGCTCATCATCCTGGGCTCGACGACCTATCCGGGCACGACCCATGAATTCGTGATCCCCATGCTGCTCGAGGGGACCACCTTCGAGATCGGCCGCGACTTCTCGCTCGCCTTCGCGCCGGAACGGATCGACCCGGCCAATACCCAGTTCAAGGTCAAGAACGTGCCCAAGGTGGTCGGTGGCGAGACCGCGCTGTGTACGGATCTGGCCTGCGCCGTCTTCGGGACCGTCTTCGAGACGACGGTCCCGGTCTCCTCGACCCAGGCCGCCGAGATGGTGAAGCTGCTCGAGAATACCTTCCGTGCGATCAATATCGGCCTCGCCAACGAGGTCGCCTTGATGTGCGAGAAGCTCGACCTCGACGTCTGGGAGGTGATCGACGCCGCGGCGACCAAACCCTACGGCTTCATGAAGTTCACGCCGGGCCCCGGCCTGGGCGGCCACTGTATTCCGGTCGACCCGGCCTATCTCTCGTGGAAGATGAAGAGCCTGAATTTTCCGGCCCGCTTCATCGAGCTCGCCACCGAGGTGAACTCCGGCATGCCCGACTACGTGGTCGACCGCATCGCCGAGATGCTAAACGAGGACCGGTTGGCCGTGAACGGCGCGCGAATCCTGATCCTCGGCGTGGCCTACAAGTCGTCGGTCGACGACATGCGCGAGTCGCCGGCCCTCGACGTGATCGCCGGTCTGCTCGATCGCGGCGGCGAGATCCGATACCACGACCCCTTTGTCGCAGAGTGCGAGATCGCGGGTCGCGCCATGAAATCCGTCGACCTGGCCGACGAGGAGCTCAAAACGAGCGATCTGGTCGTCGTCTTGACCGACCACCCGAACGTCGACTACGAGCGGGTCGTCCGGGTCGGCCCCCGGGTCTTCGACACCCGCAACGCGACGCGCGGCGTCGTGGCTGAGAGGGAGAAGATCACGAAGCTCTAGCGCCGTGGCGGGGAGGGCAGGGCGGCTCCCCGGGGCTCGCGCAGTCCGCCCCGAAAACCCTGCAAGCCATTGGATTTGAAGGCTTCATAGGGTCAGCCAGGGTTGACGGAAACCCCCGCCTCGCGTACAAACTAGGCCCCTCGCAACGCACCAGCCGCTGCAGGGGAAGGGCCGGGCCGGCTCTACCAAGACTCTACCAAGAGAAGAACCGGCCCGAAGCCAACGACAGATTGATGCACGAGTAGCTCAGCTGGTAGAGCATCACGTTGCCAACGTGAGGGTCGCCAGTTCGAATCTGGTCTCGTGCTCCATACAAAGAGAGCTCGTCCTGTGAAACAGGGCGGGCTCTTTTTGTATCCAGAGCTTGGATTCGGTTTTGTGTCGGACCCTTTCGCTTAAGAGCATTGCCAACGGAAGGGGGAGCTGAGAGCGATTAGCGAGCAGCGAGTACGAACGACTGGCCGCTAGGCCAGACGAGCGTCGCCAGTTCGAATCAGGTCTCGTGCTCCATCCCGATGCAGGCGAGGATGCTTCGATTCAGCGCGGGTTCCCCAGTCGCGTTTCCAGTCGACGCAGTGGCCCTGCGTTCACGCTTGATACGTGACCCGATGATCCTGTCCTCACCTCAGGAGCTCGCAGCCGGTGTCGGTCTCGGCTCAGCCGCAAGCGTAGGGCAGGGCGAGCGCCTGCGGCGTTCGACGTCGACTTCGCTCTCGTCTTCGCGCTCGTCTTCGCGGTCGACCCGCGCTCGGCATCGGTCTTGCGTACAGGGCAGAACTCCAGTCCGGTCCCGGTGAAGCCGGTGTCATTCGCTACGAACGTCACGCGCCCGAGACGACGCTCCTGCATCGCGTGGTGCGAGACGACTGCGAGCCTTTCCTCGAACGCGCTCGGTCCGCGGGCGCGCCCGTTGCGCGCTTCGTCGAGCGGGAGATCCGGGCCTATCTCGCATGCGGCATCTTGGCGCATGGCTTCTTGCGCGTTCATTGCGACGCCTGCGGCCACGATCGGCTCGTCGCGTTCTCTTGTAAGGGAAGAGGCTTCTGTCCTTCGTGTGGCGGGCGGCGCATGGCGGACACGGCCGCCCATCTCGTCGAACGCGTCCTTCCCGAGGTGCCCGTCCGGCAATGGGTGCTCACGCTGCCTTACCCGCTCCGGTATCGATGTGGCTGGAACGCGAGGCTGACGAGCGAGGTGTTGCGTTGTTTCCTGCGGGCCGTGTTTGCGGACACCCGACGGCGCGCGAAGCGGGACCTCGGGGTAGCGCGTGGAGTGTGCGGCTCGGTCACGTTCATTCAGCGGTTCGGGTCCGCGCTCAATCTGACGCCGCATTTTCATGCGCTGGTCCTCGACGGGGTGTACGAGGGAGGCTTCAGCGATCCGGGCGGCTTCCACGCGTTGGAGCCCCCGACGACCGACGACGTGGCCCGTGTGTTGGCCGGGGCGGCGCGGCGGATCCGGCGGCGGCTCGAACGTCTGGGCATCGAGGAAGGGGAGGATCGTCTGGCTGCGGACGAGCCTCTCTTGGCGATGCTCGGCGCGGCCTCGATTCGCTCGCGGATCGCGACGGGGCCCGAGGCGGGCGCGCCGTGGCGGCGGCTCGGGGATCGGGTCGATCCCCGCTCGGACGGGGAAGGCGAGGGCGGGCTCGAGCCGGGGGCCGGGATCCCGCCGCGCTGTGTCCGTCACGGGGGCATGAGCTTGCATGCCGACGTGGCGGTTCCGGCGCGGGATCGGCGCCGCCTCGAGCGGCTGTGTCGTTATGTGGCGCGACCGCCCCTGGCGCTCGAGCGCCTCGAAGAACGCCACGACGGTCGGCTCGCCTATCGGTTGAAGACGCCGTGGCGGGATGGAACGACCCACATCGTAATGGAGCGGACGGAGCTGCTCGAACGGCTGGCGCCGCTCGTGCCTCCGCCTCGAGCGCATCAGGTTCGGTATCACGGCGTGCTGGCGCCGTGTGCGAGCAGGCGGGATCGGGTGGTGCCGGGGCCTGCGAAGAGACGGGCGGCGCCAGAACCCGCGGACGCGCCGTCGGAGGGAGCGTCCCGCAGCGCCCGCCGGCCCGTCGATCCGGTCCTGGGAGAGGGGCCAAGTCCGAGCCGCGAGAGACGGGGGTCGGTCGCGGCGGCGGCCCGGGTCACGGCGAGCCCGATTGGAGCCGAAGGCGGGCGTCACTCCCCCTGGCTCTCCGAACCCCTGGTCGCGCCTGTCGCGAGGGGTTCGACTGGACGGGCCGAGGGACGTCGAACCGCCTGGGCCGACCTTCTTCAGCGCGTCTTCGAAGTCGACGCGCTGAGCTGTCCTCGCTGTGGCGGCCGGATGCGGGTCCTCTCGGCGATCACGGATCCCGAGGTGGCCCGTCGTATCCTGGACAGCTTACGGATGCCTTCGCGCGCCCCTCCGCTCACGGCGCCTAGACCTGGGGTTGAGGAGCGCTTCGAGGCGCTCGCCGCAGAGCTCGCCGGGGTCGACGATCCGGGCTTCGACTTCGATCAGTCGGAGCCGGAGCCTGTCCAGGAGTAGGGTGGTCGACCGCTCTCGAGTGTTCCGCGCGGAGCCGGTTTGCTCGGTCAGCGTCGCGGCGACGGACCGGCTCGCGCCGGCGACGAAGCGCCCGCGGGCGCACTCGAATCGTGGACGGCCCGCCCGCGCCGCAAGCTTGAAATCGCCCCAGGAAGGGGCTGATGAGCCGGGTCCGGGCCTACTTGTCAGAATGTCTACTATGGGCGGTACGGAAAACGCAGCTTGAAATTCCTATCCCCGACGCGAAGACTAAGGTCTTCGAACTCGACGGCTCTTTGCGCGTGCTCAAGCAGCGTTCGTGCGGCTGAGACGCGAGATCCAGGCGCGTTGGCGTCGTCCGTCATAACGGCACGGAGCGTCGAGACGGCTTCCCAGGCAAGCGTTCGCAGATAGGTTGATGCCGAAGCCATCGCTTCGCGGCGGAGGTCTTTGAAGGCGCTCTGGAAGGCTTCCTGCTGGAGCCAACGGCGGAGCGTGCGTTGGCCGACACTCGCTTGGTCGGCGGCTTCATCGAGCGTGCGGCATGTCATGAGCGCGACGAGCGCGCGTTCTTGTTTGGCGTTCAGCTCAGATTGTTCTTCCAAATGGGATACCTCATGGACTCAATATCGAGGGCCGTATAGGGCCGTCGGGCCGTGATGCGTGCCGTCGTATGTCGTTCTGTGATGCTGTCTAAGGTCGATAAATCGCAACCCCGCGTTATTCCTCATCCTCGGATGATTCTTCGAACCTGAGGGTCGGGGGTTCGAATCCCTCCCGGCGTACCATTTAGAATCCAACAGTTAGGCGTGTAATTGCGAGAGCTGTCGCAGGTCGGTTTTCTGTCTAGCAAGCATCTGCCTCGGCCAAGCATTGACCTAACGTATTGATTCGGCAGAACAGTTCTCTTTCTTTCGGATTGGGCACGATCTGGTCACACCTGGTCACAGTCCAGGCCCCGATGGAATTGCCGATCGCCGCTCGGCAATTTGCTGTGATCGGATCAGCCCTATCGTGTTGTTAGGCCAATGCCATTCTGTCGAGGAGAATGACCTGCGTTTTCGGCACCGCCGAGATGTACGTTTCTGAAAAATGGCTCCCGCCGGCAAGAAATTGAACTTCCCGGCCGAGAGACAACTCCGGCCTGACGGCATCGCAGCTCCGGCCGCTACGTAAATCGCAGACGCGGTAACATTCCGACCGCGGTCGGATGACCGCTCCAAAACGCAGCACCATCCTGAACCAATCAGCAAGAAAGCGGAGAGATCCTTTGACGAAAAAGATCCTATGTCTCGCAATAGGTCTGATACTCAGCTCCGTGGGATCAACAATGGCAAGGGCCGGTGAAACTAATCTCTATTGGGGAGACACCCACATTCACACTGGGAACTCCTTCGACGTCTACCTGTTCGGGACACCGACCTCAACACCGGATACTGCCTATCGATTCGCCAAGGGTCTGCCTGTGGTCAGTCCGACCACCGGGACCCGATGGCAACTCACGACGCCGCTCGATTTCCTGGTGATCGCGGACCACGCTGAAGCTATGGGCGCATTCCCGCGCCTGTTTGCCGGTGATGAGGAACTGAACAACACGAAAATCGGGAAAATATTCCGCGAACTCGGTGGCGAACAGAGCTCGGAAGAGCTGCAGGCGGTCTACGACATGCTGGTCACGGTCGGCACTGGGCTCGAAAACGACCAAGGCCTAACACCGAAGGACATCTACACTGACCTGCACGCTGGCGAGATGCGGCGCAGCACCTGGGATGCACAGATAGAGGCCGCCGAGCGACACAATCAGCCGGGCGAGTTCACCGCCTTCATTGGCTGGGAGTGGAGTTCACAGCCCAACGGGGGCAATTTGCACAGGGTGGTCTTCACGCCCCAGGGAGGCGACGTTGCCAGCCAGTTCCTGCCCTTCAGCAGCCTGGAAAGCACCGACCCCGAACGGCTCTGGGCCTGGCTAGATGAGACCAGCGCAAGCACCGGCGCGCAATTCGTGGCCATCCCTCACAATCCCAACATCAGTAACGGGCGGATGTTTCCCCGGCTAAGCGAGACCGGCAAGGACGTCGACGCAGCCTACGCCGCCACCCGCATGAAGTGGGAGCCGGTCGTGGAAATGACTCAGATCAAAGGCGACTCGGAAACCCACCCGCTGTTGTCCCCGACGGACGAGTTCGCCGATTTCGAAACCTTCCCCTTCTTGCTGACCCCCGACGGACGCACGCCCGAT
>Ga0315331_10003241_pt1 | contig 12277 bp, 13 predicted proteins | sample M160m34915metaG_FD_203456 | JGI IMG/M metagenome (GOLD analysis project Ga0315331, IMG submission 203456) | Ammonia-oxidizing marine archaeal communities from Monterey Bay, California, United States - M1 60m 34915 | ecosystem: Environmental > Aquatic > Marine > Intertidal zone | place: USA...
TACCATTCTCCGTTACCAAATTTTAATGTGTTTGCCATCTTATAATGTGTTTAAGTTTAATTCTGTTACTAATTCGTTTAATGAACGATAACTTGTAAGATATTCTAATTCTTCGTCTGTTAGTGCAGTATCGTAGTAGCCAATTTCTTTTGTTTTACCATAGAAATTATCTCCACCAACTGCGTTATCAAAAGATAATTCATTTAACCCTACTGGTACATTTCCACTTGTATCTGTTATTAATTCATATCCATTTATCCATAAACTAAAATCGTTTTGCTTGTATTTAGCAAGTATCTTATTAAATGAAGATGCAGATGAAAGCGTTACAGTTGAAAAAACTTGGGCAGCACCATTAGATGTTATTAAATAAGTGAGTTGATTTATATCTGGACGATAATAAAAAGCAACTCTATTAGAAGTCAATCCATTACTTAAATTAATCCATCTAAAAGTCCCGCCATCATCAGCCAAAGCACTTATGTTAGCAAACAATACTCCTTCACTATCATTAAACACTTCACTATTACCAGCACCATTAGCAGTTTCTGCTGAACGAGTTACTGCACTTCCGTTAGTTGGGATATAGCTTGTTGGATATGAGCCTTCTTCAAGCATTGCTCCCCAAATATAAACTCCACTTGTTCCATCTCCAGTATAAGTATCTAAACTTCCATTTTGAATTGCGTAATATGTTGCGATATTACTAAATTGAGTTGTAAAAGTAGATGAACATTTATACCACCCATTTGGGTATTTTTCTATTTTTGTACTAATAATATTACTTCCACCTTGAGAAAAAATAACTCCGTTTTCTAAATCAAAAACTGCATAATTATAAGTTCCACTTCCTCTGAATATTCTTAAATATCTTCCATTTCCTCCACTTTTAGCAAATATTGATTGAGTATAAATAACACCAGTACCAGAAACAAAAATGGTATCTGAAATTCTATGCGTTGAATTTGATGTATCTTCAGTTAATTTAGAAGCATTCAATGTTCCATCTGGAGATATTACTGAATTACTTGTAATTGAAGAATTTGATTTAGTCCAAGCAGCATTGCTAAAATCCTCACTATAAGTAACTAAATTAGTAGAACTATTTTCTAACAACGCTACACCTTTAGCAGAATCTGTATAGTCTATTCTTAATTTATCCTTTCCTACTACTTCTATTAATCCTTCTTTGTTTACTCTTGTTGCAATACTATTCCTAGTTGTTGTAAAAGGTAGAGGCTTATAGTTGTTATTCTGGTCATTATAAGCTAACGTAGAGCCTTTCTTTGTCGCCCAAGTCCCGTTACCGAATTTAAGTTTATGTGCCATATTATTCTATTGTGTATAATTGTCCTTCTGCCATATCTGTAAAAGATGTCCAAGACGTTAGTTGTTCTAGTTCGCTATCTGTTAATGCTGAATTGTAGTATTGTATTTGTTTGGTTTTTCCGTAGAAATCAAAAGAACCACTACCAAAATCAAAATTTAACCTATCTAATCCAATAGGTGTACTACTTGATGACGTATCTGTATCAACTTCAAATCCATTTATCCATAAAGAAAAATCATTTGATTTGTATTTTAAAAGTAATTTATTTGTATTTTCTTGATTTACATTTGTAGTTGATAAATTAACACTTCCTCCACTTGTTAAAACTTGACAAGAAACACCACCACTTGTATTGAAACTAATATAAATATTATTTACTGATTGACTACCGCCACTTAAAGAAATAACTCTTGTAGAACCCCCACTAACTAAAGCACTTATCTCTGCCATCAAAACACCTTCTGAATCATTAAACGTAGAAGCATCTCCAGAGTTATTAGCAGTTTCTGCTGAACGAGTAGTTGTACTTCCACTATTAGATTTGATATAGCTTGTTGGATATGAGCCTTGTTCTACTTGAAAACCCCAAGCATACATAGAACTTCCAGTTGCGGTATAATTACCATTATTAGTTTCACTTCTAAAAATTAAATAGTTAGATATTAGAGAAGTACTTGCTGGAAAAGTAGCGTAAGCACGATACCAACCATTTCCATAATATTCAATACCTCCATCTGTTACCGCACTTCCTAAACTAAAATCGTTAGTTTTTAAATTTATTGATATTTCACTACCAGCAGTATTATTGTCATAAAAACCAATTTTAGTATGGTCTACATTTTTATAAAAAAAAGAAATTGTATAAAGAGAACCTATTGAAGATGATAAAAAATTTCTAACTGTTTTAAATCCAGTAGAAACTGGTGTTAATTTGTCTGCATTTAAAGTTCCATCTGGCGATATAGTATTATCCGCAATAACAGAAACACTACTAAGTGTCATTAAATTAACTTCTTCTGAACGAGTAATTAAATTAGTCCTACTAGGTTCTAAAATATGATGTGGACATCCTACAACTTTACCATCAATCATTGGATAGTTTAATCTTGATTGTCCGTTTGCAACTTCTTCTATTAGTCCTTGTGAGTTTATTCTTGTTGCCCTACCACTTCTACTAAAGTCAAAATCTCCTACACCACTTGATGGTAGTACAGAAAATAACTCGCTTCCTTGTGAGGCTGGTATTAATGCTAATTTTGGTTTTGCCATTTGTTTTAGTTTTGTATATCTTGTATTCCTATTCTATGAATTGAATCTGCTAAACACTTAACTGCTTCAACTTCTTGTCTGTCATTCATATTAAACTGACCTTGTATCATTTCAGTTGATGTTCCAATAGAAGATGCAGTATCTATTGTGTTACCCCACCAAGAACTATCGTATATTTCGTTTGCCATTATCTTTTTCTTTTATTTTTTTAAACAATATCTCCATCTTTTTAACATTGGAGTCTTTTGGTTTGTACATCTTTTTCTTCATACTATCCTAAAAATATACCTCCAGAGAAATTAGAATCTGTATCTGGACTCATCTGTTCATTTGTAGATGTGTTATATTCTGGAAACAGATTGTTGTTGTAATCCATATAATCTAAAAACCTTCTAGTGTAAAAGTCAGCAGTCTCATTAACTTTACCCATTAAATGTACTAACTCATCCTTATCTATAGGTTGCTTATTGTCTCCTATATGCTTGTAAACACCACCATTACCAATATTGTAAGAAGCAAATGGCAAGTAAGAACTTTGACTGAACCAAATTAACATAGGTTTCACATACTGATTAACTAAATTTTTATAGTTAACATTAGCAGAATCATCAAGTGTATCTGTTAGTATCAAGTCCTGTAGCTTATCGTATAGGTTTCCACCTAGATAATTTTGGATATGCAAATCTTGAGCAACCTCTACAAATTGTATTAGCTTATCATCATCTGTATTTCCAGATATAATAGACTTTCTTTTCAAGTCATTTAATGTTATAAATAATGCTTTAGTTGCCATATCTTATTTTTTATTAGTTGGATAAGCCCCTCTATCTGGTCTATCAATCATTCTTTCAGTCATCTCATTTGGATTTTTAGGTTCTTTTAAGCCTTTCTCGTAAGCTGAATTAGGGTCTACTCTTTTATCTCCTTTCAACTTGTATACTCTTAACTCCCAAAAATGATGGCAATTTTTACCACCCTTAAATTTCAGTAAACTATAGTTCTGTCTGTTATGACCTAACTCTTTATTTACACCTCTAAAGGACATCATATTAATATCTTCCTTTCTAAATACTATCTTTCTCTCTGTAAATGTTTCCATCTTCTTGCAGAAAGTTCTACTATCTGGAGATTTTCTTACAGGCATATAAGCGTATCTAACTTTATAGATGTCACTATCTTCTTTAGATGACTTGTTACTAGACTTAATTTCAGCCATTTTAACCTCACTTAACTCCTCAGCATACTTCTCAGTATGGATAACCTCCCAATCATCGCTTATAATCTCTCCTAAGCCTTCTAATTGCTCTAACATATCATCTCCCTCTTCATCAGAAAAGTCTGTTGGCTCTTTTTGAGAACTTAGTTTTTCTCCTGTTTCTTCTTCTCTCTTAATCTTAGTAGATATATTGTCTAATTCTGTAAACTCAATAGGTTGTAAAGTAACAAAGTATAAGTTTAAGTATATTCCGTTTACAGCTAGTATCTCACAGAAATCATCTAATAAATCCTTTTGGAAAGGTCTAACAACAAAGTTATCCATAAGTATAGATGCAGTTCTTAATTCCTCTGCATTGTTACCAAAACCTGTGTTGTCTTTAATACCTAATAAGATAGGAGATACAATTCCGTGTCCTAGCATTATCTTCTCTCTACTCTCATCAGCTAAGAACTGATATTGTGCGTGAGCATCTGGTAAGTGTATAGGGTCTATAGTTGCAGAACTATCCTTGTCTTCATTAAAAGCTATGATTGTCCTACCTGCATTATTTGTTCCTCCAAACTTATCGTTTATCTTGCTTTCTATTATTTCTTGTGTCTCCTCTGGAGGAATACCGTTGTTGAAATTAATAAATAAGCTAGGCTGTAAACCATTTTTTATATTGTTAATATGGTAGTTAGATACCTCTACTTCCAAATCACAGTATTGTAAACATCCGTGATAGTCACTAGGAGTATAATACCAAAATCCACTTTGATAAGGTTTAGATACAAATATCTCAGAAGTTTCTTTCTTTCCACCTTGACCAAAAGCAGGTATTCTTTTAGGCTTATCGCCTCTCTTGTACTCAGCCCAATTAGGATGATAATACCAAGCTTTAATAATTCCATCTACAGCTTTCTCAGCTCTAAGCGTTTCTATTGGAAAGTGTAATGCTTTTAGTACTTTCTTTTTTGTTTTATTATAAACAACTTGGATAGCAGCCATTCCTAGCTCTTTTCTGTCGCTTACTATTCTTTTAATGTCTTTAGGCTTAAATATTAATTGAGTCTCTGCCCATTCTACAGGCTTATCTTTACTATCAGTACATTCTAATCCTCTACCATAAATCATATCAGATATACCTTTAATACATCTTGAGTTAGTAGGACTACCTAAGTTTAAGTCTATTAATCTACCAAAGTGATTGTTGTCTTCTCCCCAGCTAACCCAATTATCGCCTTTTCTCTCTATAGCTTTAGGCATCTCATAGCTAGATAATTCAACTACACTAAAGTTTTTAGTATACTTCTTTGGCTTACTTACTGAATAATTCTTTTTAATATTTATTTTACCCATTATATTGTTATGTATTTATCATCGCCATCTGTATCGTTCTCCTCGTAATAATCAGTACTTATAGTATGATAGATATCCGTATCTGTTTGACTTGTAACGTATATCTTGTCTCTATACCATAGATTTGAACCTCTAGTCATTTCTAAAACATAAGCTCTTTCAGCAATAAACTTATCTGAAGATAGAGTTATATCTATGTAATCATTGTTGACTGATGCTGTAACATCTGAAATTGTTACTATGTTGCCTGTTCCGTCTTCTCTTATTGTAGCATTGATACCTGTTGTATCTAATGTTCTAGGTAAGATAGAAAAAGTTTGTGAGCTTGATGTTGGCAATAATCTAATCATAAACTTATAACGTATATTCGTTTTTTTGTTTTTATTGCAAAAGAAAAGGTCTACCGAAGTAGACCTAAACTAAAAAACATAAAGTAAACGTGAAACTATGATTGAACTACAACAGTAAATCCTACAGTTGCAGGGTCAGAGTCTAAGAAGTTTGCAGGTTTCTTTTCCATACCAGTTAAAGTTAATGTATAACCACTTAGGTCATTCATTGCTTGTCCTGTTACTATAGTACCAGCAGTTACTTGACAGCCGTTTTCAAATCCAGCTAAAAAGTAATTGTCATTTTGGTCTTGAACGATAACTCTTGGTCTACCATAAGAAAGTAATTTTAATTCTTTATGGTCTTCAACAGTTAACTTCTTTAAGGTCAATTCAACTACTTGTTCGAAGGCAGTAGTTCCCGTTTCAGCACTAGACTGAATATTTTGCGTGAAAGAAGAAGCATCTCTTACTTCATACTTGTAAACATTTGGTGTTCCAGATACAGCATCAATAACGTCTGTATTTGTAGAATCAAATGTGTAACTAGCAGTAGTAGTATCTTCAAAATTCGAGAAGTAGATAGCTTTTATACCTCCAACCGAATCTTTACATACTTCTTTTCTTCCTAATGTTAAATCACAAGCCATTTGTTGTATTGGGTTTTAATATCCCTCCCCATAAAAGAGGAGGGTATTGTTAATAATCAGTTAATTAGGATGGAGTGTAAAGAACGATGTCTGAACCAAATCCGTGTTGTACACCTGCAGTAAATCTCATTACGAAACGTACATTTTGTGAACCATCAATGTCAGCCATATCTAATACTTTTACTTCGTTATGGTCAGATAATAATCCTGTTCCAAAGAAGATGTTAGAAGCTTCAGCTAAATACATATAGTTAGCGTCTAATCCGTTTGCTAAGAATACCTCTACTCCATCAAACAATAATGAGTTGATAGCTTGGTTGTTTCCTTTTGCTTCGTAACCAGCAGCTCCTAATCCGTCAGCACCAAATCCTCCTAAAGCTCTTACATAAGCTTTATAAACATTTTGAGCAACGTATAGTTTAACATCTGATTTTCCGTATAATGCAGAAGGCATAGCATCTACTACTTTACCCATTTCAGCGATTACGTTAGAAGCAGTAATAGTAGTTCCTGCTACATCATTTACAGTTCCGTCAGCAGTAGCTAAAGCTACTAATCCGTCAAATTCTCCAGCAGTACCAGTAGCACCCATCCAGATGTTTTTCTCATTCTTCTCAGCAATCTTAGCAATAATCTCAGCGATTAAAAACTCTTGGAAAGAAGGAGGTAAGTTGTCAAATGCAGAATATCCCATAGATATTGCATCCCAGTCATCTCTAAAATCAGATTTACACAAGTTTAAGTTTACTTGGAATTCCTCTGGTTGTAAGATTTTCTCGTCTAAAGTAACAGTGTCAGTAGCAGCGAAATCACAGCTTCCATCAGCGATTAAGTCTGTGGTAGAAAGTCTCTTGATTACTTGCTTGAACTTTACGTTTGGTTTAACAGTAATACCACCATTTTCGATAGTATTTGCAGATAATAAAGCTGCTGAGATGTACCCTGCTGCTTTTTCTCCTGCGTAAGTTGTTGTAATTGAAGTTGTTGTTGCCATCTTTTTTTTTATTTATTAAATAGTTTGTTGTAGATTGAGTCTTTCACAGTTCTACTTCTGCTTTGTGAATATAAATGTTGTTGTTTTTGCTCTACTTGAGCTTCTGGAGAATGCACTATTTCTTCTGCTTCAGCAGATAATTCAGTAACATCTTCCTTAATTTCTACTTCCTCTGATAACTCAGCAGGAACGTCTTTTTCTTCTGAAGGAGAAACGATTTCCATCATTTGACTAACAGAAGCCTTTAATGAATTTAACTCTTCGTATAAAGAATCGTATTTCTTCTTTAGTGATTCAAGGTCTGAATCTTCAGAAATAACTTCTTCCACAGGAGCTTCTTCGATAACTTCTTCAGCTTGTTCTACTTTTTCCTCAGCTAGTTCAACAACCTCTTCTACAGGTGTTTCAACTACTTCTTCAGAAGAAAGTAAAATACTTTTGAAAGCATCTACAATTTCTTTTGGACTTTTCATAAATTAAAATTTATTATTAATAACTCTATAACACTAATAACTAGGAATATAAATCTTGTTGTATTTTTGATTAAACGTTTCCTATTCCCTGGTTAATCATTTTTCCCTTACAACATTCTCTACTATATCTGTTTCCGTTTTTACATAGACATCCTCTTCGCTTATTCTTTGGAGATGTTCTACTCCATTGTTGTTCTCTTTTTCTATTCATCGTTTAACTTATTTAGGATTTCATTTAATATTTCTAAAGCTTGTGAGTCTTCTTCAGATAGAGATAACTTCTCTAATTTATTTATAGCCCACTCTATACCACTTGTTCCTCCCCAGCAATCCCACATAAGTCCACCACATCCTTCTGAATAAGGTACGTCTTTATGTTGTTGGTGTCTTTTAAATGATGCCATTCTAGCAATAGTATCTCTAGTTAATGGCTCTCTATTAGCTAGTTGGTTAGCTCTTTGCTTTCCTACAGGAGTGCCACAACTTCCCCATCCATTCTTTTCTACCCAAGCTAAAGCTCTTTTAGCATTGTTAGTTGCAGATTGTGGGTAATCACTATAAGACTTTAATTCTTCTTCTTTGTATCCTTCTGGTTTGCTATGCACCCAACCTTTCGCTGTATACTTATCGTGTTCTTCTTTATTCATTATTTTTACCTCATCTCCAGTCTTAGGGTTGTACATAATGTGAGGGTATTCTACCAAGTCTTGTTTAGCTAACTCTTGTTCTTTTTGACTAAAGAAACCTTCTATACTAAAGCCAAGATATTTACCTTGTTTTACATCTTCCCATATCTCATCGTTGTCAATCTTCATAACTACAGCCCAAGCACCTTCTGGAGCATCTAGCTTGTATAAGTTAGTTTTATCCATATTAGGGTCTTCTACTATCCAAGACTCTATAAGCGACACTCCTTTTACTGATAATTCGTGTTCTATAGTAGCATTATTATTCTTTAGTCTTTTAAGGTAAAGTTCAGATGCTTTTTTAACAGTCTCTTTAGAAAACATTATCTTGTAAGCGTAGTCTCCACTTTTTCTAAATATTTCCTTGTCTGGAACTAAAGCTAGTCCTACTACAATTCTTTTCTCGTCATCTACAGATTTGAATTCTACTTTGTGTCTACTTAAAGCTACAAAGTTTTCTTCTATTGCAGGGCTTTCTACTAGAGAGATAGCTTCTATTCCATCCTCTAAATTGTTTTCGTCTATTATTAATTCTATAATGTCTAAATCTTCCATAATTATTGTTTTAACCTATTGTTGCTGTGTTGGATATACTTAAATCTAATTGTTGTTGACTTGTTATTTCTGATGAAACCACATACGCTTGTATTGGTTGGCTTAATTGACCAGCTATTGATTGTGTTAATTGGTTTGATTGTGTGCTACCTGCTAAGTTGAAATTAAACTCTCTACCTTCTCCTTCTCCACCACTTCGACCTGCTGCTGCACCTATAGCACCTCCACTACCTGCTGAGGACTGAAACTTCTGTCTAGCAATAGCTGCTACATTTAATAAACCAGTAGTTATTGTTGCTGCCATAGCGACAAATCTAGCTACAGGTCTCCCCACAAATGAAGGGTCTGACATAATTTGATTTGCAGCTAAATATGTGTTTATAGTTGCGTTAGCTATATTGGCTGCCTTATTTAACTTAAATCTTTTCTTTTCTATAACTTCTTGCTTCTTTCTTAACTTTTCATCATTTCTAGCTATCTGTAACTGTATTCTTTCTCTCTCATCTTTAGATAAGTTTTCGTTAAGAAGTCTTTGATTAAGCTCGTTATTTAAAGCATTTGTTTTATTTTGCTCTATAGTTAGTTGCCTATCAAATTCTCCACCCATAAAGCTAGTTAAGCTGCTTTGAACCTCAATGTAAGCCTCTAATCCTGCTAAAAGCTTTTCTTTAAAGGTTTCTCCTTGGTCTCCTTTTGTTCTTGGTTTTTTTGGGTCTATCTTGCTTTCGCCTATTAATTTCTCTTCTGCTGTTTTAATTAAGGTATCGTAATACTTCTCATATTCAGCTATCAATGCAGAGTTATCTCCTTTAAGCATAGACAGTCTCTTTAGTTGAAAATCCCTCTCAATAATTAACTTACTAACATTATTTTCAGCTAATAGTAAAGCATTTTTCTTTTCCATCTTCATTACCTCCTTCACATATTTCCTTGCATCCTTACTTATTTGAGAGGTGTCAAATGCAACTGCTTTAGGTCTCTTTTTAGTCTTGCCTTTTCTGCCCTTTTTTCCGTTAAACATTTCATCAATAATTCCATCATCTCCACCTAGTTTAAGTAATTCATCTATGTCTTTTTTTATCATTTTTACAGCCTCTCTGTTTGAATCGGCAGCTGCTTGACTTGATTTAGCAGAAGCCTCTGCTAACGCTGTTCCGTGTTCCTTGTACGAGGCAGATATAGCTTTAATCGCCTTAGCGTTATCTTCTTTAGCTTTAGTATCTAATTCTGATTGTTTAGCTTGTAGTGGAAGTAACTCAGAATATTTCTCCTCCAATAATGCTTGTAGTGCTTGTGCTTTAGCTAATTTTATTAATGCCTCTGTTTTTTTATTCAACACTAAAACACTAGCCTCTGTTAGTTGATTGTTTTCATCTAGACTTAGATTCAACTCTGGAAACTCTTTATTAGCAGCCTTTATAGCTTCATTAGCATCGTCTCTAGACATAGTGTTTTGCTCTAAAGATTCTCTTAAAGCAATTAATTTTGTAGCTTGACCTCCTATAGATTTATTCATTTTATCCGTAGACTCTGTTGCTTTATCTGTTCTACTTGAATACCAATCAATAAGGGCTGTTAAGCCTTGAAAAGCAACGAGTATACCTGCTGGACCAAGAAGAGATTTTCCGAAGTTACTTAAAGCTCCTCCAAATCCAATAGTCTTACCTGTAGCTTCATCGACATTCTTAGACATAAAAAACAAGTTTGAGGCTAACTGTTGAACGTTGTTTGCTACACCTCTAATTCCATAAGGAGCATCAGATAATACTCTACCAAACTCTAATGTAGCTGATGTGGCTGCTCCTGTTTGACTAGTAAATCCACCTACTGACCTTCCTAATGAATTAAACTGCTTTCTGTTTATGTTTACCGAGCTTTCAAGCTTTTTTGAGGTAACGACAAAGTTACCTAACTCTTTCCTTAGCTCCTTGATAGGAACTTTAGAAGATATAATTTGATTATTTATATTCTTTAACGTAGCACTAGTTCCTCCGTCATTGAGAATTATCTTTATCTTAATGTCTTTTTCTTCAGCCATCTTATAATTTTCTTTGTTTTAGGTTGTACTTAAATTCTTTCCAGTTTGTAGTGGATTGATATTTTCCTTTAGCTATCAGTATATCCTCATCAGACACTAGCCAATCATCTTCATTTAATAAATCTATTATATCTTTTAGCATATTATAATGTTGTTATTGTTACTGGTCCAGCAGTATTACTTTCATTTCCATTAGCATCATAAGATGAAACAAAAAACTTATAAGTAGTTGCACTTGTCAAACCTGTAACGCTATAAGTTGTATTTGTAGTTGTTGCTATCTGAGTAGTTGCTTGATAAACCTTATATCCGTCAGCAGCAGTTCCGTCTGGGTTAAAAGATGCTAACCAAGAAAGGTCTACGCTTGTAGCAGTTATATTACTAGCTGTAAAATCAGTAGGTACACTTGGAGGCACTAAATCAGTTACGTCTGTAGTTTGAGTTGTTACAGTATTACTGAATCCAGAATTAGGTGTAGTTGCAAATGAATCATAAGCTCTAACCTTAAATTGATAATTAGTACCTGCACTTAACCCTGTTATATTATGTGTAGAATTCGCAGTTGCAAAATCAGTAGTAGAGACATTTGAACTAAGTAAGAAATCTCCTGTAGTACCTATTCTAGCATAAACACTATATCCTGTTTCTCCTTGAGTGTTGTCAAATGTAGATACATCCCATTCTAGCAATACTGAATTATCTGTTCTACTGACTACAGCTAAATTTGTTGGGTCAGTTGGTGTGCTATTTCCTGTTGAGGTAGAAGCTAACAATATTTCAGACTTATGAGACTCAACCAAATCAACACTTAAAGATGTGACTTGTATAGAATATGTTTGCCCTGTTGTCAATCCTCTTAATAAAGCTGAAGGATTATTAGGTGTAGAACCTGTGTATGTTATATCGCCAAATCCGTGAACAACCCCATCTAAGTATGTTGCGTAACGCACAGCTCTAACCCCTGTAGCAGGTACAGTCCAACTAATAGTCATATTATCAGTTCCTCTATTAGTTACGCTAATTCCATACGGAGTATCTGGTCTTGTTTCCTCTGCAAAGTTACCACTAATAAGTTCTAATTTAGATTTACCTGTTAGTAGGTTTGTTTGAAGTTTATTGATATTATAATCTAGTCCATTTACCCTAAAGACATCACTTAATTCATAACTTAACAATACATTTAATGGAAGTGTAGCATTCATAGCTACTATTCTAGCAGATTTACTGAAGGCTTTTCCTATGTATGTCTGGTAGAAGTTTCTAAAAAGACTATTTGAATTTTCAATTCCTGTAAACTCATCGTATTCTGAATTAAAGTTTATGGTCTGTGAGCCATCCGTGTTTGAATTACTAGGTCTAAAATAATTTTCTATTAAAGGATTTGTTGTAACACTAA
>Ga0315331_10003247_pt1 | contig 12270 bp, 28 predicted proteins | sample M160m34915metaG_FD_203456 | JGI IMG/M metagenome (GOLD analysis project Ga0315331, IMG submission 203456) | Ammonia-oxidizing marine archaeal communities from Monterey Bay, California, United States - M1 60m 34915 | ecosystem: Environmental > Aquatic > Marine > Intertidal zone | place: USA...
AAGTTGTCTCCAACCATCTGAACGTTTGTATAAAATCTCATTCCTTAATCAAGTCCAAGTATTTTTCAAGCAGTGTAGGTGTAGGTTCTGCTATTGTTAGTATCTTATCAGATCCTATCATAAAAGCATCATCCCTTGTGACACCTATTAAGAATTGTTCAAGTGTACTATCACCAGTTAGAACAAAAGGTTTGGTTAATTTACAGTCAGGTTGTCCAATATCGGCAGTACCCATTTCTGTAATTTCACTTATCAGATTCTGTCCCGTCGTCAGAACTATCAGTTTGATCGTTTGTACTTCTTGTTCCATTTGTTTTCTCCAAATACATTTGTTTAATTGAGTCTAAAGGTTCCACTATAGCAACCACATGATGATTGGGAACTGGTATCTCCTTATCAGCAGATGCTAATATCCAAGGTGATAAAGTAACTTCTACAGAAGTTTCCGCAGTAAAAGTACTTACATCCAATCTATGAGGATTATCAAGTAAATAAGCAACTACTTTATCCTCTGATACAATTTCCTTTACATTTGAAATTAATTGTTCCTGTGATTGTAAAACCACAACTTTGAGTGTCATAATTTAAACCCAACGTGTAACTGTCAATTCAATAGAGTTATCATCCATTTCCCATTCTTCTTCCACTTGGAATCCCATTTTCTTAACTTGATTATGAATTGTCATTCTAGCATACTGTTGAGTAACTTTTTCAACTAATCTTTCTGGTGGAATAGGTTGATTCCAAGTTTCAAGATCAGCAACCAATTCATATTCATTTGTCATTGGATTTAATCTAAAACCAATATCCTTAGCAATAGCAAGATCAGCAGTTACAGTTTCATGTTTAATTCCATGAGCACCAGTTACTTTAAGTTCTTGATCTTCCTTTACATCATACTGAAGAAGAAGTAATGCTTCCTCCAATTCAGGTTTGTTCTTGATTTTCGTTTTGATTCTGCTGAAGTGCGACATTGTTAGAATAGAATTCGGGTTTAAATTGACGAGTTTCTAGATTTCCTAGTTTCTTCTCTATTTTCTCTGTAACTTCTACACACTGATGAGAAGTAAAACCAGTGGCTTCTTCACTTACATGACCATCTTGTCTGATAGTAAACTTAAGTGTTTGTTGTTCAGGCATTATAATATTACCCTCTTTACTTTTTCTAGTACATTTTCCTTTACTGGTTGCTTCTCTGCAACTACTTCCTTAACCTCTTCTACTGGCCATGGAACATCATACTCCCAGTGCTTTTCTGTATCAAAAGTTTCTGCTGGATTACCCAAACTTCTTTGTAGTAATCTAACACGAATAGTATCCTTTTTGAATACTGGTTGTGGAGTTACAGTCCTACCCAGTTCAATATACTCTACGCAGGAAGTTGTTTTTGGTTCCACTACTGGAACATGTACTTTTTCTTTAGGCATGTTTAAAAGGAATGATTGTGAACATCAACATCTCCATGCTGAATATTATCAATAGCATCAACATGATCTATATGCTCTATATGACCATGATCAATGTTTATATGAGCACCTTTTTCAAGAGCAGTAGCTATTCTTTCCAGTGCTGAAGCAATTCGATTAGCGTCTTCACTCATAATAAAACTTTATCTGTACTAATTATACCAATAAAAAAGAGGGGTGTCAACTGGATTGTGCCAGTTTCCCCTCTGTCTGCGGCGAACGATATTCGCTTTTATTTATAGATACTCTTTCCGAGCATGATGCTCTGGAACTATCTTGTTCAACTGTACGGTGAGGAGTCCATCTGTAAACTCGACGGATCCAACCTTCGTATCGTCTGAGACCGTCCAAACTCGTTTGAAGCTACGTTGGGCCAGTCCTTGATGGACAAACGTTCCATCAACTTCCGATTCTTCTTTTGTGCCTTGCACATATAACTTTCCAAACTCCGTGAAGACTTGTAACTCATCTTTCTTAAACCCTGCAAGTGCGATCTCCAGTGTTGACTCATGATTATTTAATTGTATTAAATTATATGGTGGATAATTTGATGTTTGTGATGGTTCATTAAAGAATCTGTCTAGGTAATCATCCATACCTATACCATTTTGTTTGATAATCTTCATTAATTCTGGAAGATTAGCAGCATGGAATTGTGCTAAATTAGTCATTGTTCTCCTTTAAAAGCGAGTTGTGAATTGCGTACCCTTTCGGCGTACACTACTAATTATAATAGTTTACTTGTATCCTAGTGGTCGGTTTCCATCACAAGCTACAAGACGTATCTACTTCTCATAATAAGTTAACCTGTATTGTTTTATATTATCAGGAACCCATACATCAAATTTATTTTCTTCACCTTCATCTGTTTCTGGAGTGCTTCTAAGAAAACAATTAACAGAATACCTAGATCCAGACATTATTTTTTCCACCTCATGTACCCAATAATAATCTGCTGGCCATATCATCGCATCTCCTTTCTCTAACTTTACCTTATGCTTACCACCCCAAAAAGCAAAATCTCCTCCAGTATACTCATCATTTAAATTAATAGTACAACTACCATAAACCTCTGGATCATGATCTACATGTGGATGAATCGATGCACCTTTATCATATTTCATTATACGATACATATGCGGATACATTAGTGATATTCTTCTCATCACATGAAAAGCATTAAAAGTGTCAAGATAATCCTGATAATCACATACCATTTTTTCAACAGCATTATGAATTAATTTAAAAGCTTCTCCACCTGTAGTGGGATTTTTCATAGTAAAGGTTGACCAAGTATCTTCTCCAGTAAAAGCATGTGGACAATGTTCTCTGGTAGGTTCACCTGGCAAATTCTCATACTCGTCAATAATAATTTGACATTGTTGTTCTGATAAAAATTTCTTTTTAATTAATATCTGATCAGTTAATGTAGGAGCTGTCATAACTCAATAATCAAATTCATCCAATACATCTAAAGCATTGTTCAATGCCTGTTGAGCTGCCCATCTTTCCTTACTATCCCAATCAGGATACCATACCTTCTCATCAATACCTTTCTTGATACCCATGAGGCGGGCTTTCATGTCTACTTTTTTAAGTCGTCCGTTCATATACTCTCGGTACCTTGAATCAGGCCAAGGGCAACTAGCATAGTTTCTAGGGAAAAACACTAACTCTCTTCAACCTTTTTTTTCTTACTACCTATATTATACTTTGTCTCAAGTATCCAGTCACCTTTGTCTCTATATGCTAATACTTTGATTTGATTTAAAGGTGCAATATCTTGTATCTTAGTGGCATCTACGATACCAACCAATCCCCAATCAGCAAGAAGTTGAGCAATACGATTCCGACGCTGAACGTCATTAGAAGTAAGATTAGCGTGTTTGCCATCAAGGGCAAAGAGTTCTTTAAAATGGACAAGAAAATACCTCCCTTGCTTGTGCAATATATGGCACGATTGATATATCTTCTTTTCTTTTCTTGATGCTACACCAATCCTTGTTAAAGTCTCACGGACTTTTAAAAAGTCATCTGGTTCGTTTAGTGTTACCTCAACCATTTGGTCAGGTGCCCACTTTACCTCAGGCTCTTGAACCACGCTCATTGTCTTCCTCCAGTTTCAAATTTAGATTTTATAAAATTAAGTTGTTCTTTTGTTAGGATTCGCAGAGCTTGTTTCGCTTTTTCGTTACTATAACCATAATAACGCTTTACCAAGTCAAGGTCTTTAATCTCATCTTTACGCAACCAAGGAGAAAATCTCTTCTTAGTTCTGAGTGTATTTAGATAAAAATCATATTGAAGTTTTTTTGGTAGGAAATGATACCTATTCATTTCATTAGAAAACATTATTGCATCAAGATGTCCAGAGAAAATACGATTAATAATGTATGGAGAATACTCTTTCTCCAATGAAGGATCTTCATCAATCAAATGTTTCTTTGTTTGATTGATAGAATTTAACCAGTCTTTTAATTCCAATGTCTTATGACCCCTGCAATAATAAAACAGTTAGTGACGAGATAAGATACGAAAATAATAGAACGTACCAGAACAATGTAATTGTCGTATCGTTTAGTCTTTTCATCAGAGAAACTACCCAGTGCATATTTCCATATTCTCCATAGTCTAGTCATTATAGTTATAGTTTAATAAAAGTAATTCTTTACGTTGTTGTTGGTCACGCATGTATTCGCCAACAGATCTCATTGTATATGTAAGATTAAATTCAGTCGCAATCCAATGTTTAAAGCGATCCTTAACTAACTGGGAAGAATTATATGATACCATCATGTGAGCAGTATGTCTATCACAATCTTCTGCAAACTTATCATGATCAAATCTCTTATGCATATCACCTTTCTTACCATAAAGATTATCCTTGATATCATAAGGAGGGTCTAAGTATATGAATGCTCCATCCCAATCTGTTAGGAGATCTTCATAAGATACATTAGTAATCTTCCAGTTCTCAATTATTTGTTGATATCCTGTTATCTTTTCAATTCCTCTATAGGAGAAGTTGGATTCTGAGGCTTGTGCACTGAAAGATGAAGACTCAGTAAGACCACTAAAGGAACACTTATTGACAACATAAAAATACGCTGCACGGTCTCTACTGGATAGTTCTTCATTGTTTACACTCTCCTTTGCTTTAGTAAAGAGTTCTCTAGCAGAATCTCTATCAGGATATTTATTCTTCAAACTCCATATCATGTCTTGAAGATTCTGCCCATCATCCTGTATGTTCTGCCAGAAGTTTACAAGAGGTTCATATAAATCATTAACCCAAATACTCAATGTTGGATACATCTTAGAAATATAAAGTGCTACACTTCCTCCACCAAGAAATGGTTCACGAAATTCCCTATACTTACTAAAATTTGGAAAGAACTGCCCCATCTTAGTGCAAGCACGAGACTTACCACCAGGATATCTAAGTGGGGTTTTTAATGCTTTTTTGCTCATAATTTAGTTCCAACTGAATGGAAGTGTCAAAGTTAGTATAAGTTGGTTCATGCAAAGCACAATACTCACTAAAGGTAATCTTCATTTCCTTATGTGTTAGTCTACAATGTTTTGCTGCTTGTGGCAAGTTCCATTTTGCCGAAAACAACATCTCCATTGCTTCTCTAGTCTCAATTCGCATTAATAAAACCTTTCATAATCATCATAAACCTGCATTTCAATAGTATCAAAGATTCTATTTAACGAACGAGCGAAAGTTCTATATCCAGAACCAACATACAGTTGTCCTAATACTACAGATGCTGTAGCTGTGCCCCAGAAAATATAATAGAATTTAGATTTCACTTGGTTTCTTTGCTTTTCTTTAGTAATCATTTTTCATCATGTTTATGTTCAAGTTTACCAGACATTTCATATGCATCTTTGTTTCCACCGTGTCCATGTGCAATGCCTAGTTCATGCATTTTAGCATGTTCGTCAATAGGGTCTCTTAATTCTTTCTTACCTGCTCCTACTGTAAGATAAAGTCCATAAGCAACTAAACCTACAACAACTAAACCAAAAAATAAAATAAATCCTTGATCTGGTGTTAGGTGTAGATGTGGGATTAAAACATCAGGTTGCTTCTCCCATGTACCAGGTAAATTGTAAACTGACGGTGTTGATAAAAAAATCATTTCTGTTTTTTCCAATGTTCGATTAAAGTTTTTAACTCAGCAATTCTCTGCTCAGCTTGTTTAATTTTGTGGTCAAGATTTATCATCTTGAACCTCAACAACTTCCACATCACCATCCACTAATTCTTTTACTTTTTCAACTTCTTCTTTGGTTGCAACAGTAGAACTTATATCTACTAATTCACCATCTTCATTAGATGTTTTCCAAGAAACTTTATACGTCATGTTCTTTTATTGGGTGTTCATTATTTATTCTCCAAACAAGTGATGTTTAGATGTACCAGCATTATCATTTGATATATCTCCTATTCCAGTCTCTTCAGTTTCTTCTAAGTCATAACTCCAATCTTCTATCACAGTATTGGCAAGCATCCTATCAGACAGAAGATCCATTTCTTCCCTTGCTATCTCTTCAGTCTCTGCATCAAACCAAAAATCAATTGCTTTACCAATCCTCAACAAATGTGGTTTAAGATTGGGAGCAACTAAATGCGTATTTTTCATCACTGCATTACCAGCAGCATCTGATACAGACCCTCTTAATCTAACATGAACTAATGCTTTGAATCTCATAACCTCAATTTTAATGGTGATACTAACTCAACCTGTATTGGTTTATTAAGAATGTCAGCAAGTCTATGATATGCGATAGCAGTCATTACTTGAGGTGCTATAAAAGCAACCATTGCTATAACCCAAAAAAAGTAATAGTAATTTTCTTTGTTTTGTGTTCTCATTCAGATTCAAACTCCTCTTTAAATTCCCAATTGTTCAAATATTTTACATATTTAGTTCCTGGTTTATAACTAAATCTAAGTTTAACTGAATCTCCAGTTACTTTTCGAGGAATAATAAACCACTCATCATTTATAACATCATGAATTGCAAAGAAATCTATACTATCTTCTGGATATGGATATTTTCCTTGTCCCTTAGGTGATTTTTGATTAGTTCCTTTAGAAATGGTTACTTCGGTAGCATTCCTTGTTGACTTAACTTGAACCCTAAAAGGTTTATTATATACTTCAACTATAAGATCATAATCAGTAGTTCCTATGGGTTTACTGACCATATATCCATGTTCCCTAAAACATTTATAAGTAAATTCCAGTTCTGATTCTTCACCATTTCTAACATTTTTCTTCCATGCCGATTCTAGTATTTTCTTAGGATCAATAACTTTACTCATTTGAATTCACACTCCACCATGATTTCTGTAAGACATGCTAACATGTTTATTTCTTGATCTGCGACGAATGCCATTTGATATTGATACTTAGCAATAACAAGAACAGCAGCAGGTATAGTATTCGGAACCAAGGATTCGTAAAGACTATCATAAATCCTACGAAATAGGACAGAAGTATCATTGTCCATATTATTGTTGACCCACTTACGAACTTCTGGGAAGTTTTTTGTTTTGAGATTTTTAATGAGATCATTGACTGCTACATCCGAAAATGCTGCTAATATTCCACTATCTATCTTACCACTAACCGAGTATCTCTGACACTCATTTAATACTCTTCTCCAATCTGGAAAATGCTTATTTACTAATTCTACGAGTACTTTCTTGTCAGCTTCAACCCTTTCTTGCTCCAAGATAAAGTTGAGTCTTTGGAAGAAAGCAGCAGCGATTTGTTGCTTCTCTTTTCCTCTGATAGAAAAGTCAACCACAGCACACCTGGAATGGAGGGGTTCGAGGATTTTATTCTTGTAGTTGCAAGTGAAAATGAATCTACAGTTCCCTGCAAACTCTTCGATGAATGCTCTGAGTAACAATTGTACATCATTGCCAGTGTTATCTGCCTCATCAATGATGATGACCTTGTGCTTCGCTTCCGATGCGAGAGATACAGTTGATGCAAAGTTTTTTGCGTTGTTCCTGACTGTATCAAGGAATCTTCCTTCATCGGATCCGTTAATGACATAGAAGTCTACTCCAAGTTCATTGCACAATGCCTTAGCAACAGTAGTCTTTCCAACACCTGGAGGACCAGCAAGAAGCATATTAGGTATTTCTCCTTTATTTAGAAATTCCTTAAATGTTTTCTTTATGTTGTCAGGTAAAATACAATCTTCAATTGTCTGGGGTCTGTATTTTTCAACCCAAATAAAATTAGTCATAATAATTTAAGGGAATTTTCCTAGTCCATTTCCTGGATTAACTATTGGTGGAGGTTCCACTGGTTCCGCTTGTTTTTGTGGAGTATTTGAATTTATTATAGCACAATTAATTAAAAATGAAACTCTTTTTGTATCAGAACAATGTCTGGTCATATAATGATTTAGATAAGATGGAAATATGTAAAAAGTTCCAGTTTGTATTGGAAAAGATCTTGAAGCAAAATCTGGAGAATATAAATCTATTTTAGGTCGAAATACTATTTCACCAGATCCTTCAGGAGCAGAAACAAATAATACTGCAGAGACCTGTGATAAACTATTACTATAACAACACTCTTGAGTGCTCATGTTTCTTTCATGAACCTCACCCCAATATGAAACAGGTTCTATATTGAATCCTTCTTGTTCATAAAATGTTTTAGATATTTCTTCCACAACTTCATCACCAACTAATGATTGTGGAAAATTATTTGTTCCTCTACAATTTTGATTATCAAATATAATTTTTGACAACCAATTTAAATCTTTAGTAGATTTCCCATCAATAACAGCAATCTTGGCAATTGGATGAAGCATACTATCCTTTTAATTGTCCAGCAGCTAATCCAGTTGTTTTGAATAATCTTCTAGTGATTCTTCTTGTAAGTCCAGTATCATGAGACTTAAACTCTTGTATAAGTTTGTTACCATTAACATCCTCACCAATCACAACAAAGAATTTATTAAGATTTCCACCTGCTCTACCACCTAATCCCATACCTGCACCTGTAATCATTGGCATTGTTATAAGACATACTGGTAAAACTACATAACAACTTGCCATACCAACACCCATTCCTACAGCACCACCTACAGCACCACCAACGATACCTGCACCCATATCATACTTTTGCCCATCAACATTCCATTGTACTACATTTGTGATATGTCCTTCAGGACCTATCACACCAGTTTCATCAACAGTAATCTCACAATTCTCTTTAAATTCTTCTTCATCATTCAAGCATTTAAAGTCTCCTCTTGTAGAAGTAGGAAGTGGGGGTGGTACTCTACGAGGACCAGATGCTAATGCTACGGTAGGCATTAGTAATGTCGCAGTCATTAAAGACGCTAGTAATTTTTTCATTTCTTTTTAAATACACCTAACTTAGAAAATAACCATAGTGTAACTATTGTCCAACCTATAACATACCACATAATTTATCTCTTAGTTGTGTTACTTCTTGTTCTATTAATTATACTAATAAACTTATCACCAGCAAATGTACCACCAAGACAGACATCAATTTCATCTCCATCTTTCCAATTGGTTTCACCATTCATTTTAGTGTGAGTCATTGCTAATTGAATCTTATCAATAACTTCTTGTGTTAATCTCATAATACTGGGTACTCTTCATTTCTTACAAATTCAGTTTTCTTAGTCTTAAAGTCTTCCATTAATCTTTGAACTTGTTTCTTATCAAGTCCAGCAAGTGACTCACAATTTTCTAAGCACCGATAGATACACTCTCTATCAGAAATGGGTGGAGAAATCTCCCACCCTTGTTCATCATAGTATTTTTTACCCTGAGTGACTTGTGCCTCTACGTGTCCAAGATCTTGTTTCTTGGAAGGGTTCTTATAGTTATGCTCCAAAAGTAGAATCAGGTTCTAAAGCTATGTAGTATTTAAGATCAACGCTAGTATTAGTAAACTTAGACAAAAGTTTCTGTGATACAACTACATCATAAGCACCAGGAATAATTTTAATATTCTCTACCTTAAAGTTGAAAGAGAATTCTCTATCGGTCTCACCAACTACAACAGCATACTCATTAGATGTATCATTCTTCTTATCACGCACAACAAGTTTAACAACACCTGCTTCACCAACTGCTGATAAATCAGGTAACTGATAGACTGCTGCAGCCTTAAGTAGTTTCTCTAATGCACTACTATCTAATTGAAAATGAACATCCTCAGAAGGAAGTGTAATTTCTTTCTCTGGTGGAGAAACAATCACATTAGGATCTGCATAGAAATACTTTACTCTACGCTTACCTTCCTTAATTGAAATATATGACTCTGGACCAAAATCCAAATCAGGATCTTGATGTAAACTCAATCCATTTAGGAACTGATTCAAATCATAGACTGCAAAGTCACGAGGAAAATCTTCATCAATTGCTGCTTCTGCAAGGATATTTTTAGCAACAGATATAGTACGAAGTTGAGTACCTTGCTTTACAAGAATTGAATTATTAATTCCTGCAAAGTTTTTGAGAATATTAAGAGTTTGATCAGAAAGTTTCATAACCACGGGTAATTGTTTCATTTAGTTGACCACTGAAGTGGTAAAGTAGGAGTGAATAATGTAATGCTTTTAGTATATCACGTTTTGCTTGTCCCTTCTTATCGTAACGACTTAGATACTTAATCGCATTAGAACGACAGAATGATTCTGCATCTCCTACAGACTCAATAAGATCAAGTGTCTGAACGTTGTTTTCTTTAGAAGTATAGTGTCCACCATAAGTGGTAGAAATATAATTCTTAAGAGCTTCGATTGACTCATCTTCTTTATATTTTCTAGTACTATTATCTTCTATTCCTGAAGAAACTGGTTTATCAATAAGATGTGCTATTGAATCATCATTATCTGAAAATGCAGTAAATGCTGATGGATAACCAGATGTATCAATATTGATAGTGTCAACGTAGGGATAAGAATCTCCAAAGTAATCACCAAAAAGCACTTCTTTATCTGTAGGATCAGAATTAATTTCTCTACGGGTTACTGTTTTACCACCATCAGGAGATTCAAAAATGTAGGTATCTTTATCTGTTTTTGTTTTAATACAAATAGGTTCTTCAGTATTAATCTCTTGAGGAACATTAAACACTTCTGAATTAAAATCAGTAATTGCACCAGTAGTATTAATGTGAATTGTATCTGCTGTATTACCTGCTCCTACAGTAAAATTAACAATAGGATCATACTCATCACTCTCAAGTGATGTAATTCGTATATCTTCAGTCATTGTATCCTCTCCATAAATTTCGTCGTAAAGTAGACTCCATGAGTTAGTCATAGCAAAATAAAAAGTCATTTACAAGACTATCTGCTTTTTCTTTTCCAAACTTACCAGTAAGATATCCTCCTACAGGATCAAGTTTAGTCATATAAGCATCAAAGTCTTTGTAAACACTGGTATCATTACCAGTCGGTTTCTCACATTCTAGCATATTTTTGTACTTAGTCAAGTAAGTCGTAAACATTTCTAGATGCTCATCAACTTCATCCATTGTACAATACTGAATGTATATATTTTCTGAGAAATGATTACCTGGTTCAAAGAATCGATAGTCACCTCTTCCCTTTGGTAATCCTTCTACTGAAAACAAATAGTTTTCTGTGGGATGTTGAAAGTCAAATACTATAATGACTTTCTTGTCGCTAAATCCCATAAGATCCATACCAAAACAGGGAAGGTTACTTCCAGTCTTAGGATAGATGATGTTGTTATAGATACAAGATTTTTCATTCCAGATCTCTACCTCTCTTGATTTGATAATGTTTTCATTTGTGTAGGTCTTTGCAGTTAAAGAAGTTCCTTTACCTTCCCACTGTGCCCAGACACTACCAACCTCGTTACGGAGGGTGATAGTATCGTGCAGTACATCCTTATATGATTTCCAGAGATTCATTACTCATCCTCATACATTTTATTCTCCGCATCTTCAAGATCTACATCAGCATCTACTTTATCATACAATTCTAAGAATGACTGCTTTGTTTCATCATCGAAACGATTAACACAAACTTGAATTGACTTCATCTTATCCCCAAATATGGAATAAGCACGTAGAATGTGAACAAGACGACGAGTGCTAATAATCTCATCTACACCTCCATCATAGAATGTTTTACGAATAATGTCTGCCCAATCTACAAGTCTATTACAAAACTCAATATCAGTAACACCTAATTGAGCAGCGACAGCACCTAAGATTCTATTTTCAGTAGACGGTGCTGGATAGTCTTGCTCAAAGGTTACGGGGAATCTCTCAAGGAATGCTTCATTAAGTACGTTTGTACCAATAAATCTACCATCATCAGAACCCTTACCTTTTGTATTCGCAGTTGCGATTACATTGAATCCTACTGCTGGTTGAATAAATTTACCAATCTTTTTAAGGAATAATCCTTTACCCTCAAGTATTGGTTGAAGACAAAGTATTTTATTACTAGCAAGATCTATTTCATCTAGAAGGAGGATAGCTCCCCTCTCCAAAGCTTCGGTGACGGGTCCATTATGCCAAACAGTATTCCCATCAATAAGACGAAAGCCACCAATAAGATCATCTTCGTCGGTTTCAATTGTAATATTTACTCGGATTAACTCCCTATTTAGTTGTGCACATGCTTGCTCTACAGTAAATGTTTTACCATTTCCAGATAAACCAGTAATGAATGCTGGATAGAATTGCTTAGACTTAATAATACTCTTAACATCTTTAAAACTACCAAATGGAACAAAAGTAGTA